>Ga0194132_10000103_pt1 | contig 156733 bp, 147 predicted proteins | sample TA2KigOf80mmetaG_FD_148612 | JGI IMG/M metagenome (GOLD analysis project Ga0194132, IMG submission 148612) | Freshwater microbial communities from Lake Tanganyika, Tanzania - TA2015054 Kigoma Offshore 80m | ecosystem: Environmental > Aquatic > Freshwater > Lake | place: Tanzania: Lake...
GCCGCTCAGGTCGCCGAGCGGGGTGAAACTCGCCGCGCTGGCCGACAGCGAGGCCAGACCCAGTGTGACACCAACCAGAATGCGATTGCGCATGAGCACCATCCCCACCACACAAGCGGCGCTAAACCCGCCGTTGTTGTTACGAATGTGCCAGAGCACCGGGCCTCCGGTGGCCAGCAGAGGTTTCTTGTGGAACCCTGTTCAGACCGAAGCGATTTGCAGCGACGCTAACACTAACGCCCATCTGCGCGCAGGCTGTCTTGACATAATTCGATGACATTCTCAGTGCAGCCGTCGCCGCCGGCGTGCACAAGCACCTGCCGCCAGTAACGAGAGCAGCACGACGTCCAGCGACGACGAGCCGCTGTCTCCCTCGGTTTCCTCGGCCGGAAATACGTCGATGAGGACGGTGGCTTCGGAGACTTGATTGCGAGCGTCCGTAATCCGGTAACGAAACCCGGCGCCGCCTCGGGCGATGCACCCGGGGGGCACGCAATTGGGTGACTGCCAGACGCCAGCGAAATCGCGCTCCGGTGTGAACGTCACTGTATTGTCCGGATTTTTCACGGCTGCGCCGCGAATAGTTGCCACGATTTCGAGCGTGATAGGTCCGTAGGCAAACCCGCCGTCGTTGGCCAGTACGTCCAGGTTCTCAATCGGCCTGTTGCGCAGGGTCAGGAACGGTACGTCGCTGGTGATGTTGGGCGGGTCGCCATTGGCCGTAAGAATGCTCAGCACCTGGAACGTCACAGTGACCTCGGGGCTTTCGTCCCCATCGGCATCACGGATCTTGTAGCGCAGGCTGTCCGGCCCGACGTAGTTGTCGTCGCTCGTATAGGTAATGGCGAAGTCACCGAGGTTTTCGTCGGCGCTCTGTTGCGTCTCGGCGTCACCGTGGGCCGGCTGCTGGGTGATGACGATCGTCAGTGGCGTGTTGGTGCGGTTTTGACCCGGATCGTTGTTCAGGACCTGCAACGGCGTCTTTATTCGCTCCGTGATGTACTCGCTGTCGTTCGGCAGCAGGTCGGCGGTGATGCCGGCGGTGTCGCTGAGTGCTTGTGGCGTTGTGTCGCCAACTGTAACCGTCAGTGTCGCCGGCAGGCTCACGTCGCCATCGGCGTCGATCAGGCGGTAGCGGATGACGGTGGATCCGTTGGAGCCAGGCGTTGATGCAAAACGGATCCGGGCGCGGACGAATCCGGCGCCGGCTGGTACGACGTCGGCATAGCCCAGCGCGGGATCCGGCGGGTCGACGATCTCGATGCGGATCGGCGCGTCGTTAAGGTTGCGATCGTTGGCCTGCACGTCATAAAACGCACCGTTCTCGAGATTGCGTGCGCCGGTGCCGTCGATGATCCAGCGACCCGACGTCGTGCTGCCCGGGTCGTCCACGGCCTGAGGCTCACTGTCCGGTGGCGGCTGGATCGTGAGGCTGACCGTGGCTTCTGCACTGGTCTGGCTGTCGCCGTCGCTGACGGTATAGCTGAAGCTGTCCGATCCTTCGAACCCCGCGTCGGGTGTGTAGGTGACGGTCGGCAGTCCGGTCGGTCCGTTGTCCCGGATCGTGACCCGACCATGCTCCGGTTGGGTGAGCAGGTCTACGGTGACAGGCGTGTTGACCAGACCCGTGTCGTTGCCGAGGATCCCGATGGTCTGTGCCTGACCGGGTCGCACCGTTGCGGTGTCGTCGTTCGCCATCGGTGTCCCGTCCGTTATGGTGATGGTCGCCGTGCCGGGCGGGCTCAGGTCGCCGTCGGCGTCAACGACGCGGTATTTGAAGGTGTCGGTCCCACTGCTGCCGACATTGGATGCGTAGACAATGTCCGGCAGGCCGTCGAAGGTCGCTGAACCCGGCACTGCGACCGCGCGGCCCATGGTTGGCGGCTGCGTGATCTCGAACGTAAACGGAGCGTCGATCACCCGAATGCCTTCGACAGGAACTCGAAGTACTCTTTCGGCACGGCTATGGCCAGTCTCAGTGAAGTCCAGGCTGGAGCCGAGTGCTACCGTGGGACCAGTGTCGATCACCTCGATGGTGACCGTCGCAACGTTGCTCGATTCGCCGTCGGAATCGTTGATGAAGTAGCTCAGGCTATCAGGCCCCAGATATCCGACGCTGGGAGTGTAGGTGATGGTTGGATCGGCGTTGCCGAGACCGGCCACGACCTGGGCCGTGCCGTGCGCTGGTTGGTTCACGACTACCAGCGAGGCAGGCCTGTCCCTGACGTTGTCGTTGCTCAGCACCGTCAGCGAACGCGGCAGGTCATTCTCGACCGTCGCGAAGGTGTCGTTCTCCGCGCCGGGCACGGAGTCGATGACGTTCATCGTGACGACAGCCTCGTTGGTCAGGTAATCCGTGGCGTCGCGCAGACGGTAGCGAAACAGGTCGCTGCCGGTGAAGCCAGTGTCGCTTATGTAGCGGACGCCCGGCAGCGAATTGCCTAGTTGCGGGATCACGATGACCGCGCCGTGGCTCGGCTCGGCCGTGATGACGATCTCGACGGGCGTCTCGAGCAGGGTCAGCAGATCGTTCGCCACCACCCCGACGTCGATCGGCACCTCGTTCTCAGCGTCCAGTTCATCCGCAACGGCGATGTCGCCGTTGACGTCGATCGTGGCCTGGCAGCGCGACGGCAGTCTGTCGGCATCCTCGACCTGGTAGGTGAGCGCGAAGATGCCGGTCTCGCCGGCCGGCGGCGTGAACGTGATCGTGTTGTCAGGGTTGACCTGGGCGGTGCCTTCCTCGGGCGAGGCGACGATGCTGACGAAGAAGGGTGCGCGGAAGGCGCCGTCGTTCGCCAGCACGTCGAGCACTGCCGGAACGTCCTGGTCCGTGCGTTCGATGTCGCTGACGCAACGTGCCAGATGCGTCAGGAACATCCGCACCATTCCGGTGGAAGTATTGTTATTGGCGTCGGTGATCAGGTAGGTGATTTCGTCGGTACCTTCGGCGTCGTAGTCCGTCGGCACGAAGCTGATGATGTTGTTCTGGACGGTAGCGGTGCCCAAGGTGGGCGGCGTCACGATGGTTACCGTGCGCGGGGAGATGCCGGGCACGTCATTCGACAGCACCTGAAGCAGGTAGGACAGGTCTTCGGGATCGAGGTCGATGATGCCGGCATCGTCGAAAGCCTCCGGACGCTGGTCAGCAGTGCCGGTGAAGGTCATCCGGGTCGCGTTCCAGCTGTCGTTGTTCAGGCCGTCCACCGAGGGCGAGCCGTTGAATTCATTGACGAGGTAGGCTTCGGCCGAGGTGATCTCACCGGCAGAGTTCGTGCTGAACCGAAGGATCACGTTGTCGAAGCGGGCACGGCTAGCGAGATTCCAGTGGCCGTCGGTCGGAACGCAACTGCCGCTGCCGTCGGTGCAGGAGTAGCCCCAGACAGTTGGAAAGGTCGTCGTCCCGATGATAGGCGCCGCGTCTTCCAGCCTCGCTATGCTGTTGGCTGCTGGCCCGGTCCAGTAGGGCAGGTCGCCCGCGTCCGGGCTCGACTCCGACGCGACCTCGCTCGGAAAGTCATCGCTGAAGCCACCATTCGCGGTTGTCGACCCCGTGAGACGATCCGGGAAAGTCGAGGTCGTCCCGACGGCGCCGACGACGTAGTCGAAGCCACCGGCGGCATTGGCGGTCGCGGAACTCACGTTGCCCGGCTGCGGCTGCCCGGACGGCGGGATGATGCGGTGGATGATGCGTTCGAAGCTCTCGACAACGCGCGACACCGGGCCCACGCCGACGTTGCGCTCGAACGCACCAAACTCGATGGTCCCGCCGACGATGTCGTCTGTCGTCGTGGCGGGTGTATTGCGATCGTCGATCGACAGGAAGCCCCTGGTCACCGGCATGCCGGTCTTCCCGCCCGTAGGCAACAGCGGTGCCGGCGCCACGATCGGTTCCGCCGCGGGCGGCTGGGTGAAGATTGCCGGCGCGGAAAGCGGTGCGTAATAGCCCGCACCGAACACCGGGCCGATCCACTGGCCGCTGCCGAACCCGCTGGGATCGCTGGCATCGTAGGAGCAGTCGTCCTGGTTGCCGACCGGGATCCAGATCGGGCAGGCATTGCTCGAGCCACTGGTGGACCCGGTGATGTCGAAGTAAGTGACGCCGGCCTGGCCGGTCGTCGCGACCGGTCCGGTCAATGCAAGGCTCAACAGCCACTGGGCAGTGCGATTCATTCAGTGTACTCCAGCGCGATCGCCAGGCGATGCGTGCTGATGGTGGATTGGCAGAGGGCGCTGTTCGTGTGGATTGGTTCTGCGCGTCAGGCTAGCGAGCATAATAACCACGACCGGCCTGGCTCGTGCCGTGCCGCTTGTCATATGCCCGAGCCGTGTCGCCAATCCGCGGGGCGGGTCACGTTGCGGGGTGGCAGGGTTCCCGTTCGTTCCGCGGCAGATCAGGGCTGTTGCGCACCGGCAGGGTGATGCCGTTCGCGCCATTGTGCCCACGGCTGTTCACGTTCCCGCAGGCGGTCGCGCAGGGCGCTGCGCTGCGCCGGCGTCAGGATGGCGTGCGCACGCGCGCGAAACACCCCGAGTGCTCGCGCGACGTCAGCCGCGAGTTCGCCACTCGCCACACTCAGTTGCTCCGCGACTTCCGCGTAACGCGGATCGTCCGGGTCAGTTGCGAGCGCCTGGTGGCGCAAGGCATCTGCGCGCTGGCGAAAGTCCGTGGTCTCTGCCCGGAACCGCTCTGCCAGCGACTGCAGTTCGCTGCGTTGGCCGGCACTCAGTCCGAGCCGCTCCATTTCGGCCTGCAGCCGATGCGCAGGGCGCTCGCCGTCGCCGTGCGGCGGCGCTGACGCCGCGACCGTCCCGGAGAGGAGCAGGGCGATGAAAAAGGTGCGCATCGCAGTCACGCGGCCGTCGACTCCTGGCGCTTGCGCGGCGCCGGCTCCCGCGGCGCGGAATCCAGGATTGCCTGCAGCGATCGCATCACGACGGTTTCCCCGAACGGATCGTGCCCCGCGGCAGGCGCATCGTCGCGTGTCGGCGAGCTGGTCGCCGCGGCCGGGCGGCTGTAGTGCAGGCGGACATTGCCGATGCTGATGACGTCGCCGTCTTCCAGTCTGTGCTGGCGGATCAACCGCGAATTGACCGTTGTTCCGTTCGTGCTCTTCAGGTCGATCAGCCAGTCGCCATCGGCGCTGCGGACGAGCAGGGCGTGCTGGCGGCTGATGAAGCGGCCCGCAATGCAGATGTCGCTGTGGGGTCCGCGACCGATCAGGAGCCGCTCGCGATCGAACGGGATTTCCCGTACCGGATCGTTGTTGATCGAAATAGTGAGGGTCGGAAAGCGAATCGGTCCCGGCACAGCCGGCTGTCGGGCCTCCTCTGGCGGGGTCGGTACCGTCGCATTGAAGTCGTAGCGCTGCCCGGTCAGTTCACGAACGGAGAACATGCCCTGGGAATCAAGGACGCGACTCAGGCCGCTATCGCCCGCCAACACGATCAGGGGCCGCGGCTTCTGCTGGCGTAGACAGCGAGCGAGTTCGCGAATGGCCTCGAACACACGCGGGCCGAATGACTGGGCGTCCTCAAGAACGATGACGGTGCCCGTTTCCTGGCCGGCACTCTCACGCAGCACCACGGTCAGGAGGCGCAGCAAGTCGTCTGCCGTCGACTCGAAGGGATCGAAACCCAGCAGGACGAGCACCGTTTCAAGGAATACATGGCTGCTGTCGGTGGGCGCCGGCACCCGTGCGATCCGCGTCGAGTGCGGAAGTTCGCTGCGAAAGCTGGCAAGCGCCTGCTGCCACAGAGCCCGGTCCGCAGCGGTCAGTACCGCGAAACTACGGCCATCGCCGTGACACTGGTTGAGGTAGCGCACCGCCTCTAGAATCGCGCGGGCGTTGGGTGCGGGGGGTGCTGCCGAGGATGCGTCGCTCATCAGCCCGCAGTCTAGGAGCGCCCCTTCTTTATGTAAATGCAGGCGTCGGCGTGGTCCCGGTTTGATCAGGCGTTGCTTACCAGGACCTCGACTGTGCTATGAAAGCGCCCTAAATTAATGATTTTAAAGGTTTAGAGGAAGGTACTTGCTCGAGGTGCGACAACTGGCAGCAAGTCGCGGAGACCGTCGATTGTTCCGCGGCATGGACTGGCGACTGCAGGCCGGCCAGCAGCTCGTGGTGCGCGGCGCCAACGGCGTTGGCAAGACGACGCTGCTGCGCGTCCTTGCCGGTCTGACCCGGGCGGACACCGGAGAGATCCTCCTGGACGGCAGCAGCTGTCCGGACGGGTTGCGGGGCAATTGCTGTTACGCCGGGCATGCGCCAGCCGTGCATGGCGATCTCACCGTCGTGGAGAACCTGCGTTTCTGGGGCAGCTTGAGCCGGGGCGGCATGCAATGGCGCGAGGCACTGGCGGCCGTCGGCCTCGAACGCCAGGCCCAGCTCGACGTGCGCCGGCTGTCGGCGGGGCAGCGGCGGCGGGCCGGTTTCGCTCGCGTATTGATGTCAGCCGCCCGTGTGTGGCTTCTCGATGAGCCCTGCACGCATCTCGACCAGCGTGGCCGCGAGATCGTCACCACGGCGCTCGACGCACACTGCCGTGCGGGCGGCATCGTCGTGGTGGCCTCGCATGATCCATTGCCGGCGGGTGACAGGCAGGCCAGCGAACTGCTCATCGGCGCGGGAATGAAGGATGGCTGAGCTCTATTTCGCCATCCTGCGGCGCGACCTGCTGGCTGCCTGGCGGCGCCCGGGCGACACGGCGATGCCGCTGCTCTTCTTCGTGCTCGTGGCGACTCTCTTTCCGCTGGCGATGTCGCCGACGCGCGAAGCGCTCGCGGGGATCGGTGCGCCAGCGTTGTGGGTGGCGGTGCTGCTCGGAACGCTACTGTCGCTGTCCGCGCTCTACCGCGCCGATCTCGAGGATGGCACGCTCGAGCAGCTGCTGCTTCGCGATGAACCCCTGGTGATCGTCGTGCTTGCCAAGTCCACGGCCCACTGGCTCGTGGCTGGCGCGCCGCTCGCGCTGCTGGCCCCCCTGTGGAGCGCCGCGTATTACCTGCCGCCAGGCGCATCCCTTACACTGCTCCTGACGTTGCTGCTCGGTACGCCGACGCTCTGCCTGATCGGCGCGGTCGGCGCTTCCCTGACCGCGGGATTGCGCCAGGCCCCCGGGCTGCTGGGTTTGCTCGTTCTGCCTCTGATGTTGCCGGTGCTCATGTTCGGCGCGCGCGCTGTGGATGCAGCGGCCGCCGGCCATGAAACCACGGGTCTGGTCTATGTGCTGGCGGCGCTGTTTTTCCTCAGCCTGAGCCTGGCACCGCTGGCCGCGGCAGCCGCCTTGCGGATTTCCCTGGACTGAGGGCGTTGGGAATCGATATGGTGTTCGGTTGGCCGTTGTGGATGCATCGACTGGCGTCTCCGCCGCATTTCTATGCGCTGGCGGGGCAGCTCCATCGATGGTTCTACTGGCCAGCGCTGCTGTGCATGGCCGTCAGCCTTTATGGCGGACTGGTGGTGGCACCTGCCGACTATCAGCAGGGCGATGCCTACCGGATCATCTATGTGCACGTCCCGAGCGCCTACCTCTCCATGCTGACCTACATGGTGATGGCGCTGGCAGGTGGCATCGGCCTGGTCTGGCGGCTCAAGCTGGCCCACGCCGTGGCTATAGCTGCCGCGCCGGTCGGTGCCTCGTTCACCTTTCTTGCGCTGGTTACCGGCGCGTTATGGGGCCAGCCGATGTGGGGTACCTGGTGGGTCTGGGATGCGCGGCTGACCTCGGAACTGGTGCTGCTGTTCCTGTATTTCGGCTTCATGCTTCTGCACGGGTCATTCGACGATGTTGGGCGTGCCGATCGCGCCGCCGCCGTGCTCGGGCTGGTGGGTATCGTCAATATCCCGATCATCCATTACTCCGTCGTCTGGTGGGCGACGCTGCACCAGGGGCCGACCATTTCCAAGTTCGACAATCCGTCGATCACAATGGACATGCTCTGGCCGTTGCTCGGCATGATTCTCGGATTCACGCTGTACTTCATGGCGATCGTGACCCGGCGGGTGCAGGCTGAGGTGTTGTTGCGCGAGCGGCAGTCCCGCTGGGCCGAGGACCTTGCAGCGACGGGAGTGCGGAGCCGGTGAGCGAGTTTTTTGAAATGGGCGGGTACGCGCGATTCGTCTGGCCGGCTTTCGGACTGACGGCGGTGGTGCTCATCGGCAACGCGCTGGCAGCAGTGCGCGGCCACCGGCGGGCACTCGACGCAGTCCGCGACCAGATCGCGGCCGGCGAGCGGGAGGAGTGAATTCGTGACACCGAGACGACAGCGGCTGATGGTCGCGATCGGAGTGCTGGCCGGTGTGGGCATAGCTGCGACGCTTGCACTGCGCGCCTTCGAAGACAACCTGCTGTATTTCTACACACCCAGCCAGATCGCGGCGGGCGAAGCGCCGCCCGAACGCCGGATCCGGCTCGGTGGCCTGGTTCGCAAGGGCAGCATCAACCGACTACCGGGCGAGATCGAAATGCGATTCATCGTGGCCGACGCGAGCGAATCGATGACGGTCGCCTATTCGGGTGTCGTGCCCGACCTGTTCCGCGAAGGGCAGGGCGTCATCGCCTTCGGCGTTATCGGGCCGGACGGCGTTTTCCGTGCCGATGAACTGCTCGCCAAGCACGACGAGAACTACATGCCGCCCGAGGTGGCCGAGGCACTGCGCGAGCAGGGTCACCCGGATGCACCGCCTGCCGTGACCGGAGGGGCATGATGGTTCCCGAGTTTGGCCAGCTGTCGCTCGTCCTCGCGTTGTGCCTTGCGGTAGCGCAGGCTTTCTTCCCATTGGTCGGCGCCGCGCGCGGCAAGCAGGCCTGGATGGCCGTGGCAAATTTGGCCGCCGCCGGCCAGTTCGTGTTCGCAGGCGCAGCGTTTGCGGCCCTCGCCTATGCCTTCGTGACGAGCGACTTCTCCGTTGCCTATGTGGCGGCGAATTCCAACACGCGCCTGCCGGCGATCTACCGCTTCGTCGCGGTCTGGGGCGGTCACGAAGGCTCGTTGCTCCTGTGGGTGTTCTTCCTCTCGGCCTGGACCTGTGCGGTGGCGCTCTGCAGCCGCAGTATCCCGGTCGAACTGGCTGCCCGAATCGTTGGTGTCATGGGCGCCATCAGCGCGGGGTTCCTGCTGTTCGTGTTGCTGACATCGAACCCGTTCCTGCGGGAGCTGCCCGGCTCGCTCGACGGCAATGATCTCAATCCGCTGCTGCAGGATCCGGCGATGGCCTTGCATCCACCGCTGCTGTACGCGGGCTACGTCGGCTTCTCGGTCGCGTTCGCCTTTGCGGTTGCTGCGATGCTGGCCGGGCGCATCGATCAGCAATGGGCGCGTTGGGCGCGGCCCTGGACGACTGCTGCGTGGTGTTTCCTGACCGTCGGCATAGCACTCGGCAGTTGGTGGGCTTACTACGAGCTGGGATGGGGCGGCTGGTGGTTCTGGGATCCGGTCGAGAACGCGTCTTTCATGCCATGGCTGGTCGGGACCGCGCTGATTCACTCGCTGGCGGTGACCGAGAAGCGGGGCCTCTTCAAGAGCGCGACGCTGCTGCTCGCGATCGGCGCATTCGGGCTCAGTCTGCTTGGCACTTTCCTCGTGCGTTCCGGTGTGCTGGTGTCGGTGCACGCGTTCGCATCGGACCCGGCGCGCGGCCTGTTCATACTCGGCTACCTGTCGGCCGTCGTCGGAGTCGCCCTGGCCCTTTTCGCGTGGCGGGCGCCGAAACTCGACCGCGAGATCGGCTTCAAGCCGTTCTCGCGCGAAACGTTCCTGGTGATCAATAACATCCTGCTGACAGCTGCGGCTGCGCTGATCCTGCTCGGTACGCTGTACCCGTTGATCATCGACGCACTGGGCAGGGGCAAGATTTCGGTCGGCCCGCCTTACTTCAATGCGGTATTCATCGTTCCCATGCTGCCGCTGTGCCTCGCAGTGGTGATGGGCATGCACACGGCGTGGCGGGCTGCGGAAGCCGGCGTAGTGGCCCGCCGTCTGCGCGTGGTGGCGCTGGCAGCGGTTGCAGCCGGCGTCACCGTGCCGTCGCTCATTTACGGCCGGGCTTCGGTTCTTGCGGGCGTCGGAGTGGCGATTGCCACCTGGCTCGTAATCGGCTCGCTGCTGGACCCTGCCTTGCGGCTAGCCGGCCGCGGTGCGCGTCTCACGCGGGGCATGGTCGGCATGCAGGTGGCACACCTGGGTCTGGGTCTCTGCGTGCTCGGCGTGACCGTAACTTCCGCGCTCAGCCTCCACACCGATCAGCGCATCGCGGTAGGCGAGTCACTGCGACTCGGCGACTACCAGCTCGAGTTTCGCGGCATCGAGCCGGCGGATGGCCCCAATTACCGGTCGCTGCGCGGCGAGATGGCGATCACGCGCGACGGCAAGCCGGTGGCGACGCTGTATCCGGAGAAGCGGTTTTACGAAGTCCGGGCGTCTGCCATGACCGAAGCAGGCATCGATGCAGGCTGGCATCGCGATCTGTTCATCGCGCTGGGAGACGATCTGGGCGAGGGTGCCTGGAGCGTGCGTCTCCAGTACAAGCCTCTGGTGCGTTTCATCTGGTTTGGTGCCGCCGTCATGGCTCTCGGCGGCCTGCTCGCCTTGTCGGACCGCCGCTATCGCGCTGCCGCTCGCGCGTCGGCTGCCGAGCCGGCGGCCGCGCAGCATGGCTGAACGGATCGCAGCCACGCGATGCACGTGACACGCTTCATCCTGCCGCTCGTCGCGCTGGCGGTGCTCGTGGGGTTTCTCGCTGCCGGACTCGGCCGCGATCCGACCTTGGTTCCCTCGCCGCTGGTCGGCCGACCGTCGCCGGATTTTTCGCTGCCGAGACTCGACGATCCGACCCAGGCGTTTTCGAGCACCGAGTTTCGCGGAGACGTTAGCCTCCTCAATGTCTGGGCGACATGGTGCGTGGGCTGCCGGCAGGAGCATGCCTATCTCGTCGAGCTGTCGCGCACCAGCGGCTTGCGCATCTTCGGCCTCAACTGGAAAGACGATCCGGTGCTGGCCCGGCGCTGGTTGGCGGATCTCGGCAACCCCTATGTTGCAACTGCAGTCGATCTGGATGGTCGTGTAGCCATCGACTGGGGCGTTTATGGCGCTCCGGAAACGTTCCTGCTCGATGCAGCCGGGCGCGTCCTCTACAAGCACATCGCGCCGCTGACTCCGGCGATCTGGGAGGCGGAGTTCCTGCCGCGCATACAGGCCGCGCGGAGCGCTGCCCCATGAGGCGGCGCCTGTGGGCTGTTTCGCTGTGGATTGCCCTGGGTGCTGCACCGGCGGCGGCGATCGATACGGGTGAACCGATCGCGGATCCCGCGGCCGCCGCGCGTTACGAGGCGCTGATCGGCGAAGTGCGCTGCCTCGTCTGCCAGAACCAGTCGATAGCAGATTCCAATGCGCCGCTGGCTGCCGACCTCAGGCGGGAAATCCGCCGCATGGTGGAGGAGGGCAAGGGCGATACGGAAATCACCGGGTTTCTGCTGGAGCGCTACGGTGACTTCGTGCTCTACCGGCCGAGACTCACGGCGGCGACCGCTGCCCTCTGGCTTGCTCCTGCGGGGTTGCTGCTCATCGGATCCGTCGTATTCGGGCTGGTGCTGCGACGGCGAAGGAACCTGCCCGCCGAAGTCGATGCCGACGGCCTGGATGACCCATCATGACGCTGACGTTCCTGTTCGTGGCAATCGCCTGCGTGCTCATGGCGATCGCCGCCGTCGTCTGGCCCTTGATGCGAGGCGGATCCGATGCCGCGCCTGGCGCCGCGCTGGCTGTGGCGATCGCCACGCCGGTCACGGCGCTGTTGCTTTACCTGCTCGTGACTTCCTATCCCTGGGGCGATCCGCCGGGCGAGCCTGCGGGGCCGGCCCCGGGGGATACGGCAGTCATCGCGTCCCTGAAAGAGGCGGTTCGCGACGGCGGAGAGGATCCCGCCGACTGGGTCCGGCTCGGCGAGGCACTGATGGCAGCCGAGCGGTTCGGCGACGCGCGTGACGCGTTTCGGGCCGGCCTGCGCGCGCATCGTGCACCGCACACCGGGCTTGAACTGGGCTACGCAGAAGCAGCGATACTCGCTGACCGCGACGCACTCGGTGGCGAGGCAGGCCGGGTGGTCGAGCAGGTGCTCGGACGCGAACCGCTGAATGCCAAGGCACTGTGGTACGGCGGCATGATCGCGCTGGGCCGTGGTGACACTGATTCAGCCGCTGCGCGCTGGCAGTTGCTGCTCGGGCTTTCGCCACCGCCAGCCGTGCGGCAGATCATCGAGGAGCAACTGCTGCCGCTGAAGGCGGAGTTGCCGACGTCCGGCAGTTCGATCGCTGTGGCGGTCAGCCTGCCGGATGCGATGGCGGCGCAAATCCAGCCCGGCGCAGTGTTGTTCGTTTTCGCGCGCAAACCTGGGGAGGGTGGCCCGCCGCTGGCTGTCGTGAGGCGTGAGGCCGGGACCTGGCCCGCAATGCTCTCGATCAGCGAGGCGGACAGCATGGTGCCCGGCCGTTCCATTGCCGGGGCCGGGACGGTGGAAATCACCGCACGCGTAGCCAACGATGGTGAGGCGCTGCAGGCATCCGGTGATCTCTTCGGCGTCGCGACCTGGAACTCAGGCACTGGATCGGGCCCCGTATCGGTCGTTCTTGATCAATTGGTACCTTGAAAGGCAGTCGGTAATGACCGGCAAGACCCGCCGCGTAAGCTGTTACGGCCACGACTTCATTCCTGTGTCGATGCACCGCCGGACAAGCGCTGCTCGCCACTGGCAGCGTAGCCCGGGTGCTGGCGGCGAATACCGTCCGGCCTGACCGGGCAATCTAATATTTACCATAATATACATTATACGCATTACGGGTTCCTAGCAGTGGACGCGGACACCCCTATTCCCCTGCCGGGAAACGCCGCCGAATGAAGTCCACCACCAGATCCGGAAAGTCCGTGAACACACCGTCGGAACCAGCATCCGCCAGCACCTGCTGGAGGAGCTGGTCGAAGGAGTGGACGCCCGGCGGCAGATCATCCCGCCGCGCGGTGTACGGGTGCACCAGCAGGCCCTCCCCGTGCGCTTCCGCCACCAGACGGCTGCCGAGGACCAGTTTCAGTGAAGGGCCGATCCCCTGGGCGTAGGAGGCCAGCTGCCGCAGGGAGTGAGCGCTGGGAATGCCGCCGGCGCTGTCGAGGAGCTGAATGAGCGGCAGGTCCGTCCGCCCGCGGAGGCGTTGCAGTTCCTCGGCATCGAAACACTGCAGGTAGGCCCCGCAAGCCGCTGTCGAGTATCCATGGGCGGTAAGGACCTCGAGCAGCCTGTCGCCGATCTCGACGCCCTGCAGCCGGTGCCACCCAGGATCCTTGATTTCGGGGTAGATGCCGATTGCACGACCGGAGGAACGATTCAGCCCGCGGATGAAGGCCAGTTCTTCGTCCAGAGTGACGATTCCGAACCGGCCAGCCCCATCGGGGTATCGCCCGGTAAACCGCGGCCTGGTGGTTCCGGCCTGGCGCCGCTCGCCCGCGCTCAGGCGGCGAATCTCCTCGAGCGTGAAGTCGATCGCGTACCAGTGCCCATCGCTTCGCGCCCGTGTCGGGTACCGGTCCCGTACATCGGTCGTATCCTCGAGGGTGAGGTCGTGGAAGACGATCAAGGCTCCGTCACGGGTGGCCACGACATCCTGCTCGAGGTAATCAGCGCCCATGCCTGCGGCGAGCGCCTTCGCGGCAAGTGTGTGCTCCGGCAGATAGCCGCTGGCGCCGCGATGCGCGATGACCAGCGGTCTTTGCATGACTGCGGCCTGCGCAGCGGCTGGCGTCAGCCGCCCTCCGCCGTCACACCGAGTCGCTGCTGCATGAGCGGGCTGGTCGTCGTGTACTGCAGATGCACCTTCTTGCCCGGCTCGATGATGGCCTTGGCGGCAAACGCTGCCAGCGCAGCCTCGTGAAAGCCGCTCAGGATCAGCTTTTTCTTGCCCGGGTAGTCGCAGATGTCACCGACGGCAAAGACGCCCGGCTTGCTCGTCTGGAAGGCTGCCGTGTCGACCTTCAGCGCCTTGCGCTCCATCTCCAGGCCCCATTCAGCGATCGGTCCGAGCTTGGGCGACATGCCGAAGAAAGCGAATGCGTGATCGGCGGCCAGCACCTCCTTCGAGCCGTCGTCGCGTCGCACGGTCAGGGATTTCAGCTGAGTGCCGTCGGCCGAAAACGCGACCGCATTACCGAACTCGATCAACCGTGCCCGGCCGGTCGCGACGAATTCACGGAAGGCGGCCAGGGATGCAGGAGCCGCACGGAACTGGTCCGAGCGGTGTACCAGCGTGAGTGACTTCGCCTGCGGCGCGAGCGCGAGTGCCCAGTCGAGGGCCGAGTCACCACCGCCGAGGATGACGAGATGGGCGCCGCTGTAGCGGCCGGGCTCGCGCACCCGGTAATGAATGCTGTGCTCCTCGAGGGCATCGAGTCCCGCGAGCTTCAGTTTTCGCGGCTGAAACGACCCTACGCCCCCGGCGATGAAAATGGTTTTCGCCAGAAAGTCGCTGCCGATGCTGGTTCCAACGCGAAAGTGGCCGCACTCCCCGCTGAGCGTGGTGACTTCCTCGCCGAGATGCATCCGCGCCTTGAATGGCGCGATCTGCTTCAGCAGCGCGTCAACCAGCCCCTGGCCGGTACAGACAGGAACCGCGGGAATGTCGTAGATCGGCTTGTCGGGGTAGAGCCACGTGCACTGCCCGCCGACGGCGGGCAGAGAATCCACGACGTCGGCCTGTATACCGAGCAGACCGAGCTCGAAGACCTGGAACAGCCCGCAGGGGCCGGCTCCGATGATCAAGGCATCCGTTTCGATGGGCATGGCTTTTGCAGTCAGCAGGGCGCAGCGAGCGCCGGCAGGATATTGGGCCGAGCCGTCTCTGCCCGGTGCGCAAGGCGGCGAAGTTTACCGGCCGTGCCGCCGTCAGTCGAGCTTGAACTCGATGGTCTCCCACTGTCCCGACTGGTCATTCCGCGCGAGCTTCTTGATGGCTTCCGTGATCGATCGGTCGTTCCAGTCGACGATGTCGTCCGCCTTGTCGAGGACGCTCTTTTTCACGATGTTCGTCTCGCCGAACGACTTGATGGCAAGAACCGGCTTGCCCATGAACTTGGCGGCATCGATCTGGAACGACACCAGGACCGGCTGCTCGGCGAAGAGATTCACCGGGAAAAGCACGATTTCGGCGGTGCTCATCTGGCGGCGCAGTTCGGCCCGGATCGTGTCGTTGTCACCCTGGACACCCGCCTTGATGTCCGTGCAGTTGCGATAAAAAAAATTGCCGCGCGATTCCAGGTACTCGAAGACGCGCAGGTACTCCGGGTGCTCGCTGTGGGTGTGCACCACGTAGACGCGAAACGGGTTGTTCTCCGACATGCGACCGCCACTGGCCGGCCCTGACCGGCACGACAAGCCCACAGGCGTTCCCGCGCCCGGCAGGAACTGTGCAACCTTCCACGACCAGCAATTACACTGTCAAGCTCATGCGTCTCGTCGTCTATAACATCCGCTATGCCATGGGCGCGGGAACCCCGCCCCATGTGCCGGTGCCTGGGGCCGGGTACCTGTTCGGCAACCCCGGGAACCTGGACAACATCATCGGCTTCCTCAAGCAGGAGGACCCCGACATCGTCGGGCTGATCGAGGTCGATATAGGGTCGGTACGCAGTGGCCGTGTGAACCAGGCAGAGGCCATTGCCAGGGCGTTGGGGCATTACTCTTCCTACGAGTGCAAGTACGGCGAGGAGTCGGTCAACCAGTACCTGCCCATCCTGCGCAAGCAGGCGAACGCCTTCCTGGCCGCGCCCCGTGTTGCGGGTGAGCGGTTCCATTACTTCGAGACCGGCATCAAGCGGCTGATCATCGAACTCGAACTCGATGGCCTGGCGGTGTTCCTCGTGCATCTGTCGCTCAAGTACCGCCATCGCCACTTCCAGCTCCGGCATCTGTACGAGCTTGTGAAACGCTGCCGTAAACCAGTCATCGTTGCCGGCGATTTCAATACGTTCTGGGGTGAGGACGAGATATTCCTGTTCAAGGAAGCGCTGGGCCTGCGCAGCGCGAACACCCTCGGTTTGCCGTCTTTCCCCAGCCGGGCGCCGCGCATGGAGCTCGACTTCATCCTCTGCGGCCCCGGCATCGAGATACGCGAATTTCGCATCCCGCACGTCGGCTATTCCGATCACCTGCCATTGGTTTGCGACTTCGAGGTCACATCGTCATGAGTCAGTCGGCCCGCTACCAGCACTGGAAGCTCGAAACCGACAACGATGGCATCGCCTGGCTGGGCATCGACAAGGCCGGCACCGGCACCAACGTGCTTTCGCGTGACCTGATGCTGGAATTGCATGCGATAGCCGAAAGCCTCGCTGCGGATCCTCCGCGGGGACTCGTCATCTACTCGGCGAAGGAAGGCGGCTTTGTTGCGGGAGCCGACATCCACGAGTTTCCTGAAATCCGCACGGCCGAAGAGGCAGCTGAACTCGCCGCCGGCGGCCAGTTCATTTTCGCCAGGATCGAAGCCCTGCCCTGTCCCAGCGTGGCGGTGCTCAATGGCACCGCGCTCGGCGGCGGTCTGGAACTGGCCATGGCCGCGACGTGGCGTCTCGGGCTGCCGGTCGAGACACCCTGCCTGGGACTGCCGGAGGTACAACTGGGTCTCAATCCCGGATTCGGCGGCACGGTACGCGCCGTGCGCCTGATGGGCGCGCGCAAGGGGCTCGACCTGATGCTGACCGGTCGCCAGCTGCGGATGAGCGAGGCTCTCCGGACCGGTCTGATCGACCGCCTGTCCACCGCGGAGTCGTGGCGAGCCGACGCGGTCAGCCTGATCGGCGCCGGCAAGCCGAAGCGTTCGGTACCCCTCCCCGACCGCCTGATATCACTGCCCCCGGTCAGGCCATACATCGCGCGTACGCTGCGCCGCACGGTGCGGGCAAAGGCGCGTCCGGAGCACTACCCGGCTCCCTACGCGATGATCGACCTGTGGGAGGAAAACGGCGCCCTGGACAATGTCGCCTACTCTGCCGAGGCGCAGAGCTTAGGCCGCCTGGCGATGACCGAGACTTCGCGCAGCCTCGTACGCGTATTTTTCCTGCAGGACCGCCTGAAGAAGCTGGGTGGCCACCAGAACACCCCGCCACGGCATGTTCACGTCGTTGGCGCCGGCGTCATGGGGGGTGACATCGCGGCCTGGTGCGCGCTGCAGGGACTCACGGTGACTTTGCAGGACCGCGAACTCAAGTACGTGCAGCCTGCGCTCGAGCGGGCGGCGAAACTGTTCGCGAAGAAGCTGCGCAATGCGGAGTCTGAATCGGCGGCGCGCGCGCGGCTGACAGCGGATATAGAAGGCAGGGGCGTAGCCGCAGCCGATGTCGTGATCGAGGCGATATTCGAGCAGCTGGAGGCCAAGCAGGCGCTCTTCCGGGATGTCGAGTTACGGGCCCCGGCACATTGTCTGCTGGCAACGAACACGAGCAGCATCCCTATCGAGCAGATTGCCGACGGGCTGCACAATCCCGGCCGGCTCGTCGGTCTGCACTTCTTCAATCCGGTGGCGAAGCTGCCGCTCGTCGAGATCGTGCGCGGTGTATCCAGCTCAGCTGATGCCATGCAGGCTGGTCTTTCCTTCGCGCGTCAGATTGGCAAGCTTCCCGTGCCCTGCCGCAGTTCGCCCGGATTCCTTGTTAACCGCATCCTGGCTCCCTACATGGCTGAGGCCATGACCCTGGCCAAGGAAGGTGTATCGCTGCCGGAGATCGATGAGGCCGCAACTTCATTCGGCATGCCCATGGGGCCGGTCGCACTCGCCGATTCCGTCGGGCTCGACGTGGCGCTGCACGTTGCGCGCATTCTGTCGCCCGTGCTCAAGCGGCCGGTTGCACCGGAGATCGAAGCGCTGGTCGCCCGTGGCCACCTGGGGCAGAAGACAGGCAGGGGTTTCTATGTCTATCAGCACGGCAAGCCGGTGAAGCCGGTGCTGCGCGACCATGAAGTGCAGCCTGACGTGCAGGACAGGCTGATGCTGTCTTTCCTGAATGAGGCGGTCCAGTGCCTGCACGAACAGATCGTCGACGACGCTGATCTCGCGGACGCAGGCGTCATTTTCGGCACGGGGTTCGCACCTTTCCGCGGCGGGCCTCTGCACTACGCGCAGTCCCGCGGTGTAGACCGCATCGAGCAGCGGCTCAATGAGCTGGCAGCCGTTCATGGCGAACGTTTCCGGCCTTCGCCCGGCTGGCGGATGCTGCGCGCTATGTGAACTGCTTCGCCTACCTGGCCCCGGGTGCCTGTGGTTAAATGCAGGCCTTACCACGGGCTCGGGATTCCTGCCGACAAGCCGACACTGACCCATGGACGGTACGCACTTAACTGCCGACGTCCTGCGGCGATTCACGCCGCTGGACAGCCTGAAGCGCGAGAACATCGCCGCCCTGATCAAGAAGATTCAGGTGCGCGAACTCGAGCCGGGCAAGCTCCTGTTCCGCGAAGGCGACAATGAGCGGCGCACGTACTACGTGCTGACCGGCACCCTGCAGCTGAAGAACCAGGACGGCGGCCTCAAGTCGATTCGCGGCGGCAGCGACGAATCCCGCAACGCGCTTTCACCGATGTTGCCGCGCCGCTGGACTGCAACGGCGCAGGATCGGGTCGAGTTCATTTCCATCGACACCGACCTGCTCGATGTCATGCTCACCTGGGACCAGACCGGCAGTTACGAATTCAGCGACCTCAACGGTACGCAGTCGGCTCCGAAGTCCGACGACTGGATGACGACTCTGCTGCAGACCAAGGCCTTTCACCGCGTTCCGCCAGCCAACATCCAGGCCATCGTCATGCGCATGCAGAAGGTGCAGTACAGCGCCGGGGAAGTCATCATCAAGCAGGGTGACGAAGGCGACTACTTCTACCTGATCAGTCACGGCAAGTGCGGCGTGACGCGGGAAACGCCGCTGAACAAAGATGGTATCAAGCTGGCCGAGCTCAACGTCGGGGATACGTTCGGCGAGGAAGCACTCATTTCAGAGGCGAAGCGCAATGCCACCGTCACGATGCTGGTGGATGGCGCCGTGATGCGTCTTGGCAAGGATGACTTCCGCCAGCTCCTGAACGAGCCGATGATCGACCGCGTGTCCTACCAGGATGCCAGGCAGATAGTCGCCAGGGGCGGCAAGTGGCTCGATGTGCGCCTGCCGAGCGAGTACGAGACCTTCCACGAACCAGGCGCGATCAATATCCCCCTGTATTTCCTCCGCCTGAAAATCGGCACGCTGGATCCGTCCGTGACTTATGTGCTCTGCTGCGACACGAGCCGCCGCAGCTCTGCTGGCTCTTTCATCCTGAACGAGCGCGGATTCACGACGACGGTACTGCAGGGCGGACTCGAGATAGCGGAGCAGCGCAGCGACGCGGGTTACTGAGCCCGTCGGTCGCTACATCGTGTGGGTGGGCTTGTCCCCGCCGAGGACTCCGGCCAGGTAATTCTCGATCTTCTTCTGCGTCGAGCCGCTGTCCTGATCGCTGAACTGCACGCCGATTCCGGGCGTGCGCTTGCCCTGCGCGCCTTTGGGCGTGATCCAGATCACCTTGCCGGCAACCGGAATCTTCTCCTCCTCGCCCATGAGGTTCAGGAGCATGAAGACCTCGTCGCCAAGCCTGTAACTGGTGTTGGTCGGGATGAACAGCCCGCCATTGCGGACAAAAGGCATGTAGGCGAGATACAAGGCGTTCTTGTCCTTGATGGTGAGCGTCAGAAGTCCGGGTTTCGACATCAGCCTGCATTCCCCGTGTTGCCGACGGGATACCAGTGTCGCAGCAGCAGCGCGAGCTGCAATTCGACGTTTACCGCCTTGCCCGGGAAACGCAGCATCCGCTCCGTCTCCCGCAATGCCCCCCATTGATCGCGCATGGTTAGGCCTTTGGCGGGCGAAAGCAAGGGCGCACGAGCGCTGCCGAGCATCGTGTTACGGATCTCGGCAGCCACTCGTCGGTAGAGCCAGCGCAAGGTCACCTCAAGTTCCAGTGTCGCCCAGCGCGCCGCGACGGCAACCGGCGTGTCCCGTCGTGCACCGAGATGGTCGAGATCCGCGGCGAAAGCCTCGAACCGCTCCGCCAGTCCCTTCTGCTGCATCGCCAATGCGGCAATGGGCGCGTCTCCCGCAAGGTCGAGCAACGGTTCCCAGCGCACCGCAGGCGCCTGCGAAAGCAGCCAGGGCAGGCTTTGCGCACGCACCGGTGTGGCAATACGCAGGCGCTGGCAACGGCTGAGGATGGTTGGCGGCAGTCGCGAGAGCTCATCTGCGACGAGAATGATCGTCGCGCCGTCCGGGGGTTCTTCCAGGGTCTTCAGCAGGCTGTTCGCCGCTGCCATAGTCATCGCATCGGCTGGCCAGATGGCGGCAACCCGCGCGCCACCGCGGAGACTGCGCAGATGCAGGAAGTCGATCAACGACCGAACGGCCTCGATCGAGATGGCCGACTTGCCGGCGGCAGGCCGCAGCGCCAGGAAGTCCGGGTGCAGCAGCAAGGTCTCGCCGGCGGCGTCGCTGTCGTCTGATGCGGCTGGAGGCTCGCTGTCGGCAAACTCCTCGAACGCGGCGTGGGCTCCGCCCAGCAGCCCGGCTGCATGCCACATCGCCAGCCGGCGCCGACCGGTGCCGCGCGGACCGTAGATAAGAAGCGCCTGGGCGGCGCGGGCGCTGCGGTCCGGCGCCTGCAGCTGCCGGGCCGCCGCAGTCAGCCAGGGCAAACTGATTAAATTTGATTTATTAATGCTCATATCTTCTTATTGAAGTTCCTGCTGACGAAGCGATCGATGATCTGCCCGAGTTCGCTCTGTACCTCGGACAGCGACCTGCCAGCGGCGACGATACTCACGCGTTGCGGCTCCAGCGCGGCGCGTCGCAGGTATTCCACACGCACGGTTTCGAAGAATAGCCTCGTCTCCTGCTCGAACCGGTCACTGGTGCCGCGCTTTGCGCGACGGGCGCTGCTCACGTCCCAGTCAGCGTCGAGCAGCAGCGTCAGGTCCGGTCGGAAATCTTTCTGTACCAGCGCCTCCAGGGTCCGCACTGCTTCGCTGCCGCAGCCGCGCCCCGCACCCTGGTACGCATAACTGGCATCCGTAAAGCGGTCGCAGACGACCCACTGTCCACGTGCGAGCGCGGGCCGGATCAGTTGCTCCAGGTGGCACGCACGGGCAGCGAACATCAGCAGCAGTTCAGCATCGGCAGTCGGTGCCGTACTGTCCGGCGCCAGCAGGATTTCGCGGATACGTTCTGCGAGCGGTACGCCACCGGGCTCCCTTGTCACGACGACATCGATGCCCTGGGATCGCAGTCGTTCGACGACGAACTCGCGATTGGTCGATTTGCCGACGCCCTCGATTCCCTCGAGCGTGATGAAACGTCCGGCGTCGTGTGGACCCATTGGCTTGATCACTCGCGGCTGGCGGCAACGTACCGGCGCACGGCGAGATTGTGCTCGGCCAGCGAACGGCTGAACACGTGGCTGCCGTCTCCGGCCGGGCTGGCGACGAAATACAGTGCGCCGCTGATATCCGGCTGGACCGCCGCCATCAGGGCGCCCTCTCCGGGCAAGGCGATCGGCGTCGGGGGCAGGCCTGCGCGAGTATAAGTGTTATACGGGGTGTCATTCTGCAGGTCGCGCCGTCGCAGGTTGCCGTCGAATTCTGCGCCGAGTCCGTATATCACGGTCGGATCCGTCTGCAGGCGCATGCCAAGAGTGATCCGGCGGGCGAATACGCCGGCAACGAGCGTCCGTTCGCGTGCGAGGCTCGTTTCCTTCTCGACGATTGAAGCAAGAATGAGGGCCTGATAGGCGCTGTCGACAGGAAGGTTCGGCGCCCTCCTCCTCCAGGCCTCCTCCAGAACGTCGCGCATTCGTCCGTGAGCCATGTTCGCGATTGCTGCATCGGTCGTTCCGCGCGGAAAATGGTAGGTATCGGGAAACAGCCAGCCCTCGGCGCTCCCGGCCATCCCGAGCATCTGGCCGATGGAAACAGGATCCGTCGCTGCGAGCGTACTGCTGACGGCGGGGTGGGCCTGTATCGCTGCCATCGCTTCCGCGACCCGCCAGCCCTCGACCAGCGTTACCGCATGCAGCTTTACCTTGCCATCGAGCAAGATGTCCAACAGGGCGCGTGGGGTACTCCCGTGCGGGATCTCGTACTCGCCGGTCTTGATCCGCCCGGCGACGCCGGTGACGCGGCCGTAGAGGGCAAGGAGCGCGGGCGAGTCAAGTACACCATCATCGGCCAGCCGGCTGGCCAGTGCCCGCAGCGAGGAGCCGGTGGCCACTTCGATCAGCAATCCGTCGGCCGGCATCTGCATCGGCCGGTCCAGCGAGCGCTGCAGGAGCAAGACAGCAACGCCGGCTCCGCCTGCTGCAGCAAGTGCTGCGACAGCCAGCCACAACATCAGCTTTCGCAAATCCCGACCCCGCGTGCCTCCACGCCCGCAATGATGGCACGAACGACCGGATTCTGGCGGGTGGCGATTGCACGATCATCGATGCGATCGACAGGCCGCAGGCCGATCAGGGCGTTGGTCAGGAACGCTGCCCTGCAGTCGCCCAGTGCTGTCTTGGTGACAGCACGTTCGGAGACGCTCACCCCGGCAGCCGCTGCAGCCTCTATCACCACGCTGCGCATGACACCGCGTACGCCAGCCATCGCCAGATCCGGCGTCACCAGGTGGCCGCCATCCTCCACGAGAAAAACGTTGCCGGCCGTGGAGCCGACGACGCAGTCGTGCGCGTCGAGCATCAGTCCGTCATCCAGCCCACGTCGGCCCACCTCTGACCGAGCCAGCACGCTGTCGAGACGGTTGAGGGTCTTCATGCCGGCCAGGGCGGGATTGCTGCTGGCACGCACAGCCAGAACACCGACGGAGAAATGCGTCTGCTGCAGCGGTCGTGAGGCCACGGCCGGCGAAAAACTCACGATCCGCCGCGGCCGGGCGTTGTCAGGAGTCAGGTAGCCGCGCGGCCCCGAGCCGCGGGTGACGATGATCTTGCCCGTGCCACGGACCGAACCAGCGGCCAGCTTGCGCAGTTCTTCCTCGAGGATCGCGGTGTCTGGGACGTCCAGAGCAAGTCGTCGGCAACCCTCTGCCAGTCGTTCCATGTGCCGCGCGAGGAATCGCGGGGCGGCGTTGCGCCAGGCAATGGTCTCGAACAGGCCATCGCCGTAGGCAAGGCCGCGATCGTCTGTCGGTATGGCGTCGGTCACTATGCCGTCGACCAGCATGCCCGCTCGGCTCCGTTCGCTCAGGTCAGAGACAGCAGCATGCCATGCGCCTTCGCGCGGGTCTCTTCGAGTTCCCGCTCGGGAATGGAGTCCGCCACTATGCCGCTGCCGGCGTGGATGGTGATCGAGCGGTCATGGCAGACCATGGTGCGGATCAGGATGTTGAAGTCGGCGTCCCCGTCGCGGCTGATGTAGCCAAGCGTGCCGGTGTAGGCGCCGCGCGGACGCCCTTCGATTTCATCGATCAGGCTCATGCAGCGCGGTTTCGGGCAGCCGGTGATCGTGCCCCCGGGAAAGACTGCGCGCAGCGCGTCCGCTGCGTGCAGGTCCGGGCGCAGCTCGCCGGTAACCACGGATACGATGTGGTGCACGTGGGCGTAAGTCTCGACCGCCATGAACTCCGCGACCTGCACCGATCCTGCGGTACACACCTTGCCGAGATCGTTGCGCTCGAGATCGATCAACATGACGTGCTCGGCGCGCTCCTTCGGATTGGCCACCAGCTCCGCGCGGCGGATGTCATCGGGCTCGCCCGGGCGCCGCGGCCGCGTGCCGGCGATCGGGCGCGTCTCGATCTGGCGCCCCCGGATCCGCAACAACCGCTCGGGCGACGAGGACAGTACCCAGTGCCCTGCGCCGGACGTGAGGATGCCGGAGAAGGGCGCCGGGTTCGCGGTGCGAAGTCGTTCGTAGAGCATCCAGGGTTCGGCGCCGTCGGCGATTTCTGCCAGCCAGCGCCGGCTGATATTGGCCTGGTACACGTCCCCCGCGCTGATATGGGCCTGGACCCGGTGGACAGCGGCGAGAAATTCCCCTTCGTCGTCTTCCCGCACGTCGGAGTTGACGATCTTCGCGGGTCGACTATGTGGCGGCACCCGCGCAAGGCCGGCAATGTCAGCCAGGATCGCGCTGACCGAGCTTGCTTCTGTTTCCTCTGCGACTATCGCTGCCCAGGCGGAATTGCGGTCCACGATCACGGCAATGCCCACGCGCAGGGCAAGCGCTACCGGTCCCGGACCGGGCGTGAGTCGCAGTTTCGGCTCGATCTGTTGTGCGAGCTCATAGCCGGCGTAGACAACCCAGCCGCCGACGAACGGCAGGCCCGGCATGGCAGCGGCGCTGTCGGTTACCCATTGCAGGCGGCGGCCGAGTTCGCCCAGGAAGTCGTCGCTGGTAACAGGCCCGCCATCAGTCAGTAATCGCCAGTTGTTGTCGAGAACGAGTCTTTCCCGCGGAAACGCAAACAGGATGTCGAAGCACTGCTCCCCGGGGCCTGTCGCGGTCGTCTCGAGCAGGCAGGGATAGCGGGAGGGGTCGAGCCGATGCAGCGCGAGCAGATCCGGCGTCGCCGGCAATTCGTGGACGAGAGAGCCGACGCCGCTCACACGCGGCGGAAAATCACGCTGCCGTTGGTTCCGCCGAACCCGAAGGAGTTGGAGATGGCCGCGTCGATCTTCATCGGCCGGGCGACGTTGGGCACGTAGTCAAGGTCGCATTCGGGATCGGGATTGTCGAGGTTGATGGTGGGCGGTGCCACCTGGTCCCGGATGGCCATCACCGAGAACACGGCTTCAACGGCGCCGGCAGCCCCGAGCAGGTGCCCGGTCGTGGACTTGGTCGAACTGACGGCGAGATGCCGGGCATGAACGCCGAACGCACCCTTTACGGCCCGCGTCTCGGCCACATCGCCCAGTGGGGTCGAGGTGCCGTGGGCATTGACGTACTGGATGTCCGATGGATTCATGCACGCATCGCGCAAGGCGGCCACCATGCAGGCCTTCGCGCCTTCGCCCCCGTCCAGCGGCGCGGTGATGTGGTGCGCGTCCCCGCTCATGCCGAATCCGACCAGTTCCGCCAGGATCGTCGCGCCGCGACGCCGGGCAGCTTCGAACTCCTCGAGGACCAACGCGGCGCCGCCATTGCTCAGCACGAATCCGTCCCGGTCACGGTCCCAGGGGCGGCTTGCCTTCTCCGGGGCGTCATTTCGCTGTGACAGGGCGCGTGCAGCGCAGAAACCGCCGAGGCCGAGCACCGTCATCGCCGCTTCGGCACCGCCGGCGATCATGGCGTCGGCATCGCCGTAGGCGATGGTCCGGCCGGCGAAGCCGATGCAGTGCGTGGAGGTCGCACAGGCCGTGACGAGGGCGATATTCGGTCCACGGAAGCCGTACTGAATCGACACGTGGCCCGAGATCATGTTGATGATGCTGCCCGGGACGAAGAACGGCGAAATCTTCCGCGGCGCTTTCGCTTCCAGGTATTTGCCGTAGTTCTGCTCGATAGTCGCGAGTCCACCGATGCCGGATCCCATCGCAATGCCCACCCGATCCGGTGCGTATCCGGCCGCCGGCAGTCCGGCGTCAGCGATGGCCTGCTGGGCGGCGACGATCCCGAAGTGGATGAACGGGTCCATCTTCCGGGCTTCCTTGGGATGGACATGCTCCTCCGCGTTGAAGCCACGAACCGATCCGCCGAATCGTGTCGAGAAATCGCTCGCATCGAAGTCCGTGATCGGACCGATGCCACTGACGCCATCCCGGGCGTTGCGCCAGGCAGATGAGACATCGTTTCCTACCGGGGAGACGATACCCATGCCTGTCACGACGACTCGTCGCTTCGACATGCTCGCGGTGCTCGGTGGGGTGGTGACCGGCCGGCCGGACGATCCGGCCCGGGGACCGGCTGGAGTCAGGCCTGTTTCTGGCGTGACGTGATGTAGTCGATGGCTTCCTGGACGGTGGTGATCTTCTCGGCTTCCTCGTCGGGAATCTCAGTCTCGAATTCCTCCTCGAGAGCCATCACCAGTTCTACGGTGTCGAGGGAGTCCGCGCCAAGGTCCTCGACGAAGGATGCACCGTTCGTGACCTCTTCCTCTTTCACGCCCAGTTGCTCGGCCACGATGCTCTTAACCTGCTCAGCAATACTGCTCATGTTCAGACTGTCCTCATGAAGCCAAAGGAAGTGTGTGCCTTGAAGGCGACGGGGCAATTCAGCGCGCGGGGTATTTTACGGAAATCGATAAGACAGGGCTAGGCCGCTCGAGGTCATCGCGGGTGAAGCGCAAAAGCGCCCTAGATCATGTACATACCGCCGTTGACGTGCAGCGTCTCTCCGGTGATGTAAGCACCGGCAGCGGACGCGAGGAACAACGTCGCATGCGCGACGTCTGCGCCGGAGCCAAGGCGTTGCAGGGGAATCTGCGCGAGCATGGCGGCTCGTTGTTCATCGCTGAGTGCTGCTGTCATGTCGGTTGTGATGAAGCCTGGAGCGATGACGTTTACCGTGACGCCGCGGCTGCCGACTTCCCGCGCAAGGGACTTACTGAGTCCCGTCAGGCCCGCCTTGGCCGCCGCGTAGTTCGCCTGCCCGCCGTTGCCCATGGTGCCGACGACGGAGCCGATGCTGATGATCCGGCCCTTGCGTGCCTTGAGCATACCGCGCAGCACGGAGCGGCTCAGCCGAAAAACGGCGGTCAGGTTCGTGTCGAGTACGGACTGCCAATCCTCGTCCTTCATCCGCATCAGCAGATTGTCGCGGGCAATGCCGGCGTTGTTGACGAGAATCGTGATGGCCCCTTCCCTGCTCTCGATATCCTTGAGGACGACAGAGGTTGCAGTGGGATCGGCGACATCCAGGATCACGCCGCGACCAGGCGCAGGCGCCGCGGCCAGGCGCCGCGTGATCTGCTCGGCGCCCGCGGCCGTCGTGGCGGTTCCTATCACCCTTGCACCGGCGTTGGCCAGCGTATCGGCAATCGCCGCCCCGATGCCGCGCGAGGCGCCGGTGACCAGCGCGATTTCACCGCCGAGATCGAATGCAGTCGTCATGTCTGTACCGCCAGGGTCAGCGTTGCGAGCGGGCGCGCGGATTATAGCGGCCGCTGCCGAAGGCGCAGCGCGCTTGCGACGGCGAGGAAAATCCCGCCGCCAGCGGCGCCCCAGACGTGGGCATCCGTGACCACCCGACCGCCGGACAACGCCGCTTCCCAGGGCATGGCGCCGCCGAGCTGCTCCCAGGTCATTTTCACGATAACGATGACCAGCAGCGCCAATGCAAGGCGATCTCCCGCCAGCGCCCAGCCACCGAAGCCCAGAATCATGAAGCCGTGCAGGACGCCGGACAGTCCCACGCACCAGAGAACATCCGGGCTGAAAGCCAGCAGTCCCGATCCGCAGGCCAGCGCAAGCAGGATGCCCGCCAGTGTCCATTCAAGCGGGTGGCGGTCAGGACCGAACAACCAGGTGCCCAGAACCAGTCCTGCCATGTTCAGGGCGTAATGCTGCCAGCCGAGGTGCACGAAATGGCCGGTGACCAGACGGTACATCTCCCCCGCCAAAATAGCCTCGCGGTCGTAGCGCAGCAGGTCCTGCAGCGGCTCCGGCAGTGCCTGCAGCACCGTCATGACCAGCACGAATGCCGCGACTATCGAGGCGATTGGGCGCAGGGAAAACCTTTGCAACTCAATCGGTAATGACATATTGCTATAATCGCTTCGGCGGCGGGCATCTGTGCGGCAGCTCCGCTCCGGACGCAAGACTAACAGTATCATCGCGAACCGGGCCGCCTCAGGCGTCCAGTCACCGCGACAACAGGGCCTTCGACATGACGTATCCGATTGTCCTCGCACGAAGCCGGCAGACCGCGGGCTTCACGCTCATAGAAATCATGGTGGTCGTGGTGATCCTCGGCATTCTCGCGGCGCTGATCGTGCCGAACGTGATCAGCAATATCGACAAGGCACAGGTCACCAAGGTCAGGCAGGACATTCGCGCCATCGAAAGCGCGCTGAAGCTGTTCCGTCTCGACCGTTTTCGCTATCCGACGACTGAGGAAGGGCTCGAGGGTCTCGTGACGCCCCCAACTGATGCCACCGTGGGGTTTCCTGCGGGAGGCTATCTCGACCGGATCCCGAAGGATCCCTGGGATCGCCCCTACCTCTACCTGCAGCCGGGCAACCAGGGCGGCGAATACGACGTCTATACCCTCGGTCGTGACGGCGTGCAGGGTGGCGAAGGGGTCGACGCCGATATCGGCAACTGGGAAGCGCAATAGCGCGAGCATCCAGCCGTGCAAGTGAACCGACGCGCCGCCGGTTTTACGCTGCTCGAACTCCTGGTCGTCATCTTCATCGTAGGCATCATAGCCGCGATGGCCACGCTTTCGGTCGGTACCGCAACGCGCGATCAGGGGCTCCAACGCGAGATCGAGCGGGTCGCAGACCTGGTTCGCCTGGCCAGCGAGGAAGCGGTCATGCAGAACCGTGAATTCGGCCTCACAATCTACCGCCGCGAGTACGAATTCAGCCGGTTCGACGCCACGGAGCGCGAGTGGATACCGCTCGGTAATGACTCCGGCCCGCTCGCCTCGCGCAGCTTTCCGCCCGACACGGAGGTGGAACTGGAAATAGACGGTCGACGGGTTGCTCTCGATGCCGAAATTCCGGAGCGCAAGCCCCGGCCCGAACAGGACGGCGTTCGCAGTGCCGCCGATCGTCTTGCCAATCTGACTGGAACCGATGACAACTCCCGACCGCAGATCCTCATCCTGTCGAGCGGCGACGTGACGCCCTTCGCTGTCCGGCTCGCGCCCGAATCAGGCGGCGATGGCTCGACGATCCGCGTTTCCGAGACGGGCGCCATCGAGAAAATCCGTGAAGGTGCCTGAACAAAGCCGCGCGCGCGGTTTCACCCTGGTCGAAGTGCTTGTCGCCCTCGCGATCGTCGCCTTCGGACTTGTCGCGGTCTTCGGCCAGTTGACGCAGTCGGCCACGGCGGCCAACCGCCTCCGGGAAAAGACGCTCGCCGAGTGGGTGGCGATCGATCGCATCACCGAGATGCGCCTGAGCGGCCAGTACCCGGCGGTGGGCAGGCAATCCGACGAAATCGAAATGGCCAATCTGCGCTGGCGCTACCAGATCGAGATCACGGAGACCGAGGGCAATTACATGCGCCGGGCGGACGTCACGGTCAGCTACAGCGACGACCCGACGCGTCCCATAGCTACGGCTGTCGGATTCATCGGTCAGCCGCTGACCATCGCAGGCGCGCGGCCGGGTTTGCCGCTGCCCGGGCCGGACGGTGAAATCCCGGCTGTTTCTTCGCAGGACGTGGGCCCAGGAGGAGACGACGAGGAAACGCAGCCGCCCGATGCCGGCAATGGCGATGGAGGAGCGGAGCAGTGAGTATTCCTGCCCTGCCCTGCCGGCAAGAACAGCGTGGATTCACGCTGCTCGAGCTGCTGGTCGCCATCGCCATTTTTGCGATCGTCGGCGCACTGGCGCTTGGCGGGCTCAACGCTGTCCTTTCCCAGCAGGAGACAGCGCGCCGTCAGCTTCAGCGTCTCGACAACCTGCAACGCGCCGTGCGGCTGGTCTCCAGCGACTTCAGCCAGTTCACGCTGCGACCGGCGCGCGACGCGCTCGGCGGTTTCGAGCATCCACTGGTGTCGCCCTGCGGCGTGGAGCACCTCGTTTGTCTCAGTCATGACGGCTGGCGCAACCCCTTCGCGTTATTCGCGCGAGGCGAGATGCAACGGGTTGCCTACCGCCTGGAGGACGGCAAGTTAATCCGGGCGTACTGGGCGGTGATGGACCGCACACTGATCAACGAGCCGCGAGAGGAGTCATTGATCAGCGGCGTCGAGGGCCTTGAAATTGCGTTCCTCGAGCAGGGCGGAGCCGACTGGCTGACCACCTGGGACCCCGCGACGCGACCGGCGGGTGGCAGCGGGCGGCTCGCGGCGGTCAGACTGACGCTGCAGCTCGAGGACTGGGGCGAGGTACAGCGGCTCATCGAGGTGATCGGCTGATGCGCGGCCTGCGCTCCAGCCAGCGCGGGATCGCCGTGCTCACGGCCATGCTGGTCGTGGTGATTGCAACCATTATCGCCGTCGAAATCGCCTGGCATACCGCGCTGGATTTGCGCCGTACTGAAAACCTGCTCTCCTGGGAACAGGCACGGCAGTTCGGGCTCGGTGCTGAAACGGTCGGTGCCCAGTTTTTGCAGGAGACGCTCGACGAGCAGACGGGTGACGATGCTGCCTTCACCCGGACCGACGACAAGCTCTGCGGGCAGCAGGCGCTCACCTTCACGCTCGATCAGGGCAGCGTCACGGGGACGATCTGCGACGTGCAGGGGCGGTTCAACCTCAACAACCTGCGCCCTGTGGCCGAGCAGGAGCCGAGCGAGGCGATCGTGGCGCAGTTTCGCCGGCTGGTGACCGCGGTGGTCGAGGAATACGAGCTGAGCGACATCGAGGTCGATACCGTCGTTGCCTCTACGATCGACTGGCTCGACAGCGACGGCACGCCGCAGTTCAATGGTGCCGAGGAGGACCACTACACCGGCCTGCAGCCGCCCTACCGCCCCGCGAACTACTATTTCATCAGCACCTCGGAGTGGCGTGCCGTGCGCGGTGTGACGCCGGAACTCTACCAGGCCATGATGGACTGTCGATGCATCACGGCGCTCGCACCGGCCTCCAGCCGCAATCCGACACCGCTCAACATCCTCACTGCGCCTTGCCTGGTCTACCGGTCTCTCGGCGATGAGATCGCCGACGCCAACGCGGAGGAATGGTGCAGCTTCGACGGTAGCGATGCGCAGGAGGTCGAGGGGTTTCGCCAGCAGATAGTGACCTACGCGCCTGAACTGGCCGGTATCCAGGGCTACTTCGATACCAGGACCAGCCACTTCGAACTGCGGGCATTGATCACTATTGGCTCCACCGAGCTCGCTATGTACAGTCTGCTGCAGGGCACGGGGCAGGCTGTCATTCCGATCCGCCGCAGTTTCGGCGTTGCGGAACTCGCGCCCGTCAGCGACGAGGCGGCAGACGACACCGAGACGGAGATTCCGGAAGACATCGATGGCTGAAGCGCTGGTCATACGACTCGACGCCGCGGCCGACGGTCGCGCGAGCTGGGTGGCGGTCGACGCTAGCGGGGCGCTGCTGGGCGCTCCGATACACGGCAATCTTTCCGAAGCGGGTCAGGCCGCCGCGAACCGGCTGATCGTGGCCCTGGTGCCCGCCGCCGACGTGCTGCGCCTTCGCGCCGAGGTACCGCTTAAAGGCGGCAGCAAGCTGCTGCAGGCCCTGCCCTTCGCGCTGGAAGACCAGATCGCCGAGGACGTCGAGGCGCTGCACTTCGCCGCCGGCGACCGCGACCAGGACGGTCGGTTGGCCGTGGCGGCGGTGCGCCGCGATCGCCTGGCGGCGTGGCGGTCGGAACTCGATGCGGCGGGCGTGGCGCCGCAGAAGATGTATTCCGAGGCGGATGCGGTCCAGGCGATGCCCAATACCGCGACCGTGCTGATCGAGGGTGCGACCGCCGTCTTCACCGAGCCTGACGGTACGCTGAGTACCATCGATACCGGCGGGCTGCCGGGTCTCCTGGAGTTGTGGCTGGCACGATCCGCGGCAGCGGCCGATGCGTCGCCGTTGCACCTCGTCGCCTATGGCGACGCGGCGCAGCTCGCCGCGCTCGGGAAGACCTGGGAGGACATCCGTCCCCGCCTCGCCTCGCTCGATTTGCGCGCTCTCGCGGATGGCGCCTTGCCGAGGCTGGCGGCGCAGATCGTGACCAGCCCGGGCGTGAATCTCCTCCAGGGGGAGTTCGCGCGCCGCTCGAGCCTGCTCGCCTTCTGGCCCGCCTGGCGCCTCGCGGCGCTGCTCCTCGCCGGGTGGTTCGTGCTCGGTGTGGCCTGGGACTGGGCTGAGCTGCGCCGGGTCCGGGGCGAGATCGCCGCGCTCGACCGGTCCATCGACCAGGCCTTCCGCTACGTCTTCCCCGAGGCAGGACCGATCACGGACGCCCGTGCCCAGCTGTCGAGCCAGCTCCAGCGCCTGGGTGACGGCGAGGCCAGGGGCGGCTCGGAACTGCTCGATTTTCTGCGTTCGCTGAGTCAGGCCATGGGCGGCACCAGCGGGATCCGCCTCGAAGCGCTCAGCTATCGGGCCGGGAGCCTGGAATTGCGGCTGCGTGCCCCGAGCGTCGAAGCACTCGAGCGGGTGCAGCAGCAGATCACCCGGGGCGGTGGCGGCCTGCAGGCCCAGATCCAGTCGGCGAACCCGTCCGAGGAAGGGGTACTCGGACGACTGCAGATTTCCCGGGGTGGCCAATGAACCAGCTGCTGTCGTGGTGGGACGGACTCGCACCGCGGGAGCGGCTCATGGTTGGCGCTGCCGGGGTCATGGCCGTGATCGCTCTGCTCGTGATCGGCGTGCTGCGCCCGTTGGCGGCCGCGCGCGATGCAGCCGCCAAGGAGTTCGCCGACAAACAGGCCGTGTTGGGCGACCTTGAACGTGTCGCCGTCCGATTTGGGCCGCGTGCGGGTGCCGCTGCGTCGGTGCAACCGAGTGGCGAATCACTGGTCGTGCTGGTCGATCGCACGACCCGCTCCGGCGGCCTTGTTGCCTATCTCAAGCGCAACGAACCGGATGGCCAGTCCGGCATCCGCCTGCGATTCGAGAACGCGCCTTTCGATGATCTCGTCGCCTGGCTGGGCGAGTTGCAGGCCAACCAGGGCGTTGGCGTGGTATCAGCGAACGCCGATCCCGGCGACGCGCCCGGCCGCGTCACCGCGAATCTCCAGCTGAGCCGCGCCGGCGGACCCTGATCGTGCAACGGCAGCATTGGCTTGTCGCGGCCGGCGCCGGCGCGTTCGTCGCGACCGCACTTCTCGGCCTGCCGGCTGCCGTGGCTGTCGACTGGCTGGCACCCGAGGCCCTGCAGGTGACCGACGTGAGGGGTTCGCTGTGGAAGGGCAGCGCGTCCACAGTGCAGGCTGGACGGCTGCGCCTCGGCCCTACCACCTGGACGCTGTCACCACTCGCCCTGCTGCGCGGACGAGTTGGCGGCTTTGTCGAGACCAGACTCGCTGACGCGCAGATTTCCGGCGATCTCAGTGTCGGCAGCGGGACTTCGATCGATTGCGAGAACTGCCGTTACGCCGGGTCGCTCGCCAGCCTGTACGGTGTCGCTCCTGCGCTGCGCAACCTGTCGGGCAGCGCGACCATCGAGCTCGCGTCACTGGCCGTGCGTGACGGCTGGCCCACGGAGGCCATCGGCACCGTGCGCATTGCCGGCGTGCCGATCACGGCACCCGGGGTTCCGCCGGACCCGGGGGCGCCGAGTGGCGAGTTCGAAGCGACCGTGAACTCGAAGCCGGTGCCGGAAGACGGCTTGATCGAATTCCTCATCCAGGATGGCGGCGGACCGCTGGAGCTCACCGGGCAACTGTCGTTGCGCCCGCCCGGCAACTACGAACTCGCCGGCCGGGCACGCGCGCGCGCCGATGCGCCCCCGGACATCGTCAATTCGCTGAATTTCCTCGGGCCCAAGGCTGCCGACGGCAGCACCGAAATCTCGATGTCGGGCAGTCTCTGAGCTAGCTGCGCAAGGGCAGCTCACGCAGCTGGCTGAGCATCGGGAAATAGATCGCCAGGCGAATCGGCCGTTCATCCAGCCCGCGAAGCGCATCGCGATAACCTTCCAGCTGGGGCCGGTGCCGCTCCAGCTCTGCCGCGAGAAACGCCTCGAGCGACCCGCCTTCGTGGCTGGCCGTCTTGTAGTCGATGATCCAGTGATCGCCCGTTTCCGTGACGAAGCTGCGATCGATCTTCAGCTGCCGGAATCTGCTGCCGTCCCAGTGTGTGAGTGCGAGCTCGCAGGCTGCCTCGGCGTGCGCATCCGTGAGCAGCCAGCTCGCCCGCGGATCGGCCTGCACGGCCGTGATGTTCGCGGTCACCCTCGCGATGACCCGATCGGCGGCGTTTCCGGTGATGCCCGCAGCACGCAGGCGCCAGCGCGCGTCGGTCCCTATATCCGTCTCCGTTGCAGCGAGCGACCGCCGCTCGGCAAACCGTTGCAGCCACTGGTGGACGATCGTGCCCACCTGACGCGCCTCGTCGCCTGCCCATTCGAAATCTGGCCGCTCGAGAGCAGCTACCGGCGGCGCGGGCGGCGCCGCCAGTGCCAGCGGCAGGGCAGCAGGCTGCCAGCCAGGCGACAGTCGCCGCAGGACAGGCTCTATCCAGCGCGGGGCGCTGCGGTCGGCCGGCTGTCGCCAGCCGAGATCCGCGAAGCCGGATACTGCCGCCGCCTCCACCGCCGGCCACAGGTGACTGAGCAGCGAACCGTATCGCGGTCGCGACAGCTGACTGTCGTCGGGCACGTCCTTCGTCCCGGGCTTGAGAGTCGCGAGCAGGTGCAGGCGCCGGCGCGCGCGGGTAGCCGCAACGTACAGCAGTCGCTGGCTTTCGTAGTCGCCACGCCGCCGGATCATTCGTGACAGCCAGTGGAAATGGGGGTCGTCGTCCTCGTCTCCCGCCGGGCAAGGCGCGAGCACGAGCGCAGGCTCGCCGCGCGGGAGCGGCAGTTCCTGCCAGACGAGCAACGGCGAGCGGTCGCCGGAGGATGCTCTGCCGAGCGACGGCAAGATCACCGTGTCGAACTCGAGGCCCTTGGCCTTGTGCATCGTCATGAGAGTGACGCCCGGCTGCCCGGACCCGGCCGAAGCGCGCCCCTCGTCCAGGGCGTCGGCAAGCGCCAGGACGTCCGCACAGTCGCCGCCGGCTTCACGTGCCTCCAGCGCATCGAGGTACTGCGCAGCGGCGTCGCGCTCGCTCGCGAGCGCCAGCACCTCTGCCCCGCCGAGTGCCAGCCAGGCACCCTCGACGATGTCACGCAGCGACCGGCGTCCGCGCGCGCTCTGCGCCGCTTCCATGACCGACAGCAGGCGCACCGCACGACCGGCAGCATCGCGGTCCGTCGCCGCCGAGGCGAGCTTCGCCAGCTGATCGGGCACGGTGACGTCGTCCGCTGCGGCAAGCATGGTCTCGATGACGGCCAGCGGCAGGCCAACCACCGGTGAGCGCAGCAGGCCGATCCATGCCAGCCGGTCCGCCGGGTTCTGCAGCGCCCGTGTGAGCGCAAGCAAGTCCTGTGTCACCTGCACGCGGCCCAGCTGCGCAATGTCGGGGGCCACGAATTCGATGCCCGCCGCCTGCAACGCTGCGATGACCGACGCCGCATGGCGCCGGCTGCGGACGAGGATGCAGATGCTTTCATCCGGCTGGGAATGGCGCGCCGCTTTCACCAGCGTGACGATTCTGGCGTCTTCTGTTTCCGGTCCGGCCGCATGGAGCCAGTGCGTCTCGACGCCACTGTCGGGTACCGATGCCGGCATGGCGACACAGGGCGAATACGGAACGCCCCCCAGTGCCGTGTCGGCGGTGCCCGGGAATACTTTGGCGAAGGCGGTGTTGGCCCAGTCGACGACGGCCGGTCGCGAGCGGAAATTGGCCGAGAGTGCGAGGAATACCGGCCTCAGGCTGCCGATTCCAACCTCACGGACGCGCTGGAACAACTCCACCTCGGCTTCGCGGAACCGGTAGATCGACTGCATGGGATCGCCGACCAGGAACAGCGTGCGGCCATCGCGCGGCAGCCAGGCGGCGGTGAGTCGCTGTAACAGCTCGAACTGCGCGAGCGAAGTGTCCTGGAACTCGTCGACCAGGATGTGGCTGATGCGATAGTCGAGGGCAAGCCCGACATCGGTCGGATCGTCGGCCCTGCCCAGGGTCGCGAGTGCCGCTGCCGCGATTCCCTGGAAGTCCGTCAGGCCACGGGCGGCGAAGATCACTTCCAGTTGCGCTGCCGCCAGGCGCAGCGTGCGAGCCATGGCCTCCAGCGCGTCCCACTGCCCATCCGTGTACCGGACCGGCGGCAGGTCACGAATTTCGAGCAGGTGCTCCAGCAGCAGGTCGCAGTTCCGGCAGCGGTCGAGCACGGCAAGCATCCTCGCTTTCTCTGCCTTGCTGGCCTGCCCGAAACCCGCGCGCACGTCGACGCCCTTGCGCCACGCGCCGTCCTTCGTGAGGAGCGCCTCGCAAACGCCCTTCCAGAGTCCGGCGCGCTGCGCCACTGCTTGCGGCCACTCGCTGACGTCGAGCCAGTCGCGTATCGGGCTGTCCTGCTCCGTCGGTCGCAGCTGGCTGGCGGCGAACGGCAGCAGCTCTGCCAGTTCGCCGAGCGCGCCCGGCGGCAGCGCCTCAGCCGCAGCGTCGAGTCGCACGGCGATGCAGGTCTCGAGCGCCTGCTCGATGAGCGCCCGGGCGTCCGGTCCCTCGGGTAGGCGTCGCAGCCACTGATCGCGCCGTGGCAGCATCTCCATGACCAGTCGCTCGAACCGGCCCGCCTGGTTGTCGAGGTGACGCAGCAGCGCCGCCACGGGCCCGCTCCACTCGGCATCCTCGCCGATCAGCGCCAGCGTGGCCTGGGCGGCCTCCCGATAGAGCTCGGCCGGCGCATCACTGACCTGTCGCAGGGCGCCCTGTCCGGCCGTGAGCGGCGCGAGACCCGCCAGCCAACCGTTGGTCGCGTCGAGCGTGCGGATGCGCAGGCGCGCCGGATGACTGGCGAGCTGCCAGCGACGGCGTGCGGGATCTTCGAGCAGCCGGCGGGCCAGTTCGACCGTCAGCCGCAGATGCGGGTCCTCCGGTACGGCGCCGGTGGCGGCCAGATGCAACGCATCGATCACACGCTGGCGCATTTCGCCCGCTGCCTTCAACGTAAAGGTGGCGGCCAGGATTTCCTCCGGCTGGTCGACACAGGCCAGCAGACGCAGGTAGCGCTGGATCAGCAGGCCGGTCTTGCCCGACCCGGCCGGCGCCTGAACGATAAATGACTCCGCAGGCTCCAGCGCCCGCTCGCGTTGCTCCTGGTCAGGCAGGCGCATCAGGTCTCCTCGTCCTCGTCGGCGTCGCTGTCGCCCACGACTTCGAACACCCGGGTTGCCAGTGCCCACTGTTTTTCTGCCGGCTCGCGGTTCCAGTGGTTGATGCGAAAGTCGCCGGCGCCGAACTCTGCGGCGAGCCGCTCCAGGGTGTGCCACCAGTGCGCGCGCAGCGCATCCCAGTCGGCATACGGGCTGCGGCGCAGTTGCCCGGCACCGACCACCCCGTCGATCGGGCCATCGTTGCGGCCTGCGCCGAGCCAGCTGATGTCTCGCGCGCTGAGATGAATCCAGGCGACTGCATCTGCGTCGCTCGCGATCGCGTAGAGCGGCAGTTGCGGAGCCGGCACCCGCGTTTCCCAGAGATGGCTCAGTTTCGGCGCAGCAGCGCCAGTCTTGTAGTCGATGAGGATGCGCGTGCCATCCGCCAGTTCGTCCAGCCGGTCGATGCGCAGGCCGAATCCAAGTGCCCGCACCGGTTGCGGCAGACGTTCAGCGCCCGGCGGACCTTCGATCACCTGGACGCTGAACCCTGCGCGGGCACGTTCAGTGGCGAGAAACCGCCGGATCATGCCGAGCTGTCGCTGGTGCTCCAGTTCACGCATGCGCTGCAGGGCGCGGCCGCCACCAGGCACGACTTTCTGCAACGCTTCGTCGATCACTGCGCCGAGCAACGCTGATTCCTCGGCCGGCGACAACCGCTGCAGCCGATTGGAGTCGCGCAGCCGGAGGTAGATATCCGCCAATGCCTGGTGCGTGATCTGGCCGCGGCGTGCACCGTCTATGCCGGGCGAGGGCCGGGGAAGCTCATGCGCCCGGAGCCGGTCCTGCAGGAAGGCCCGGGCCGGGCAGGCGGACTGGCGCTCCAGGACAGAAGCACCGCCGCGCACCCTGGCCGGTAATTTCAGTACGGGAGCTGGATCCGGGCTGCTCGCGAGCGTGGCAGGAACCACCTGCCACGGTGCGGTCCCCGTCCAGCGAGGCAGTGCCGTGGTGTCGGCGGTCGGCAGCGACGCGATCAACGGGCTCTCGCTGATCGGCTCGTCGCCGTCATAGGCCGGCGAGCTGGCGACAGCCACGGGTGCCGATGCCAGTATCGTGTCGAGGCGCCGCCTGGCCAGTTCGAGTTCCACCGCCGGGTCGCATTCCGGCATGCCAGCCTTGCGCTGCAGTTCCAGGGGTATCAGCGGCATGGGCCGCGCCACCGGCGGCCAGTCGGTCGCTGTCATGCCGGTGACCCAGATTGCATCGAACGACTGCCCCAGTGCCTCGAGCGAACCAACGACGTGGATCCTCTGGCCGGAGCCGGCCGGCTGGAATCGCCGGGCAAAAGCGGCACGCTCCAGCAACTGCAACGCCGTGCCGAGTTCGACCGGCCCGCCCAGCGAATCACAGCCCTGCAGTTCATCGCCCAGCCGCCACCATGCCTTGAGTGCCTGCTGTTCGTCGCTTTCGAGTGGCACGACGCCGGGCCACCCGGCGGCTTCCAGTGCCCTGCGGAACAGTTGCAGCCAGACCCCGAGTCGCTGGCGGCCGCGCAGCTCCCGGCGGATGCCCTCCAGCGTCTTCAAGCGTGCTGCGAACAGCGGCGCGCAGGACTCGGCTATCCCGGCCAAGGCCTGCAGGTCGACGGTCAGCCCGATGCGCTCGCGCAGGGCGAACTCCATCTCGCCCCGCCCTGCCGCCTCGGCGGCGTACTCGCCGACATGCCGACTGCGCAGCAGGCGGGCAGCATCGCGGTAATCGGGTGGCTCCCCGAGGAAACGCAGGACCAGCAATCCGGACTGGGCGAGCGACATCGAGGCCACCCGATCGGAAGCGGAGAAATTCACCGGCAGCTCATGGCCGGGCGCAAGTTGCCAGCCTGGCGCAGTTACGGCGAGGAAAGCCCGTCGGGCTTCGGCCAGGCGCGACTCGAGATCCGGCACGACCACTGCGACGCGAGCGCTGGCATCTGCCTCGACGACGGCGCGCGCGAATCGCGCAGCTGATTCGAGCTCGACCGCCCGGTCGTGGCATCGAACGCGCACCCGCTCGTTCGCCACTGCTCGTGGCGGTGGCAGCGCTGAAATTTCGCAGCCCAGCCGGGCCAGCCGATCGAAGAGCTGGCGGCGCATGGGCTGCCAGTCGTCGGGTCCTGCCCGAATAACCTTGCGAGCGGCCGGCAGTTGCGCGGTCGAGTCGTCTTCGATCAGCTGCCTGAGGGCGCTCGTGCCGTCCGTCAGGCCATCCCGCTCGAGCCTTGCCTCGAACCGTCGTTGCCAGGCGGCAAACAGCTGTGAATCCCTGGTTGAGGCATGGCGATCCAGCTCATCTGCATCGATGCCCCAGTCGCCGCACAGCGCGCGGGCTTCGTTCGCCATCTCGATGAGTGCGGGCGCAGGCTGATCATCGTCCGCGACCGCACTCCAGAGGTAGGAAGCCTGCGCGGGAGTGACGAGCGGCCGCTGACTCCCGCGCGCAGAGCGCTCGAGTCGCTGTTGCCAGAGGAGGCCGAGCCAGCCGTCCCAGGGATGGATCGATGCCGTGGACCAGGTCCTGAGACCCAGGGCGCGCTGGTGTTGATCAAAGGCGGCCTGCAGCGCCCGGGCCAGGCGCTGGTTGGCGGTGACCAGCGTGGCACCCGCCGCCACCTGTGCCCAAACGGCTTGCATGGCCGCCATGGCCGGGCTCAGCCCGACTTCTGGACGACCCCTGTGGGACCCTTGACGGCCACGCCGTCGAGCACGTCTTCGATACGCCGGAATACGTCGGTCAGCGTCGCCGCGTCCGGCAGGTTGGTGACGCGGAAGTAGTTCCTGTAGCTGGTATTGAAGCTGGTGCCTGGTGCGATCAGCACGTGCTTCTTCTCGAGCAGTTCGAGCGCGAACTCCTGATCGTCGAACCCGGGGATGAGCTGCGGGTCGACGCCAATGAACGCGTACATCGCACCGGCCGGCGGGGTCATCAAAAGGTAGCGGCTCGCAGCGACCGCGTCGATCAGCGCCCGCCTGGATTCGTACAGCCGCCCGCCCGGGCGCACGAGGTCCCTGATGCTCTGGAAGCCACCGAGCGCCGTCTGCACCGCCCACTGTCCTGGCACGTTGCTGCACAAGCGCAGCGAAGCCAGCAGGTCCATGCCCTCCAGATAGCCGCCTGCGTTTTCCTTGTTGCCGCTGAAGGAGACCCAACCAACGCGATAGCCACAGGCGCGGTAGATCTTCGACAGGCCGCTGAACGTGGCACACACCGTATCGTTGACCAGAGTGGCGAGCGGTATCGACTCAGCGCCGTCGTAGGTCATCTGGTCGTAGATCTCATCGGCTAGCACGATAAAGCCGTGCTTCTCGGCCAGCCTGACGATGGCCTGCAAGGTTTCGCGCGAGTACACGGCACCAGTCGGGTTGTTCGGGTTGATCACGACGATTGCCCGCGTGCGCGGCGTAACCAGGCGCGACAGCGCCTGCAGGTCGGGCTGGAATCCCAGTTCGGGCGGGCAGGGATAGTGAACCGCCTTGCCCCGGTTCAGCGTGACGCTCGCGGTCCACAACGGGTAGTCGGGACTCGGGACCAGCACCTCGTCGCCGTGGTCGAGCAACGCGCGCAGCGAGAGATCGATCAGCTCGCTGACACCGTTGCCCATGAAAACGTGCTCGGCGGTGACGCCCATGATGCCCCGGTCCTGCTGCTGCATGACCACGGCTTCGCGTGCCGGAAAGATGCCTTTCTGGTGGCAGTAGCCCTCGCTCGCCTGCAGGTTCTCGATGATGGCAAGTCGCATGTTCTCCGGCGTGTGGAAGCCGAACGGACCGGGATTGCCGATGTTCAGCGGAATGATTTCGTAACCGCGCCGCTGCATTTCGTGCGCGCGATGGGCCAGGCTGCCGCGAATCTCGTAGCGGACGCCGCGCAGCGAATCGCTTGCTTTGACCTGGAAGCTCATCCCGACGCTCCGTTCAGTTCTCGCAGCCGTATCAGCCGCGAACCAGTTCAGCCAGTTCGTAGTACGTCTGCATATAGCCGCCGATGACACCCTTGAGGAAAATAAAGTCCCCGTCAGCGGTGCACCAGATGTCGTACGGCGGATGTTCGATCGGCAGTCCCGGCGCCGAGACAAACTTGAAGTGCAGCGCGTCGAACGTGCCTGCGCCTACGGTCAGCTTCTCTTCGCCAACGTAGTCCATGCAAAGACCCGCCCGAAAGTACAAAGGACCGGTCGCGCCGCGGTGGTCCGGGGAAGACAGGAGCATCTCTTCGACAGTCTGTACGCCCTTGCGACTGCGGTCATAGAGTCGCAGATGCCAGGCGTCGCACTGGATGGCATGGTTCTGGAACGTCCTGAGCCGCCCTTTCGTCTCCATGCGCTGGCTGACCCGGCCCTCGACCGCCGTCCATGTTTCGCATTCGCCGAAATCGGGTCCGAAACGGAACCAGCCTGATCCCATGAAGCGGTCGTTGACGGTCAGTCGCACGAAACAGTCGAGCGGGTACCAGTTCTCATCGATGCTGTAGGTGATGTCACGCATCACGCTCGGGCGATCGTCGATCTCGCAGTGGGCGATGCAGGTACGCCGCCCGTCGCTGTGGAGGTTGATCATGAAGTATTCCCGGCCCCGCTCCTGGCCGAGGCGGTCCGGTTTGTTGCTGGTGTAGCGTATCGTGCCGCGCACGGAGCGGTGGTCCCGCTGCAGGATGCTGGTCATGGCTGTCTCGTTTCGTCCTCTCTACTCCGGTCCTGTTCCTCGATGTCGCGATCGATATCCGGGCCCGTGCCCGGCTGCGGCTCGGGACTGTCGGGCGGGTCCCCGCGACCGAACCGTTGGCGCAATCCGCCGACAGCGGCTTCGTCCAGGCGATAGACGCCGATTATCGGCAGCTCCTCGCCCCTGCTGCCGAACGACTGGGTAACCAGCGCTTCGCCGGCCTGACCGCAGATCCGGGAGCCCCGCGAGCGGAATCCCAGGGTCGAGGTGAACCGGAGGTCCTGCGCACCTGGCCCGACCTGCACATGGTACGCGTCCGCGCGACCCGACGCGAAAACAATCAGGTTTCGGCCGTCAAGCACCTCGAATCCCGACACGGACGAGTTCCAGAAGCAGTCCGCTGCGCCGAATTCCCCTGCCCTCACCGAGGGTCGCGGCTTGGCCAGGCGCCCGTCGCTGTTCGAGCAACCCGCAAGCGCCGCGGCAATCGCCAGCACGATTGCGCAACCCCGCTTCATGAGCCTAGGGATCGCCGGTTGCTACTGGTCGTTGCGGGGAGCGGATCCACTCGCTCCAGGATCCGGCGTAGAGGCTGCCGCGCGCGAGGCCAGCCAGCTCCAGCGCGAAAACCAGATGACAGCCGGTGACCCCCGATCCGCACATCGTCACCACGTTGCGCGTATCCGCGCGAACCCCCCGTGCGTGAAAAAACTCCCGCAGCTCCGCCGGGCGGCGGAAACGGCCATCGGCTGCCAGCAGCGCCGCTGAGGGCGCGCTGTGCGCGCCGGGGACGTGCCCAGCCACCGGATCAATCGGTTCCTCGGCGCCGCGGAAGCGTGCCGGTGCACGGGCATCGAGAATGTGCCAGCGATCGGTGCCGAGCGCGGACTCGATTTCAGCCGTGCTGACCGACGGCATGTCGTCGCGGTCGAGGCAAGTGCCGGCCTGCCGTGGCGCCGGCCGCTCTGTCGACTTGGGCAGCCCCGCGGCCTCCCAGGCCTGCCAGCCGCCATCGAGCAAAGCGGCTTTGCGATGCCCGATCCAGCGCAGCAGCCACCAGAGGCGCGCCGCGAACTGGCCGCCCATGTCATCGTAAGCCACGACCCGCCTGTCGCTGTCTGCGCCTGCAGCAGCGACCCAGGCGGAGAATCGCTGCCTGTCGGGCAATGGATGCCGGCCGGTCGCAGGACCGCGAGGCGATGCCAGGTCGAGGTCGAGACTGGCGTAGACGGCGCCCGGGATGTGCCCGCTGTCATAAGCCCTCTTGCCGGCACCTGGGTCAAGCAGGTTGAAGCGGCAGTCAAAGACGATCCAGTCGGGATCGGCGAGGCGTGCGGCGAGATCCTGCGCCTGAACGAGTTGGTTGCTTTCGCCCATTTTGATGGCCGTTGACGTCGGCGGCTTGTCTCCATACGACTGGGGGCCGACAATACGCGCCGCCTGTTTCGGCTGCGGTAAGTCGATGAAAAAAATCATGGTATGCCTGAAGCGCGTCGTTGACTACAACGTGCGCGTCCGCGTCAAGGCTGATGGAACCGGCGTCGTGACCGACGGGGTAAAAATGAGCATCAACCCCTTCGACGAGATTGCACTCGAGGAAGCCCTCCGGATCCGCGAGCGGGGCGGCGCAGCCGAGGTCGTGGTCGTGACCATCGGACCCGCTGACTGCCAGCAGCAGCTGCGCACCGGGCTTGCGATGGGCGCCGACCGGGCAATCCTCGTGGAGCATGGCACCGAACTGGAACCGCTGGCGGTCGCGGGGCTGCTGCTGAAACTGGTGGAGAAAGAGCACCCCGATCTGGTGATAGTCGGCAAGCAGGCCATTGACGACGACTGCAACCAGACAGGCCAGATGCTCGCGGCGTTGTGGGACAGGCCGCAGGCGACGTTCGCCTCGAAGCTCGAGGTCGACGGTGACCGCATCCGTGTCACGCGGGAGGTCGATGCCGGTCTGGAGGTCATCGAGGCCGATCTGCCCGCGGTCGTGACGACCGACCTGCGTCTCAACGAGCCGCGCTACGTGAAGCTGCCCGACATCATGAAAGCGAAGAAAAAGCCGCTGGAGATACTGGCCGCCGGCAGTCTCGGCGCGGCTTTGGAGCCAAGCTTGCGCACCACGGGTTACGCACCGCCGCCGGAACGGCAGAAAGGCGCGATGGTGGCCGACGTCGATGCCCTTGTCGGCGCACTGCGCGACAAGGGTTTTCTGGGCTGAGGGGGGCCGCATGACCGCAAAGATACTGATCATCGCCGAGCACGCCGGTGGCCGACTCAATCAGAGCACGGCGCGTTGTCTGGCCTGCGCCAGCCAGATATCCCCCGGGGCCGGAGCCGACGTGCTGGTGGCAGGTTCACAGTGTGGTGCCGTTGCCGCGGAAGCCGCAGCACTCGCCGGCGTTGCCGAAGTGCTGGTCATCGATCGCGCCGAGAACTCCGCTCCGGTGGCAGCCGTACTTGCGCCGCAGATCGCGGCGCTGGCAACGGCGTATGACTATGTTCTCGGACCGTCGACGACCTTCGGCAAGGACCTGATGCCGCGTGTGGCAGCCCTGCTCCGCGTCGGCCAGGTCAGCGACCTGATGTCCGTGGAAGGTCCGCGGCGGTTCACCCGCCCGGTCTATGCCGGCAACGCCATACAGTCTGTCGAGGTGCCGGAGGGCACTCGTGTCATCGCGACCGTGCGCACTGCATCGTTTCGGCCGGTTGCAGCCGGCGCCGCGGCACCGATCCGCGGCGTGCAGGTGGGAGCCGCGTTGCCTACGCACACGCGCTTCATCGAACTGCGCTCGGGCGGTGGCGGCGAGCGACCGGACCTGCAGACGGCGCGCCTGGTGATTTCCGGCGGACGTGGCGTCGGCAGCGAAGCGAACTTCAGGATCCTCTACCAGCTGGCGGGCAAGATGGGGGCCGCGGTCGGCGCGTCACGAGCAGCTGTCGATGCCGGTTTCGTGCCGAACGACATGCAGGTTGGACAGACGGGCAAGATCATCGCGCCCGAGCTCTACATGGCCTTCGGCATCTCCGGGGCGATCCAGCACCTTACCGGTATCAAGGATGCCGGTCTTATCGTCGCGGTCAACAAGGACCCAGAGGCGCCGATATTCCAGATCGCCGACATCGGCCTCGTCGGCGATCTGTTTCAGGTGATACCGGAGCTGGAAAAGCGCATTGGCTGAGCCGTCGCGCGTGCCGGATCCGCCGGCCATCTGGATCCTCGCGCTCGCGAGCGCGCTGTCGCCCTTCGGCATGATCGTGATCGTGCCATCGCTGGGCGAGGTGGCAAGTCATTACGCCGTCAGCCCTGGCGATACGCAGCTGTTGATTGCGACCTACCTGTTTGGCCTGGGAGTCGGCCAGCCGATCAGCGGACACCTGGCCGACCGCACCGGGCGGCGGCCGGTGATCCTCGGCGGCTTCCTGCTGTTCAGCGCCGCGAGCCTGGCCGGGGCTCTTTGCACATCCTTCGTCCCGCTGGTCGGCGCCCGCTTCCTGCAGGCGGTCGGGGTCAGTGCCGGGACGGTGGGTGCCCGAGCCATCGTCCGCGACACGCACGACGCCCTGGGTGCCGCCCGTGCGATGGGCGTGATCGGCGCTGCCATGGGTATGCCGCCGGTCATCGGGCCGCCCATCGGTGGCCTGCTGAGCGACCACTGGGGCCCGCCGGCGATTTTCGCCTTCAGTGCGGTTCTGGGTGGCGTCACCCTGCTTGCGCTCTGGACCAGCCTTGCCGAAACCCTGCGCAGGGATTCGTTGCCAGTATCCGCGCCCTGGTACCGGCAATGGCGGGAGTTGCTCGGGTCGCGTGTCTTTCTCGGGTATACGCTGCTCTACGCGTTCACGCAGAGCGCTTTTTTCGTGTTTCTCGCGGTCGGCGCTCCGCTGTTCGCCGAGCGTTTCTCGATCGATTCCGGCGAATTCGGTGTGCTCTGGGGCATCATGGGGATGCTCTACGTGGCCAGCGCCGCGGCCAGCGGTCGGCTCATGCGCAGGTTCGGTCCAGGCCAGAGCCTGGCGGGAGCGACGCTGCTGACGTCCATCGGCGGGTTAACGCTGGCGCTGCTGGCGTTCGCCCGCGTCGAGTCAGCGGCAGCGATACTGTTGCCGCTGGCTGCGATGATGGCGGCTGCCGGCCTGCAGACGGCCCAGGCGCTGGCAGGTGCGGTCAACTGCCGGCCGGACATCGCCGGAACTGCAGCGGGGCTGTCGAGCGCGACAGCGCTGGGGCTCTGCGGCCTGCTGACGATCCTGAGCGGACTGCTCTACAGCGGAGCGTTCCTCCCGGTTGCAGTGCTGGTCGCGTTCTGCGGGGTGATGTCGTGGGCCGCTGCGCGACTGACCCGCGGCGCCTGAATCAGGCGCCGGGCTTCCAGACGCCGAGCAACGCCGAAATCGCCACCCCTGCCCAGATTGCCCAGACGTAGGGCCGGCAGGCCATCAGCCCGTCGTGCATCTGGCGGTCGCTCTCCGGTGTCGCGCCCTTCGCAGCCATCGCCTTGAAACCGTCCACGAAAGGCGGCAGGTTCCGGCGAATCATGAAGCCACAGAAAATCAGGAACGCGAAGATCAGCAGCTTTGCCGCCAGCCAGGGGAACGGCTGCAGTTTGCCGATGCTCCAGTGATAGGCCACCGACCCGACCAGCGCGAAGATCATGATGAAACGGAACCAGTAGTCACCCTTGGCTAGCAGCTTCCCGAAGTCAGTGCCTTCCTTTGCGTGTACCGCGTGCACGACCCAGACCCAGATGGGGCCCAGCGCGACGATGCCGATCATCTGCCAGGTCGGGTGCTCGTAACCGACGTACTCGGCGAGGAGGCCGCCAACCGTCAGCATCAGCGCCAGGCAGTAGCGCGGCAGCATGTCGAGGTTGACGAATATCTTGAACGCCGTCAGCCGTGCGTCCCTCGAGAGCTTGTCGTTGACCACGAAGGTGCTGGAATAGAACACCCCTGCATCGCCCCCCAGCCAGTACACGAACAACAGGATGTGGATGTACTTGATGAGTGCGTAGTCGATCGGCAGCGAGGTAACGAGACTTTCCATTGCAACTCCGTGGCCGGGCTGGTGCTCAGAGGTTCTGCAGAACGTGCTCCGCGGAACTCACTTTGAATTCCCGCGGAGCTTCCACGTGCAGCTGCTTGACGACGCCGTCCTGTACGACGATGGCGAACCTCTGGCTGCGCTGTCCCATGCCGAAACCGCTGGCGTCGAGTTCGAGGCCCAGTGCGCGGGTGTAGGTCGCGTTGCCGTCAGCAAGCATCTTCACCTTGTCGCCGACCTGCTTGTCCTTGCCCCAGGCGTCCATGACAAAGGTGTCGTTGACCGACATGCAGGCGATCGCATCGACGCCCTTGGCCTGGATGTCGGCGGCATGTTTCAGATACCCGGGCAGATGGTTCATCGAGCAGGTCGGGGTGAATGCGCCCGGCACGGCGAACAGCACGACTTTCCTGCCCTTGAACAGCTCCGCCGCGGACAGTGATCCGGGGCCGTCCTTCGTCATCACGCCGAAATTGCCCTCGGGCATGCGGTCGCCGATTTTGATCGTCATGGGTAACTCCTGGATGCTGTTCTTCTGTTGGTTCTTCGGCTGCATCAGCGGGCCGTTCGGCGGTCCCGGGCAGCGGGCCGCTATCCTAGCAGAAAGAGCGAAAGCCCCGGCCAGGCCGTGACCAGCCCGAGGGCCAGCAACATGATGAGTACGAATGGCAGCACGGCGACGCAGACCTCGCGAAAACTCTCCCGGTACGCGGTGGTGGCCACGACGAGGTTCATGCCAACGGGAGGTGTCAGGTAGCCGATTTCGAGGTTTACCACCATCACGATGCCGAAATGGACCGGATCGATTCCGAGCGACACTGCCAGCGGCGCGAGGATCGGCGCAAGTATCAGGATCGCGGAGCCGATGTCCATGATGCATCCGACCGCGAGCAGAAGCAGGTTCACGCCGATCAGGAAAGGAACCGGTTCGGTCAGTTGGCCGCCCAACCAGGCCACGAGGCGGTCCGGGACCTGCTCGTAGGTGAGAAAGACGTTGATGCTCAGCGCGAACAGCAGCACCGGAAACAGCGCCCCGATGAGCTCAGCCGTTCGTGTCACGACGTCGACGAGTCCCGCTGCGCCGAGTTCGCGGTAGACCAGCACTTCTACGGCCAACGCGTATGCCACCGCAACGGCCGCCGACTCGGTGGCGGTGAAATGACCGCTGTAGATGCCGCCGAGCACGACCAGCGGCATGCCGAGCGCCCAGGCACCCTCGCCCAGTGCCGTGGCTACCTCGCGGCCATTCCAGCCGGCGCCGCGGCGGTCGCGATTGCGAAACCACGCATAGACGGTGAACAGCACAGTCAGCAACAGGCCGGGCCCGATACCGGCCAGAAAAAGCTCGGTGATCGAAGTCTCGGTCATGATGCCGTAGAGCATCAGCGGAATGCTCGGCGGAATGAGGATGCCCAGCGTTCCGGCTGAACAGAGCGCGCCGAGCGAAAACCGGCGCGGGTAGCCTGCCTCGAGCAGTGCCGGGTACATCACGGCGCCGACGGCGAGCATGGTGACGGTTCCGGATCCGGACACGGCTGCGAACAGGGCGCAGGACAGCACCGAGGCCATGGCGAGTCCACCGGCCACCGGCGATGCTACCGCGCGCATGACCCGCACCAGCCGTGACGCCATTGCGCCGCTGGCCATGATGTTGCCGGCGAGTATGTACAACGGTATCGCGAGCAGGACATCGCGATTGCTGGCATCCCAGAGATCGACAATGACGTCGGTGAGTTCGCCGCGGCCGAAGAAGGCGTGTACATAGAGCGCCGTGAGGCCCAGTATCACGAGCAGGCCCTGACGCAGTAGCAGCAGCAGGAGAATCAGCAGCATCAGGCCCAGGGATGCGGACATCAGTCGGTATCCCCGGCGGGGCTGGCCGGCCGCAGTGCCGGCCAGACAGCATGACAGGCGTGGCGCACGGCAGTGAGCGCGAAGGCCAGCGGGATCGCCAGCTGGAACGGCCAGATCGGCAGATCAGGTGTCGACGTCCGCTCCGCGAGCAACCACGTATCCCGAATGGCCAGCGCCGCAACAGTGGCGAAGATCGCGCAGGCAATGGCCGTCACCGCTTCCTGCAGCCGCACGATGACGGGATCGAGCTCCCGAGGCAGCCACGCGTCGGCAAAGCGCGGCCGCAGGTGCCCACCGGCAGCGGACGCCAGGCCGATGCCGGCCATCGTGAGCAGCACGTTGGCGTAAGCGCCCAGCTGCCGCGCCCAGACCAGTCCGGCGCCGGTCAGCTCCCGGCTCACGACGTCGGCAACCAGGATGAGGGTGAGCGCCGAGAACGCGGCGATGCCGAGACTCTGCTCGGCACGCGTGAGCACCCGCAGTAAACGCGCGGCAAAGGGTTCTTCAGTCACGATCGCGCCTTCAGCTCGAGCGGCGCAATGCGCCGTACCAGCCAGTTGATGGCCACGGCGGACAACAACTGTGTGACTCCGGCGGCAATGAAAACTGGTGCATAGCCGAGGTGCTCGCTGGCCAGACCGGCCGCTGCCACGAAAGCCATCCCGCCGAGGCTGCCCACCGCGCCGAACACGCCCCACAGCCGGCCCACTGCCGCAGACGGCACCACATCGGCAGGCAGGGCGAACAGACTCGAGGCCTTGAACTGGATGCCGAACAGCGCCGCGGAGATCAGGCCGATCGCACCCCAGATGCCGGCTTCGCCGGCGAACGGCAATACGACCGCGACGAGCAGCGCGCCGGCCCAGATGCAGAGCTTGCGCGAGGCGTCGACGCTGAGTCCCGCGCCGATCAACCGCTGCCCGGCCCATCCGCCAGCGAGATTGCCCAGGTCAGCCATGACGAACGGCAGCCAGGCGAAAGCAGCGATCTCGGCGAGGGCCATCCCGCGACTCTGCGCCAGGTACAGCGGCAGCCAGGTGAGAAAGAAATAGAAACCGCCATCGTTCAGGAAGCGGCTGAGCAGCATCCCGCGAACTTCCCGCGTGGCGAGCAACCGGCCCAGGCTCGGCTCTTCGTCAGTCGCGGGACCTTGTACATCCGGGCCGATGTCATGCGCTCGCGGGTGCCGGTACCAGCGCAGCCACAGCCAGTACCACAGGATGCCGACGGCGCCCGGAACGATGAACGCGGCCTGCCAGCCGAATGCAACCGCAAGTCCGCCGAGCAGCGGTGGCGCCAGGATAGCGCCCACGCCAGTGCCCGCCAGCACGATGCCGACCGCCATGCTCCGCTCGGCACTGGGAAACCACTCGGCGACGGCCTTGAGCGCCGCGGGAAAATTCGCCGCTTCGGCAACGCCGAGGAGCGCGCGCAGTGACAGCAGGCTCCAGAAGCCGCGCGCCGCAGCGTGCAGAATGCCGGCGACGCTCCAGGCAACAACCGCGATGGCGAAAGCCCGGCGGGTGCCGACGCGATCGATCCAGACACCAGCGCCGATCTGGCCGAGCGCGTATGCGAAGAGAAAGCTCGAGCCGATCAGCCCGAACTCCGTGTTGCTCAAGGAGAACTCGCCGACCAGCAGCGGCGCGGTGACCGCCAGCGCCTGGCGATCCAGGTAGTTGATCGCGGTAACGGCGCACAACAGCAGCGCGATCCGCCATCGCCACGCGATGCCGCTCGACCCAGGCACGGCGCTGGAGTTCACCTCGGGCACTAGTCGGGAAGAACTGTCCCGTCGTAAGCGAGCACCTGTCCGAGCCGCTCACGTCCGAGGCTGGCGATCACCTTGCGAACGCCGCGGATGGCAACGGCCGGATCAACGGTCGCCTGCGGCCCGCCCATGTCTGTCCGCGCCCAGCCCGGGTGGATGGCGCAGGCCAGGATTCCCCGCGGCGCGAGATCCACCGCCATGGACTTCATCATCATGTTCACGGCTGCCTTGCTCGTGCGGTAAAGATAGCCGCCCCCGCTCGTGTTCAGGGCGATACTGCCCATCGCACTGGAGAAGGTCACGACCTTGCGTTCGGCGCTGGCCGCCACCTGCTCGACGAAGCACTGCGTCACTTTCATCGGGCCGAATACGTTCACGCGCAGGACTGTCTGCCAGTCATCGAAGTCGACCTGGCCGAATGCCTGCTCGGCCAGCGCCTGCCGGTCGAAAGTCGGATGCCGGCCCAGGATGCCGGCGTTGTTGATCAGGACGTCGATCGGTTCCTCAGCCAGTTCGGCGGCGAGTCGTTCGATTTCGGGGTGTTCCGCGACATCGAGCCGGTGGACGGTCAACGCTTCGTGGAGTCCCGTCAGGCCGGCCAGGGCGGGCGAGCTGCGTCTGGCGCAGGCGTGTACGCGCCAGCCCTCGCCCGCGTACTGCTTGGCGAGTTCGAGGCCAAAACCCCGGTTGGCTCCCGTGATAAGCACCGTTTTCACCGATACCGACTCCTGCTGGCGGCCCAGATCCGTCTTGCCCAGGCTGCAAGGGCACAATTATGCTGCTCGGCCCGGATTCCTGCCTTTCTTCCAAGGATGCCGCCATGAACGCCGTGCTTCAGAGCCACTCCCCGTCCGCCACCGCCCGCGAGTTTCTTGCGCGCCGGCATCGCCTGTTCATCGGTGGGCAATGGGTCGATCCTGCCGAGAAGGCCGATATCGAGGTGTTCGATCCGGCAACCGAGGAACGACTCGCCACCGTGCCGCGTGGCGGTCCGAAGGACATCGATCGGGCGGTAGCCGCCGCGCGCAAGGCCTTCGAGGGCGAGTGGTCGAAGATCAATTCGCACGACCGTTCGAAGCTGCTGTTCCGGCTGGCGGACCTGATCGATGCCAACATGAACCTGGCCGTCGAACTCGAGGTGCTGGATAACGGCATGCCACGCATGGTCGCCCACTACTCCATTGCGAAGTTCGGTGCCGACTACATCCGTTACTACGGCGGCTGGTGCACGAAGATACTGGGCGAAACGATTCCGGTGTCGCCGCAGGATGCCCCGAACGGTGAGTCACTGACCTACACCCGGCGCGAGCCGATAGGGGTGGTAGGCGCCATCATCCCGTGGAACGCACCGATGATCATGGCGATTCTGAAGATCGCGCCCGCGCTTGCGGCCGGCTGCACCGTCGTCCTGAAACCTGCCGAATTGACGCCGCTCACTGCGCTGCTGCTCGGAGATCTCATCAGGCAGGCAGGGATACCCGACGGTGTCGTGAACATCGTTCCCGGCTACGGTCACGATGCCGGCGCCGCCCTCGCCGCCCATGACGGTGTCGACAAGGTGGCCTTTACCGGCTCGACCGAAGTGGGCAAGAAGATCCTGCTGGCAGCGGCCGGCAACCTGAAACGTGTGACGCTGGAGCTGGGTGGCAAATCGCCGTTCGTGGTCTTCCCGGACGCGGACCTGGGCCGGGTGATCCCGGGCGCGGCACGGGGTGCGTTCTTCCTGCAAGGCCAGAACTGCATGGCGAGTACCCGCCTGTTCATCCACGAGGATGTCTTCGAGAAAGTCACCCGCGGCATCGCGCAGTTGGCGTCATCATTCCGCCTCGGCCCGGGCCTTGCGCAGGACTCGGACCTCGGACCGCTGATTTCCGGCGAACAGCGCGAGCGCGTGATGGGCTATATAGACGCCGGACGGAAGTCGGGCGCCGAACTCCTCTGTGGTGGCGATGCGCCGCCAGGGAAGGGGCACTTCGTCCGGCCCACGTTGTTTGCGCGTACCAGCATGGACATGAAGATCGCCCGCGAGGAGATTTTCGGCCCGGTACTCTGCGCCCAGTCATTCTCCGACAGCGACCTGAAAGCGGTCGCTGCCGAAGCAAACCGGACGATCTACGGACTGTCCGGCAGCGTCTGGACCCGCGATATCTCGACCGCCCATCGGATGGTCAACCTGATCGACTCCGGCCAGGTCAGCATCAACTGCCATGCGGCGGTCGATCCGGCCATTCCGTTCGGCGGCAATCGCCAGTCAGGGTGGGGCCGTGAGTTCGGCCGCGAGGGACTCGACCCGTACCTGAAGACGAAGGCGACAACCGTCATGTTCTGAGAACCCGGGATAACTTCCAGGAGGTTGCGGCGCCCTGTCACGGTGCAGGTCGACACAGCCGCCTGATTGCGGCTAGCATTGACAGATGGTCGGACCCACTGGCCACTCGTAAAGATATGAACTCAACACGCCCGATACGCGCCCTCCTCCGGGGGCTGGAAGTGCTGCGCGTCCTCAACCTCAACAACGGGGCGACCGTGTCGGAAGTGGCAACCGCCATCAACCTGCCCCGCACGACGACCTACAGGATCCTGGAAACCCTGCGCGTCACGGGCTACACCCACAGGGCGGAGAACCAAGAACGTTACCACCTGACGATCCTGGTGCGTGGTCTCAGTGATGGCTTCGACGACGAAGCCTGGGTGACGCAGATTGCACGGAAGTACATCCAAGAGCTGTCCAACGAACTGATCTGGCCGATTTCCATTGCGACGCTGTCCGGTTCGACCATGCTGATCCGCCAGACTACGGACCACCGCAGCCCGCTTGCCATCGAGAAACGGGGCCCGGGCTTTCGTGTACCGATACTCCGGTCGGCCTCTGGCCTTCTTTATCTCGCTTATTGCCCCGCGAAGCAGCGCGACGTCATCCTCGACATACTGGCGAAGTCACGCCAGGCAGAGGACCAGCCGGCCCGTAATCGCAAGCGGCTCGAGGAGTTGCTGACGCAAGTGCGCACGCACGGCTACTCCTCCAGCCGTCGCGCGCGGCGAATTTCGGACGAGATCAGCATGTCCGTGCCCGTCATGGCCCACGAACGGCTGTTAGCGGCACTGACCATCAGGTTTTCGAGCACTGCGGTCGCCGAGGCGGACGCGGCACAGCGATTCGTGCCCCGCCTGCGTGCGACCGCAAAGCGGATCGGCGAGGAATTCGTCTTTCAGGCCGAGCAGGACTCGCGAGCCGCGGTCGAGCAGCCGACGCTCCCGCGCCTGAGCAGAGGGAGCTGACGAGTAGCCCGGCCTACGCCGCTTTAGACGGCTTCTTCGGGATCGGCTTGCCCTTCTTGTCTAGCTTCACCCAGCGCGGGAACTCCGGCTGCTTGGGCGGTGCGAGGCCGGTCTCGGCCTTGCAGCGCTTCTTGAGTTCCGGAATCGTGCCGCCGAAGTTGAAGATGCCGGTCTTGCCGCGCTTCTTCGCAAGCGTGGCACGCAGCTTCGCCGTAGCCTTCTCGTCGACCGTCATGTTCTTGCTGATGACAACGCCGTAGTTCTTCTTCGCGCCGGCCACGGTCACCAGGCCCGCGTCGACGTCGAACAGCACCTTGGCGGTCTCCCGCTGGTACGGATCGCCCCAGCCGCCGCCTCCCCAAGTATCGAAGTACAGCAGATCGCCGGCCTTCACCGGGATGCGGTCGCACTTCGACTGCAGGATCTCTTTGCCCCCGGCCTTGCGGTGCAGGGTCTTGCGGCTGCGCTGGCCCGGCGTGCCGCCGTTGACGCCCCAGGGATAGGTGAGCCAGCGATCGTCGTGGATCGAGATCTCGCCGTCCTCGAGAAACCGGTAACCGACACGCAGCGCGTTGCCGCCCCGATGCTTGCCGGCACCGCCGCTGTCCGCGAGCGTCTCGTAGGTGTCGATCCGCAGCGGGAAATAGCTCTCGAGGAATTCGTTCGGCACGTTGGTGAAGCTCGGCCACATCGAGTGTCCGTCCGGTCCGTCGCCGAAGGGCCGGCCCGGCACGCCGCCGAAGCCGATCGAGTACAGCTGGTACCAGTCACCGTTCTTGTCGTAGCCCGAGTACATGAAGTGCGGGCTGTCCGAGAAGCCGGCAGCGTTCAGGAATTGCGGATTGCCCTGGCCCAGCAGGCCGCCGAGCACGTCGAAAAGGCGGCCGAGAGCGTGGGTTCGACAGGAAAGCGCAGCGGGCTCGCGCGGCTTGAGCAGCGTGCCCTCGGGGATGCGCACCTCCATGAGGTCGTAGAAGCCGTCGTTGAACATGATCTTGGGGTCGAACACCATGATCATGTAGACGCCGCAAAACATCTTGAACATCTCCTCGTTGAGGTAGAAGTTCACGGAGCTGATGGACTGCGGGTCGGTGCCGTCAAAGTCGAAAATGACCTTCTCGCCCTCGCGCCACATGGCGCACTTCATCTTGTAGGGTCCCATGCCCATGCCGTCGTCGCAGAGGTAGTCCTCGAAGTACTGCTTCTTCGCCGGCACAGTGGTCTGGATCAGCTTGGACATCGCGCGCTTGTTGCGCTCGAGCAGTTCCTCCAGCGCCGAGTAGTACACGTCGTCACCGAAGCGGGCGGCCATCTCGATGACACGCTTCTCCGCAGTACGGATGGCGGCAAGGATCGCGTTGAAGTCGCTGCGGTTCCAGTGCGGCAGGCGGCAGTTGTGCAGGATGAGGTTGAGCACGTCGTCCTGCAGCACGTCCTTCTTGCAGATCTTGGTCGGCGGCACGCGGATGCCTTCCTCGAAGATCTGCCGGGCATCGGTCGGTAGGCTCCCGGGCACCTTGCCGCCGACGTCGGTCATGTGGCCGAACATGGCGGCGTAGGCGATCAGTCGACCGTCCTTGAAAATCGGCCGCAGCAACAGCCAGTCGTTGATGTGGCTGACGGCGCCGTTGCACGAGTACGGATCGGTGGTGAGGAACATGTCCCCCTCCTCGATCGTTCCGTGGTAAGCGGCCTTGAAGCCGTAGATGAAGCTGCCGAACTGGCCGACGACCATCTTGCCGTCGACGTTGGCGATCATCGGGAATTCATCGTGCTGCTCGCGTATGCCCGGCGACATGGCGGTGCGGAACAGCACCGCATCCATCTCGAAGCGCGCATTGAGCATCGCGTTCTCGATGATATCGAGGGTGATGGGGTCGATCCCAACGCGCTTGAACGGCCTGGGCTTGGATTCAACGATCTTGGCTGGCATGGCTGTGATGCTCCAATGTTCCCCGGAACTACTTTTCCGGAGTGATCAGGATGTTGCCGAAATCGTCCACGCGGCCGACGTGGCCCGGGAGGATCAGCGTGGTGGTGTCCATCTGCAGGATGACGGCCGGGCCCTTGATGACGTTGCCCGACTTCAGCTTGCGACGGTCGTAGAGAGTGCCTTTCTGGTCACGCCCGTCGACGAACAAGCTGTGATCGGTGAGGAACGCGCCGGACGGGTCGCTGCTACCCCTCTCGAGGCGCAGTGCCCGCACGGACGTCGGCTTGCCCTGGGCGACGGCCCGCAGGTTGACCAGTTCTTTCTCCTCAGGCAGCGCGAAGGTGAACAGGTGCTTGTGCATCTCGTCGAAGCGCTCGCCGATGACTTCCAGGCCACGCTTGTCGAGCTCCTCGACGTCGAAGTCGACGGTGAGCAGCAGGCCCTGGCCGTGGTAGCGGATGTCGACCTGGTAGGTCGCCGTCTGCTCGGCCCGTGGAATGCCCTCGGTGTCGAGCGTCTTCGCGGCTTCCGCAGCGAGCTGTCGGAAGATCTCGGCTACTTCCTTCGCGCTCGTCTGGCTGAAGGAGCGGATGAAAGTGCGGGACGCCTCGTCGCGCACGCTGGTGGTAGCGTCGCCCTGGGCGCAGAGCACGCCGGGGCCGGGTGGAATGATGACCGGCCAGGCGTTCGACAGCTTGCCGAGCGCATTGGCATGCAGCGGACCGGCGCCGCCGAAGGCCATCAGGGCGAAATCACGCGGATCGTAGCCCTTTTCGACCGATACCAGGCGCAGCGCGCCGTACATGTTCTCGTTGACGATGTCGATGATGCCGGCCGCGGCTTGCTTGACCGACAGCTTCAGGGCGTCGGCGACCTTCTTGACCGCCGCTTCCGCGCGATCGCGGCGGATGACCATGTCGCCACCGAGCCGCACCTCGCCGCTCGGCAGGTAGCCCAGCACGACGTTGGCATCGGTCACCGTGGGCTCGACGCCATCCTTGTCGTAGGCAGCAGGCCCGGGCACCGCGCCGGCGCTTTGCGGACCGACGCGCAGCGCACCGGTGATCTCCGGCACGTAGGCTATCGAGCCGCCGCCGGCGCCGACCGTGCGCACGTCGACCGACGAGGCGCGCACCGTGACTTCCTGGACACTCGTCTCGCGCCGCAGCTGGGCCTTGCCGTCCTGCACCAGCGCGACGTCGGTGGAGGTGCCGCCCATGTCGAAGGTGAGCAGGTTCGGGAAGCCGGCCTGCGTTCCGACCCAGATGGCGCCAGCGACACCGCCGGCAGGGCCGCTCATGAGCAGGTTGACGGGATAGGCCTCGGCCGCCGTGGCGGACGCGAGGCCGCCGTCGGAGCGCAGCACATGCAGCTGCACGTCCTTCATCTTCTTCTTCAGCTCACGATGCAGGTTCCGGACGTACTTGGACACCCTCGGGCCGACGTACGCGTTGGCGACCGTGGTGACCGTGCGCTCGTACTCCTGCATCTCCGGCACGACTTCCGACGACAGCGAGACCTGGACACCGGGCAGCGCCTTGGCGGCCGCCTCGGCGATCTCCTGTTCGTGCTTGGGATTGGCGAACGAGTTGATGAGGCAGACAGTCAGCGACTCGATGCCCTTCTTGCCGAGTGCCTTCAGGTCCTTGGCGAGCTTCGCCTTGTTGAGCCTGGTCACCACCTCGCCCTTGGCGCCGATGCGTTCGTCGGCTTCGATCGTGAGCGCCAGCGGTGCGAGCGGTGGCGGCTTGTTGTAGATCACCCAGCCGCCGAGACCGCCAGGCACGAAGGATCGTGCGATCTGCAGGACCTGCCGGTATCCCTTTGTTGTCACGAGACCGACCTTGGCTCCGGTGTGCGTGAGAATGGTGTTGGTGGCAATGGTCGTGCCGTGCATCACGTGCGTGATGGCATTCGGGTCGATGCCCGCGGTCTGGCACACGCGCGCGATGCCGTTCAGCACACCAACCGACGAGTCGTGTGGCGTGCTCGGGACCTTGGCGGAAAAGAAATCGCCGGTCTCCTCGTTTACCAGGATGAGGTCGGTGAATGTCCCGCCGACGTCAACCCCAAGACGGTAGCTCATAGGATTCCCTCAGGTCAGTCACAGTCAATCTGTTGATTCAAAAAAGCCCTCGGCTCCACGTGGGGAACCCCGGCGCTTTCCAGTCTCCGGACCCGGGCTGGCGCTTCGACTGTTCTAGCGGCCCGACTCCATTCGCAAAAACCCCTTCGCGCTCTTTGGCGCGCTCACGCCGGCCTCGTCAGTTGGCCGCCCTGTACTGCTCCGTAACTTTCGGGAAAATACCGGCACGCGGCAGCATGGCCGGCGTGGCCCGCCCCAGCTGCTGCTGTAGCCACTGGCTGGTTTCGACGATTTTCTCCAGTGATACGCCTGTCGCAACGCCGGAGCGCTCGAGCAGGTACAGCAGGTCGTCCGTCGGGATATTGCCCGTGGCCGCCGGCGCAAACGGGCAGCCGCCGATCCCGCCGATGCTCGCATCGATGGATGCCGCACCGGCGTCGAGTGCCGCCTGGGCGTTGGCCAGTCCGGTGTTGCGCGTGTTGTGAAAATGGCAACGCACCGGGACCTGCGGCCATCGCGAGCGGATTTCACCGACCATCTCCGTCACCTGCGCGGGCACACCCACGCCGATGCTGTCGGCAATGCCGATCTCGACCGGCTCCGCCGCCAGTACCTGTTCGATCAGGCCGAGTACTTTCGAGAGTGCGACCTCGCCCTCGAACGGACAGCCGAAGGCCGACGAGATCATCACGTTTGCGCGCATGCCGGCAGTGCGCGCCTCGCGGGCTATCGCGAGCCAGGTGCTGACGGATTCACTCGTAGGCACACCCTGGTTGCGCTGGTTATAGGTGTCACTTGCGACGACTGCCATGCCGATCTCGCCAAGCCCGGCGTCCCGTGCCCGTTCAAAGCCCTTGTGGTTCAGGACAAGGCCGATGTAGCGCATGTCACTGCGCTTGGGCAGGCCGGCGATCACTGCTTCGGCATCGGCCATTTGCGGCACACGCTTCGGATGGACGAAGCTGGTGACTTCCATTGCGCGCACGCCGGCGTCGATCGCGCGGCGGATGAATTCGAGCTTGACCTCGGTGCCGAGCACGTCGGGCTCACTCTGAAGGCCGTCGCGGGGGCCTACCTCGATGATGGACACGCGTCGCGGAGACTGGCTCATGGATGCCCGTAGGCCATTCGAAAGCTCTGATCGAATAGGCTATTGTTATACAGGGCGTTGGGCGATACAACCGCGGAACCACCAGCGCCTTGCAGCCGGCAGCCCGACGGCGCGGGTCCCGCACGCGTTCATCCGCGGGCCGCTAGCATGGCAGCTTTGAATTAAAACCCGCGGGAGAATCGTTCATGACGGTGGCCACCAAGAAGACACCCGGACCCCTCGCCGGCCTGCGAGTTGTCGAAATGGGCACGCTGTTGGCGGGACCTTTTTGCGGCCAGTTGCTCGGCGACTTCGGCGCGGAGGTCATCAAGATCGAACCGCCCGGCCAGGGCGACCCGATGCGCGAATGGGGCCAGGAAAAGGCCCACGGCATGTCCCTGTGGTGGCCGGTGGTGGGACGCAACAAGAAATCAGTCACCCTGAACCTGCGCGAAGCCGAGGGGCAGGCAATCGCGAAGCAACTGATCGGCAAGTCCGACTTTCTCCTAGAGAATTTCCGTCCCGGCACCATGGAGAAGTGGAACCTGGGCTATCGGGATCTGCGCGAGATCAATCGCGGGCTGATCATGATCCGCGTCTCTGGTTTCGGGCAGACAGGACCATTGGCAAAGCGGGCTGGCTTTGGCGCCGTCGGTGAAGCCATGGGCGGCATGCGCTACGTATGCGGAGACCCGTCCACGCCGCCGAGCCGCATGGGTATCAGCATCGGCGATTCGCTTGCCGCGACCTTCGCCTGCCTCGGCGCACTGTCTGCACTGCACTACCGCGAGAAGACCGGCGAGGGCCAGGTGGTCGACTCGGCGATTTACGAAGCCGTGCTGAACATGATGGAGTCGCTGATCACCGAGTACGACAAGGCGGGTTACATCCGCGAGCGCCAGGGCGCGATCCTGCCGAATGTCGCGCCGTCGAATGTGTACCCGACGAGCGATGCCCGGTTGATCCTGATCGCGGCCAACCAGGACACGGTGTTCCGCCGGCTGACCGAGGCGATGGGGCGCCCGGATCTTGCCGCCGATGCGCGCTATTCGACGCACTCTGCACGGGGCGCCCATCAGAGGGAGCTGGACGACATCGTCGCCGAATGGACGAAGACCATCGCAGCCGACAGGCTCGAGCAGCTGATGGATGAGTTCGGTATTCCCTCGGGGAAGATCTACAGGGCGCCGGAGATGCTCGCCGACCTGCATTTCCAGGCACGCGAGGCAATCGTCGAAACGCCTCATCCACGGTTCGGCACGCTGAAAATGCAGAACGCCGCACCGAAGCTGAGCCTGACGCCCGGCGGCGTCCGGGCACCCGCGCCGGAACTTGGCCAGCACAACGCCGAGATCTACGGTGGCCTGCTGGGCTACAGCGACTCGCGCATGGCAGAACTGAAGGCCGCCGGCGTCATCTGAGTGCGCTGCGGGTGAGCGCCACCATCGGCCCCATTGCGAGCGTCACGATCGTCACGCCGGATCTGGCGCGCAGCGAGGCTGCCTACGCTGGCAGCCTGGGCTATCAACCGGGCGAGCGGGGTCTCGTCACGGCGGCGCAGGCGGCCGCCTGGGGCCGGCCCGACAGCGCCGGCAGCCGGTATCTGGTCGTGCATCCGCCAGCCGGCCGCGACTTTGGCTTCCGGTTCATCGAGGCGACGCAGTCCCCGCCGTATCGCGCCTTTGCCAGCCACGGCTGGAACGCCGCCGAACTGATCGTTCGGGATGTGGACGCACTGGCCGTGTCGCTGCGCGGCTCGCCTTTCCAAATGCTCGGTCCCCCGCAGGATCTGTCGTTCACCGACGCGATACGCGCGATGCAGGTGCGCGGCCCCGCCGGCGAGATCCTGTACCTCACACAGTTCAAGCGTCAGCTGGAGACCTTGCCCTCGCCCGCTGCGCGCTGCGAAGTCGACCGGGTATTCATCGTGATCGTGGGTGGAGCGTCGCTCGATGAGTTGGTCGGGTTCTATGCACGCACGTTTGCAGTACCCGAGCCTCAGCGCATGGAATCACGCGTGAAGGCCATGTCCGAAGTGTTCGGGCTGTCGCCTGAACACCGCTACCGGATAGCCGCTCTGTCATTGCAGGGTGGCTGCTATATCGAGGCGGACCAGATGCCGCAGGAAGCGCGGGCGCCGGTCGTGTCCGCGACACGACTGCCTCCCGGCATCGGTATCGTGAGTTTTCGTGCAGCAGGCCGCGCGCCGGGCTGCGTCAACGGGCCGGCTGGTGAACTGATCGAGATCCTGCCAGCCTGAGTCAGTCGCCGTTGCGGGCGGCTGTGACCTCGATGCCGTCGAGCGCCGCCGTCACCTCGATCTGACAGGCAAGCCTGCTGGTGGGGCGGCGGTCCAGCGCCGCGTCCAGCATCGCGTCTTCCATGTCCTCCATGGGCAACAGGCGCCCCAGCCAGTTCTCGCCGATGTAGGCATGGCAGGTGGCGCAGGCACAGGCGCCACCGCACTCGCCGATGATGCCGGCAACGTCGTTATCAATGGCCGCTTCCATCAGGGTCGTGCCGGCAGCTACGTCGAGGTCGCGGCGCACGCCCCGGCTGTCGGTGAAGATGATCTTGGGCATGGTAAGGGCCTGCTCAAACCGAGACCGCCTCACGCCGTGAGGCGGCTGCGGTATCGGGATTCAAGGAAAACTCAGCTGCCGCTGCGCGCTGCAAGAACCCACAGCTTGGCAACGTCTTCCATAGCCGGATCGGCCTTGACCTGCTCGAAGGCCTTGATGGCATCTGCCCTGCGGCCAAGCTTCAGGTGGGCGATACCGAGGGTCATCTGCGCCTGCTGCGGATCGAGAACGCCACCCTTCTGCAGGCCAGCGGTGAGCGCCGGGGCTGCCTTCTCGTGCTGCCCGAGGCTCGCGTAGGTCAGCCCCAGGGCGACGCTATACTGGCCGGTCGGCGACTTCTGCGCCTCACGCTCAAATGCGGGCAGCGACTGCTGATCCTTGGCTGCGGCCGTCTTGGCCTCGTCCCGGCGGCGCTTATAACGATCTGCGCGCGACTTCTCGAGGTTGTCGAAGACCTTGGCGGCATAGCCCGCCTCCATGACAGAGCTGGCCTCAGCCGGAAGCCCCGCCTCCAGCAGGATCTCCGTCATTTCAACGTATTCATCGGGGGAGTCCATGATGCCGACCTGGCGAGCGAGTCGAAACAGGTTCAACTGCACGCGATCCGTATTCTTCTGGCGTATGCGGCTGTCGAGCAGGTAGGCCCAGTAGTCGGGCTTCGGGTAATACCGCACCAACTCGGTCATCGCTTTCCCGGCACCATCCGTGTCGCCGAGATTCTGGTACGAACTGCGCACGATGTTGAGCCAATTCTCGTCCGGCGTGCCTCCGGCCTTCCGGACGGAGTCGATGGCATCGCCCAGCAAATCGATGGACTTCCGGTAGTTCTTCTGCGCGTAGTAGGCTTGGCCGAGCAACGCGCGAGTCTGCGCCTTGCTGCCGCCGACCTTGAGCCAGCGCTCGCCAACCGGAACAACTTTCGCATAGTTGCGCAGCTGCATGTGGATCAGCAGCAGCTGTTCAAGGCGACCGACCATATCGGAGGCTGCGATGAATCCCGAGTCCATGTTCCGCTCCAGCAACGGCGCGGCTTCGGCGTACTGGCGTTTCTGCACCAGGACAGTCGCCTTGTACTCGTTGATGGCAAACTGCTCGTACGGCGACTTCTTCTCGGCGCGATCCGCTTCATCGAGCTTGGTCAACGCGACATCCCACTGCTTCTTGCCATAGGCCTCGATGGCAGCCTGTAGCGGCTTGCCCACCTTCGGGTTGTTGATCTTCGGGGCTGTCTCCTGTGCCTGTGCGGTCAACGCCAGCAGTAGGCAGGCGACGATCATGAGCGGGCTGCGAATGCGATTGTGTGACAGGTTCATTGCTGAGCCTCTAAAAAAAGAAAAGCCCGGAGTCTTGGACCGCGGGCGTACCTGAAAGTGCCGGGCAGCGCTACTGGGCGTACTGCTCCATGCCCTTGAATCCGATCTTGACCAGACCCTGGCGCTGGGCGAGCGCAAGGGCCTTGGCAACGCTGTCGTAGCGGGTGCGCTTGTTGGCGAGGATGTGCAGTTCGGGCTGCACTGGCTTCGTCGATTCCTGCCGGAAGTAGCGCTCGAGCGTGGCAAAGCTCTTCACTTCGGTGCCGTTCCAGAGAATCGTGCCGTCGTAGTCGATCTCGAGCTCGATGATCTCCGGAGGTACCGGCGGCTCGATCTGATCCTCGCTCGGGCGCGGCATGTCCAGCTTCACCGCGTGGGTCATCACCGGGATGGTGATGATGAACATGATCAACAGCACGAGCATGACGTCGATCAACGGCGTCGTGTTGATCTCCATCATCGGCTCGTCAGGGTTCCCGCCTGCGCTCATTCCCATGGCTGTACGTCCTTACTCAGGGTGCAGATGTCAGCGGATGCCGCGATCCGGCTCGGTGATGAAGGCGACCTTGACGATGCCGCCGCGCTGGATCATGAACATGGTGCGGCCGATGCCGCCGAACTTGGTGTCGGAGTCCCCGCGGATGTGGATTTCCGGCTGGGGATCCTGCACCGCGACCTTCTTGACCAGATCGAGCAGCTGCGCGTCGTCGGCGACCTGCGCCTGATTCCAGAAGATGTTTCCGTTACTGTCGACGGCGACGGTGATGTTTTCCGGCTTGGTCTTCGTCGGCTGGTTCGCGACTTTGGGCAGGTCCACCTTGATCGTCTGGGTGATCACGGGGATGGTGATCAGGAAGATGATCAGCAGCACCAGCATCACGTCCACGAGAGGCGTGGTGTTGATGGCAGAGATGACCTCCTCTTCGCCGCCGCCTCCGACCGACATGCCCACGTTACCTGCTCCGTAGCGCGGCAGCGACCTGGCCGCTCTCTAAACGCGAGCCGCTGATCAGGTAGGCGCGCACATCGCTGGCGAAGTATTGGACGCTCTCGAGCAGCGCCTTGTTGCGACGGAGCAGCCAGTTGTAGCCGAGCACGGCGGGCACGGCCACCGCGAGGCCGATGGCGGTCATGATGAGCGCCTCGCCGACCGGTCCGGCCACCTTGTCGATGCTCGCCTGGCCGGCCACGCCGATCGCGATGAGGGCGTGGTAGATGCCCCACACCGTGCCGAACAGTCCGACGAATGGCGCCGTCGAGCCCGTGGTCGCAAGGAACGACAGGCCGCCCTGCAGGTCGTTGTTGATCTTGTCGACCGAGCGCTGCAGCGACTGGGTGATCCACTCATGCAGCGGAATCTGGTCGGTCAGCCGGCCCTCGTGGTGCTTGGCCGCTTTCAATCCATCATCGGCAATGGCGCGGAACGCGTTGTCCTGGCTGGTGAGGCTGTTCAGGCCTTCCGGCAGGGACCGGGCCGACCAGAAGCCGCTCTCGGTCTCCATATAGTGCTTGCGCAGGCGGCTCTGGTCCCAGAGTTTCGTGAGCATGATGTACCAGGAGGCCAGCGACATGATTACCAGGATGATCAGTGTGCTCTTGGAGACGATGTCGCCCTGGCTCCACAGTGCACCGAGGCCATAGGGGTTCTCACCTTCCTGCAAGCCGGTGGAATCCTCGGGGCTGCCGGCAAGGTCGCTCTCGGCGGGCGTCGAGGCGTCAACAGGCGGTGCGTCGATTACGGGAACAGCAAGCGGATCCATGGTGGTCTGCGCTCCCGGATCGACGGCGAGCGGATCTGCAACGGCCGGACCCGTGGCCGGCTGCTGTGCTGCGAGCGCGACACTCAATGCAAGAGCTGCTAATTCAACCATGGCGAGTCATCCCCTCAGAATAGTGACCGTTACGACGGTCTTGAAGATATTGCCTATCCAAACGAACCCGCGACAGCCGCGGGGTCAACCTTTTTCGACCTTGATCTGCCACTTGACCCTGAGATCCAGGTCCATGGCGGCAGGCTTTCCATTTTCGGTGCCAGGCAGGAAGCGCCAGGACCGGAGCGCCTGTTTCACCGCGGCCTCGTCGAGGCGCGGGAACCCGCTGCTGACCAGCACCTCGCACTTGCCGACCCTGCCATCCGGCAGGATCAGCATACGCAACGTGGTGGTTCCCTCTTCGCCCAGCCGCTTGGACTGGGGCGGGTAGTCAGGGTAGATGATCGGGCGGCGCGGATTCTGGCGCGGGGCGACTCTCGCGACCGGCGCCGGCGGTGGCGGCTTCACCACGGGCTTCTTGGTGGTTGCCGTGATGGCCGTGGTCGTCGTGGTTTCGACCGGCAGGTCGATGGCGATGTCCGGCGGCGGCACGAACGGCGGCGGTGCAACCTCGATCTTGGGCGGCGGCGGCGGCGGGGCTTCTTCGTCGTCGACTACCTCCTCGATCATCTCGGTCTTGATCGGCCCGAAGGCCTGCTCGACCGCCTTGATCGCGAGACCGGAATTGAGGACAAGCACGAAGCCGACGTGCAGGGCCACGATCGCCGCAAACACCAGCGCCCGTCGGGGCAGCGTGGGTGTACTGATCGCTAGGGCCATATGAACCTGTGCAGCGAGACTTTAAATTATGCGGGCTGGCTCTGCCCGAGGCCAATATGGTGCCACAAGGTCCCGCCCTTACTCCATATGTCGCGTCTACCGGTTCACCTAATCTTCCTGCATCGATCGGCATGCGCCCCGGAACCTGGCCGCAAGGTTCGGCGGCTCGAGTTGACTTCCCCGGCGCCTTCGCAGAACATCCGGGCATGGCATCTGTCAAGGTCAATCACGGAGTTCCGTCAGCTTCCGGGGCTGCTCGTCCCGGGCTGCTATCCGTACTGCTGCTCGGCCTCGGGCCCCGGTGGTGCGGGCGATTGACCGGCTAAGGATTCCGCCAGTCAGCAAGACCCCGCACACCACCCGGTGGCGGGGTTTTTTTATGCCGGTACGGACCGCAGTCAGGGTTCCCGCCGGAGACGGCGCCGGCCCGTGGCCGGCAGGACGATGAAACAGCGGGCAACACGTGGAGGCACGCCATGAACGAGGCAGCCAGCAATCGCGTGATGATCTTCGACACGACGCTCCGGGACGGCGAGCAGGCGCCGGGGTGCAGCATGACCCAGCGGGAAAAGCTGCGGGTCGCCGCCGCGCTGCGTGACCTCAAGGTCGATGTGATCGAAGCCGGTTTCGCGGCGGCATCGCCGGGTGACTTCGACTCCGTGCAGGCCATCGCTGCGGAGATCGAGGGTCCGGTCGTCTGCAGCCTCGCCCGCTGCCATCCCGGTGATATAGAGCGTGCCTGGAGCGCGGTGCAGGGAGCCCGGCGACCGCGCATACACGTGTTCATCGCCACCAGCGAGATCCACCGTACCTACAAGCTGCAGATGGCAAAGGAAGAAATCATCCGGCGCGCGGTGGAGTCTGTGAAGCTCGCGCGCAGTCTCTGCGCAGATGTCGAGTTCTCGGCCGAAGACGCTTCCCGCACGGAACCGGGATACCTGGCCGACGTCGTGGCTGCGGTCATCGAAGCCGGCGCCAGCACCATCAACGTGCCGGATACGCTCGGCTATACCGTGCCCGATGAGTATTTCAGCCTGTTTCGTCACCTGAAGGAACACGTCGCCGGTATCGACCGGGTGACGCTGAGCGTGCATTGCCACAACGATCTCGGCATGGCCGTCGCGAACAGCCTCGCCGCAGTCTCGGCCGGAGCGCGGCAGGTGGAATGCACCATCAACGGCATCGGTGAGCGGGCCGGCAACTGTTCGCTCGAGGAGATCGTGATGGCGCTGAAGACCCGGTCCGGTCATTTCCAGGTCGAGACCGGCATCGACACGCGGCGCCTCTATCCGACCAGCCGGCTGGTCTCGAGCATCACCGGCATGCATGTGCCACGGAACAAGGCCGTAGTGGGCGAGAACGCGTTCGCCCACGAGTCCGGCATCCACCAGGACGGCATGCTCAAGCATGCGTCGACCTACGAGATCATGCGACCGGAGGATGTCGGCATCAGCCGCTCGAACCTGGTGCTCGGCAAACACAGTGGCCGGCACGCCTTTCGCGAGCGGGTCCAGCAGCTCGGCTTCAACCTGGGGGAAGAAGAGCTGAACCGGGCGTTCGCCGAATTCAAGAAACTCGCCGATCGCAAGAAGGAAATGTTCGATGCCGACATCGAGGCGATCATCATGTCGGGCGACAGCGACGGCACGGGTCCCTGGCAGCTCGAGGAGCTACATATCACGGCAGGCACCGGCACCATCGCAGCCGGCGCGGTGCGGATGAAGCACGCGGACGGCCGTATCGTGAATGAAGCTGCTGTCGGAGACGGCCCCGTCGAGGCCGCCTTCAAGGCGCTCGAGCGCGCGACCGGCGTGGTTCTCGAGCTGCAGAATTTCGAACTGCGCAGCGTAACGACGGGCGAGGATGCCCAGGGCGAGGTCACGGTAACGGTCGACCACGGCGGCCGGAGCTACCGCGGACTCGGCGTCAGCACGGATATCGTGCAGGCTGGCGCCCTCGCCTACCTCGACGTGATCAACCGTGTGTGCCGCCGTGCCGGTGCGCCCGAGCGCGACGCTGCCCGGCCGGCCGGCCGCATTGCCAGCGTCTGACGCCGCGGCGACCCAATCTTTGCGAGGAAACAGTCATGCCCATCAAGACAAGTGAGTGGATCTGGCACAACGGCAAGCTGGTGCCGTGGGCCGATGCCCGCGTCCACGTGCTGACCCATGCCCTGCATTACGGCTCGTCGGTTTTCGAGGGAATACGTGTGTATGACACACACCGCGGCGGCGCCGTCTTCCGCCTGCAGGCGCACACGCGTCGCCTGCTCGAGTCCGCGAAGATCCATCGCATCGAAGTGCCCTGGAGTGCTGCTCAGATAGACGCTGCCTGCAAGGATGTGGTCGTCCGCAACGGCCTGACCCGGGGCGCGTACATCCGCCCGATCATCTATCGCGGTTATGGCGAGGTCGGCCTGGCCCCGCCGCCGGGCCATCCGGTCGAGATGGCTGTTGCCGCGTGGGACTGGGGCGCCTATCTCGGCGCCGAGGCGCTGGAGAAAGGTGTCGATGTCTGCATTTCCTCCTGGCAGCGGGTGGCTCCGAACACCATTCCGGCGCTCGCAAAGGCGGGCGGCAATTACCTGTCGAGCACGCTGGTGAGCCTCGAGGCCAAGCAGCGGGGCTTCGCGGAAGGCATTGCGCTGTCCACCGATGGCATGGTCAGCGAAGGTGCCGGCGAGAATATTTTCGTCGTGAGGGATGGTGTCGTGTATACGCCCCCCTCGGCCGCGTCCATCCTGACGGGCATCACGCGCGACAGCGTGATGACGCTTGCCCGCGATGCGGGCCTCGAGGTCATCGAGCGGGCAATCCCCCGCGAGATGCTCTACATCGCCGATGAAATCTTCCTGACCGGCACGGCCGCTGAAATCACCCCGGTGCGTTCGGTCGATCGCATCGCAGTCGGCTCCGGCCAGCGAGGGCCGCTGACACATCGTGTGCAGGACGCGTTCTTCGGGCTGTTTTCTGGCAAGACGGCGGACAAATGGGGCTGGCTGGAGCCGGTCGAAGCGGCTGGCGCCGCTCGCACCGCGGCCAAATAGACATACACGGAGCCATACCGCATGGGCGCGCAGTCCCTTTTTGAAAAAGTCTGGAACGACCACATTGTCGCCGCGGAGACCAGCGAGACGCCTGCTGTCCTCTACATTGACCTGCACCTGACCCACGAGGTCACCTCTCCCGAGGCGTTCAACGTGCTGGCGGCGCGCGGACTGGCGGTACGGCGACCTGATCTGACTCTGGCCACGCTCGACCACTCCACGCCCACTGTGCCGGTGAAGACATTGAAGGAGCTCGACCTGCTGGTCGAGTCGTCGGCTGCCACACAGATCCGCGTCATGATCGAGAACTGCGCGAAACTCGGCATCCGGCTGCTGGGTTTCGATTCCGACCAGCGCGGCATCGTCCACGTCATCGGGCCCGAGCTGGGCATCACGCAGCCGGGCAAGACGATCGTTTGCGGGGACAGCCACACCAGCACGCACGGTGCATTCGGCGCGCTGGCCTTCGGCATCGGCACCACGGAAGTTGCACATGTACTGGCCAGCCAGTGCCTGTTGCAGCGCAAGCCTAAAACGCTGGCCGTCAATGTGCAGGGCCGACTGCAGCCTGGCGTGACGGCGAAAGACGTCATCCTGGCGATCATCGGCCGCATCGGTGTCGGTGGCGGTACGGGACATGTCATCGAGTACCGCGGCAGTGCGATCTCCGCACTCTCGATGGACGAGCGCATGACCGTCTGCAACATGAGCATCGAGGCCGGCGCGCGTGCCGGCATGATCGCGCCCGACGATACCACCATCCAGTACCTCTCGGGCCGGCCGCTGGCGCCCCAGGGCCGGGACTGGGAGTCCGCCGTAAGGCGGTGGCGCGCATTGCCCTGCGATGCTGGTGCGCGTTTCGACCGCGAGGTCGACGTGGATGCCTCCGTCCTGGCTCCCATGGTCACCTTCGGTACCAACCCCGGCATGGTTGTGCCCATCGACCAGCCGGTGCCGGCCGGGGAAACTGCCAGCTTTGCGAAGTCGCTCGCCTACATGGGAGTCGAGGCCGGCAAGCCCATGCTGGGCCGGCCCGTCGATGTGGTCTTCATCGGCAGCTGTACCAACTCCCGCCTTTCGGACCTGCGCGACGCCGCGCAGGTTTTCCGCGGCCGCAAGGTCTCCGCCGGGGTGCGGGCGCTGGTGGTGCCAGGCTCGCAGGCGATCAAGAAACAGGCGGAAGCCGAGGGCCTCGATCAGGTATTCATGGCGGCCGGTGCTGAATGGCGCGAGTCCGGTTGCTCGATGTGCCTGGGCATGAATGGCGACACCGTCGGGCGTGGGCAGCTCTGCGTCAGCACGAGCAACCGCAACTTCGAGGGCCGTCAGGGCGTAGGCGCCCGTACGGTACTCGCCAGTCCACTGACGGCCGCTGCCTCGGCTGTCGCCGGCCGTGTCGCCGATCCGCGCCAGTACCTGCGCGGCTGACCGCGAAACAGGATCATTTCATGGAAAAGATCACTGCAATAACCTCCCGCACGGTCGTGCTGCCGTCCACCGACACGGACACGGACCAGATCGTTCCCGCGCGATTTCTCACAACGACGACCCGCAAGGGCCTCGGCAAGGCATTGTTCGCCGACTGGCGTTTCGACAGGAGTGGCGCGCCGGTGGCGGACTTCCCGCTCAACCGGCCATCGGCCCAGGGTTGCTCGGTTCTCGTGGCCGGCAGCAACTTCGGTTGCGGATCCTCCCGGGAGCACGCGCCGTGGGCTTTGCTGGACTTCGGGATACGCGCCGTGGTGAGCACCGAGATCGCCGATATATTCCGCGGCAACTCACTGAAGAACGGCCTGGTGCCCGTCATCGTGGACAAGGCCACCCATGGCTGGCTACTCGAGAATCCGGGGGTTGAAGTCACGGTAGACGTGTCCGCCCGGCAACTCCGACTCCCGGATGGCCGCGCGGTCGAGTTTCCACTCGACTCCTTCTCCCGCTACTGCCTGTTGAACGGTGTCGATCAGCTGGGTTACCTGCTCAGCCGATCAGACGCTATTGCGGATTTCGAGAGGAATCGTGCATGGCAGCCGTGATCGGCGTACTGCCGGGTGATGGCATCGGCACCGAGGTCGTCGCCGAGGCCCTGCGCGTGCTGGAGGCTGTGGCTGCACGCTACGGCCATCGCTTCGAGTTCCGGCGCGGCCTGATCGGCGGCGCGGCAATCGACGCCACCGGTGCTGCCTTCCCGGAGGAAACCCGACGTCTCGTCCGCGACGCCCGGGCGGTTCTGCTCGGCGCCGTCGGCGGACCGAAGTGGAGCGACCCGGCGGCGAAGCAGCGGCCCGAGCAGGGGCTGCTCGACCTGCGCGCCGCCATGGGCGTCTATGCCAATGTGCGGCCGGTCCGGACTCACGAGAGCCTGTACGCCGCCTCGCCCTTGCGGCCGGAACGACTGAAAGGGGTCGATATAGTCGTGTTGCGCGAGCTGACCGGAGGCATCTACTTCGGCGCAAAGTCGCGCACGGCGGACAGCGCCTCGGACAGCTGCAGCTACACCCGTGCCGAAATCGAGAGGCTGTTGCGCATGGGTGCCCGGATAGCACGGCAGCGCCGCCGCAAGGTCACGTCCGTCGACAAGGCGAACGTGCTGGAAACCTCACGTCTCTGGCGCAGCGTTGCGATCGAACTGTTCGCGCGGGAGTTTCCGGACCTCGCCGTGGAACACCTCCTGGTGGATGCAGCCGCCATGCACCTGCTCTCCAGACCCGGCGACTTCGACGTGATCGTGACGGAGAATATGTTCGGTGACATCCTGACCGACGAGGCATCGATGCTCGTCGGCTCGATGGGCATGCTCCCTTCCGCATCGCTCAACGACAGCAATGGCGGCCTCTACGAGCCGATTCACGGTTCGGCCCCGGATATCGCCGGCCGAGGCATCGCCAACCCCTGCGGCACTATCCTGAGCGCGGCGATGATGCTGCGCCATTCGCTCGGTCTGGAGCGGGAGGCCGCCCTGGTCGAGGATGCGGTATTCGCAGTCGTTGATGCCGGTCTGCGGACCCGTGACATTGCCGCGCCGGGCACGCGCGACTGCACCACGGCCGGTATGGGAGACGCGATCGTCGCGCGCTTGAACGCCGGCTGAACGATCAGCCGCGCGCGGCGGCCAGGGCACGGACCACGTCTGCAACGAGATCGTCCGTCGACTCGATGCCGGCTGACAGCCTGACCAGGCTGTCGCCGATGCCTGCGGCGCGACGGCCCTCCGGCCCGAGCGGCACATGAGTCATCGTCGCCGGATGACAGGCAAGGCTTTCGACCCCGCCGAGCGACTCCGCAAGCGAGAACAGCTCCAGCGCTTCGAGAAAGCGCCGGGCTGCCGGCTCTCCCCCTGCCAGCTCGAAGCTCAGCATGCCTCCGAATCCGGACTGCTGGCGGCGGGCGATCTCATGACCTGGATGCCGCGCCAGCCCCGGGTAGTGGACCCTGGTCACTTCGGCGCAGGAGGTCAGCGTGTCGACGATCGCCCGGGCATTGGCTTCGTGCTGGCGCATGCGCACGAAAAGAGTCCGCAAGCCGCGCATGGTGAGGAAGCTGTCGAACGGGGAGCCGGTGAGGCCGAGCGCGTTCGCCCATGCCGCCAGTTCCGCGTGCAGACCGGCCTCCCGCGCGACGACGGCACCTGCAACCACGTCACTGTGGCCATTGATGTATTTCGTGGTCGAGTGAACGACCAGGTCGGCGCCGTGCGCGATCGGCCGCTGCAGGGCGGGAGACAGGAAGGTGTTGTCGACGACCAGCAACGCCCCGACGCTGTCGGCAAGCGAGCGCATTGCCTGCAGGTCAATGATGCGCAGTAGCGGGTTCGTCGGCGTCTCCACCCAGAGGAGCCGCGCCTTCTCGGAGCGAGCGGCTTTGATGGCGGCCCGATCCGCCTGATCGATGAAACGGACCCGGAACAGGCCACGAGCCGACAACCGTGACAGCAGCCGGAACGTGCCGCCGTAGCAATCCGCCGGGGCGATCACCAGGTCGCCCGGGTTGAGGCACTGGCACACCAGGGTGATTGCCGCCATGCCGGAGGCTGTCACCGTTGCGCCCGCCCCGCCCTCCATACTTGCCAGTGCTGCGGCGAGGATGTCACGGGTGGGATTGGCAGTGCGGGTGTAGTCGTATTGGCGTGGTTCCCCAACGCCAGCGAACGTGTAGTTGGTGCTGAGGACCAGCGGGGGCATGACGGCCCCGTACTGCTCGTCGCTGTGCACGCCAGCACGAACGCCAGCGGTTTCCTCGGTGTTCTTCCGTGCCATGGCTGCGTCCTGGACCGGTTCCGCCCGGCGGGGTCGCGAAGTGTAGGGAATGAGCCGGAACCCGGTCAAGAAAGCGGCCAAAAGGGGGTCTTGTGCCAGGCCGCAGTAACGTGCTAACGTAATAGCACGTTAATACATCATTGCAGCCACATGAAAGACCACAGAGTGTTGACTCCGCGCGAAGAGCTCGCGGCGGAAGACCGGTTGTTCCGGGCGGTGCTCTGCATGCGCTCCGTCGATGAGTGCCGGGCCTTCTTTCACGACCTCTGCACACCGGCGGAATTGCAGGCGCTCAAGGATCGCTGGGCCGTTGCCGAGCTTCTTGCTGAAGGCAGGCTCAGCTACAGACAGATCCACGACGAGACCGGTGTCAGCGTTACCACGATTGGTCGTGTGGCGAGATTCCTGACGGCCGGCGAAGGTGGTTACACCAGAGTCCTGCAGAGATTCCGCGATCGTGAGAAAAGGTCATGACCCAGCAGACATCGAGGATAAAAATCGCCATCCAGAAGTCCGGCCGGCTGACCGACCGGTCTCTCGAGCTTTTGCAACGCTGCGGCCTGAAATACACCCTCGGGCGCGACCAGCTCATGGCCGTCGGAGAGAACATGCCTGTGGACGTGCTGCTCGTCCGCGACGATGACATTCCCGGACTGGTCAGGGACGACGTCTGCGATCTCGGTATCGTCGGCCGCAACGTGCTGGAGGAGAAGCGGCTGGAGTTCGCCAGGGAGGGGGCTGCGGATCCGTTCAGGATTCTTCGTCCCATGGACTACGGCAGCTGCCGCCTCGCACTCGCGTTTCCGGAGGACAGCGGGTTGCGATCGGCTGCGGATCTGGCGGGCCGCCGTGTAGCTACCAGTTACCCCAATATCGTCACGGACTGGCTCCGGCGCCAGGGTATCGACGCGCGGGTCATCGAATTCTCCGGAGCCGTCGAAATCGCACCGAAGCTCGGTCGGGCCGATGCCATCTGCGACCTGGTCTCTACCGGCGCGACGCTGCTTGCCAATCACCTGCGCGAAGGCGAGACCGTATTGAGCAGCCAGGCGATGTTGATCCAGACGCCGCAGTCGGTCCCGCCGGTAAAGACCGACTGGATCGGGCGTCTTCTCCAGCGCATAGACGGCGTGATGCAGGTCAGGGAGAGCAAGTACGTGATGATGAACGCGCCGATCGACGCGATTCCGGAAATCACACGCCTGCTGCCGGGCGCTGACGCACCGACAGTCATTCCGCTGCAGGGCCGTAGCGACAAGGTGGCCGTGCACGTGGTCTGCCGTGAGAACGTTTTCTGGGAGACGCTGGAAAGCCTGCAAAAGGCAGGTGCGAGCTCGCTGCTGGTACTGCCCGTGGAAAAGATGCTGCCATGACGGGACTCCTGCGACAGGCCGACTGGGCCAGCCTTGGTGAGGATGGACGCCGCTCCCTGCTCGAGCGCCCGGCTCAGCGTGCTGCACCCGGCGTCGAGGCAGGCGTCGCGGATATCGTCGCGGCCGTGCGTCGCGACGGCGACCTAGCGCTGCGCGCGCTGACCGAACGCCTGGATGGCGTGCGCCTCGATACGTTCGAAGTCGGAGACGACGAAGCCGCACTGGCCAGTCGTGAGCTGTCGGCCGCAGCCATCGAAGCGATTTCCGCCGCAGCAGCGAACATACGCCGATTCCACGACGCTCAGCGCCAGCACCCGCTGCGGGTAGAAACCAGTCCTGGCGTGGTATGTGAACGCGTGACCCGGCCAATACGAGCCGTCGGCCTCTATGTGCCGGCAGGCAGTGCACCCCTGCCCTCCACCGCCATGATGCTGGCGATTCCCGCTGCGCTGGCCGGCTGCCCGGTCCGCGTCATGTGCACGCCCCCGCGACGGGATGGTCGTGCCGACCCGGCGGTCGTCTTTGCCGCAAAGTCCTGCGGCGTTGGCAGGATTTTCAAGCTGGGCGGTGCGCAGGCGATTGCTGCGCTGGCCTACGGAACGGCCACGGTGCCAAAGGTCGAAAAGATCTTCGGGCCGGGCAATGCCTGGGTCACGGCGGCGAAACTTGCCGTTGCCAGGGACCCCGCGGGCGCCGCGCTCGACCTGCCCGCAGGTCCGTCGGAAGTCATGGTGATAGCGGACGATGCGGCCGATCCACGTTTCGTGGCACTGGATCTGCTGTCGCAGGCCGAGCACGGACCGGACTCCCAGGTCATTCTGGTTACCACGAGTGCAGGGCTACTGCCACGCGTCCAGGCGGAGATCACGGCGGCACTGGAGCGCCTGCCGCGACGGGCAATCATCCGTGAGGCGCTCGCCCATGCAGCCGGCATCATCGTGCCGGGGCTCGCTGAAGCCGTCGATGTCGCCAACCGCTACGCGCCAGAGCACCTGATACTCCAGGTGTCGGAACCACGGCGGCTGGCCGAGCAGATAATCTCGGCCGGCTCGGTCTTCCTTGGTCGCTGGACGCCCGAGTCCGTAGGCGATTATTGCAGTGGCACGAATCACGTCCTGCCGACCTATGGGCATGCCCGCGCTTTCAGCGGCCTGTCGGTAAGCGACTTCGAGCGCCGGATGACGCTGCAGGAACTGAGCCGCGACGGCCTTCAGTCGCTCGCCGGCACGGTCACGACGCTGGCCGCGCTGGAGGGACTCGACGCGCACGCGGCGGCCGTGCGGGTTCGCCTCGGAGAGCGACCATGATGGAGCTGGCACAGTTCGTGCGCCCGGAAATTCGCACGATGCGGCCATACCGCAGCGCGCAGTTCGAGGCCGGACTCGTCCGCCTCAACGCGAACGAGAACCCGTGGCGCCCGCCGGGCGATACCACCGCGGCCGGGCTCAACTGGTATCCCGAACCCAGACCGGCACGCCTGACGGCAGCGCTGGCACGCCACTACGGCATCGCTGTCGATGAACTGCTCGTGACTCGCGGTTCGAGCGAGGCAATCGACGTGCTGATCCGCGCCTGTTGCCCGTCGGGAACCAGTGAGATCGTGATCTGCCCGCCCACCTTCGGCATGTACGAGACCTACGCGCAGATCCAGGGCGCCGCCATACGCCGCATCCCGCTGCAGCGCGAGAACGGCTATGCCCTGGATGTCGATGCGATTCTGGCCGGGTGGCAGCCCGCATCGCGGCTGCTCTTCGTCTGCACGCCGAACAATCCGACTGGTAACGCCTATCCTGAAGCAGAGATTCGTCGCCTGGCAGCCGGACTCGCCGGTCGCGGGCTTGTCGTCCTCGACGCGGCTTACGCGGAATTCGCCGAGGGCGGTTGTACACCCGACATCATCCGGGACTTTCCCAACGTTGTCGTCCTGCGCACGCTTTCCAAGGCCATGTCTCTCGCTGGCGTGCGCTGCGGTTCGCTCATCGCCCGGGCAGAGCTGACCGCACTGCTGGGCCGCGTCCTGCCGCCATACACCTTCTCCACCCTGTGTGCAGAAGCGGTCGAACGCGGCCTCGAACCCGCCAATGCGCGTGCATGGCAGCAACGTGTACAGGTCCTGCGCGCCGAGCGCTCACGCCTGGCTGCCGGCCTCGTTCGTGCAGCGGGTGTGAAGCGTGTCTGGCCAAGCGAAGCGAACTTCCTGATGGTCGAAGCGGCGGACGCTCGTGCCTTGGTGGCAACGGCCCGCAAGGGCGGGGTCGGGCTCCGCGACTTCAGCTGGGACACTTATCTTCCAGGCTGCGTACGCATCACCATCGGCACGCCTGACCAGAACGACCAACTGCTCACTGCGCTCGGAGTCCGCACATGACGCCTGCCCGGATTGCGTTTCTGGACCGGGACGGAACGCTAATCGTCGAGCCGCCCGACCAGCAGATCGACGACCTGAGAAAACTGGAACTCGTCACCGGCGTGATCCCCGCGCTCCTGCGGTTGCGGGATGCGGGATACGAATTCGTCATGGTGACCAACCAGGACGGCCTGGGGACAGCCAGCTTTCCGGAACCGGACTTCCGCGGACCGCAGGAATTCCTGCTGCGGCTTCTGGCATCGCAGGGCATCTGCTTCAGGGCCGTGTTCGTGTGCCCGCACCGCGTCGAGGACGGCTGCGCCTGCCGCAAGCCGCGCACCGGGCTTCTGACCCAGTTCCTGACCGCGACGCCACTGGATCGCGCTGCCAGTGTAGTCGTCGGCGACCGGGATACCGACCTGCAACTCGCAGTCAATCTCGGCTTGCGAGGCATGAAGATCGATCCGCGTGACCCGGCCGCCTGGGCAGGCATCGCCCATTCACTGGTCGACCAGCCGCGCACGGCAGAAGTAAGACGTGAGACCCGCGAGACGAGCATCGGTTGCGTCGTGGACCTCGACGCGGAAGGGCCAATCAGCATCCGCACCGGGATCGGATTCTTCGACCACATGCTCGAGCAACTTGCCAAGCATGGCGGCTTTTCCCTGAAGCTCGAGTGCAAGGGTGACCTCGAAGTGGACGAACACCACACCATCGAGGACTGTGCGCTTGCGCTCGGTGAAGCCCTGCGGCGCGCGCTCGCCACGAAGCGCGGCATCGGGCGATACGGTTTCGTCCTGCCGATGGACGAGGCCCAATCGCGCGTGGCGGTCGACTTGTCCGGGCGTGCCTATTTCGTCTTCGAGGGGGGCTTCACGCGCAGCGAGGTCGGCGGTCTGCCGACCGAACTGGTGCCGCATTTCTTCCGCTCGCTGGCGGACAGCCTGGGCGCTGCGATCCAGATCAGCGTGAAGGGCGAGAACAGCCACCACATGGTGGAGGCCTGCTTCAAGGGTGTGGGACGCGCTCTGCGCCAGGCGTTCGCTCGCCAGGGCACCGAGTTGCCGACCACCAAGGGCGTGCTGTGAGCGCAGGTAGCGTTGCGATCGTGGACGGTGGCGGAGCCAACATCGCCTCGCTGCGATTCGCGCTGCAACGGCTTGGTCACGACGGCGAACTGACCCAGGATCATGACCGCATACGTGCCGCCCGGCACGTGATCCTCCCCGGGGTGGGCGCGGCAAGGGCAGCCATGAACAAGCTGCGGGCCGCGGGTCTCGATCAGTTGCTGCCCACGCTGCGGCAGCCGGTGCTCGGCATCTGCCTGGGCATGCAACTGCTGTGCACCACCTCGGACGAGGACAATGTCGCCTGTCTCGGCATCGTTCCCGGCACGGCCGCCCGTTTCGAGCCGAGCAGCGACCGCCCCGTTCCGCACATGGGCTGGAATCGCCTGGCGCTCGCGCGCCGGGAGCCGTTGCTGGAAGGCATCGAAGACGGCGCCTGGTGCTACTTCGTGCACAGCTATGCCGTGCCCTGCGGTGCAGCGACGGCAGCCAGCAGCGAGTACGGGCGCCTGTTTACGGCAGTTCTGGTACAGGGGAACTTCATGGGTGCGCAGTTCCACCCTGAGCGCTCCGGCACGCTCGGCGCCCGGTTGCTCGAGAACTTCCTGACGCGCTACTGACGTGCAGATCATTCCCGCCATCGATGTGCTTGGAGGACACTGCGTGCGCCTGTACCAGGGCGATTTCGACCAGGTGACCCGATACGACAGCGACCCGGTCGAGCTCGCGCAGCGCTATGCAGCCAGCGGCGCCTCCCGGCTGCATCTTGTGGACCTCGACGGGGCGCGCAGCGGCACACCCGGCAATCTCGGGATAGTGAAACGGATCGCTGCCCTGCCTGGCGTTGCTGTGCAGGTCGGTGGCGGCATTCGCGGCATCGAGGCCGCCGAGTCGCTGCTGACCGCCGGTGCTGCGCGGGTCGTCATCGGATCGATAGCAATAGCGGATCCCGATACCGTGCTCGGCTGGATCTCGAGACTGGGCCCGACCCGCGTCGTCCTCGCCTTCGATGTCCGGTTTACGCCGCACGGCGAGCCGGAGGCCGTCACGCATGGCTGGCGCCAGGCCAGCGGCCGGACGTTATGGACGCTGCTCGAGCGCTACGCGGTGTGCGGAGTGAGCGAATTCCTCTGCACGGACGTCGGGCGCGACGGAACGCTCACGGGGCCGAATCTCGCGTTGTACCGGGAGTGTGTGCAACGATTCCCGGCCGCGCGGTTCACTGCATCCGGTGGCCTCAGTGGCTCAGCCGATCTGGAGCCCTTGCGCAGCACGGGCGTGGCGGCAGTCGTCACCGGCAAGGCACTGCTCGACGGCAGGCTCACACTCGAGGAGATACGACGATTCTCGCGCGACGCATAATTCCCTGCCTCGATGTGCGGGACGGACTGGTCGTCAAGGGTGTCCAGTTTCGTGATCACCGCGTCGTCGGCGATATCCTCGATCTGGCCCGCCGTTATCGCGACGAAGGCGCGGACGAACTGGTGTTCTATGACATCACGGCAAGCCCGGAGAGCCGCTCGGTTGACCGCAACTGGATCAACCGGGTGGCCGGCGTGCTCGACATCCCCTTCTGCGTTGCGGGCGGCATTCGCAGCGTTGCCGACGCCGAGCAGGTGCTGAATTTCGGGGCCGACAAGATCTCGATCAATACACCGGCGCTGGATCGTCCGGAACTGATCACCGAACTCGCCCGACGCTTCGGGTCACAGTGCGTGGTCGTCGGCGTCGACAGCCGCACGGAATCGGACGGTTACCGCGTCTACCAGAATACCGGTGATCCGGCGAAGACGCGGCACGCCGGCTGGAGCACGGTCGAGTGGGTGCGACAGGTTCAGGAACGGGGTGCAGGCGAGATCGTGCTGAACTGCATGAACCAGGACGGTGTCCGTCGCGGTTACGACACCGATCAACTTGCGCTCATGCGGGAGAACTGCGGCGTGCCTCTAATAGCGTCAGGGGGTGCCGGTGCGATCGAGCACTTCGCGGACGTCTTCCAGCGAGCGCGGGTCGACGGGGCGCTGGCCGCGAGCGTTTTTCACTCCGCAACCATTCACATCGGGAATCTGAAAGACACCCTGCGAGCGCAGGGGATAGAGGTCAGGACATGAGCACGACCGGACTGCAATACCTTCTGGACCTCGAGAGCGTTCTCGAGCAACGCAAGGGCGCCAGCACCGAGCAGAGCTACACCGCGAAGCTCTATCGCGCCGGGCCCTCGCGCATCGCGCAGAAAGTCGGCGAGGAGGCCGTTGAACTGGCGCTCGCGTCCATTGCCGGCGATCGCGGGCGCATCCTGGCCGAGTCGGCCGACCTGATGTACCACCTGCTCGTGCTGCTGCGCTCGCACGACATTCGCCTGGCCGAAGTCGCGCAGGAGCTGTCGCAGCGCCAGCGTGAAGTCCCGGTCTAGATCGCGAACTCGGCGGCCGGCTCCCGCAGGTTGTAACGCGAGCTCATCACGAAGCCGTAGGCGCCGGCGTTGCCGATAGCCAGCACGTCGCCTGGCTGACAGACCGGCAGCAGCCGGTCGGTTCCCAGCTTGTCCCCGGACTCGCAGTTCGGACCGACGATGTTCACGACCTCGGTTGCCGGCTCGCCCCAGCGCGACAGGTTCGCGATCTCATGGTATGCGCCGTACAGAGCCGGCCGGATCAGCGAGTTCATGCCGGTGCTGACACCGACATACTGGATGTCGCCTTTGCCTTTGAGCTGGGTGACCGACGTCACCAATACGCCGGCTTCGGCGATGACGTAGCGACCCGGCTCCAGCCACAGCTCGTAAGCGGGAAAAGCGGCGCGGATTTCATCGAGGCCCGCGCTCAGCGCCTCGAGATCCAGTGCCCTGCCGCCGCGCTTCTCCGGGACACCGAGTCCACCGCCCAGGTCAAGGTAACGGAGCTGCGGGAACCCGCCGGCGATCTCGCCCAGGATCGCCGCGACGCTGCGCCAGTTGTCAGGCTGCAGGATACCGCTGCCCGTGTGCGCATGCAGTCCGACGATGCGTACACCGTGCTGCTCCGCCAGCGCGCACGCCTCGGCCAGTTCGAACAGGGGTATGCCGAATTTCGAGTGGGCACCGGCTGTGCGCACGTGCTCGTGATGACCATGGCCGTGCCCGGTATCGATACGCAGGAAGATTTCGCGCCCCGTAAACAGGCTGCCCCACTCCCGCAGGACGAAGACGTTGTCCAGCGTGAGCCAGACGCCCTTGTCCAGTCCATGCTCATAGTCGGCCCGCGGGGCGAAGTTGGGTGTGTAGAGGATCTGGCGCGGATCGAGATCGGGGAACAAACCGAGTACGCGGTCGATTTCTCCCGGTGAGACGCATTCGAAGCCAAGCCCGGCCTCGTGCACTGCGCGCAGTACCTCAGGGTTGCTGTTCGCTTTCATTGCATACAGGGCACGGCTGACGCCGCGTATGGCCCTTACCCTGGCGGCTGCCGCACGCACCGAAGCGAGGTCGTACACGTAGGCCGAGCCGTGTGTGGTTGCCAGTCCGATGAGTTCGTTCCGCCGCCGCGCCCACCACGGCTCCGCCAGGGGCGCTGCCTTGGGCAGCGTCTGCCGCAATTCTTCCCATGTCGGCCCGAACAGACTGTCCCGGCTGCCCGGCTGGATGAGCAGTTCATGCATGGCCTGGATCGTGCGGCGCGACTGGCCCTCCCCCACCACGAGGCTCAGATTGAGATCGCTTGCAGCCTGGCTCACCAGATGCACCGGCAACTCATCGAAGAGGTCGAATACCGGCCCGATTTCGTGCAGCACGGAACGTATCCGTTGGCCTACGAGGCTCACGACTTCGACGTTTTCGATGATCTCGACCCGGCACAGTGGCGCCAGCGCGCGGCGCAACGCTTCGAGCACGACGGCATCGATCGCATTAGCGCCTGGATCAAGGGTCACAGTGACGTTGGTCTCGGAGGTCGAGACGAGGTCGATCGAGAGCCCCGCATCGCTGAAGCAGCGAAACGCGTCCGCCAGGAATCCCACCTGCTGCCACATGCCTGGCGTCTCCATCGACACCAGCGTGACGCCCGTTCGCCCCGATATCGCCTTGACACGTGGCGCGTCGCCGCCGCCATCGCGTGTCACCAGTGTTCCCGCGAGCGTCGGCTGCGTCGTATCCTTGATCCGCAGGGGAATGCCGTGACGGCGCACCGGCGCTATGCAGCGGGGATGCAGTACCGAGCCGCCGGTCGAGGCGATCTCCTGGGCTTCTGCGTAACTCAACGTCCGCAGCAGACGGGCACCCTGGACCGAGCGTGGATTCGCCGAGAACATGCCCGGCACGTCCGTCCAGATTTCGAGACCGCGGGCCTGCAGCTTCCCCGCGAAATAGGCGCCAGAGGTGTCCGAGCCTCCGCGGCCAAGTATCACTGTATCCCGGGCGGCGTTGCTGGCAATGAAACCCTGCGTCAGCACGACGCCCTGTAGTCGGCGGCAACGGTCCTGCAGGGCGGGGTCCGCGTCGAACTCACAACTGGCGTTGATGTAGCGCATGCGCTCGCTGGTGTTCGGCAGATCTATGCTGGTGAGGATCTCTCGCGCGTCCAGCAGCGTGGTCGTGACCCCCTGGTCGCGCAGCCATGCTGCGCCCATGGCGGTCGCCATGAGTTCCCCCATGGCCATGCCGCGAGCGTGGGCTCGGGGGGTGACTTCGCCCAGCAGCTGGATACCCGCAAGCAACTGCTCCAGTTCACCCAGACGTGGACCGACGAGTGCTGGCCCATCGATGGCAAGTGCCGCGGCAAGGCTCATGTGCGCCTCGACGACCGCCTCGTACGGTCGGCGGTAATTGCCGCCCGGCGCCGCGATGATCGCCTCCAGTATGCGGTTCGACACGCCGGCGAGCGCGGAATGGACAACGAATGGCCGGTAACCGGCTGCGATGCGCTCGCTGATCAAGTCGCGTATCACGGCCCAGTTGCGGGCGCTCGATACGCTCGTTCCGCCGAACTTCATGACCAGCCATGGCGCCGATTCGACCGTGCCGCGTCGACTCTGATTCGGAAAACTGTCTGGGTCGAGTGTCTGCATGGGACAAGTCCTGCGCTGCTTCAGCGCGCGTTGTGTCGTGGTCCGGAACCGGCAATAAAAAGCCCGCGCCGGTCGTGCCGTTGCGGGCCTTGGTGCTGGTGACTGTTGTCGCCCGGGGCCGCTGCCTGGTCAGACGCTCCCGCAACGGCGAGCATCGGCCCCGCTGGACTTTCGCTTGAGCGCAGATTGGCTGGTGACCACGTTCATGGGGCCGGCAGTTAAGCGGAAGGCTCTGCCGGGGTCAAGTGCCGGTCGTGACGGCACCCTCGGATGCCGAACTGACCAGGCGGGCGTATTTCGTCAGCACGCCGCTCAGGGTGTCTTTCGCCGGAGGCTGCCAGGCGCGGCGGCGGTTACTCATCGCTTCCTCGCTCACGTCGATATCGATCGTTCGCGCCTGTGCATCGATCGTGATCGTGTCGCCTTCCTCGACCAGCGCCAGCGGGCCGCCCACCGCCGCTTCGGGCGTCACGTGACCCACGACGAAGCCATGGCTGCCGCCGGAGAAGCGCCCATCGGTGATGAGCGCCACTTTGTCGCCGAGCCCTCGGCCCATGATCGCCGAAGTGGGACTCAGCATTTCGCGCATGCCCGGCCCGCCCTTCGGCCCTTCGTAGCGGATGACCACGACGTCGCCTGCCGTGACCTTGCCCGCAAGAATCGCGGCCTGGGCATCCTCTTCCGACCCGAAGACGCGGGCGGAGCCACGGAAGCGAAGCCCCTCCTTGCCCGTGATCTTGGCGACGGCGCCTTCCGGCGCCAGGTTGCCATAAAGCACGATTAGGTGACTGTCCTTCTTGAGCGGCTGGTCGATGCTGCGCACGATGTCCTGCTTGGCCGGATACGGTTCGACTGCAGCCAGGTTGTCGGCCAGTGTCCGACCGGTAACCGTGAGGCAGGCACCGTGCAACAGGCCTGCATGAAGCAGCGTCTTCATCAGTGGCTGGATGCCGCCGATGGCAATCAGCTCCGACATCGCATAGCGGCCGCTCGGCCGCAGGTCGGCCAGCACGGGCACGCGCGCGCCAATGCGGGTGAAGTCGTCGAGCGTCAGCGCCACGCGCGCCTCCCGCGCGGCTGCCAGCAGATGCAACACTGCGTTGGTCGAGCCACCCAGCGCAATGACCACGGTGATCGCGTTCTCGAAGGCCTCGCGACTCAGTATGTCCGATGGCCGGATCCCGCTGCGAACGAGATCGACGACCGCAGCGCCGGCGCGCCTGCAGTCCTCGATCTTGCTGGCCGATATGGCGTCCTGTGCGGAACTGTTCGGCAACGACAGCCCCAGCGCCTCGATTGCCGACGCCATGGTATTTGCCGTGTACATCCCGCCGCAGGAGCCCGGCCCGGGAATGGCAGTCCGCTCGACCTCGAGCAGGCCGGCTTCGCTGAGCTTGCCGGCCGCAACGGCACCGACGGCCTCGAACACCGACACGATATCCCGTCGCTCCTTGCCCGGCTGGATAGTCCCGCCGTAGACGAACACCGAGGGGCGATTCAGCCGTGCCATGGCCATGACACAGGCGGGCATATTCTTGTCGCAACCGCCGATGGCGACGAATCCGTCGAAGCCCTCGCCGGCGACGACCGTCTCTATGGAGTCTGCGATCACCTCGCGGGACACGAGCGAATAGCGCATGCCCGGCGTACCCATCGATATCCCGTCGGACACCGTGATCGTATTGAACAGGACCGCCTTGCCACCGGCCGCATCCGCACCGGCGGCAGCTTCGCGGGCGAGTCGGTCGATGTGCATGTTGCAGGGTGTAACCATGCTCCAGGTCGACGCGATGCCGATCTGGCTCTTGGTGAAATCGGCTTCGGTGAACCCGACGGCGCGCAGCATGGCCCGGCTTGGCGCCTGGCTGACGCCATCCACCACGACCGACGAATGGGCGCGGGGGTCGGCGGGTCTGCGGCGATCACTGCTCATCGAACGGCCCCGAAAAAAGAGGCGCAAGTCTAACATCCGGTTACCGGTCCCAGTTGCCGACGACCTTGCCCGGATTCATGAGGTTGGCCGGATCCAGCGCTCTCTTGATTCGCCTCATCAGGTCGAGTTCGACGCCACCCCGATAGCGCTCGAGCTCGGCGGTTTTCAGGAGCCCGATGCCGTGCTCAGCGCTGAAAGTCCCGCCCAGCGCGGCAACGACATCGTTCACGGCAGCGGTCACGGGCTGCCACAGCTGGAGAAACGCCGCAGCGTCCATGTCCGCCGGCTGGCTGACGTTGAAGTGGATGTTGCCGTCCCCGACGTGACCGAAGGCGACGATCCTCGCTGCAGGCACGATCTCGAGGACCCGCGCCGAAGCATCGCGGATCAGTGACGGGACGCTGGCGACAGGTACGGCAACGTCGTTCTTGATGCTGGCACCGATCCGCTTCTGGGCATCAGACACGTGATGGCGCAGGTTCCAGAAAGCCTGGCGCTGCGCTTCGCTGCTGGCAGTGGAGCCGTCCTCGACAATGCCACGCTCCATCTGGGTCGCCAGGAACTCGGTGAGGCGCCGCTCGATCTCGGCTGCAGAATCCGGACCGCTGGCCTCGACGAGCAGGTACCAGGGATGCGCGCGGTCCAGCGGATCGCGACTGCCCGGCAAGGTCTGCAGCGCCAGGTCGAGAGCAAACCGACTCAGCAGCTCGAAGGCTGACAGCCGATCGCCGATCGCCTCGCGAGCAGCCGCGAGCAAAGCAAGAGCCGAGTCGGGATCCGGCACCGCCACGAAGGCTGTTGCGCTACCGCGCGGCCGCGGGAACAGCCGGCAGGTTGCCGCGGTAATGAAGCCCAGGGTGCCCTCGGCCCCCAGGAACAATTCACGCAACGAATAACCTGCGTTGTCCTTGCGCAGACCACGAAGGCCATCGAAAACACGCCCGTCCGGCAACACGACTTCGAGACCGAGGACGAGATCACGCGCACTGCCATAGCGGAGCACCGCGGTGCCGCCCGCATTGGTCGAGAGGTTGCCACCGAGCTGGCAACTGCCCTCGGCCGCCAGGCTCAGTGGGAACAGCCGGTCGGACTGCTCCGCTGCGGCCTGCAGTTGCGCCAGTACGCAGCCGGCCTCGGCGGTGATGGTGTCCCCGGCAGTGTCTACATGCCTGATGCGGTTCAGTCGCTGTGCCGACAGCACGACTTCCGGTCGCGACGCGGAGCTTTGCGCCACGGCTCCGCCGACCAACCCGGTGTTGCCACCCTGCGGGACCATCGATATGCCTTCACGGGCGCAGAGCGATACGGCTGCCGAAGCCGCTGCGGTCGTGGCCGGCAAGAGGATCAACTCGGCTGCGCCGCGGTACAGCCCGCGCGACTCGGAAAGGTAGGTACCCATGCGGTCCGGATCGGCGATGACGCCACCGGGCCCGAGCAATCGCTCGATTTCGCGAAACAATCCGGCTGTCAGGCGCGAGGACATAATCCCTTGGGAGTCGCCGCGGCGCCTTGCGGCCTGACGCAGCGATGCAGTACGGTGGCACCGGTGCGCGATGGTAGCAGGCAGACCAGCCGGTCGCCGATACGGGTTGTCATGGATCACGCGAGTCGCAGCGAGCCCACCACGCCGTCGGTCGCGTGGAGCGACCCATTGGCCGAAGTCTCGGCGAGCCTCGATATTCGGACGCGAGGCAATCTTCTCGACCTCGATCGCCAGTTGCACCGCCACTGGGCGCTTGGCCGGAACCTCATCCTCGCCTGGTGCCCTTCGCCCGAAGGCCTGACCGTACTGGTTGTCCCCCATTACGCCCTGGCGGGCTACAGCGCGTCGCTGTCTGGCGATGGTGACAGGGACCGGGAGACATTCGTTTCAGCCCTGCTGGCGGGATCCAGGCAGTTCTCGCCTCACCAGTTGCTCACTGCCGCAAGATTGCTGGGCACGGAGCCTGTCATTCTTGCCTTGCGGCAGCCTGCAGCGGGCAACGATGCGGAAGGGAAACTCATCGACCGGCTCGTCCGCCGCTACGGCGTCAGTTATGTGCCAAGCCGCGCCGTTGCGCTGTTCGATATCGTCGGCTTTGGGTTGCTGCGTCCGTTCGAGCAGATGACCCAGCTGAACAGCCTCGCGCATTCGCTCAATTCGGCGCACAGCAAGATGCTCGGCAGCCAGCTGAAGGTGAATTTCTCGCGTTCGACGACCGGCGACGGCTTCTATATCTGGAACCGCGATCTCGGCATCGAGGCCAACACCAGTCTGTACCACCTGATGCACCTGGTTTTGGCTGACAATGCGATCGCGCGAGCGAAGGGACGCGCCCGAACTGTGCCCATGCTGCGGGCCTGCTTTCATGTTGGCGCCTGTTACGAGTTTCACCACGCCGAAGGCCTGAACCCGACGCTCTACAGCCAGATAGTCGGCGACGTAACCATCGAACTGGCCCGCATGATCGAGCGGGCGCTTCCCGGGCAGATTTTAGTCGGCGATTTCGAGACCGATGAGTCTGCCGTGGCGGAGGCGCGCGGCAGGATCGATACCGTCCAGTTCATCGACCGTGCCAGGCTGAAGCTCGCGCAGCTGAGCGGTCTCGAGTTGTCGGGCGAAGCGATCGAATCCATCAAGTGCTACCTTACCGGCAGGCCCTGCGCCGACGGCAGTTTCACGATCCGCAAACTTTCGATCAGCGACAAGCACGGGCTGACACACAGCGTGTTCAATGCCAAGGTCAACATTTACCGCCGGTCGGCGGACCCTATCCTCCTCGGGATCGAGGATCGCGGCCTGCGCGCCGACGAAGCACCGCTGGTGACGACCAGTCATATCGTCCGCCCGGGCGGACACTGATCCACCGCGCAGCCGTGCCGGGCTGATCTGAGCGTCAGCGACGGCGTTTTTTCTTAGCCATCGCGTGCTCCCCGGGATGAGCAAGTGGTCGGGGCGACAGGATTTGAACCTGCGACCCCCTGCACCCCATGCAGGTGCGCTACCAGGCTGCGCCACGCCCCGATCGTTCGGTCTTGCAAGCGGGAAACCAGGATCGACGGCTGACGGGTCGCACAGCGCTGTGCTGCCCGCGATGCCGGGGGTTCGACCCGTGAGTGGAAATCATAGCGCAGTCGGGCTGCGCCCGGGGATCAGCGCCGGAGGATTTTCAGGATCTCCTCGAGTTCCATGCGCAGTTGCCGGACGATCTGCTGGCTCTGGGAGATGTCGGTCTTGGCTTCCTCGCCCGTGAGTCGATGACGGGCCCCGCCGATCGTGAAACCCTCGCCGTAGAGAAGGCTGCGGATCTGCCGGATGACGATGACATCCTGGCGCTGGTAGTAACGACGATTGCCACGTCGCTTGACGGGTTTCAGCTGGGGGAACTCCTGCTCCCAGTAACGAAGTACATGCGGCTTGACCGCACAGAGCTCACTCACTTCCCCGATCGTGAAATAGCGTTTCCCGGGAATTGGCGGAAGTTCGTCGTTATTTCCCGGTTCCAGCATAGGCCTCCACTCGGGCTTTCAGTTTTTGTCCGGGACGAAAAGTCACCACACGGCGAGCCGTAATGGGAATCTCTTCGCCGGTTTTTGGATTGCGGCCTGGTCGGGTGCTTTTGTCGCGGAGATCGAAGTTGCCGAATCCGGACAGCTTCACCTGCTCCCCGCTGGACAGCGACGAGCGCAGGTCTTCGAAGAAGATGTCGACGAGTTCGCGAGCCTCTCGCTTGTTCAGCCCCAGTTCGTTGAACAGGGACTCCGCCATTTCTGCTTTGGTAAGCGCCATGATCGAAATTCTCGCGCGAGTGTCCCCTGGCCTATTCTCGAATTCTGGCCTTCAGATCGCGACGCAGGGCGCCGATGACCTTCCCCAGGATATCGTCCGCATCCTCGACCGTTAGCGTGCGGGATGTATCCTGCAAAATCAAGCCTATAGCGACGCTTTTTTCGGAGGCTGCCATCTGTCGGCCGGTGTATATGTCAAAAATACGGGCGCTTTGCACGATCGATGTAGCGACCTGCCGAACACACTGCAGGATCGCCGCTGCCGGAACTTCCCGCGGCACCACGACGGCGATGTCGCGATGGATCGCAGGAAATCGCGACACGGGCACGTAGGCCGGCCGATGCCGGCGACAAAGGAAGTCCAGCGAACACTCGAACAGCAGCACCCCGGGCAGTTCCAGGGCCAGGGCGTGCACAGGGTGCAGCTCGCCCAGCAAGCCCTGTGTGTTGCCGCTCTTATCGACCAAGGCTGCGGTACGGCCCGGGTGCAGCGCCGGGTGCTCCGCCGGCAGGAACTGGACCCGTTCTGCGGCGCCAGACAGTTGCAGCAGCGCTTCGACAACTGCCTTGGCGTCGTAAAAGTCGCCGGACTCGGATGGCGTCCCCCACTGCGTCGGGTAGCGTGAGCCTGCGATGGCGAAGGCCAGCGACTGGTCCTCGAGATACCCGCCCGACTCCTCGGCAACGAAGCGCGTGCCGATCTCGAACAGCCGCACCCGGTCCTGCTGGCGTGCGAGGTTGCCTCCCAGGGCCTTGAGCAAACCTGGCCATAACGACTGCCTCATGACGGCCAGGTCGGCGGAAATGGGGTTGCTCAGGACGAGCTCCGGCACTGGCCGGGCGCCCAGTCGGGAGGCGAGACCCGGTTCCACGAAGCTGTAGGTGATCGCCTCCTGGTAGCCGCGTGCGATAAGGGCCGCGACCAGTGAGTCCCGCGCAGCTGGAATTTCGTCCGCTGCCGCCGGATGCACCGGGCTGCGACCCGGTGTGGACGGAATGCTGTCGTAGCCGACCACGCGGGCGACCTCCTCGATGAGGTCTTCCTCGCGCTCGATGTCGAACCGGGCCGCAGGCGGTGTCGCGAGCCAGCCACCGGCCTCGGTCGCGACAGTCATACCGAGGCTGCGCAGTACGTCGCCGACTTTCTCGCTGTCGATCGCGAGCCCGAGCACCTGGTGGAGGCGCGTGCGGCGCAAGCGGACCGGCTCGCGCAGAACAGGATGCGCCGGGTCCTGCCGGTCGCAAATCGGGCCGGCCTCACCACCAGCTATCGCTACCAGCAGCTCAGTCGCCCGTTCTATGGCAGTGGCCTGCAGCGTCGGGTCTACGCCGCGCTCGAACCGGATGGACGCTTCGGTCACGAGCCCATGTCGGCGAGCCCGCCCGGCGATCGCTTCACGGGCGAACCAGGCCGCCTCGAAACAGATGTCGCGGGTCTCCGTCTCTACGGCGGTCCGCTGCCCCCCCATGATGCCCGCCATGCCAAGCGGCCCGGCGTCGTCCGCGATGACCAACGTGTCGCCATCGAGCCCGACGGTGCGTCCGTCGAGCAACTGGATCGATTCCCCGTTGCGAGCGCGCCGCGCTTGAAGCGCTCCCTGCAGCCGTCCGAGATCGTACGCGTGCATCGGCTGGCCGAGTTCCATGCAGACGTAGTTCGTGACATCGACGACCGGATTGATGGTGCGCATACCGGCCCGCCGCAGGCGTTCCCGCAACCACGCAGGCGTCGGCGCGTCATTGCGGATTCCTCGCACGATCCGGGCGGCGAACCGGCTGCAACCTGCCGCGGCATCCACCCGGACATCGACCCTGCTGTGGTTGGCGGTACGCGTCGGTGGGGAAGCACGCTGCCTGAGGGCCTTGCCGGTTGCAGCGGCCACCTCCCGGGCAATCCCGGCAACGCTGAGGCAGTCGGCTCGGTTGGGAGTCACATTGATCTCGAGGATCGAATCTCCCAGCGCAAGCACCTCGTTCACGCTGGCACCGGGTGCACACCCGGAGTCCAGTTCCAGCAGGCCATCGGGCTGATCGGCCAATCCCAATTCGCTGCCTGAACACAGCATGCCGGCCGACGGCTGGCCGCGCAGTGTCGTTGCGCGGATCTCGACGCCAACCGGCAATCTGGCACCGGGCAGGGCCGTCGGGTAGTGGCCGCCGGTGCGCACGTTCGGCGCGCCGCAGACGATGTCGACAGGAACCTCTCCACCCACGTCCACGCGGCAGAGCGTGAGCCGGTCGGCATCCGGATGCCGACGGGTCTCGAGCACCTTGCCGACTACCACACTACCGGTCGAAGCAGCGATCGTGTCTATGCCATCGACTTCCAGTCCAAGCAACGTGAGGCGCTGCGCCAGGGCATCCGCCTCCAGCCCGTGCTCGATCCACTCGGAAAGCCAGCTGATCGGCAGCTTCATCGCGCGGCCCTCAGTTGAACTGCGCGAGAAAGCGCAGATCGTTCTCGAAGAACAGCCGCAGGTCATCGACTCCGTAGCGCAGCATCGTCAGCCGCTCGACGCCCATGCCGAAGGCATAGCCGGTATAGACCTCGGGATCGATGCCCGCCATGCGCAGAACGTTCGGATGCACCATGCCGCAACCAATTATCTCCAGCCAGCGGCCGGATTCGGACCAGACATCGACTTCCGCCGAGGGTTCGGTGAACGGGAAATAGGACGGTCGGAATCGCAGCCGTGCCGACCGCTCGAAGAATCTCTCGACGAAATCGTGCAACACGCCCTTCAGGTTGGCGAAGCTCACGTCGCGGTCGATCACCAGGCCCTCGACCTGATGGAACATCGGCGTGTGCGTCATGTCGGAATCGCAGCGATACACGCGACCGGGCGCGATCAGCCGGATCGGCACACCATGTTTCGCCATGGCCCGGATCTGAACCGGCGAGGTATGGGTGCGCAACAGACGGCCGCCCGGAAAATAGAACGTATCGTGCATCGCCCGCGCCGGATGATTGTCGGGAATATTCAGCGCGGTGAAATTGTGATAGTCGTCCTCGATCTCGGGGCCTTCGTGGACGGCGAATCCCGCTCCACGGAATATGGCCTCGATACGAGACAGGGAGCGCGATACCGGGTGGTTGCCCCCGGGGCTCTCTCCCCTGCCCGGCAGCGTTACGTCGATGCGCTCGGAAGCCAGGGCAGCGTTGAGCGCCCGCTGTTCGAAGTCGGCGCGGCGCGCATCGATGGACGCCTGGAGGTGATCCTTGGCGACGTTGATTGCCTGCCCGGCGGCCGGACGATCGGCGGCGGGCAGGGCGCCGAGTCCTTTCAGGAGCGCCGTCAATTCGCCTTTCTTGCCCAGAAAGGCGACCCGCACTTCCTCGAGAGATGCGACGTCCGGGGCCACGGCCACCGCGGCCAGAGCCCGTTTCATCAATGGTGGCAGCGAGTCCATTAGGGTTGCGGTAAAGTGCGTCGCCGGCCGGTGCCGGTGGCTGCCCACCGGCGAATCAGCCACCGGCTCCGCCCTCAGGCAGCCAGCTGGCCCTTGACCTGCTCGGCGAGCGCCGCAAAGGCCTCTGCGTCATGCACAGCCAGATCGGCCAGGACCTTGCGGTCGACCTCGATGCCGGCGAGCTTGAGCCCGTTGATGAATCGGCTGTAGGACAGCCCGTGGGGGCGGATGGCGGCATTGATGCGCGCGATCCACAGGGCGCGGAACTCACGCTTCTTCACGCGACGGTCGCGGAAAGCGTATTGCCCGGCCTTGATCACCGCCTGCTTGGCGGCCCGATAGATCTTGCGTCGGCCGTTGTAGTAACCCTTGGCCTTCTTCAGGATCTTCTTGTGGCGCTTACCGGCGGTAACGCCTCGCTTGACTCTTGCCATGAATAGGAACTCCTGCTGGTGTTAGGCGTAAGGCAGTAACTTGCGGACGCCAGGGACATCGCACTCTTCGACCTGGTGCATAGGCCCGAGCTGGCGCTTACGCTTGGAGCTCTTCTTGGTGAGGATGTGATTGAGGTGGGACTGGGCGTGCTTGAAGCCGCCATTGCCCTTAGCGCGGAAACGCTTCGCAGCGCCGCGATTCGTCTTCATTTTAGGCATTGTCTTCTCCAGTAAAGCCTGTTCCGAACCCTGCGGGCCATTCCAGGCGGACCTCGATCTCCGGTAACGCGGTTCTTCCGCGCGGGCCGGACATCGACATTCACTTTCTCTTCGGCGACACCACCATCACGAGCTGGCGGCCTTCGAGCTTTGGCATCTGCTCAACGGTTCCGTGCTCGATCAGGTCCTGCTGAACTCGCTGCAACAGCTTGAAACCGAGTTCCTGATGCACCAGTTCCCTGCCGCGGTAACGCAGCGTGATCTTCGCCTTGTCACCTTCGGTGAGAAACCGGATGAGGTTGCGCAGCTTGATCTGGTAGTCGCCTTCCTCGGTTCCCGGCCGGAACTTGATCTCCTTGACTTGGATCTGCTTCTGCTTGCGCTTGGCAGCGTGGGCCTTCTTGTTCTGCTCGAACAGGAATTTCCCGAAGTCGAGAATCCGGCATACCGGCGGTTCGACATTAGGAGACACTTCCACCAGGTCGAGGCCTTGTGCACGCGCTGATTCCAGCGCCTGCTCGCGGCTCACGACGCCGATCATCTCGCCATCCGGCCCGATGACCCGCAACTGGCGGGAGTCGATCTCTTCGTTCCGCCTTACCCGTTTGTTACCGACGATACTTCAACCCTCCATAACGACGCGGCCGCGGCTCGCGACTTCAGACGCAAGGCCCGAGGACAGCACATCGAGCGAGAGACTGCCCAGGTCCTTGCCGTTGCGCGTGCGCACGGCCACGGTGTTGTTCTCGGCTTCCCTGTCGCCTACCACGAGGAGATAGGGAACCCGCTGCAGCGTGTGTTCGCGGATTTTAAAGCCGACTTTCTCGTTTCTCAAGTCAAGCTCGGCTCGAAATCCCTGATTTTGCAAGGTTTCCGCAACCGACCGGGCGTAGCCGGCCTGCCGGTCGGTGATATTCAGGACAACCAGCTGTACCGGAGCCAGCCAGAGCGGCAGCCGGCCGGCATGGTGCTCGAGCAGGATCCCGCAGAACCGCTCGAGTGAGCCGAACATCGCCCGATGCAGCATCACGGGCGTATGGCGCTGGCTGTCCTCGGCCACGAAGCTCGCGCCCAGGCGTCCGGGCAGGTTGAAGTCGACCTGGAGCGTGCCGCACTGCCAGTCCCGGCCAATCGCATCGCGGAGGACGAATTCGAGCTTCGGTCCGTAGAAGGCACCCTCGCCCGGGTTATGGGTCGTCTCCAGGCCGGCGGCACGGGATGCCTCCTGGAGGGCGGCTTCCGCGCGGTCCCAGATGCCGTCGCTGCCTACGCGCTTGGCAGGCCTGTCGGAAAACTTGATGCGGATGTCATCGAAGCCGAAGTCCCGATAGATGCCCAGGATCAGCTGGGTGACAGCGACCGACTCCGCGGTGATCTGGTCTTCAGTGCAGAAAATGTGCGCGTCGTCCTGGGTGAAGGCCCGGACCCGCATCAGGCCATGCAGCGCGCCGGAAGGCTCGTACCGATGGACCTTGCCGAACTCGCAGAGCCGCAGCGGCAGTTCGCGGTAGCTCTTCAGTCCCTGGTTGAAGACCTGCACGTGGCCGGGGCAGTTCATCGGCTTGATGGCGTAGACGCGCTCGTCAGGCGTCTGCGTCATGAACATGTTCTCGCCGAACTTCTCGATGTGACCGGACTGCACCCAGAGGGACCGGTCCATGATCTCGGGCGTATTGACCTCGAAGTATCCCGCGTCGCGCTGCCGGTCGCGCATGTAGGAAATGAGCTGCTGAAACAGCGACCAGCCCTTCGGGTGCCAGAACACGGCCCCGGGCGCCTCTTCCTGGAAGTGGAACAGGTCGAGCTCCCTGCCGATGCGCCGGTGGTCCCGCTTCTCCGCTTCCTCGATGCGATGCAGATATTCCTTGAGCGCCTTCTCGTCGGCCCATGCCGTGCCGTAGATGCGCTGGAGCATCTCGTTGCGCGAGTCGCCCCGCCAGTAAGCGCCGGCAACCTTGGTCAGCTTGAAAGCCTTGAGCTTGCCGGTCGAGGGCACATGCGGGCCCCGGCAGAGGTCGAACCAGTCACCCTGCCCGTAGATGCCGATCTCGTCCGCAGCGGGAATTCCCTCGATGATCTCGGCCTTGTATTTCTCGCCGATCGACCGGAAGAGCTGCACTGCCTCGTCCCGCGCCAGCGCGCGTCGTGCTACAGGGTGGTCCGCCTGGGCAAGTTCCCGCATCCGGGCTTCGATCGCGGCGATATCCTCCGGTGTAAACGGCCGCTCAAAGGCGAAGTCGTAATAGAAACCGTCCTCGATCACCGGGCCGATGGTCACCTGCGCCGTCGGAAACAGCGACTTGACCGCGTGCGCCAGCAGGTGGGCGGTCGAATGACGGATGACCTCGAGGCCCGCCGGGTCGCGATCCGTCACGATCGCCAGGTTCACATCGGTCGACAGCCTGAACGACGTGTCGACCAGCCGCCCGTCAACGCGCCCGGCGAGCGCCGCCTTCGCCAGCCCCGGACCGATTGCTGCCGCGACCTCGGCCACGGTCAGTGGTGCGGCGAATTCACGGCGACTGCCATCCGGCAAGGTGACGACGGGCATTTGACATCTCGCGAGCAGGTGGCCAGATTCGTGAGCCGGCGTGGTAGGCGCGAGTGGAATCGAACCACCGACCCCTTCCATGTCAAGGAAGTGCTCTAGCCGCTGAGCTACGCGCCTGTTGCCGGCCCCGGAGCCACGACCGGACGGCCCCGGCTCCGGGAGGCGCAACGATACAGAATGGGGAGCGCGGGCCGCAAGGCGCCCGGGTCCTCAGGGCGCCGGCAGTTCGAGCAACCTCTCGCGCAGCTGCCGGACCTCGTCGCGCAGCTTCGCAGCCTCTTCGAACTCCAGGTCGCGGGCATGGCGCTGCATGCGCTTCTCGAGCTGGCGCAGCTGTCCGGCCAGCTGCTCCGGGGCGGCTTCCCGGTATTTTTCCACCGGCTCGGCCGCGCGCCGCGACAGGCGGGATCGCGGTTCGTAACGCGCCCCGTCCATTATGTCGCGGACTTCCTTGCGGATCGAACGCGGTTCGATGCCATGCACGGCGTTGAAGCGTTCCTGACGCTCCCTGCGCCGGAGCGTTTCTGCTATCGCACGCTCCATCGATCCGGTGGCCCGGTCCGCATACAGGATCGCTGTACCGCGGATATGGCGCGCTGCCCGTCCGATCGTCTGGATCAGCGAGCCTTCCGAGCGCAGGAAGCCCTCCTTGTCGGCGTCGAGGATAGCAACCAGCGAAACCTCCGGGAGATCGAGGCCTTCGCGCAGGAGATTGATGCCCACCAGCACGTCAAAGACGCCCAGCCGCAGATCGCGAATGATCTCGGTGCGCTCTACGGTTTCGACGTCGGCATGCAGGTAACGCACGCGAATGCCGTGTTCAGCCAAGTAGTCCGTCAGATCCTCAGCCATGCGCTTGGTGAGCGTGGTGATAAGGATACGGTCGCCCTCGCCCACCCGCGCATTGATTTCCGACAGGACATCATCGACCTGCGTGCCCGCCGGGCGGACGATGACCTCGGGATCGAGCAACCCGGTCGGGCGGACCACCTGCTCGACGACGGCGCCGGAGTGCTTGCGCTCGTGGGGGCCGGGGGTGGCCGACACGTAGATCGTCTGCGGCGACACGGCCTCGAATTCGTCGAACCGCAGTGGCCGGTTGTCCAGCGCAGAGGGCAGCCTGAAACCGTACTCGACCAGTGTTTCCTTGCGCGAGCGGTCGCCGCGGTACATGCCGCCCAGCTGCGGGATGGTGACGTGGCTCTCGTCGACGATCAGCAGGGCGTTTCCAGGCAGGTAGTCGAACAGGCAGGGCGGGGGCTCGCCCGCCTTGCGTCCGGAAAGATACCGGCTGTAGTTCTCGATGCCGGCGCAGTAACCCACCTCCATGATCATCTCGAGGTCGAACCGAGTCCGCTGCTCGAGCCGCTGGGCCTCGACGAGCTTGTTTGCTGCGCGCAGCACCGCCAGACGGTCCTTGAGCTCGAGGCGGATCTGCTCCACCGCCCGGACCATGACATCGCGTGGCGTGACATAGTGGGTCTTGGGAAAAATCGTCAGCCTGGGAACTGCCTCTCCCTGCTCGCCCGTCAAAGGATCGAACCACTCGAGCGACTCGATTTCATCGTCGAACAGCGTTACCCGGACTGCCTGACGCTCGGAATCTGCCGGAAAGATGTCGATCACGTCACCGCGCACCCGATAGGTTCCCTGAGACAACTCGATGTCGTTGCGCTGGTACTGAAGCTCCGCCAGCCGTCGCAGCAGGTCGCGCTGGTCCTGCCGGTGCCCCCTGGAAAGGTGCAGGACCATGCTGAAGTAGGCCTCCGGATCGCCGAGTCCGTAGATCGCCGATACGGTTGCAACCGTTATCGAGTCGCCTCGCTCGAGCAGCGATTTCGTCGCCGACAGCCGCATCTGCTCGATATGGGCATTGATGGAAGCATCCTTCTCGATATACGTATCGGTGCTGGGCACGTAGGCTTCGGGCTGGTAGTAGTCGTAGTAGGAAACGAAGTATTCGACGCGATTGCGTGGAAAGAACTCGCGCATCTCGGCGTACAACTGCGCTGCCAGCGTCTTGTTGTGCGCCAGGACCAGAGCCGGCCGCTGCACCTCCGCGATGACATTGGCTATCGTGAATGTCTTGCCGGATCCCGTGACTCCCAGCAGGGTCTGGCGGGCCAGCCCGGCCCCGAGCCCGTCGACGAGCGCAGCAATCGCCTCGGGTTGGTCGCCAGCTGGCCTGAAGGTCGTCCTGAGCTCGAATCTTTCCATGGACTGTTTCGTCAGCGGGAGGCGATCCCTTAGTATGGCGCGCGCCGGCCGCCCGAGGAATTCCGCTTGAGCATTCGTCTTTCGCAGCGCGCCCAGCGCATACAGCCCTCGGCGACCATGGCGGTCGCAGCGCTGGCAGCAGGGCTCAAGGCTCAGGGCCGGTTGATCATCGACCTGGGCGCGGGGGAGCCGGACTTCGACACGCCGGCGCATATTCGCGCTGCCGCCGTCGCGGCCATGGAAAACGGCGAAACCCGCTACACGGTTCTCGAGGGTACGCGCGCACTGCGCCTGGCCATCGCGGGAAAGCTCGAACGGGAAAACGGGCTCGGCTTCCCGCCGGAACAGATTCTCGTTTCATCCGGTGCTAAGCAGAGCTGTTTCAACGCGGCGCTCGCGGTACTCGATCCGGGCGACGAAGCGATCGTACCGTCGCCGTATTGGGTCTCCTACCCGGAGATCGTGAGGCTGGCCGGGGCGGAGCCGGTTTTTGTGCCGACGCGGCAGGACGATGGCTTCCGGATGCAGCCTGAAGCGCTGGCCGCCGCGCTCACGCAGCGCACGCGCTTCATTTTCCTCAACAGCCCCGCCAATCCGACGGGTGCCGTGTACTCGCGATCCGAGCTCGCGGCCCTTGGAGCCGTCCTGCGTGACTATCCGCAGGTTGTCATTGCATCCGACGAGATATACGAGCGGATCTTCTGGGGCAAGGAGCCCTACTGCAGCTTTGCAGCTGCATGCCCCGATCTCGCCGACCGGACCATCACGATCAACGGTGTATCCAAGGGCTACGCCATGACGGGCTGGCGTATCGGTTATGCAGCGGGTCCGCCGGCACTCATCGGCGCAATGAAGAAACTGCAGGGCCAGTCGACTTCCAATGCCTGCTCGATATCACAGGCAGCCAGCGCTGCGGCCCTGACTGGCGACCAGTCGGTGGTGCAGGAAATGCGCGACGCCTTTCGCGACCGGCAGGATTACTTCGTTACCGCCCTGAACCGGCTGCCAGGCGTCAGCTGCGCGCGCGCGGACGGTGCCTTCTACGCGTTCCCGGATGTAACCGGGGCAATGCGCGCAACCTCCGTCGCGACAGACACAGCCTTCGCGGAACTCCTGCTGCGCGAGACGGAGGTAGCAGTCGTACCCGGGACTCCCTTTGGCGCACCAGGCCACGTCCGTCTGTCCTACGCCTGCGGCATCGATTCGCTGCGCGAAGCCGTGCACCGGCTTGGCCGGTTGCTCAGCTGAGTATTTGCCGGAAATCCCAGTCAATACCTTGACTTGGGAATGCCCTTAAAACAGAATCGCCGCGCCTCTGCAGGCGCCTTGCCCGTTCCTGGCCGCTCCCCGGTAGCTCAGTGGTAGAGCGATCGGCTGTTAACCGATTGGTCGCTGGTTCGAGTCCGGCCCGGGGAGCCATTCGACGGCTGGCGATCTGCCTCAGCACTTCCCGGCTATGTGCTGCGTGAGCGGTGCGCGGATCGCCGGATCATCCAGTGCGAAATCGATGATGGCCTGTATGTAGCCGAGCTTGCTACCGCAGTCATAGCGCCGGCCAGCGAAGCGGAAGGCGTAGATCGCTTCACGTGCCATCAAGGCTGCGATGCCGTCGGTCAACTGAATCTCGCCACCGGCACCGCGACCAGTGGACTGCAACGTATCGAAGACCGCCGGCGTCAGGAGATAGCGCCCGACGACTGCCAGCGTCGATGGAGCGCGCTCCGGGGCCGGTTTCTCCACGATTTTCCGGAGACGTGAATCGCCATCCGTGTCCACGATGCCGTAACTGCCCGTGCGCTCGCGCGGCACATCCTCGACCGCAAGCACACTCGCGCCATGGCGCAGGTAAGCGTCCCTCATCTGGGCAAGGCAGCCCTTGTCGGCGCGTATCAGGTCATCTGGCAGGTGCACGAAGAACGGTTCGTCGCCGACCGCTGGCCGCGCGCAGAGCACAGCGTGACCGAGCCCCAGTGGCTCGCCCTGGCGGATGTATACGCAGGAGACTGCAGCCGGGAGGATCCCCTTCACGATTGCCAGAAGCTCCTGCTTGCCGGCGGAATCCAGCGCGCGCTCGAGCTCGGGATCGCGATCGAAGTGATCTTCGATCGATCGCTTGGTGCTGCCGGTGATGAATACGAGGCGCGTCACGCCCGCCTCGATCGCCTCCTCCACCGCGTACTGGATCAGCGGCTTGTCGACGATAGGCAGCATTTCCTTGGGCATCGCCTTCGTGGCCGGCAGGAAGCGAGTACCACGCCCGGCGACGGGAAAGACGGCAGTCCTGACAGGCTTCGGTGTTGGCATGGCGCGCCATGGTAGCGAAAATCCGCCATGTATGGCCTCGCCGGTTCGACAAAATCAGGCGGGCGCGGAACGCCGTCGGACCGCGCCCGCCCAGGCAGTGCCCTGCCGACTACTTGGAAGCGTCGCGCAGCTTCAGGTTGGCGCGGTTCTTTTCCAGAACCTGCGGCCCGATGCCCTTGACGTTCAGCACCTCGTCGATGGAACTGAATTTCCCGTTTCGCTGGCGGTACTCGACGATGGCCTGCGCGCGCGCCAGGCCGATACCGTCGAGCTCCCGTGCAAGTGTCGATGCATCGGCCGTATTGATGTCGACCGGACCGGCGAGGGCAAGGGCGGGGCCGAGCAGGCCCGCGAGGATCATCAGTTTTCGCATAGCTGTCTCCTGCAAATTGACTGTCATGGCTGGATGCCTGCCCCACCGGGGGCAGGCACGCACATGCTCCATTCGAGCGAGACGGAAAGACAGCCGCGAATGCGACGTAAAGAACCGGAAATGCGCTCAGCGGTCGCCGGAAGCGAACGCCAGGCGTATGCGGGGCCGGACGGTATCCCATGCCGCGCAACCCGGGCACTGCCACTGCAGCAGCATGCTGCTGTAGCCGCACTCCAGACAGCGGTAGTTGCGCCCTGCCGTTGCCATCGCCCGAAGCGCGCCGCGCACCCGCTCCAATGCCTGGGCCCGCTCAGGCGTCGACGCCGCCTGGAAACGGCCATGATCGACCAGCAGTTGCAGCGTCTGATCGCCCGCCACGAAGTCCCACAATGCCTGCAGCGCCAGGGGATCTGTGATTCGCGCGTCGAGCATCGCCGCGAACGCAATAGCCCGCGCGCTGGCCGGGTCCCTGGCGAGACAAGACCGCAGGTAGTCGCTGAAGTCACCCGGGCGAGCAGCTGCCAGTGCAGCGCCGTGCAGCCTCGGCAGCACCTCCACGAGCAAGGACGGCTCGCGGTCTCCGAGCCTGGCGAAACTGCGCAATGCGCGGTCGTGGTCACCTTGGTCGCTCGCTATCAGGCCGCGGGTCATCAGCACACGTGCCGTATCCGCCTGGCTGGACTCGGCACGGTCGATCCAGCCTGCCGCTCGCTGGAGGTCCTTCGCGGCGCGGGCCTGGTCGGCAAGCTCGCAGAAGTAGTGTGCAACCTCGCCATGCGAAGAGCCGGCACCGGTGGCACGCTCCAATTCCCGACGCAGCTCAATGGACCGCTCCCACTCGCGGGCAAGTTCGCTGAGGCGAATGAGTTTCCGCAGCGCCTCGACTTCGTGGCGAGGTGAAGCGCGTAATTCGCCGAGCAGGTTCTCGGCACGGTCGAACAGTCCTGCACCCAGGTAGTCATCCGCCAGCTCGAATTGCGCCTGTTCCCTCTGCTCCCGGGCAAGCTTTGGCCGGGCCAGCAGATCTCGATGCACCCGGATCGCGCGCTCCAACTCGCCGCGGCGGCGAAACAGCTGGCCCAGCGCGAAATGGGTTTCTACAGTGTCCTCATCGAGTTCGCCCGGGCCGGTGAGCGCATCGAGCGCCCTGTCGGGTTGCTCCTTCAGGATGAATTTGAGTCCACGCACGTAGTCGAGGCCGCTCTTGCCGAGGTCCTCGTCGTCGATCTGGCCGAGGCGGGCAAAGACGTAACCAAGCGCGGCCGCGATGAACAGCAGTCCGGCGAAAAAAAACGCGGCCTCAGTCGGCATGGGTCGGAGGCAGGCTGCGCAAGGTATGTATTTCAGACTCCGCCAATCGCAAGGCGTGACGGAGGCGCCGCGGTTCCAGCGCGATTCGCAGAACGAACGCGGCCAGACAAGCCAGCCCGAACAGCCACCCCGCACCAAAAGCCAGCGTGAGCGCCAGTGATTTCTGCATTCGTGTCTCGAAGAAGCCGAGGTCGAGTGTCACGGCACCCGGATTGAGGGCGGCGAAAACGACGGCCAGCAAGAGGGCCGAAACGAGGGCGATGGAAAGGACGATCCGGCGCAGGAGCATCGCGGTTCGTCCCCGGGAATCCGTCAGTCCTTGATCGGCAGCAGCTTGTTGTCGTTGACCCGGTTGCGGAGGTCCTTGCCTGGCTTGAAGTGCGGCACATACTTGCCGGCCAGTGCCACGGCTTCACCGGTCTTCGGATTCCGGCCGAGACGTGGCGGCCGGAAATGCAGGGAAAAACTGCCGAAACCACGTATCTCGATGCGTTCGCCGGATGCCAGCGCGTTGCTCATGAGTTCGAGCAGGTGTTTTACCGCCAGCTCGACATCCTTCGCAGGCAAAAGCTTCTGCTTGCGCGCCAGCAGCTCTATCAGCTCAGACTTAGTCATAGCCAAGGCAGTACCCCCCGATTCTCCCCGCAACAGGCGGCGAACCGTCCGTTCCTTAAGATCAGCTACTCAATCAGCCCTCGTCACCCGCGATCCGCTGTTTCAGCAGATCGCCGAGCGTCGTGCCGCCTGTCGATTCCGACGAGCGATAGTTTTCCATCGCTTCGGCTTCCTCGTGCGCTTCCTTCGCCTTGATCGACAGCGAGATCACGCGGCTCTTGCGGTCCATGCCGATGAATCTCGCCTCGACCACGTCCCCCACGCTGAGCACTGTCCGGGCGTCCTCGACACGGTCGCGCGACAGTTCGCTCGCGCGAAGCTGGCCCTGGATGCCGCCCTCGATGTCCACGATTGCGCCGCGTGCATCAACCTCGGTGACGGTGCCCTTGACGATGCTGCCCTTCGGGAACTGCGACAGGAAGCCGGTTAGCGGATCGCTGTCGAGCTGCTTGACGCCGAGCGAAATGCGCTCCCGCTCCGGATCGATCGTGAGCACGACGGCTTCGATGTCTTCGCCCTTCTTGTACTTGCGCACAGCTTCTTCGCCCGGCGTGTCCCAGGAAATATCCGAAACGTGCACGAGGCCGTCGATGCCGCCAGGCAACCCGATGAAAACGCCGAAATCGGTGATTGACTTGATCTTGCCGCTGACGCGATCGCCTTTGTTGAAGCTGGCCGCGAACTCGGCCCAGGGATTGGGCTTGCACTGCTTGAGGCCGAGCGAAATGCGGCGCCTGTCCTCGTCGACGTCGAGTACCATGACCTCGACCTCGTCGCCGATCTGCACGACCTTCGACGGATTGACGTTCTTGTTCGTCCAGTCCATCTCCGAAACGTGGACGAGTCCTTCGACGCCCTCCTCGATCTCCGCGAAGCAACCGTAGTCGGCGATATTCGTCACCTTGCCGAACAGACGTGTATTGGGCGGATAACGCCGCGAAATGGCTTCCCAGGGGTCGGAGCCAAGCTGCTTCACGCCGAGCGAAACGCGATTCTTCTCGCGGTCGAAGCGCAGGATCTTCACGCTGATTTCCTCGCCGACATTCACCACTTCGGATGGATGCTTGACGCGCTTCCATGCCATGTCGGTGATATGCAGCAGGCCGTCGATGCCGCCAAGATCCACGAACGCGCCGTATTCGGTGAGATTCTTGACGATGCCCTTGACGACCGTTCCCTCCTGCAGCTGCGCGAGCATGGCCTCCCGTTCGGAGCTGTATTCCTGCTCCACGACCGCGCGGCGGGACACCACCACGTTGTTGCGGCGACGGTCTAGCTTGATCACCTTGAATTCGAGGACCTTGCCCTCGAGGTAGGAGGGATCGCGCACCGGGCGCACGTCGACCAGCGAGCCGGGGAGGAAGGCCCGGACGTAGTCGACGTCCACGGTAAAGCCACCCTTGACGCGACCGCTGATGAGGCCGGTAACGATTTTGCTGTTTTCGAACGCGTCCTCGAGCTGTTCCCAGGTCCTTGCCCGCTTGGCGCGTTCGCGCGACAGCCGGGTTTCGCCCTGACCGTCCTCGACGGAGTCGAGTGCCACCTCGACCTGGTCCCCGATCTGCACTTCGATTTCGCCGCGTTCGTTGCGGAACTGGCTGGTCGGGATCACGGCCTCCGACTTGAGGCCCGCACTCACCACGACCATGTCCTGGGAAATATCGACAACCCGGCCGGTCAGGATCGTTCCCGGGCGGATGCGGTTGCTGGCAAGGCTCTGCTCGAACAATTCGGAGAAGGATTCAGTCATTTCTTCTTACCGGTTTCCTGCGGAGAAACAGGCTCGGTTGACGCAATGCGCCGTTGCGGCGCCTGCGGTTGCTATTCCGTCAGCCCGCTCGCGGCGCCGCCGGTCCTTGGGTTGCTCACTGCATCAGGCCAGGTCTCGGCGACCCAGCCCATGACGGCCTTGACGACAGACTCGACCGGCATGCCGGTGGAATCGAGAACTCTGGCGTCAGCCGCTGGCCGCAGTGGAGCGACCGATCTTTCCGAGTCACGGCGGTCACGCTCGGCCATGTCCCTGGAAAGGGCGGCAAGGCTAACATCAATACCCTTCTGCTTCAACTGGTTATGACGTCGGCGGGCGCGCTCTTCGACGCTGGCGGTCAGGAACACCTTCAGCCCCGCGTCCGGGAATATGAAGGTCCCCATGTCGCGGCCATCGGCAACGAGCCCCGGCGGGCGGCGAAACGCCCGTTGCCTGGCAATCAGGGCCTCGCGCACCGCGGGCAGCGCCGCCACCCTGGAGGCCGCGGCGCCAGCCGCCTCCGTCCGGATCGCGCCCGAGACGTTCACCCCGGACAGAAGGATGCGCGTGTCGCCGCCCTTGCCGCTGAGAAAACTGACGTCGAGGTCCGCGGCCACCGCGGCGACGGCAACGGCATCGTCCAGCGCCACGCCGCGGCCACCGGCTGCCAGTCCGACCAGCCGATAAAGAGCTCCACTGTCCAGCAGGTGCCAGCCCAGCTGCCCGGCCACCTGCTCCGCCACCGTTCCCTTGCCGCTGCCGCCCGGGCCGTCGATCGCGATGACTGGCGCGGGCGCAGCACTCACCGCGGGCTCCCGTTGGACTCCGCCACGTCCATGCCGATGTCGCAAGCGAGCCGGACGAAACCGGGAAACGAGGTCGCCACGTTGTCCGTATCCAGTATTCGGATCGGACCGGAGGCACGCATGGCCGCCACCGCGAATGCCATTGCGACACGGTGGTCGCCATGGCTGTCGATGGTTCCCCCGGTCATCGTGCCTCCACGGATCCGGGCGCCATCTGCGGTCTCCTCGACATCGATGCCGAGCGCCCTCAAGCCATCCGCCATGACGCGAATGCGATCGCTTTCCTTGTGCCGCAATTCTTCGGCACCACTGACCACCGTCTCGCCTGCGGCCATGGCAGCGGCAATGAAGACAGCCGGAAACTCGTCGATGGCCAGCGGCACGAGCGCCGGCGGAACTTGGATGCCCTGCAGGGCGGAGGCACGGATCCGCAGTCGACCCACCGGTTCCATCCCGGAGCCCGTGTCGAGCGGCTCGATGTCGATGTTCGCGCCCATCAGGCGGAAGATCTCCAGCACGCCGGTGCGACTCGGATTGAGTCCGACATTGTCGATGCTGACGTCGGCATTCCCAGCGATCAGCGCGGCAAGAACGGGAAAAGCCGCCGACGAGAGGTCGCCGGGAACATTGACAAGGGTTGCCTGCAGACCGCCGGTCGGCGTCAGTGAAACTGAATTCGCCGACCGCCGCACCGGCTGGGCGAAAGCCGCAAGCATGCGCTCGGTGTGGTCCCGAGATACGGCGGGCTCGATCACCTCGGTATCACCTTCGGCGAAAAGCCCCGCCAGAAGAATCGCCGATTTGATCTGTGCACTTGCCACCGGCAGCCGATAGGCTATTCCTCTCAGCCGGCGCCCACCCGTGACCGAGACGGGCGGCAGCCCATTGCGGGTGGTGATATCCGCGCCCATCTGACGCAACGGCGCGGCGACACGCTCCATCGGCCGGCGGCTCAGCGATTCGTCGCCGATGAGACGCGTATCGAACGACTGGCCTGCGAGCAGGCCGGCGAACAGACGCATGGCCGTGCCGGAGTTGCCCATGTCGAGATCGCCAGCGGGTCGCTTGAGGCCGCGCAGACCGCCACCTCGCAGGATCAGCGAGTCGGCCGCCGGGCGTTGCACCTCTATGCCCATCGACCGCATGGCTGCCAGCGTCGCCAGACAGTCCTCGCCCGGCAGGAACCCGTGTACGCGCGTCTCGCCACTGGCGAGCGATCCCAGCATTACCGAGCGGTGGGAAATCGACTTGTCGCCAGGAACCCGCACGGTACCTGCCACTCGCGCGACGGGCGACGACACGATCTGCTTCACCGCGTCCGCCGCTACAGCACGGCCTTGGGGTAGGAGCCAAGGACGCGGAACAGGTCCGCGTGACGCTGCAGTTCTTTCAGCGCCTTCGCCACCGCAACATCATCGGCGTGGCCGTCGATGTCGACGAAAAACACGTAGTGCCACTTGCGCCGGCGTGATGGCCGTGACTCTATGCGACTCATGCTTACCTTGTGCCGCGCGAACGGCGCCAGCAGGCGGTGCAGCACGCCGGCATCGCCCGCTTTCGTGCTCGACAGCAGCAGCGTCGTGCGATCGGCCCCGCTGGACGGGAACAGACGTCGCCCGATGACGAGGAAACGGGTCGTATTGTCCGGGCGGTCCTCGATGTCCGTCACCAGCTTGCGCAGGCTGTAGACCTCGGCAGCAGCATCGCCGGCGATCGCCGCGGTGCCAGCTTCGTCACGGGCGCGCCGCGCACCTTCGGCATTGCTGGTGGCCTCTACGAGCGCAATGCCCGGCAGGTATTCCTTCAGCCAGGCGCGACACTGCGCCAGCGACTGCGGGTGCGCGGCCACCCTGCGGATCTGGTCGAGCGAGTCCATCGTCCCGAGCAGGTGCTGGCGGATACGCAGCTCGACCTCGCCGCAGATCTTCAGCGGGGAGCCGAGAAACATGTCCAGGGTGTGATTGACGGAGCCCTCCGTCGAGTTCTCGATCGGCACGACACCGAAATCGGCCGCGCCCCCCTCCACCTCGTGGAAGACCTCGTCGATCGTGGCAAGCGGCAGGGTGCGGACGGAATGGCCGAAATGCTTGTAGACAGCCGACTGGCTGAAAGTCCCTTCCGGTCCGAGGTACCCGACCTTGAGTGGCTCTTCCTGTGCGAGGCAGGCGGACATGATCTCGCGAAACAGCCGCACCATCTCCTCGTTGGTCAGCGGGCCTTTGTTGCGCGCGACGACTGCGCGCAGGACCTGCGCCTCGCGCTCAGGGCGATAGAACTCGACGGTTCCGCCTGCGCTGCCCTTGGATACGGCCACCTGCTGGGCCACGCGCGCGCGATCGCTGATCAGCTCGCCGATGCGGGTATCGAGTTCGTCGATGCGGCGGCGGAATTCCGCCAGCGGCTCCGGCTTGAGAGCTTTCCGTTTCGGCTTCTTCCGGCTGGCCATGGCTGACTCCCGTCAGGCGGACTGGGCGCGACCCAAATCGCGCACGCAGAGCACGCCCGATATCCTGCGAATCGAATCGAGCACCGTCGCAGAAGGCGTACCATCGAGGTCGACGATGGTATAGGCAAGATTGCCGCGCGACTTGTTGAGCAGATCGGCGATGTTGAGCCCCGCGTCACCCAGGTAGGTCGATATCTGACCGACCATGTTCGGGACGTTCGCGTTCGCAATCGTGATGCGATGTGCAGCGTTGTGCGGCACATCGGCATCCGGAAAGTTCACGGAATGACGGATGGTGCCGTGCTCCAGGTAGGCACGCAGCGTGTCGATCACCATGATGGCGCAATTCACTTCGGCCTCCTCGGTCGACGCCCCGAGATGCGGCAAAGCAATGACGCGCTCATTGCCGAGCAGGCGGCGGCTCGGGAAATCAGTGACGTACGAGCGCAGCTTTCCCGAAGCCAGTGCGGCGAGTAGCGCGGCATCGTCGACGATTTCGCCGCGGGCGAAATTGAGGATCACGCCATCCTTCGGCATCAGCCGCAGCCTGGCCTTGTTGACCAGGCCGCGGGTCGCGTCGAACAACGGCACGTGCAGGCTGATCGTGTCCGCGCGACTGAACAGATCCTCCAGGCTGCGCGCCTTCTCGACACCTGAAGACAGTTCCCAGGCGCGATCTACCGTGATCTGCGGGTCGAAGCCGATAACCCGCATGCCCAGCGTCAGCGCGGCATTCGCCACCTGCACGCCGATGGCGCCGAGACCAATGACACCGAGCGTCCTGCTCGGCAATTCGGATCCGACGAAGCGCTTCTTTCCCTCCTCTACCGCCTTGTCCAGTGCAGCACCCTCGCCCGACAGCTGCTGGGTGTAGTGCCAGGCCTGGCAGAGGTTGCGCGCCGCCAGAAGCATGCCGGCGAGCACCAGTTCCTTCACCGCGTTGGCGTTGGCACCGGGTGCGTTGAAGACCGGGATCCCGCGCTCGGACATGCGGTCGACCGGTATGTTGTTGGTTCCCGCACCTGCGCGACCGATTGCCAGCACCGAGGAAGGCAATTCCATGTCGTGCATCTTTGCCGAACGGACCAATACGCCATGCGGCTGCCCGATGTCGGAAGCGACCTCGTAGCGCTCGCGCGGCAAGCGCGCGAGACCCTGCACCGAGATGTTGTTGAGCGTCAGAACTTTGTACATCCGAAGCTTTCCTGCGTTTCGCTGTCAGCGCTCAGCCGTGACGCTTCGCGAAATCAGCCATGAACCCGATGAGTGCATCCACGCCGGCTTCCGGCATGGCGTTGTAGATGCTCGCGCGCATGCCGCCGACCGACCTGTGACCCTTGAGCTCGGTGAGCCCCGCCTTTTCCGCCCCGGACAGGAAAGGCGCATCGAGTTCTTCCCGTGGCAATGTGAATGGAACGTTCATCCACGAACGATAGGCGACCGCGACCGGGTTGCGGTAGAACCCCGAGCCGTCGATTGCGCGATACAGTTTATCCGCCTTGCGGCGGTTGATCTCGGCCATGCGGTCCAGCCCGCCCTGCTTCCTGAGCCAGGCGAACACGAGCCCGGCGAAGTACCACGAAAACGTCGGCGGTGTGTTGAGCATCGAGCCCTCTTTCGCCTGGGCCGAGTAGCGCAGGATGTTCGGCACGGTGTCGGGCACGCGGTCGATGAGATCGCGCCGCACGATCATGACGACGAGCCCGGCAGGACCGATGTTCTTCTGGGCGCCAGCATAGATCATCCCGAAGCGCGAGACATCGACCGGTCGCGACAGGATGGTCGACGACATGTCCGCGACGAGCGGCGCGCCACCGGCATCCGGCACGGCGTGGAACTCGAGACCGCCGATGGTCTCGTTCGGGCAGTAATGCAGGTATGCCGCGCCGGGAGTCAGTTTCCACTGTGAGCGATCCGGCGCGTCGGTGTAGTTGCCGGCGGCGCCATCGGCCACGACATTCACCTTGCGCACCAGCTTCGCCTCACTGGCCGCTTTCTTGGACCACTGTCCCGTCACGAGGTAATCCACCGTGTCGCCTGCCGCCGCAAGGTTCATGGGGATCTGGGCGAATTGCTGGGTCGCGCCGCCCTGCAGGAACAGCACGGCATAGTCGGCCGGTATCGCGAGGAGTTCGCGCAGATCGGCCTCGGCCTGCTCCGCCACCTTGATAAAGGCCTTGCTGCGATGGCTGACCTCCATGACGGAAACGCCACGCCCCTGCCAGTCGAGCATTTCGGACCTGGCCTGCTCTAGCACTTCGACCGGCAAGGTGGCCGGCCCGGCGCTGAAATTGAAGATCCGTCCCATCTACTGACCCATTGCCTCCATGAAATTGCTGCAGGCCGCGACCAGCGGGCCGCGGCACCGCGCCGTTGAATACCTCAGCCCTGGTCCTCGCCGTCGCCCATCGCGATGATGCGATCCAGGCCGACGAGCCGCTCCCCCTCATCGAGCCGGATCAGGCGCACACCCTGCGTGTTGCGCCCCTGCTCCGAGATCTCGTCGACCGATGTGCGCACCAGCGTGCCGACCGAACTGATGAGCACGACGTCATCGCCTGACTCGGCCTGGATGGCCCCGACCATGCGGCCATTGCGATCGGAAGTCTGGATGCCGATCACGCCCTGGCCGCCGCGCCCCTGTACCGGGAAGTCCTCGATCGGTGTCCGCTTGCCGAAGCCGTTTTCCGTGGCCGTGAGGATCTGTCCGCCACGCCCGATGAGAAGCGCGATCACTTCCTGCCCCTCAGCGAGGCGGATACCGCGCACCCCGGCCGCCGTGCGTCCCATCGGCCGCACGTCGTCCTCGCTGAAGCGGATCACCTTGCCTGAGCTCGCGCAGAGCAGGATGTCGCTCTTGCCGTCGGTGATCGCCACATCGACCAGCCGGTCGTTGTCATGGAGATCGACCGCCCTGATGCCGGCGTTGCGCGGTCGCGAGAACGCCTCGAGGCTGGTCTTCTTCACGACGCCCTGGCTGGTCGCCATGAACACGTACTTCTCGGGCTTGAAGTCCTTGATCGGCAGGACCGCGTTGACCCGCTCACCCTCTTCGAGCGGCAGCAGGTTGACGATCGGGCGACCTCGCGCTTCGCGGCTGGCGCGCGGCACCTGGTAGACCTTGAGCCAGAAGAGCCGCCCGCGGCTGGTGAAGCACAGGAGCGTGTCGTGGGTATTCGCGACGAAGAGCTTGTCGATGAAGTCTTCGTCCTTGACCCTTGCGGCCGTCCGCCCGCGACCGCCACGGCGCTGGACCTGGTAGTCGGTCAGGCTCTGCGCCTTCGCGTAACCGCCGTGCGACAGCGTGACGACGACCTCCTCCTTCGGCACGAGGTCCTCGATCGACAGCTCTTCGTGGCTCTCGATGATCTCCGAGCGCCTGGGGTCGGCGAACCGCTCGCGGATGTCTGCGAGCTCCGCGCGTATCACCGCCATGAGGCGGTCCGGGCTCTGCAGGATGCCGATGAAATCGCGGATCGCATCGAGCAGTTCGCCGTACTCGGCAATGATCTTGTCCTGCTCCAGCCCGGTGAGCCGGTGGAGCCGCAGATCCAGGATCGCCTGCGCCTGCACGGGAGACAGTCGGTAACCGCCCTCGCCCAGCCCGAATTCGCCGCCGATGTCCGGCGGCCGTGTCGTGACCTCCGCCCCGGCCCGCTCGAGCATCTGCGTCACCGCGCCGGGTGACCAGGGGCGCGACACCAACGCCTCGCGCGCGTCGGCCGGCGAAGGCGACGCCTTGATCACAGCGATAACCTCGTCGATGTTGGCCAGAGCCACGGCCTGACCTTCGAGGACATGGGCACGTTCGCGGGTCTTGCGCAGATCGTAGATCGTGCGACGAGTGACGACTTCGCGACGATGGCGGAGGAATGCCTCGAGCATGTCGCGCAGCGTGAGCAACTGGGGCCTGCCATCGCGCAGGGCGACCATGTTGATGCCGAAGACCGTCTCCAGCGGCGTCTGGGCGAACAGGTTGTTCAGCACCACGTCGGCGAGTTGCCCGCGACGCAGCTCGATCACGATGCGCATGCCGTCCTTGTCGGACTCGTCGCGCAGCTCGCTGATGCCCTCGATTCTCTTGTCGCGGACCAGTTCGGCAATCTTCTCGATCAACCGGGCCTTGTTCACCTGGTACGGCAATTCGGTGACGATGATCGCCTCGCGGCCCTTGTCGTCGATCGGCTCGATATGGGTGCGCGCCCGCACATGGCAGCGCCCGCGACCGCGGGCATAGGCCTCGATCACGCCATGCGTACCGTTGATGATCCCGGCCGTCGGAAAATCCGGACCCGGCACCTTCTTGATCAGTTCGGCGAGCGGGATATCCGGGTCGTCCATCAGGGCGAATACGGCGTCGATGACCTCGCCCAGGTTGTGCGGGGGAATGTTGGTTGCCATGCCGACGGCAATGCCCGAGGAGCCGTTGACCAGCAGGTGCGGGATCCGCGTCGGGAGAACCGTGGGCTCGCGCTCAGACCCGTCGTAGTTCGGGACGAAGTCGGCCGTCTCCTTATCTATGTCCGCCAGGAGTTCGCCGGCGATCCTCGCCATGCGGACTTCGGTGTATCGCATTGCGGCAGGCGCATCGCCATCGACCGAACCGAAGTTGCCCTGCCCGTCGACCAGCAGGTAGCGCATCGAGAACGGCTGGGCCAGGCGGACGATCGTGTCGTACACGGCCACGTCGCCGTGTGGGTGGTACTTGCCGATGACGTCGCCGACGACGCGTGCGGATTTCTTGTAGGGTTTGGTGTGGTCGTTGCCGAGCTCGCGCATGGCGTACAGAACCCGCCGGTGCACGGGCTTCAACCCGTCACGGACGTCCGGCAGGGCACGGCCCACGATGACGCTCATCGCGTAGTCCAGGTAGGACTGGCGCATCTCGTCTTCGAGATTGACCGGCAGGATTTCCAGAGCTACGTCGGCCATGACCGCAATACGTCCACGGCAGTCGATGCGCAGCGGTCAGTTGCCGCCCCGATCGACTGCCCGGTTCCGTCCAGACACATTCGCCACCCCGCGCTCCGGATCGGAACGACGGGCCAATAAAGTTGCGCAGTTTAGCATAGCCATGCAGCCGGCCCGCAAAGACTACCCCGCTTCGATCGTTGCTCTGGCGCGGTTTTATCGCCGTTCGCGATGAGGCAATATGCCGGTCGCCAATGATTGATCCATCGCTGACGGCCGTCGACCTCGTCATCTGCGCTCGCTGGGTCGTGCCGGTCGAGCCGGCGGGTGTCGTTCTGGATCACCACGCCATCGCCATCGACGCCGGGCGCATCGTGGATCTACTGCCCGCTGCCGAGGCAGCCGGACGCTATCGCGCGGCCGAATGGCTGGACCGTCCGGGGCACGTCCTCATTCCCGGTCTCGTCAATGCCCACACTCACGCGGCGATGACGCTGCTGCGGGGATACGCCGACGACCTGCCGCTGGAGCGCTGGCTGGCGGATCACATCTGGCCGGCCGAAGGCCGTTGGCTCAGCCCGGACTTCGTCCACGCGGGCGCGGAGCTGGCCATGCTCGAGATGCTCGGTGGCGGCACGACCGCGTTCATGGACATGTACCTGTTCCCGGAAGCGATCGCGGGGCTGGCCGTCGAGCACGGCTACCGCGCTGCCGTCGGCATGGTCGTGCTGGACCAGCCCACGGCCTGGGCGAACGGGCCCGAGGACTGCCTGCAGAAAGGCCTGGCGCTGCACGATCAGTACCGTGGGCACCCGCTGGTGAACACGGTCTTCGCCCCGCACGCCCCCTATTCCGTTGCCGATGCCGGCCTGAAGCGCGTGCGCATGCTCGCTGACGAGCTCGACCGCCCCGTGCAGATGCATGTCCACGAAACCGCCGCCGAAGTCGCTGGATCGATTGCAGCGCTCGGTGTCCGGCCGCTCGAGCGGCTCGACCGGCTGGGACTGCTGTCGGAACGATTCATGGCGGTGCACGCAACGCAGCTCGACGATGCCGAGATCGCCCTGCTTGCCACGCGGCGCGTCAGCGTCGTCCATTGCCCGAACTCCAACCTCAAACTGGCCAGCGGGAGCTGCCCGACCGGCCGGCTGCTCGAGGCGGGTGTCAACGTGGCGCTTGGCACCGATGGCGCTGCCAGCAACAACCGGCTCGACATGTTCGCGGAGATGCGTGCGGCTGCACTGCAGGCCAAGCACAGCGACAACGATGCTGCGTCCGTCCCGGCCGCCACCGCACTGCGCATGGCCACGCTGAACGGCGCCCGCGCCCTCGGGCTCGGCGAGCGCATTGGCTCGCTCGAGCGGGGGAAGGAAGCTGACCTGGTCTGCGTCGACCTCGACGACCCGGCCACCTGCCCGGTTCACAACGTGGTGTCGCAGCTCGTCTATGCAGCTTCCAGCCACCAGGTGTCCGACGTCTGGATCGCTGGGCGCCGGCTGCTGGACCAGCGCCGGCCGAGCGGCATGGACCGCGACGGCATACTCGCACGCGCCACCGGCTGGGGCGCCAGGATTCACGCGCGATGAGCGCGGGCAACAGCAATTCCGACTCTGTCGAGATAGGAGGTTTCAACCGCCTTGCCGATCGCTGGTGGGATCCAGCCGGCGAGATGCGCTACCTGCACCGCATGAACCCGGTCAGACTCGCCTTCATCGCCGGCCACGCGCGGCTGGGCGGTGCGCGCATCGTCGATGTCGGCTGTGGCGCCGGACTGCTGAGCGAGTCGCTTGCGCTGGCGGGCGCGGAAGTTCTCGGCATCGATCTCGCCGAGGACCTCCTTGCCGTCGCCCGGCTGCACCAGCAGGAAGGCGCGGTCGCGCACCTGCGCTACGAGCGCGACACGGCAGAGGCGCTGGCTGAGCGGTCACCTGCGGCGTTCGACGCGGTGACCTGCCTCGAGATGCTCGAACATGTGCCGGATCCAGCTGCCGTCGTTGCCGCCTGCGCCCGGCTCCTGAGACCGCGGGGCACGGCGTTTTTTTCCACCATCAACCGCAACGCTGCTGCCTGGATGGTGACCGTCGCAGCGGCAGAATACCTGCTTGGTGTCCTCCCGCGCGGCACGCACGAGTACTCCCGCTTCATTCGGCCGTCGGAACTCGCCCGCATGGCGCGCGCAGCAGGACTGGAACTGCAGGACATGAAGGGCCTGCTGCCGGACGAAGCCGGCGGCGACTTTCGCCTGGGGGAGGACCTGTCGGTGAATTACATCGCCAGCTTCCGGCGGAAATCCCCGTGACGGTACTGCCACGGCCTGACGCGGTCCTGTTCGACCTCGACGGCACATTGCTCGATACCGCACCCGACATGGTGGCCGCACTGCAGGCACTGCTCGCCGAGGAGTCGCGGCCAGCGATCGCCTATGCAGCCGGCCGCGGCTGGGTGTCCAACGGCGTCAACGGCATGCTGAAGGTGGGTTTCGGCGAGCTGCCGGAGCCGGAACGCTTGCGGCTCAGCGAGCGCTTCCTCGCAATCTATTCCACATCGCTCACGGCGGGTACGCGGATATTTTCGGGGATGGAGGCGGTGCTCACCGAGCTCGATACGCAGGGAATTCCCTGGGGCGTAGTGACCAACAAGGCTGCGCGCATGACCGAACCGATACTGCAGAGTTTCGGCCTGCGCTCGCGCTGCGCTGCCGTCGTCTGCGGCGATACGCTGGCCGTCCGCAAGCCACGTCCCGAACCGCTGCAACACGCCCTTGGCCTGATCCCTGCCGTGGCGACGCATGCCTGGTACATCGGCGACGCCGATCGCGACATCATGGCGGGTCGCGCCGCCGGGATGCGCACGGTAGCCGCACTGTACGGCTACATACCGCCCGGGCAGGATCCTGACCGGTGGGGCGCCGACCACTCGATCGCAGCTCCTTCAGGGCTGCTGGACCTGCTCGACAGCGCCGATCGTCGTAAGCTACGCGGATGATCACCTTATCCTGGCCGTTGCTCCTGCTGCTGATCGCCGTGGCGGCTGCGATCGGCGCCCTGGCTGGCGCCGTTGTCGGCCAGCGACGCCAGTTCGAGCGCGAGCGCGAACTTATCCAGTTGCGCGAACGTCTTGCCAGCGAGGCCGAGCGCGACACGGACCACCGCGCGCTGCTCGCGCAGGCCGAGCAGCGACTGGCTGCCACGTTCGGCGATCTCGCTGCCCAGTCGCTCACTGCCAACAACGCGCAATTCCTCGCCCTGGCGGAGCAGAATCTCGCGCTGCGCCAGGAACAGGCGAAGAATGAGCTGGAGGCGCGCGAGAAAGCCGTGCAGGACCTGGTGGCACCGATCCGTGCTGCGCTCGAGAAGGCCGAGCAGCAGATCGGCACCATCGAGAAGGAGCGCAATACGGCATTCGCCAGCATCCGCCAGGAACTGCAGTCACTCACCAGCGGTCAGCAGCTCCTCAGCACCGAGACACGCAACCTCGTCAACGCGCTGCGACGGCCCGAAGTCCGCGGCCAATGGGGCGAGCTGACGCTGCGCCGGGTCGCCGAGCTGGCAGGCATGGTGGAACACTGCGATTTCGTCGAGCAGAAAACCGTGGATACCGCCGATGGGCCTGTCCGGCCCGACATGATCGTGCGACTGCCGGATCGCGGCGAACTCGTGGTCGACGTGAAAACCCCGCTCGACGGATACATCGAGGCGATGGCGGCATCCAGCGACCAGGCTCGCGGCAACGCCCTGCAGCGCCACGCCCGTAACGTGGCTGATCGGGTCCGCGAACTGTCGTCGAAGGCCTACTGGGCCCAGTTTCCGCGCAGTCCGGAGTTCGTGATCCTGTTCATACCCGGCGACCAGTTCCTGAGTGCGGCGCTCAGCGAGAACCCGTCGTTGCTCGAAGAAGCTCTGCGCAACAAAGTCATCATCACGACACCGTCGAGCCTGGTTGCGCTGCTGCGCGCCATCGCCTACGGCTGGCGACAGCGCTCGCTGGAAGAGAATGCCGAGGAGATCAAGCGTCTCGGCCAGGAACTCTATGAACGGCTGACGCCGTTCACCAACCACCTTGCCCGGCTCGGCAGGAACCTGGAGAGTACGGTGCGCGCGTTCAATGAATCGGTGGGCTCCCTCGAACGCAAGGTGTTGCCGGGCGCGCGGCGCCTGAGCGAACTCGGAATTCGCGGACGCGACAAACTTGCGGATCTCGAGCCGGTGGAAGCGCTCCCGCGCGAGCTGCCGCCGGCGGCGGAGGCCGCCGCTGTCGAACCGGTGGCCAAGACCGACGAGGAGCGACCGCACTGATGGCTGGTATCGAACCCCGGGACTACCAGCCGCGTCCTGATCTTCTGCACGAGCGTGTCATTCTCGTAACAGGTGCGAGCGATGGCATCGGCCGCGCTGCAGCGCTGAGCTTCGCCGCGCACGGAGCGACAGTCGTGCTCCTGGGGCGCAGCGCACGCAAGCTCGAGCGGGTACATGACGAGATCAGGACCGCCGGACATCCGCAACCCGCGATCGCGGTGCTGGACCTGGCGAAGGCCCAGGGTCCCGCCTATTTCGACCTCGCGGAGCAGGTCGCCGGCACCTGGGGCCGCCTCGACGGGCTGCTGCACAACGCCGCGCTGCTCGGCGAGCGCTCACCCATCGAGCAGCACGACGTCGGCACCTGGCAGCAGGTGCTGCACGTGAACCTCAGTGCGGCATTCATCCTGACCCAGGTGCTGCTGCCCCAGCTGCGACGGTCGACCGACGCGTCGATCCTGTTCACATCGAGCGGTGTCGGCCGGCGCGGCAAGGCCTACTGGGGCGCCTACGCCGTGTCGAAGTTCGGCGTCGAAGGCCTGGCCCAGGTTCTTGCGGAAGAAACTCGCGACAACACCCGTATCCGGGTGAATTGCCTGAACCCGGGCGGCACGCGCACCGCCATGCGCCGCAAGGCCTATCCGGGCGAGAGCCCGGACGCGAGGCCCGAGCCATCGGCAATCATGCCTGCCTATCTCTACCTGATGGGGCCTGACAGCCGCGGCGTCACCGGCGGGAGCTTCGACTGCCAGGCTTGATCCTGGCTGTCTTGCGCTTTCGTGGCTCCGACGCGGGCGCCGCTCCATCGCGGGGATCGTCGCCCGGCGGATCGAGCCCGACGGCACGATAGACCGCGGCCAGCTCCCGACCCCTGAGCTCACGTGTTTCCCCGCGCGGCAGGTGCCGTGGCAGCACCAACGGCCCGTACTGGATCCTGATGAGCCGGCTCACCTGGCAGTCGATGCTCTCCCACAGGCGGCGCACGATGCGATTGCGTCCCTCGGCCACCGTCACGTGGTACCAGCGATTGCTGCCCTCCCCGCCCGCAGCGGTCACCGAATCGAAGCGGCCCGGACCGTCCTCGAGCGCGACGCCGGCGAGCAGCCGCTCGATTTCCTGCGCGGAGGGATTGCCCCGGAGGCGGACTGCGTAAAGACGTGTCAGCCCGTAGGACGGGTGCATCAGGCGATGCGCCAGAGCGCCGTCGGTGGTGAATACCAGGAGGCCCGCCGTGTCCACGTCGAGCCGGCCCACGCCGATCCAGCGACCGGCGGTCACGGTCGGCAAACGCTCGAAAACCGTCGGCCGTCCTTCGGGGTCGGAGCGCGTGGCCACCTCACCGACCGGCTTGTGATAGATGAGTACCCGTGGCTGCGCCCGCCGTCGCGTTGCGAGCCCGCGCAGCAGTTCGCCGTCGAGAGTGATGCGTTCCCTGCCGCTCACGGTGCAGCCAGGCACGGCCAGCTTGCCGTTCACCTTGATGCGTCCGGCGGCGATCCACGTGTCGATCTGCCGACGCGAGCCGAGACCGGCACCGGCGAGCCATTTCTGCAGGCGCTCAGGCACGCCGCTCTAGCGTGCCTTCAACGGAATGACATCTGCGAGCGGCGGCGGATCCTCCGCCGCTCCACTCTCGATCGCGACGGCAGCGATTCGCACCTCGGCGAGTGAAGTGACGGTCGCGGGTTGTTCCGGCAGGCCTGCAGCCAGAGCGCGCACCAGCGGTTCGCCGGGCACCGGGGGCCTGTCGAAGTCGGCGAATTCGCCATCGGGCAGCTCGAGCTGCGCCGTCATGCGATCCAGGTCGCGGATTTCGGCGAGCGGTGGCAGGTCATCGAGCTGCTTCAGACCGAAATAATCCAGGAACTCCTTCGTGGTGCCGTACATGGCGGGCTTGCCCGGCACATCGCGGTAGCCCACCACCTTGATCCAGTTCCGCTCGAGCAGCGTCCGGATGATATTGGTCGTCACGGCAACACCGCGAATTTCCTCCACGTCGCCACGAGTCACGGGCTGGCGATAGGCCACGATGGCCAGGGTCTCCATCAGCGCGCGCGAGTAGCGCTGCGGCCGTTCTTCCCAGAGCCTGGCCAGCCATGGCGTCATCGCTTCGCGCACCTGTATGCGAAATCCGCTCGCCACTTCGAGCAGTTCGATGGCCCGACCCTCGTAGCTGGCTGCCAGCGCCGTCAATGCGTCGCGGATTTCGCCGCGCGCCGGCGCCTGCGTATCCTCGCCGAAAAGGCTGCGCAACTCGTCGAGGGCAACAGGCCGGCCGGCGGCCAGTAGCGCCGCTTCGAGCACGTTCGTGATCTGCGTCTGTTCCATAGGCTTCACTCTGCGACGATCGGGTCGGTGTCTACGAAGGCCATCCCGCGGGTGCCGGCGGTCGCGGCAGCCCGTACGTGAATGGGCGCGTAAGGCTCTGCCTGGACGATTTCGATGAGCGACTCCCTGAGCAGCTCCAGCACGGCCAGGAAGGTGACCGTCACGCCCATACGCCCCTCGCGCGCATCGAAAAGCTGATGGAACTCCTGGAACCCGCCCTCGGCCAGCTTCTCGAGCACCTGCGACATCCGCTGCCGCACGGACAACGGTTCGCGCTGCACGTGATGCCGGGCGAACATCTCGGCGCGTCGCATCACCTCGCCGAACGCGACCAGCATTTCACGCAAGGTCATGTCCGGGAGCTTGACCGCCGCCGGCTTCTCGATCACCTCGACGCGGGTCGCCAGCACATCGCGTTCCATCCGGGTGAGCTGATCGACGTTCTCGGCCGCCCTCTTGAAGCGCTCGTATTCCTGCAGCCGGCGCACGAGCTCCGCGCGCGGGTCCGCCTCGTCCTCGCTGCCATCGACCGGCTTCGGCAGCAGCATGCGCGACTTGATCTCGGCCAGCATGGCAGCCATGAGCAGGTACTCTCCTGCCAGCTCCAGCTGCAGCTCCGTCATCACCTCGATGTAGTTGACATACTGGCGGGTGATCTCAGCGATGGGGATGTCGAGGATGTCCAGGTTCTGCTTGCGGATTAGGTAGAGCAGCAGGTCCAGCGGACCCTCGAAAGCCTCAAGGAACACCTCCAGCGCATGCGGCGGTATGTACAGGTCGCGCGGCAGCTCGGTGACCGGCTGTCCCTCGACCACGGCGAATGGCATCTCGCCCTGCGCCGGGTTGCCTGCAAGGACAGCTTCATCGAGAAATGCCTCGGGCGGACCGGTCGTGTTGTCCACGACCACGGCGAGAGTCTCTCCGCTGGCGCTGGCAGCTGTCACGGCATGGCCTTTCAGGATGTCAGGCCTGCGAGCGACATGACGACATCCTGGACCGCTCGCACCAGCGGACCCAGAAACGACAGCGCATTCGCGGCCAACAACGCGACGAGGAGTATAAGCCCGTAGGGCTCGATGGCATCCAGATGGCGACCGAGCGACTCCGGCAGCAGCCCGCGCAGCACGCGCCCGCCGTCCAGAGGCGGGACAGGCAACAGATTAAATATAGCCAATAAAACATTAAAAAATATACCGAAACTGCACATTCGGACCAGGTATTCCGACAGCACCGGAAACGTGCCGGCCAATGCGACTGCCAGGTGCAGCGACAGTGCCCAGCCAAACGCCATGAGGAAATTCGCGGCCGGGCCGGCCGCGGCAATCGCGATCATGGCCTGTCCTGGTTTTCGCAGATTGCGGGTCGTGATGGGCACCGGCTTCGCCCAGCCGAAGAGAAACCCGCCCAGGTACAACATGATGAGGGGCACCGCGATCGTTCCGATCGGATCGATGTGTCGGGCGGGATTCAGGCTGAGCCGTCCGAGCATCTCTGCGGTGCGATCGCCGTAGCGTCGCGCCATCCAGCCATGACCGACTTCGTGCAGCGTGATGCCGAACAGCACCGGAATCGCGGCGACAGAAGCCAGTCGCATGGTCTCTTCGAGGGATGCTGCCATCGCGCGATTATACGGAGGCGCACTGCGCCTCAGACGAAATACTTCACGCTGCCCCGCCCGGTGCGCAACACCTGCGGATGGTTGCTGGTGAGGTCGATAACGGACGTCGGTTCGACGCCGCAGTTGCCGCCATCGATGACAAGGTCCACGCGGCCACGCAGGCGATCGTAGATGTCCGCCGCGTCCGTGAGCGGCAACTCGTCGCCCGGCAGGAGCATAGTCGAGCTCATCAGGGGTGTGTCGAGCTGCGCGAGTATCGCGCGCGGGACAGGATGGTCCGGCACACGGATGCCGATCGTCCGCCGCTTCGGGTTCTGCAGGCGCCGCGGGACATCGCGGGTTGCAGGCAGGATGAACGTATAAGGGCCCGGCGTGTGGGCACGCAGCAGCCGGTAGACCCAGTTTTCCACCCGCGCATAGGTGGCGATCTCGGCGAGGTCGCGGCAGACCAGCGTGAAATTGTGATTGCGGTCGGTTGCGCGAATGGCCTCGATGCGCTCGATCGCACTGCGCGCTGCAAGCTCGCAGCCGAACGCATAGCAGGAGTCCGTCGGGTAGACGATCAATCCGCCACGACGGAGGAGGTCAACCGTCTGCTGGACGAGTCGTGGCTGGGGCGTCACCGGATGGACCGCGAATCTCTGCGTCATGCGGCGAATTCTATGGGTTTCCGGCAGACAGCCGGTGGCACGCCCGTGCATACTGCCCGGATCCTGAATTCCTGGTCAGCGAAATCCATGTCCGACTCCACCAGGGCCGCTTCGGCCCCCTCGCCCGGCTACAGGCTCGGCCCACTGCACTTCGCCGACGGCATCAGCCGCACGAACGCATGGACATTCCTCTATGTCGCGTTCGTGATCATGCCGATCGTCAGCTTCATGAGCTTCTCCCAGCCCTATGTGCTGACGGAAATGGTGGGGATCCCGCCGGAGCGGCACGGGCAGGTCACCGGCATGCTCACGACGATCCACGAGATCATCGTGCTGCTGCTGGTCGGCTCGATCGGCGGCCTGTCGGATCGCTTCGGGCGGCGGCCGCTGTTCGCGCTGGGCACGTTGATTACTGCCACCGGATTCGCTGCCTATGCCATGGCGGACGAGATAGGCGATCTCTACATCGGCCGCTTCCTGTACGCGATCGGCATGGGATTCGTCGGCGTCATGATCGCCGTGACTGCTGCCGACTATCCAGCCGAAGGTTCGCGCGGCAGGATCGCCGGGGTCACCGGGGTGCTGAACGGGCTTGGCGTCGGCGTCGCCGTTGCGCTGTTTTCGGCAATGCCAGCGATCCTGCAGGAGCGTGGCGTGCCCAGCGATGTCGCCGGCGGCACCATGCTCTGGACGATGGCCGGGCTCGCGACACTGACCGCCATCGCCATGCAGATCGGCCTGAAGGGCGGAACCCCGTCCGGGCAGACCATCCGCATGAGCTTGCCGCGGATCGCCGCACTGGGCCTGCGCCAGGGCCGGGACAATCCCCGCCTCATGCTGTGCTACGCCGGCTCGTTCATTTCCCGCGCCGATCTCACGCTGGTCGTCACCTTCATCTCGCTGTGGCTGCAGCGGGTCGGTCGAAACGAGGGCCTGGACGGTCCCGCTGCCATCGCGCAGGCCGGGATAATGGTCGCGTTGATCCAGGGCTCATCGCTGCTGTGGGCACCGGTCATGGGTATCCTCGTCGACCGCGTCCACCGCCTGGTCGCAGTATTGGGTTCGCTCGTCGTCGGCGGCATCGGCTACACCCTCCTCGGCCTGCAGGACCACCCCTTCGCGCCGCTGGGCTACCTCGGCTGCGCGCTGGTCGGCATAGGGCAGATGAGCGTGATCCTGTCGGTCACCGGGCTGCTCGGGCAGGAGACACCCCTGGACGCGCGTGGGCCGGTCATCGGGCTGGCCGGATTCTGCGGCTCGCTGGGCATCCTGACGACGAGCCTGCTTGGCGGGTATCTCTTCGACCACTGGCGCATTTCAGGACCGATCATCCTCGTCGGCCTGGCGAATTTCGCCGTGGCCCTGCTGGCGCTGCGCATCTGGCTCCACGACGGCCGGCCGCTGCGCTTCGATCCCGCCGAGGCACGCTCCGGATCGGTCATCCACGTCGGGCACTGAGCATGCACGCGCTGATCGATCTCCTTCCCGTCGCTGCTTTCGTCGGTGCCTACTGGCTGTGGGATTTCCGTGTTGCGGTTGCGGTGATCATGGCGGCGATGCTGCTGCAGGTGGCAGTCACCTGGCTCATCAAGCGCAGCGTCAGCCGGATGCTCCTCGTTTCGACCGCCCTCGTCGTCGTGCTCGGCGGCGTCGGGCTGGTGCTCGACAACGACTTCATCTTCAAGTGGAAGCCGACAGTGCTGAATTGGGCTTTCGCCCTGGTCTGCTATGGCAGCGAGTTCATCGGCGGGAAGCCCGTGATCCAGCGCCTGCTCGAATCGGTGTCGACCGAGCCCATACGGCTGTCGCCGCCCGACTGGCGAACCCTGAACCGGATGTGGGCCGCCTTCTTCCTGGTGAGCGGCGCGGCCAATCTCTTCGTGGCCTACAGTTTTCCGGAGAGCGTCTGGGTCAATTTCAAGTTGTTCGGACTGATGGGCATGACACTCGTGTTCGTGCTGCTGCAGGGCTGGTGGCTGTCGCGCCGGGTCGACGCCAGCGCGACGGGCAGCGGCGAGGGATCCTGATGCTCTATGCCATCTTCGGCGAGGATGCGCCCGGCTCGCTGGCGCGCCGCAGCGAGTGCCGGCCGGCCCATCTCGCGCGTGTCGAGGCCCTGCGTGATGCCGGACGGCTGGTACTGGCAGGCCCGCATCCGGCCATCGACTCACCGGACCCGGGTCCCGCAGGTTTCACCGGCAGCCTGATCGTGGCGGAGTTCGCGTCACTGGCCGAGGCCCTGGCCTGGGCGCAGTCCGATCCCTATGTGACGGGCGGCGTGTTCAAGACCGTTGCCGTGAAGCCCTTTCGACAGACGCTGCCGTGACGACGGAACGGATCGAGGCGATACGGCAGCGCATCGTGGCGTCGCTGGCGCCATCGGAACTCGAGGTCACCGATGAAAGCCACCTGCACCGTGGGCATGCGGGTGCGCGCGACGGGCGCGGCCACTTCCGCGTCCGCGTGGTTGCCGAGCGCTTCGCGGGTCTCGATCGCCTCGCGCGGCACCGCCTGGTCTACGATGCGCTGGGCGTGCTGATGCAGACAGACATCCACGCACTGGCCATCAGCGCGACAACAGCCGCTGAAGGCGACGAGAGGAAATGACATGGCTCGCCAGATCAGGCAGGGCGCCGCGCTCGTCGCAGCCGGTGTCCTGCTCGCGTCCTGCGCCGGCACGCGCATGAACGATCCCTACGCCCTCACCGCGATCCCCGACGACGACCGTTACTGCCTCTCCGCGCAGCGCGTGGTGACACGAACGCTGGTCCCCGTGCAGATGCAGATCCATGGCGACTTCGATGCTTTCGTGAAGTCGAAGGCGACGATCGACGGCAGGACAGCCACGATCCACCAGTACAACTGGTTCACGGATGACGGGCGACTGACCGGCATTTCCTGCAAGCTCAAGAACACCGATCACCTGAACCTCGTCTATGGACCCGGCAGCGCCGGTCCGGACGGCTTGTGTCAGGACATGAATCGCGCGGTGTACGAACTGGTGCGACGGGAAGTGCCTGCACCGCGCTACCCCCGGGTCGTGTTCGATCCGAACGAGACGGTGTTCAACGCCGCCTCGCCCGGCATGACCGGCCCGGACTGGCTGGCACCCTTTACGCTGACCTCGGTGGATGCGGACGGCGCACTGCGGATCCACACCAAGGGCTTTATCGTCAACTTCCTCGACCCGGCCTATGCCCAGATGCCCGAGCGTTTCCGCGGCGTGCACTACTGCCACTTCATCGCGCCGGGACACCTCCGCGACCTGTTGACCGGCAGCGCCGAAGCGGGCGCGCGGATCGGGCGCCAGGTTGTGCCTGCGCCGCCGGGTTGAGACTGGGCAACAGTCGCGGCTTGCGCCGCTCCTACGTGAGGCCGGGGAAGGTTCCGTCCAGCGTCGAGGCCACCTGCACGTCGGGGATGTTGAACAGGCTCTTCCAGTCCTTGGCGATCAGCAGATCCATGAGTTCAGACGGCTTGCCCGCCTGCTTCTTCTCCAGCTCTTCGTGGATGGTGATCAGCGCTGAGTCGACCTGGGGGCCAAAGAGGTATCTGACGTACTCCATCGGCACCCGCGGCTCGCTCTCGTCGAACTTGCCCTCCGCGTCAAAACGCGGCGGCAGGATCGGCGGGATGTAATACACATTGGGCTCCGTGCCGTACTCCGGGTGCAGCGGCAGCGCCACCTTCCACTGGTTCACCAGCTTGTCGATCGGGCCGTCCTTGTCCTCCAGGAACCCGACGAACCGCAGCCGCCCCGGGCACTGCCGCGCACAGGCCGGCGCCACCCCCTGCTCGATCCGCGGGAAGCAGAAGATGCACTTCTCGGTCTTGCGCTTCACGTAGTTGAAATACACCTTGTCGTAGGGACAGGCCTGGTTGCAGAGCCGGAAACCCTGGCACTTGTCCTGGTCCACCAGCACGATGCCGTCCTGCTCGCGCTTGTAGATGGCCCGCACCGGGCAGGCTTCCAGACACGCCGGCTTGGTGCAGTGGTTGCACAGCCGCGGCAGGTAGAAGTGGTAGTTGTTCGGGTAGGTGCCGGAACTGGAGTCCTCGTGCCAGTTCGGGCCGTAGGCCATCTTCTCCTCGCGCTCGAGCCGCTCCTCGGTGCCTTTGAAATACACCGCTTCGTGGTTCAGCGGCGAGGGCTTGCCGTAGTCGCCGTCCTCATGCAGGCCGCCGTACTGCAGCGCCCCGTCCTTCCAGCCGCTCCGGGCGCCCCGCTCCTCCCAGGCTTTGGGGTAGCCCGGGCCGGGCTTGGTCTCCACGTTGTTCCACAGCATGTACTCCTGGCCGGGTTCGTCGGTCCACAGGGATTTGCATGCCGCCGTGCAGGCCTGGCAGCCGATGCACTTGTTCAGGTCGATCACCATCGCCACTTGTCTGGTCGTCATATGCCATTCCTGAAGTGGTCGATCACCATCGCCACTTGACGCTGAGTCATCGCTGCGAGTCCTTATTTTTCTCGTCGAACTTCTCGAAACTGACCGTCGTGTCGTGGAAGGTCAGGTTCGGGACGTAGTTCGGGGTGATGTAGTTGATGTGGCCGTAGCCGCCGACGAGGGATGTCGGCTTCAGCAGGCCCCCGGTCGAGATCACGGCGCTGAAGTTCTGCCGGTTGTGGAACATCATCGGATCCCAGCCGTGGAACATGAAGAGCTGATCCGGCTGCAGGCCCGCGCTGGTATGCGCCATCGCCACGAACTCGCCGTGGTTGTTGTGCACGCGGATCATGTCGCCGTCGGCGATGCCCTTGTCCTTCGCCACCTGGTCGTTCACGTAGATGTCGGGCTCGCCGCGCTGCAGGTGCACGAGCAGGGGATCGTCGCGCCACATGCTGTGGATGCCGTGCCGCGCGTGACCCATCGTCAGGCGCGCGCTGTGGCCGGGGTTCGCGAGCGGGTCTTTGTGGACGGGCAGCTGCTCGCCCTCCTGCAGGAACCAGTCGTGGTCCATGTAGAACTGCTGGCGCCTCGTCAGGGTCGGATACGGGAGTTTCTCCCGCGTGCTTGCCAGCGTGTCGTAGTTGTACGGCGACTTCGGACCGAACTGGGTGTCCTGCGAGTCGTCGACGCGCACGAAGCCTTTATCGGCCAATTCTGCGTAGCTGATCTTCGGGATGCCGGCCGAGTTGTCGAGCAGCATCTGCACGATGTCGCGGTCGTCCCTGATCTTGCCGTCCAGGGTCATCAGCTCGTGCAGCCGCGCGTAGTCGTGCTGGATCGGCTGGCCGAACATCGTGTCGTTGATCGGCGCCAGATTCTGCTGCTTCGCCTGCCTGCTGATCGCCTCGGCGAGCTGACGCAGCGCTTCGTAGTCCGAGATCGACTGCCCGAGCGGCGGCACGGCCTGGTCGAGCACCTGGAGGTAGGGCGTGCGACCCTCCATGGTGATGTCGTGGCGCTCGTACATCTGCGCGATCGGCAGCACGTAGTCGGCGTACATCGCCGTCACGCTCATGTCGGGCGTCATGGCTACGATGGTGTCGAGTTCCTCGAACACGTTCTTCCGCCAGCGCTTGCCCGAGGCGCGCCAGTTGGCGGGGTTGTGGCCCACCATGAATGCCATCTTCCAAGGCGTCTTCGCGTAGTCGGGCAGCCAGCGGTTGCCAATCGCCTCGCGGTAGTGCTTGTCGAAGTGGTTGGCGAGCTCGGCGCCATAGGACGCTTCGTTCAGCGCCTTGCCGTCGCCGTGCGCGTAGTCCCAGACGGCAATTGCCGCCACCTTGAGGCGGAAGCCGACGCCGGCCATCACGTAGGACAGGATGCCGTCGGCCTTGGCCAGCTGCGTGGTCTGCAGGCCCCCGCCCTCGCGACCGGTGTTGCCGGTGAGCGCGCACATGAGTAGCCAGGCGCGGTGCAGCTTGTCGCCGTGCAGCCATTTGCAGGAGCGGTAGCCGGCGTAGATCATGCCGGCGCCGGAGTTCGCGAACTTCCGCGCGATCTGCCGCGTGACGTCGGGATGCACGCCGCAGACTTCGCGCGCCTGCTCGGGCGTGTAGTCGGTGTTGACGAGGTCTTTCACCAGCTCGAAGACGGTGGTGACTTCGACGCTCTTGCCGTCGGCGGTCTTCACCGACCACTTGCCCTCGACCGCGGGCCTGAGAGTCCCGAGCTTGAGACTCCCCTCGGGTGGCGTGCCGGGCGGGCCGGGTTTCGGCGCGATGTCGGTGGCGGGGGCAATGGCGGGCTGGCCTGTCGCCTCGTCCCATATATAGAAGGTGTTGGCGGCCTGTGGGCCGGCGGTGCCCAGGTCGCTCGCACGCAGGAACTTGCGCGTGTCGGTTCGGACGAGGAACGGCAGGTCGGTCTGCTCGCGGACGTAGTCCCAATCAATTAACCGGTCGTTGATGATGGTGTGCACCATCGCCATGGCGAGCGCCGTGTCGGTGCCGGGCTTCGGGCTCACCCATTTCGAGGAATGCATGGCCGAGGCGCTGAAGTCCGGCGTGATGGTGACGACTTCGGTGCCGTTGTAGCGCGCCTCCCAGAAGAAATGCGCGTCGGGGATGCGGGTCGCCGCGGGGTTGCACACCCACACCAGGCAGCACTTCGACTTGTACACCGCGGCCATGCTGTCGCCGGGCAGCTCGTTGCCGAGGGTCATGTAGGCACCCACGGGCAGGTCGCCGACGCCGGCGAAGGTCTCGGGACAGATGATCCCGGTGATGTTGCAGAACCTGAAAAGCGCCGAGAACGACGCTCTTTTCAATATCATCTGCGTGCCCATCGCGAGCGTGATGGACTCGGGGCCCGTCTCGGTGGCGTGCTGGATGAACTTGGCGGCGATCTCCTTGGTCGCCTGCTGCCAGCTGATGCGCTGCCACTTGCCCTCGCCGCGCTTGCCGACCCGCTTCATCGGGTACAGCACGCGCTGCTTGCCGTACATGTACTTCGCCTGGCGCAGGCCCTTCTGGCAGCCGCGCGGGCCGTAATCGGGTGTGTCGTCGCCGGAACGACCGTACTCGCCCTGCTGCTCCTCGCGCCAGACGATGCCGTTCTTGACGTAGACGTCGAACGCGCAGTGACCGGTGCAGTTGATGCCGCGGCTGCCGCGCACGACACGGTCCCAGGTCCACTTGCGGCGCATGAGGTCTTCCCAGCGGCCGTAGGGCAGCGCGAGCTGGGTCGGGTCCTGCGCACCGGCAGGGACGTACTTGAGCGTGAGGCCGAGGGCGAGGGCACCGCCCGCGGTGACGAACTGGCGACGGTCGGTCAACGTGGCGGTCATGCGTGTCTCCGCGGCGCAGGGTTCCGGCGAGTTTACAGCAGGCCTGCCTTCACCAGCCGCTCGATGTTCGCCTCCTGGCGCTTCCTGAAGGTGTCGCGGTTCGGCGGCTCGATCACCTTGCCGTCGCGCAGGAGGAAGTTGCCCTCGTGGAAGCGGAACCTCGCGTAGCTGTCGGCGTAGATCTGGAACGGCTGGCGCGACATCACGTTCGCCATCGCGGTGCGGCGGCGCGTGCGGCGCAGCGCGCCGATGTCGATCACGGCGTTGGAGTTGAACGCCTCGCCCCCCTGCGCGGCCTCGGCCAGGATGTGGCCGTTGAAGTCGACGATCTTCGACATGGCGCTGCAGGTGTAGGCGGGTATCGGGATGTCGTCGATCGTCGCGGTGTTGGACGAGACCACGAAGATCTGGTTCTCGATCGCGCGCGCGCGGCGACAGACTTCCTTGATGGTCAGTTCAGCGCTGCCGGGCTCGCTGGTCGGGTGGAGCAGTACCTCGGCGCCGCGCATGGCCACGCAGCGGGTGATCTCCGGGTACAGGATCTCCTCCGAGGCGATGGTACCCAGGTTGCCGATCTCGGTCTTTGCCACCGGGAAGATGCTTTCGGGGCCGTAGACGTCGATGTACTTGTCCCACACGTCGTGCGGCGTCGGCTCGAAGCATGAGGTCAGCCTGCGGTAGCGCAGGATCACGTTGCCGTTCGGTCCGATGATGAAGCAGGTCTGGAAGTACAGCTCCGGGAAGTGCGGGTCGATCTCGTAGACGTTACCCGAGAGATACAGGTTGTTCTGCTGGGCGATCCTGCCGAGCTGTTCGTACTCGGGGCCGTTCTGCTCGAGGCAGGCGCGGTCGCGCCACTCGGCGGGCGACTCCTTCATCGGGAAGCCGGTGACGGCGTACTCGGGCAGGCCGACGAGGCGCAGCGGGGTGCCATAGAAGAACTTCAGGAAGCTCGCGGCGGTGGTCGTGTACTCGCCGATGCGTTGCAGGTTCTCATTGATGCGGGCCCGCGAGGAGGCGCGGTCCTTGCAGCGGTTGACGCCCTTGACGGACACCTGCAGGGCGACGGCGTGATACTCCGGCCCGCTGATCTCGGTTGCACTCATGTTGGCTTTCCCCGTGGCCGCGAGCGGTTCGCTGCAGCCGGTTGTTGTTTGCGAACGGGGCGAAGTATACCGGCCGCTCCCCGCGGCGGAAGGCGCTTTGTCGGTCCCTCCACGCTGCGGTTCCGTATGCCTTGTTTCGGCCCGGCACGGCGGCTATCGTGCCCGGGAGATGAACGAACCCCTGAAGATGCCGGTGGCGGATTTCGGCGTGAAAACGATGGTCCCGACGCTGAACGGGACCGGCTTCATGTTCAAGGTCCGCGACAGCTTCGCGGAGGAATGGAGCAGCTACGCCGGCACGATCGGCGACCCGGTGCTGGAGGTCGGCTGCGCCTACGGCGTGAGCGTGATCCCGGCCCTCGAGGCAGGTGCCACCGTCACTGCCTGCGACATGGAGCAGCAGCACCTCGACATCCTCGCCGACCGGGTCACGGATCCGGCGCAGAAGGCGCGGCTCACCTGCAAGGCCGGGACGCTGCCGGACATCGACTTCGCGCCCTCCTCGTTCGGCGCGATCCTCTGCTCACGCGTGCTGCATTTCCTGAGCGGCGAGGACATCGACGCCTCGGTCGCCAACATGGCGCGGTGGCTTAAGCCCGGCGGGCGGCTTTACCTCGTCGCCGACACGCCCTACGGCATCTGGCGGAATTTCATTCCGCATTTCGTCGCCAACCGCGAGCAAGGCGCACGCTGGCCCGGCATGATGATCGGCCTGCACAACTGGCTGCCGACGCCCGGCATCCAGAAGCACATCGACAAGCCGCCGTTCATGAACCTGCTCGACGCCGAACTCCTCGCCCGCGCCTGCCGCGAAGTGGGCCTCACCGTCGAGCGCAATGCCTTCATCCCGCGCCCCGACTTCAAGGGCATGGGCTATCTCGACGGGCGCGAGAACGCTGGCGTGATGGCGCTGAAGCCGCTCGCCTAATATATTGAGGGGACAGTGACCCTTATTCCCGCTGATCGGAGCAGCACATGAGCCTCGCCCATCCCTGGCTGGAACAGGAACCCTGGCCCACCGCCGTCATGCCGAAGAGGCTTCTCGAGCAGCGCATCGAGCGGCTGGTGACGATGACGAACATCGGTTACCTCGGCACGACGCGCAGCAACGGCTCGGCGAATGTGAGCCCCGTGGAGTTCTATGCGCATGGATTCACGCTCTACATGTTCCCGCAGCCCGGCAGCCCGAAGTACCGGGCGGTGAAGCGCGACTCGCGGGTGGCGTTCGCCATCGCGAATCCGATGGCGGGCTGGGCCTGCGTGATGGGCGCGCAATTCTTCGGCCGCGGCACGCTGCTCGATCCCGGTACGCCCGATTGGGAAACCGGCATGAAGGTGTTCAAGTGGCCAGCCTCGCATTTCGAGCTGGGCCACGTCGCAGTGCGGCCGCCGCCTGGGCAGCTGCTGCGCATCGACCCGGAGCGGATCGTTTATTCCGAGCACCTGCTGCGCAAGGATGGTTATGCGCCGCGACAGATCTGGCTGCGCGACGGCGCGAGCCCGGTGGTCGTCCCGGGCCGCAACATCCGGTTGTGACTGCTGCCAGCCGCTGCGGATGCGCCACAGCGCACCGCGCAGCGACGCCTGACAGTAATCTGTAGTACGCACGTTAAATTCCGCTTAACCACGCGGAATCTGTCGAAATATACCGACCGGTTTCCTCGCCAATTCCGAAGGACGGCATAGAATTCGCATCGTTCGTAGCCTCGCGACAACAAGAATGAAGGGCGCCATGAACGACATCGTTGGCCAGGTCCTCGATTACATGGAATACAAGAACAAGCTGAAGACCGCCGAGTGGGAGGAACGCCTGTGGCAGCAGCATCTGCGCGGGGCGCCCACCGATTTCCGTCATGAGACCGAAGTGCGGAAGTACGGCGAGCTCCTTGATCGCTTGGAGAAAGCGCGAGCCGTCGCGAGCAAGCTCCACAGCCGTCGCGCAGCCCACGTACCGCGTTTCGCCGTTCCGCAGGCAACCGGAAACTAGCTTCCTGCGCTGAAAACGTGAGGCGCGTCTCACCCGGACGCGCCGGCAGACGGCACTACACTGCCTGGGCTACCATGACCCGGCCGCAGAACGAGCCGGACCGTGGTTCACCCAGACGGCGTTGGGAACGCAGCGGATCCCGAAGAGCAGCGGCGCGGCACCGTACGCCTGCGCTTTCAGGCGAGCTGAGGCCTTTGTTCAGTAGCCGAGCGGCGTGAACACGTCGCGCTTGACGAACAGTGCCTTCAGGAATCGCCAGCGCACCTTGCCGTCGGTGAGCCAGCGCACGGCAGCGCCGTTCTCCCGCGCGTTCAGCATCCCTTCGACCAGAAAGGGCGTCACGGTCTCGACCGAGTCGGCGAGGATGTTCAGGATCTTCTTGCTCTTCTGCCAGCCCTCGCCGCGTTTGTCCGGCGGCGGGACGAGCAGGTCGGTCACCACGATGCCCGGACTCAGGTAGCCGACTTTCACCGGCCCCTTTTTCAGCTCCATCACCATGGCCTTGGTGAAGTAGCGCAGCGCGTACTTGGTCGAGCCGTAGACGGCGACGGTCGGCCGTATGGCGCCGTTGCTGCCGAAACCCTCCATGTTCCAGATCCAGCCGCCTTTCTGTTTGTACATGGCGGGAATGGCAACCCGGTTGCAGTTCATCATGCCGATCAGGTTCGTTTCGATCGTCTGGCGGATCTGCTCGGGCGGAATGGCGAAAAACGGCATCTTCGCGTCGTCACGGCCTGCATTGTTCACCCAGATGTCGACACGACCGAAGGCGGCGGCTGCGGCAGCCCACAGTTTCTCCACCTGCGTGTAGTCGGCAACGTCGCAGGTCTGGCCCGCAACCCTGACGCCCGGAAACTCGCGCGCCAGGTGCGCCACCGCCTGGTCCACCGCGGCCTGGCCGCGGCTCGATACCAGCACCGGGTGGCCGCGGCGCAGGAACTCCCGCGCCATGCCGAGGCCGATGCCCTTGGTGCTGCCGGTGATGACGACGTTCATCGCTCGCCCGCCCCGCCCGGCTTCAACCGCGGGTCATCGAGCTGGCGCTGCTTGATGTCTTCGACAAAGTCGCGGAAGTCCGGGCGCACCAGTTTTTCCAGCGCGCGGCGGATGTAAGTGTCGGGTCCGAGCGGGCATTGCGCGTAAAGGCTCTGCCGCCAGCCCTTGTCGGTCTTGCGGTAGATCGACAGCACGCGATCGAAACCGGCGCGTGGCGTGCCAACGGGGCCCGGCACGCGGATCTTGATCTCGAACCAGTGGTCGTAGAGCGCAAGGCAGAGGCCGGGCACCAGTTCCTTCACCCAGAGGTTGGCGTAGCCCCAGCGGAAAGCCTCGAGGCCCTTCTTCGGCGGGAAGATGTACTTGTCGAGCGTGGGCCAGCCGATCAGCACGTCGTAGAGCTCCTCCGCAACGTACATCGGGTTCGGATCGTCGCGGTCCCAGATCTCGTCCGGCAGCTTCCACCACTCCTGGGCGTTCCAGATCTCCTCGGTGCGGCGGAGCACGGCGTCGATTTCGCCCCGCAGCTTCTCGTCGCAAGGCGGATAGACCCCCTCCTTGTTCTTGTCCCGGTAGTAAAAGGGCAGTTCCTTGCCTTCCTTCTTTTCCGCGGCCTGCGCGCCCATTGCTTGCGCCATGAGCAGTCCGCCGAGTGCGCCGGCGAAGAGATCGCGGCGGTCGAGACTCGTGTCGTTGTAGTTCATCTTCGGTCTCCTTGTCAGGCGGGTTTCCAGGGTTTGGCGTACAGGCGGTCGGGATAAAGCTTTTCCATGCGCTCGCGGAAATCCCGCGGCAGCGCATCGATACCGTCGAGCTTCACGCCGTCGGCGTGCCAGACGACGTGGCCGGGCTGGCCTGCCATTTCCATCCAGCGCGGCCAGGGCGCGAAATAGGTCGAGGAGAATCCTGCCGGGCAATACGCCCGGCTGGTGTCGAGCAGGTCCTCGAGGCGTGCGCGCCCGACGCTGGACTCACCCATCGGCTGGGGGATGCCCGGAGGATAGACGCGATCATGGGAAATCCAGACGTGCTCGTCGTGGAAGTCCCAGACGTCGTGCCCGCTGCCGTAAGTCCAGTCGGCTTCTGCGACGCGAGCCGGACGCGTGCCCCGGATGGAGTGGAACACGACCGGGTCGGCCGTGCCGCCCAGCATGTTGGGACTGACGGCGTTGGTCTTGCCGGTGTAGGGGTTCTTGAATTCCTGGAGCACCTGCTTCGTGTACGGATCCTGGAAAAACGAAGTGGTGACACCGCTTGCCGCGTATTGGCCTTCGAGCGTTTTCGTGAAGCGCGGGATCTCCAGTCCTTCGAAGCGCACGAGCAGGCGCGGCGCCGTTTCACCGACGATGCCGTAGATCCGGCCGAAGTACCACCACGGCGCATCGCGCTCGTCGAGACGGCCCTGCATGCGCAATTTCGCGGTGAACGCATCCTCAGGCTTCGAGAGATCGAGCTTGCCGCTATGCGCGCCGGCGAACACCGGTGCTGCCAGCAGCGCACCGGCCATCCCCAGCAGGAAGCCGCGCCTGTCGGAGCCAGGACCCAGGTCGTAATGCATCGGAATGCCCTCGTTGCGACTGACCGCAAGGTGCCGGTCCGTCACGCGGCCGTCAAGACAGGCTGCGCCCATCGCGTAACATGCGAGCAATGCAGCGCGGAGCCGCCAGCCTTTTCATGTTGGTCGCATCGGCGGCAGCGGCCAACCAGTGGCCGGTGGCCGGCGGCCTTGGCGCGCGGCATTTCGCGCCGTTGGCGGATTTGACGCCAGCCAACGTCGCAGGTCTGACGGTCGCCTGGGAGTACAGCACCGGCGAGGTCGCGCGGCGCGGCGAGTTCCGCAACTGGACCGCCAAGGTGGAGCTCAACCCGGTGCTGCTGCCGCCCGAGGCCGGCGGCCATCTCATGATCTGCACGCCATTCGCGCGCGTGATCGCGCTCGATCCCGCCAGCGGCAAGGAGCGCTGGGTCTACGACCCGGGCGCGCGGATTGGCGGCTACGCGACAGCCGGCGACCCGCAGGGCCTGAAGAGCCCGTCGTTCGCCAACTGCCGCGGCGTAGCCTGGTGGCACGACGCCGAGGCGCCGGCTGGCAACGCCTGTCGCAACCGCGTGCTGCTTGCCGCGCATGACCTGAAGCTGCATGCCGTCGACGCGGCGAACGGCAGGCCCTGCGAGGGCTTCGGCCGCGGCGGTGTCGTCGACGTCGAGCCGGAGGTACTAGGCGCGACGCCGCCGGCAGACATCGGCGAGACGAAGTTTCCGGGGCCGCCGCTGGTCGTGAACGACGTCGTCGTGGTCGGCACGAGCGTGCGCGACTTCGACCGCGCGTCCGCGCCAGATGGGGCCGTGCGGGCTTTTGACGCGCGCAGTGGCGCACCGCGCTGGCGCTTCGACCCGATTCCGCGCGACGCGGCACTGGCAGCCGCGCTCGGCTGGCCCGCCGGTGCCGCCGAGCGCACCGGCGGCGGCAACGTCTGGGGCATGATGAGCGCCGACGAGGAGCGCGACCTCGTCTTCCTGCCGACCTCCGGCCCCTCACCCGACTTCTACGGCGGCACGCGACCTGGCGACAACCGCTACGCCGACTCGATCGTCGCGCTGCGCGGCGCGACGGGCGAAGTGGTCTGGCACTTCCAGACCATTCATCACGACGTCTGGGACTACGACAACTCCGCGCAGCCGGCGCTGGTCGATCTCAGCCGCGACGGCGCACCGTTCCCCGCCGTCGTGCAGGCGACGAAGACCGGGATGCTCTACATCTTCCATCGCGAGACCGGCGAACCGTTCTTTCCGATCGAGGAACGGCCGGTTCCGCAGGGCGGCGTGCCAGGCGAATCGCTGTCCCCCACCCAGCCGTTCCCGGTCAAACCACCGCCGCTCGTGCCGCACACCTTCAGCGACGATGATTTCTGGGGAATCACGCCCTGGGAACGCAGCCGCTGCGTCGCGCAGTACCGCAACGCGCGTCGCGGCGCGATCTTCACGCCGCCATCGCTGGAGGGGACGATCGTAGTGCCCTCGACCGCGGGCGGCGTCAACTGGGGCGGTGTAGCCATAGATCCGCGCTCGGGCCTGCTCGTCGTCAACGTCCTGCGCATGGCCCACTACGCGCAGCTGATCCCCGCTGCGGACATGCCGGCCACCGCCAGCGGCAATATCGGGGAGAACATGCTGGGCGCACCGGGCCTGCTGCGCGGCACGCCCTACGCCCTGAAGCAGCAGGCGCTGATGGCGCCGCCCGCTTCGCTCTGCTCGCCGCCGCCATATGCCGAGCTTGTCGCGGTGGACCTGAACCGCGGCGAGATCCTCTGGCGCTCGACGCTGGGCATCTGGGACCGCAACCTGCCGCCACCGATGGCGCGCGCGCCTTTCTCGATCCCGCTGCCGCTGAAGTGGGGCACGCCGACCTTCGGCGGCCCGCTGCTCACGGCGGGCGGCCTCGTGTTCATCGGTGCCACCGGTGACGATCTGTTCCGCGCTTTCGATGCCGCGACGGGGCGCGAGCTCTGGCAGGACCGGCTGCCGACCAGCGCCTTTTCGCTGCCGATGTCCTACGAGACCGGCGGGCGGCAGTACGTGGTCGTCGCCGCCGGCGGCCACGCGTTCATCTACAACAAGCCCGGCGACCTGATCCGCGCCTACGCCCTGCCCGCGAGGCGGCCGTAAACCGTCAGGGGCCACCCTGAAGGGTGCATCCCGCCCTCGCCCGTGGGACGATGCGCGCTGCCAGAGGAATCGCAAGGTCTCACCGCCGTGAATGCACCCGCCGAAAATTTCCGCTCGCGCCTGTTACTCATCGGCTTCGGCATGACCGTGTTCGCCATAGGCCAGTCGCTGGTGTTCATGATCGTCACGCCGATGGCCCGCAGCACGGGCCTGACCGAAGTGCAGTTCGGCCTGGTGCTCACCTTTGCGAGCCTGCCGCTGGTGATATTCGCGCCCTACTGGGGGAAGAAGAGCGACCAGGTTGGTCGCAAGCCGATCTTCCTGCTCGGCCTCGCCGGCAGCGCCATCGGCACGCTGCTCGTCGCTTTCGCCCTGGAGGCCAGACTCGCGGGATTCATCTCCGTCGGCGCGCTGGCGGCCGGCCTGTTCTTCGCACGAGGGCTGTATTCGGCAACCGGCTCCGCAATCTATCCGGCCAGCGGCGGTTACATCGCCGACGTGACCACGCTGCAGGATCGCAGCAAGGGCATGGCGATACTCGGCGCGTCGAACAGCCTGGGGACCGTGCTCGGATCATTGCTCGCGGTCGGACTGTCTTTCGCCGGCGTGCTGGTGCCGATGTACGTCGCCGCGGGCCTGATGCTGGCGACAGCATTGCTGGCATCGAAGCTGCTGAAGGAACCCGAGCGGCACGCGGTGACGCGACAGGCGAGCACGCTCAAGCTCTTCGACCGGCGGCTGCGGCCTTTCATGATCATGTGGTTCTGCTTCTTCCTCACTTTTTCCTCGGTGCAGCTGACCAGCGGGTTCTTCATCCAGGACAAGCTGGCGCTCACCGATCCTGCTGCCGTCGTGCGCGTGGCGGGCCTGTGTCTCATCAGCATGTCGGTGGTGATCATCGTCGCGCAGGGCCTGGTGCTGCAGGTGCTGCACATCGGGCCGCAGATGCTGCTGCGCCTGTGCGGCCCCGTCGTCATCGCATCGCTGCTCGCGCTGTCCGCGGCGGACACCACCCTGGGACTGTGCACCGGGTTCGGGCTCCTCGGCCTCGCCTTCTCCCTGGCGACACCGGGCATCAACGGCGGCGGCAGTCTCGCTGTCGCGGCGCACGAGCAGGGCACGGCATCGGGATACCTGGCTGCGGCGAACACGGTCGGGGCCGTGCTCGGCCCGCTGACGGGAACGTCGCTGTACCGGATCGGACCGCAGGCATTGTTCTACGCCGGGGCGGCGCTCTTCGTCCTGGTGAGCCTGTACGCGCTCACGATCGTGATCCCGTCGCGCCATGGATCGCACTGATCGCGCCTGAAACGTGCTGATCGAATTTCATCGCAGGATGCTCGCCGACACCGTGCGCTCGGCAGCATTCGAGGCGGCGCTGCGTGCGGTCATCCGGCCCGGCAGCACCACGGTCGCCGACATCGGCGCAGGCACCGGCGTGCTCGGCTTCATGGCCGCGAAACTCGGCGCGAAGGCCGTGCATCTGGTCGAGCGCGGCGCTGTCATCGAGCTCGCCGCACACCTGGCTGACGCCAACCGGATCCCGGGACTGCAATTCTGGCAGGCGGAGTCCGCCGACATCGCCGACCCGCCGCAGGTCGATGTGGTCGTCGCCGAGATCCTCGGCAACCTGGCCCTGGAGGAAAACGCACTGGAGACGCTGGCCGACGCCAGGCGCTTCCTGAAGCCGGGCGGCGTCCTCATCCCCGGCCGCATCGAGCAGTGGGTCGCGCCCCTGATCAGCGACGTGCACTGGCGCGAGCTGACGAGCTGGCGGGCCGCGCCGATGGGACTCGACTTCGGGCTCGCCGAATCCATGAGCTTCGACAACGTGTACGTGCGCACCGTGACGCCGGCCGAGCTGCCCGCCGGCGACTGCGCGCGGCGCTGGGACGTGATCGACTTCGCCGTCGTGCCCGAAGGCCGGCGCCGTGGCCAGGTGGAATGGACTCTCGCCGCTGACTGCAGCATCCATGGATTCGCGCTGTGGTGGCGCGCGGAACTCGTCCCCGGCGTGTGGCTCAGCACCGCGCCGGATGCGCCGCCGACGCACTGGGAGCAGGTCTATGCGCCGCTGCAGGAGCCGTTGGCGGCGCGCCGCGGCGACGCCATCACGCTCGATATCGCTTCCGAAACCGGTGGCGGCGAGTCGGGCATCGGACTGGTCTGGCAGGTGACGCATTCGCGCGCAGGCGCGGCGCTCGGCATGCGCCGCCACGACATCGGGCGCGGGTTCATCGGCTGAGCAGTTCCTCGAGCCTGTAGCGGTAGCCGCCGCGTATCACGTCCGTGACGGCGAGCAGGGCGTTCGGATCGGCAAGAGGATCGCCGTCGACGACGACCAGATCCGCGAGGCGCCCCGGGACAATGCTGCCGATCTCCCGCTCGAGCCCGAGCGCTGCCGCGGATGCGCCGGTCGCGCTGTGCAGCGCCTGCGCCGGCGTCAGCCCCGCTTCCACGTAGTTGACGATCTCGCCGACGAGCGACAGGCCGTAGGGGAAGATCGGCGCATCGGTGCCGGCCACGATCCGCGCGCCGGCACGATGCAGGGCGAGGGTCGCCGAGCGCGCATTGGCGACGCCCTCGCCCAGCAGCTCGCGACGGCGCGCAACGACCTGCGCAAAGCCGGCGAGGCCGGCGCGATACGCCGCGGGCCACAGCGCTTCGAATTGGCGATTGCGGGCGAGTTCGGGGTGATCGAGCCACCAGTCGAAGAAGCCGCCGGCGACGACGAGCGTCGGGCTGACGATGGCGCGGGGTGTGCCCACGATGGCGGTCACGTCGCCGTAGCTGCGCAGCATGTCGCTCTGCTTCGACGAAAAGCCGGCGCGGCTGGTGCCGCGCAGGTGCTCGACGCGCTGACCGCCCATGGCGAGTGCCGGCCAGATCTCGTGGGACGAGCTGAGCAGTCCGCCGCGGCGGATCACCTCGGCCTGCCGCGCAGGCGGCATGCGCGTGTAGGTCTTCAACAGGCCATAGCCGAGCACGCGGCTGCGCTCGAGCTCCCAGTCGAGCCGTTCCTCCGTCGCCACGTGGCTTGCGAACGGGAAATAACGCCGCGCACCGTCGAGCTGCGGGCCGGCATAGATCAGCCGCGGACCGGGCCGCAGGCCACGGTCCCAGGACTCCGCCAGCTCGAGCGACTCCCAGGGCATCCCGCCAGGCTCGACCACGGTGGTCACGCCATAGGCCAGCCAGGCGCGCCCTGCCCACTCGCCCTCGTGACCCTGCGCGTGCGCGTGATTCTCGATGAGCCCCGGCAGCACCGTGCGTGCGGACGCGTCGATCACCGCGAGCCCGTCACGATGCGCGGCGTGCGGCCTGACCGATACGATGCGCCCGCCCCGCAGCAGGATGTCGACGTCCTGCCGGTAACCGGACCCGGTGCCGTCGAAGAGCCGGCCGGCGTGGACGAGGAGATCGGGTGGCGCCGTGCGCTGCGGCTGCGGCAGCCGCAGCGGCAGCGATTGCGGCTCGCCGCCTGCCGCGGCCACGCGACGCAGGCCGCGCGTGCCGAGATACAGCACCTGCGCCGAGTCGGGCGTGAACCCTGCATAGTCGGCCAGCTCGCCAGCCAGCCGGCGAGCGGCGCCCGCCGGTGTGCCGTCCGGCGACACCGGCACCAGCCACGCTGCGCCCGCGTGCAAGGCCAGCAATTGCCGGCCATCGGGCGAGATGACGGCGCCACCCTCGGGGTGCAGTCCGTCGGGCAGCTCGACAATACGCCAGCCGCCATCCTCGACGTTCAGCAGCCCCAGCCGGTTCACGCCCTCGCGCGAGCGTTGCGTCGTCCCCGTGAGCACGAGCATCGCGAGATGGCGGCCGTCACCGGTGTAGCTCATGCGGCCTGGCCACAGCGGCGGCGTGCGCAGCGACCGGACCTTGCCACTGGCGCGATCGAGCAGTCGCACGCCGAAGTCCTGGTCGCCGCGCGGGCCCGGCTGCTGGAACGCGATGGTCCCGCCATCCGGTGAGAACACCGGGTAGCGGACACCTCCTGCGACGCGCGTGACGGCGCTTTCGGCGCCGCTCGCGAGATCGCGCACGCGCACCTGCATCGAACCGTCGCGGTCGCCGATCCAGGCGAGCTCGCGGCCGTCGCGCGACACGGCGACGTCGCGCTCGACGAAGGCATCGCCCGTCAGCGGCGTGACGGCGCCATCCGCGTCCCGCCGCCACAGGTCGCCGATGGCGGTAAAGACGACGGCGCCGGCGGCGAGCGCCGCGGGTTCGACGATGCCGCGCACCGGTGCCAGCTCACGCCGGGCGAGCGACCGTGCAAGAAAGCGCCGCGGCTTCTCGAAGGAGAATTCGGCCGAGAACGGCACCGGCGCGACGCCGGCGGGCGCAACAGCAATCCGCCGCAAGCCGCCGTCGGCAGTGAGCAGCAATTCCCTGTCCGCGAGCCAGGCCGGGGCAAACGGGAAGAGATCCGCGAGCGGCAGCTCGAGGCGCCGCGCCACACCGTCGCGGGCCACGACCGTCAGCCGCTGGCGCGCGATCGCCGGAAAGCCCATCTCCTCGACCGGCACGGCCAGTGCCAGTCGCTGACCGTCGGGCGAGAATCGCGGCGCGCCGAGCCGCCGGCCGGGCGCGCTGAACAGCTGCCTTGCCGCGGCCCCCGGTTCCTCGATCCAGACAGCCAGCGAGCCACCGCGCTCGGCGAGATACGCCAGCGCACCATCCACGGCAACGGCCGGCGCGTACTCATCGCCGTCGCCCGCCGTGATGCGCTCACGCACGGCGGTCGCGACCTCGACGCGCCAGATGTCGGATTGGCCGGCCGCATCGCCCGCGTAATAGACGAAGCGCCCGTCGGCGGACCAGGCGGGCTCGCGCTCGTCGGCAGGATCGCTGGTCAGCGCGCGCAGTCCACTCCCGTCCGGCTGCACGAGTGCCAGATCCCAGCTGCCGTGGCGGAAGGTCTGGAACACGATCTGCTTGCCGTGCGGGGCCCAGCGCGGCAGCCGGTCGTCACCGAATCCGTCCGTGATCGGCCGGGCAGCGCCTCCGGCGAGCGGCAGCACCCACAGCCGTCCCTGCAGGTCGATGACTGCGCGTTCGCCATCGGGCGCCGCGTCGACCGACAGGTTCGTGCCCTCGGTCACCGTGTAGCGGCCGCCGGCCGCCGCAGCAAGTGCAACGAGCAGCGCGCCGGCAAGCGCGACCTGGCTAACGAGGTCCATGACTGTCGCCGACTGTCAGCGGCCGGCGGATCAGGATCACGGCGAGCCACAGCGCCCAGATCAGCACCGTGTACAGGTACACCGGGATGTAGGCGACGGCCATCACGAGCCCCGCGGCCGCCGAGAGGTAACCGAAGCGGCAGAATGCCTTCGGCAACGCGCCGGTGGCCAGCCCGCAGTACGACAGCTGCAGCGCGAACCAGCCCAGGCACACCTGCGCGAGGCCGTTGACCCAGATGCGCACCACGGTCGCCGACATGTAGGCGACCTCGCGCAATGCCGGATTGGCATCGGCGAGCAGCAGCAGCGTCTGCCGCCCGATCACATGCGAGAGACCCGTCAGGAAGAATCCCGTCGCGGACAGGAGTCCGGCCGCGAGCGCGATCAGCGCGGCCGCCGGGCAGCTGTGGCGGAACGCGACATGCACGGCAAGCGCCAGGATCACCATGGCGAAGCCGCTCGCGACATGGCCGAGCCCGGACAGGAGCCAGGGCAGCGCCTGGCTCGCCGCCATGAGCTTGTCGAGGCTGGCGTAATCCGCATAGCTCGCGAAACCCAGATAGCGCGGCTCGATCCACGCGCCGTTCAGGTTGTGCATCGCGAACGCAAGACCGACTACCAGCGCCGCCCAACCGGCGCTCCGCGCAAGCCTGTCCATGGAACCCGCCTCCCGGCCACCGGTCGGAGACGGTACATTAACGCAGCCGCGAACCTGCGGTCGCCGATTCCGGAGCCCGCCATGACCCGTAAGACACCTGCCCTGCTGCTCGCCCTTTCCATGGGCATCACCGCGCCGGCACTTGCAGAAGAGCCCGTGACCGCGACGCTGGATGCCGATGGCGTGCAACGCGCCGCCATCGTGCTCGACAGCTACTCCTACACGCCCGGCCATCTGATCGTCCAGGCCGGCAAGCCCGTGGAACTGAAGCTCACCAAGGAGGGCTTCGCGCCGCACGACTTCGTCATCGACGACGCAGCCGCGGGATTCACCGTGAAGGAAGACGTGGGCGGCGATGGCAAGACACTGCGCTTCACGCCGATGAACCCCGGCAAGTTCGCGATCTATTGCAGCAAGAAAGCGCCGATCGGGAAGAGTCACCGCGAGAAGGGCATGGAAGGCGTACTCGAGGTGCGCTGAACGATCAGAACGACCAGAGCACGCCGACAGAGGGAATGATGCGCGGCCAGTGCTCGGTCTCGCGAGTGATTACGGGCCCGCCCCCGCCTTCCGTCGACTCGTATTCGTAACAGCAGGGCTTGCGTTCGGCGAGCGCACCTGTCACCTCCAGCCAGGTCTCGAGCCGGCTCTCCGGCAGCGCGAAAATTCGCGCGATGCGCAGATCGAGACTGCTGTAGTTGCCCAACCGCTCCGCATTGCGGCTCCCGAGGGCGCCGGACTCCGTGTCAAGCGCAGTGATGGGCCAACCGGTATGGAAATTCTCGCTGACAGCGAACTGCCAGCGCTCCCCGCTGTAACGGAGCCCGGCGTTCAACGTGTGCTGCTGGTCCCAGCTGCGCAACACATCGTCACCGTCGACGCGGTCGACGGCTCGCGACCAGGCGTAGGAGAACCACCAATTCCATGCATCGCCGCGCGTGCCGCGCAGCGACAGCTCGGCGCCGCGCACTCGCCCGCGCACAGCGTCCACTTCAAAACGGTCGGGCTCGAGCTCCGGCAGCAGGTCGTTCGGCCCAAACAGGTTCTCGTAACGGGAGCGCAGCCGGTCGTAGTCCTTCTGGTAGATCTCCAGCCGGAGGTCGATGTCATGTGGCAGCGGCCGCTCGTAGCTCATGATCAGGTGGTCTGCACGCTGGGCAGGCTGGAACGTTTCGACACCGTCCTCGACCTGCAGCTCGTTGATGCCCTGTGCCTGCCAGAATCGGCCCCAGGCAACCCGCAGCCGGGAGTCGTCTTCAAGCTCCCAAAGCAGATTGAGCCGCGGCGAGTACTGCTCAGGCCCCTGCAGGTCGTCGTAGGACTGGTCGTCCCAGCGCACGCCGGCTTCCAGCAGAAGTCCGTCCGTCACGCCTACGCGACTGGTGACCCATGCGCCGAACTGCTGACCGTCGGGATCGGATTCGATGTCGCGCACGACAGTGGCCGCAGGCGAATCCGGCAGAGGAAATCCGGGCGCCTGTTCGATCTGGCTCGCAAAGTCGTATTCCGCGCGCAGTTCCCGGCCCTCCAGGCCTGCGCGTGTATGCCAGCGTCCGGCCGAATGCGTGACGTCGAGGCGCGCGATTCCGCCACGAACGCTGCGATGCTCATCGAGCGATCCGCTGCGCAGCCCGGGCTGGTCGATCCGGCCTTCGCGGTCGTTTGCGACGTCGGTCAGCCCAAGGAGGAGCCGCGTCGCGACCTGCGCCGGCCACTGCTGGTCCCAGCCGGCCCAAAGGTAGGTGTTGCGATAGCGCCCCTCGACTCGCTCGCTGCCGTCGCTCGAGTTGCCGCGGAACTCGTCGCGCGAGGTGAGAATGCTGCCGACGAGGCGCGTGCCGCCCCCTATGCGGTAGCTCACGCGTCCGAATGCGTCGTAGTACTCCGGCTTGCCGACGTCCTGCTCGGCCAGCTGCGCCATGCCCTCGACGCCGCAGGTGTCAGCGCAGTAGCAACGGATTCGCCGCAACGGCTGCTGGAGATCGACGGTAATTTCATGATCCGCGGCTTGTCGCCGGCCACTGGCCTGACCTGGCTCACGCGACAAGTCGCGGCGACGGTGCTGCCAGCGGGCACGCGCAAGATCACGTTCACGTCGGGTAGCACCGGCGAACCGAAGGGAGTATGCCTTGGCGTGCCTGAGCAGCTCGCGGTCGCCACATCGGTTGCCGCCGTGGCGCGAAATCTGGGCGCCACACGGCACTACTCGGCACTGCCGCTGGCAACGCTCCTCGAGAACGTTGCGGGCGTCTACGCGAGCTGGATGGCTGGCGTCACCTGCCTCCTCGGCAGCCGCACACCCACGGCCATCGCGGACGGCACGCTCGTTGCCGATACCTTTGCGGCGGACTTCAGCGCACAGGTTCCTTCCACCGCCATACTCGTGCCCGAATTGCTGCGCATGCTCGTGGGCCAGGCTGAGTCCGGCTGGCGAATGCCGTCCAGCACACGGCTCGTTGCCGTCGGCGGCGCGAAGGTGGCCAATGAGCTGATCGAGCGCGCCGCAGCCGTCGGGCTGCCGGCGTACCAGGGCTACGGATTGAGCGAGTGCAGCTCGGTGACCTGCCTGAACACGCCGGACGCATCGCGCCGTGGCAGCGTCGGCCGCGCGTTGCCGCACGCCCGTGTCCGCCGTTCTCCCGAGGGCGAGCTGCGTGTCAGCGGCACCGTCATGGCGGGCTATCTCGGGCAGCAGCATGCTGGCGCAGACAGCGAGTTTGCGACCGGTGACCTGGGCGAGATCGACCCGGACGGCTACGTTTACGTCGCCGGCCGCATCAAGAACCTCATCATCGACGCCTACGGCCGCAACCTGTCGCCCGAGTGGATCGAGAGCGAAATCGGCCAGGAACCCGGTATCGGCAAGGTCGTCGCCTTCGGTGACGCGTGCTCCCGCATCGTCGGGCTCGTCGTGCCGGCTGCTGCAAACCTGCCTGACAGTGCAATAGAGGCGGCCGTCGCGCGCGGCAACGCCCGGCTGCCGCCGTACGCGCGCATTGCCCGCTACGCCGTCCTGCGCGACCGCGGGGCGACAAGCGGTGAATTTTTTACAGCCAACGGCAGGCCGCGTCGCGACCGCATCGCCGCGGCCTGTGCCGGCACCCTGGAGAAACTGCATGGAGAGCCACGTGAATCCTTCGTTTCATGACCGCCTGGTAGCAGCCACGGGGCGCGACCGTCAGTTCCTTCTCGGTGCGCCCGTCATTACCGACGCGCTGGCAGGCCGCCTCGACCTGCCGCGTTACCTCGCGTTCCTGTCGCAGGCCTGGCAACACGTGCGCCACACGGTGCCATTGCTGATGAGCGCGACGGGCCGGCTGCCGGAGCGCCTCAACTGGCTGCAGAAGGACATGCTTCATTACATCGACGAAGAACTCGGGCACGATGAGTGGATCCTTGCGGACCTTGAAGCCGCAGGCGCCGACGTGGAAGCACTGCGCCACCAGCCGCCCGGGCCGGCCGTCGATGCGCTCGTCGCCTACGTATACGACACCGTCACGCGGCGCAATCCCATTGGAATATTCGGCATGGTGCTGGTGCTGGAAGGAACCAGCGTCGCCATTGCCAGCGAAGCCGCCCACCGGATACAGGCTTCCCTCGGTCTGCCCGATGCGGCCTTCACCTACCTGCGCAGCCACGGCTCGCTAGACCAGGAGCACATCGGCGACCTGAAACGGATCCTCGATCGGCTCGACGACCCCGTGGACCAGCAGTGCATCGAACAGTGCGCACGATCTGTCTACTGGCTCTACGGCAGTCTTTTCCGCGGACTCGACTCGATCACCGTGCCGCTGGTTTCGGCACCGCGGAGGGTCGGCACATGAACCTCGCGGGAGCACGAATCCTCATCACCGGCGGCGCAGGCGGCATCGGCGCGGCGTTGGCTGGCGAGTTCCTCGCCGCCGGCGCACAGCTGATGCTCACTGACCGGGCCGAGGCGGCGCTCGCGCGAACCGTCGCGCAGTTCGGGCAGCGGCCGGAGCGAATTGTTGCCGTGACAGCCGATATCACCGCAGGCGACTCGCGTCGCGAACTGTCCCGCCGGGCAATCGAGTGGAGCGTGAACGTCGTCGTGAACAATGCCGGCGTCAATCACTTCCGGCTCTACGAGGAGCTGACCGAGGCGCAGATCGAGCAGACCGTGGCCGTGAACGTCGTGGCGCCCATGATGCTCATCCATGACCTCCTGCCGCACCTCAAGCTGCAGCCCGAAGCCCATCTGCTCAACCTCGGTTCGGTGTTCGGCAACATCGGTTACCCGGCCTATGCCGCCTACTCTGCCAGCAAGTTCGCGGTGCGGGGCCTGACGGAAGCGCTGCGTCGCGAACTGGCCGACACGAACGTGCACGTCCATTACCTCGCGCCGCGGGCCACGCGCACGGCCATCAATCCGCAGGCTGTCGTCGACATGAACAACGCGCTGAAGGTCGCGATGGATCCGCCCGAGACCGTCGCCAGAGCCGCGCGCGCCATGCTGGAGCGCAACAAACCGCGGTGCGTGATCGGCTGGCCAGAAAAGCTGTTCGCGCGGATCAATGCGATACTGCCTGGCATCGTGGACAACGCCATAGGCAGGCAGCTGTCGACGATCCGTCACCATGCACGCCAGCACTAACGAAGGAGTGCCCATGAAATTCGCGAAGTCCCTGCTGGAGGCCTGCCTGGTCGCCGTTACCCTCTCGCTGCCTGCCGCCGCAGCGGATGCGGAATTCGACCGCCTTCTCGACGAAGTGCGCGCTACCTGGGCGACGATCAATTACCGCACGCCCGAGCCACAGCGGGTTGCAGCATTCGAGAAGCTGATGACGAAATCCGCCGATTTCGCCAAGCGCTATCCGTCGCGGCCCGAGGCTCTCATCTGGGACGGCATCGTCGCCAGCACCTACGCGGGTGCGCGCGGCGGCATCGGCGCACTCACGCCGGCCAAGCTCGCGCGAACGCGATTCGAGCAGGCCCTGGAGATAGACGAGAAGGCCCTCGACGGTTCGGCGCACACCAGCCTCGGGACCCTGTACCACAAGGTCCCAGGCTTCCCGATCGCCTTCGGCAACGACCGCAAGGCACGCACCCATCTCGAGCAGGCGCTGGCCATCGCGCCGGCCGCAATCGACGCGAACTTCTTCTTTGCCGAGCTCCTCTACGACGAGGGCGAGTACGAACGCGCGCTGCGTCATCTCGAGACTGCAAAGCGCGCGCCGCCGCGGCCTTGCTGCGAGATTGCCGACGCCGGCCGCCATGCGGAGATCGACGCGCTGATCCGCAAGGTGAAGGACGAGCTCTAGTCCCGCTCCACCGTGTACACGAGGTCGAGCGACTGCTGCTCGCCGCTCGATGCCTCGACGCTGACGCGGCGGCCGATGCGGTAGCGCGCCAGCACGGTGCTCACGCGGTTGAACACGCCGTAGGAGAGGCGCAGGTACAGATCCGAGCCCACGCGCTTGCCGGCGACCAATTGCGATTCCTCCAGTGACGAGCCGACGACAGTAAGCTCGTCGAGCGCCACCGCGCCACCCAGCCGCCGGGTGAAAGGCGCGGCCTGGCTCGCCCCGAGCGCCAGCGCTGCGCCTGCGACGGATGCGCGGTCCGCCTCGCTCGCCGACTGCAGCGGCCGTCCGGAGATCAGGTAGGACAGCGCGTCGGCCTCGGCCATCGCGGGCTCGGCGTAGACGCGGCTCTCGGGTCGGGAAGCCGTGCCGCGCAGGCGGATGCCGGCTTTCACGTAGCGGCCCTCCCATTCGATCTGGCGGCTGGCGATGACGTTGAGTGCGGGATCGTCCAGCGCTCCGTTGAAGCCCAGCGTACCGCGCTCGATCGTGAGCTCGCTGCCGTAGGCGCCGAACCGGCCCTCCTTCAGCTGCAGCGTGCCGAAGCCGAGCAGCTGATCGTCAGCGTCGGTGGCGATACGCACCTTGCCTTGGACGCGCGTGTCGAGCCCGAAGCCCTCGAGATGCACGTCGCGACCGAGTTCCAGTTCGATGTCGCCGCCGACTGCGGCCGCAGCGGCGTCGGCAACCGCGGCCACGTCGCGATCCCGCACCACCACGTCCGGCGAAACGGCCACGGCGGTTTCCGGCAGCTCGCGCACGACGACATGCGCCTGCGGCACCTGCACGTGGCCCGACGCGGTAAAGCGGCGGTCTGCGTAGCGGACCGTGATGTCGGGCGAGACGAGCAGGCGCAGGTCCTGCCGGTCGACGGCGCGCAGCCGGTTGCCGGAGACGCGAAACCACGCGCTGGCGCCACCCGGCGCAAGCGGATTCGCTTCCCCAGCCAGGCGCAGGAGGCCACCGGCGCGGGCCGAGCCCTGCAGGCGCAGGGTCTCGCTGCCGTCGCCGATCAGCGAGACGTCGATTCCCTCGACCTCGACCCCGTACTGCGCCAGCAGCAGGCGCCCGCCCGACAAGCGGGCGGTACCGGTCAGCTGCGGCGTGGCGGCGGTGCCGCCTATTGCTGCGTCGAGTGACAGAGCCCCGCCCGCCTCCGCCAGGTCGAAGCCCGAGGCGATGAAGGGCACGATCGGCGTGATGTCGGGCAGCGAGCCGTTGATGCGCAGGTCGAGCGCGCCATCGGCGCCAAGGGGTGGCGCCATCGTGCCGCTGAGGTTGATGCGCAGCCCGCCGCCTCCCGCGACTTCGGCCACCACCGTGGCGCCGTCCGCTGTCACGCTCAGCGTGGCCCTGGCAGCGGTCAGCGGCAGCTCGAGCGACTCCTCGGCGTCGTCATAACGGATCACCGCTCCGGCAAGAGCGGCTTCGAGCGAACCGGCAGGGACACCATCGCTGCCCGAGAACGCGAACCGGGCCTGCGCTTCGCCGCTCAAGGTGACGCCGGCCGGCAGGTAACGCCCGAGGGCAGCGAGCGGAAACCGCTCGAGCCGGCCACCACCGCTGATCGATCCGGCGGCGATGCCGGCATCGTCGAGACAGAGTCGCGCCGGCTCGCGCTGCCAGCAGTGCGCCGCCACGGTCACGCGATCGGCCGAAACCACGCCAGTCGTGGCAGCTTCCAGCCGCCACTCGCCGAGGCGGGACTCGGCGACCGTGGCGCGAGCGATAAGCAGCTCGAGCGCCGCGCCGGTCCAGCGCCCGGTCGCGTCCACCTGCACATCGGCCGCACCGCCGGCTGCGCGCAGCGCGATGGCCTGCTGCGCCAGGCTGCCGCGCGCATCGAGGGCAAGCGTGCCGAGCCGCATGCCGTCGAACGCGAGGTCGTTCGCACGGGCGATGACGCTGCCGGTCGTATCCGCTTTCGCGCGCGTAAACGAGGCCTTCGCCTCCAGGGCGCCCTCGAGACCGGGCCACAGCAGGTCCAGCCGCGGCGCCGTGACGGCGAACCGCCCGCTCCACACGACCCCGATACTGCCGTCCGCCTGCAGCCGGTTCGCTCCGGCACGCAGGTCGACCCGTTCGAAGCGCCATGTGCCCGCGTCGTAAGCCACGGAACCGCTCCCTGCCAGGTTCCGGTCCATCAGCGTACCTGCGAGCTGCGAAATTTCCGCCCGGAAGTTGCCGTTGCGCGCAACGCGCAACTGCGCACCTGCAGAGACGCGGCCGCGCAACTCCGGCCGCAGCAGTCCGGTATCCACACCGTCGGCAGCGATCGCGAGGTCGAGCAGCGGCTCGCTGCGGAAGCGCCAGTCACCGGTTGCCGAAACCCGGCCGGGCGTGCCGCTGACCGTCGCCTGTGTGATGCGGGCCATGCCGCGATCGCCGGCGAGGCGCAGCTCGCCCTGCAGCGGCGGCTGCCCGGGGATCTCGAGGCGCGAGCTGGCCGTCGCAGTCCACTCCTCGAGCCAGCCGGCGACCTCGAGCTCGAGATCGCCAGCGGCCAGTTCACGCAGCCCCGGCACCGGGCGGGCGATCCGCGCGGCGCGAACCGTCGCGTGCAGTCGCGGGGCCCTGGCGAAGTCGTCGAGTCGTCCCTCGACCCGGACGGCCTCCGGCATCTTTACCACCTGCTCGAAGCGCAGCGAGGCCAGCCCGCCGTCTACGGATCCCTCACCTTGAAGCGCGGGTGACGGCCAGGACCAGCGGGCGGTGACATCGACAGGCAGACCGGGTCTCAGTGCGACCTCACCGCGAATGTCGACGGACAGGCCTGCCACACGGCCTGCCAGGCGTTCAATCTCGACTCGCGTGCCGTACCAACGCGCATCGAGGCTGAGATCGCTGGCCTGCCACAGCGGCTCGCGGCGGCGCACCTCGAGCGTCCTGAGCGTCAGCGCGCGCACATGGAGCGGCAGCGGCATGTCGATCCGCGGCATCTCGAAGGGATCATCCGGATCGATCGGGCGCAACAGATCGATCCGCAGCTCACTGACGATCGCGCGGGTCAACACGACCTGCCCGGCGAGCAGCGCGGCAGGCTGAACCGCCACGTCGACACCGCCGAGCGTCGTGCGCGACTCCTCGAAGGCCAGGGCGACGCGCCCGATCGTGAGCCCGCCGGCAAGCGTGCCCTGCACGACGGACACCTCGAGGCGACCATCGCTGCGCGCAGCGAGCTGCGCGATCAACCAGCGCGCACCCGCGCCGGTGAGCGTCAGCCACGCGACCGCACCCGACACCAGAGCCAGGACAAGCGCAAGAATGCGGAAGACCCGCCGGATCACAGGTCGGGCCCCAGTGTCACGTGGACGCGCCAGTCATCGGGCGCGTCGTCGTCGAGCGGAAACGCGACGTCGAGCCGGACCGGCCCGAGGGGCGAGTACCAGCGCAGCCCCCCGCCGATGCTGGTCTTCGTGCGCAGGTTGGTGAAGTTGTCGACGGCGTTGCCCGTGTCGGCGAATGCGGCAAGGTACCAGTCGCGCCAGACACGCTGATCGACTTCGATGCTGGCAGCGACCTTGTGGCTGCCGCCGATGACCACGCCCTCGTCGTCGGTGGGCCCCAGTGCCTCGTAGTCGTAGCCGCGCACACTGCTGTCGCCGCCGGCAAAGTAGCGCACGGAGGCTGGCAGCTCGCGGAACTCGTCCTTGAGCGTACTGCCTATTTCCGCGCGGGCGAGGAAGCGCGCACCCGGCCAGAGCGGCAGGATCAGCTTCCCGGCGAGTTCGGCCTGCAGGAACTCGGCGTTGGAGCCGAGCGCCTCCGTCGTGCCGCTGAGTCGCGCCGTTATCCGGTAGCCCCTGTCGAGATGCACGACCGGCACGATCTCCGGCACCGTCCTCGCCCAGCTGATGCCGGGGATGAGCAGGAATTCGTGGCCGCTGTCGTCGCCGACCTTGAAGTCCTCGACGGCAGCGTCGATGAAGCGCGTCTCGAGCCATTTGCGATCGTGACGGCGGCGGGTCTCCCTGAGTCCGATCTTCCAGATGTCCGACTCGCTGGTCTGCGTTTCCTCGTGGCGGAATCCCAGGTCGGCGCTCAGCCATTCCACGCGCGGATCACCGCGCGGAAAGCGATAGCTCAGGCCCGCCTCCGACTCCAGCGACGAAACGCTGGCCTTGGCCTCCAGCTGGTGGCCACGACGGTTGACGCGATGATTGGTGTAGCCGCCCCGGACCTTGAGGCCGGTATCGGTGGAGTAACCTGCCCCCGCGACATAGACATGCCGGCGCGCGGGCGACAGCGTCACGGTGATGGGCACCGCCAGGTCCGGCGCGGCGCCCGGCTCGGTACGCAGGTCCACGCTGCCGAACCAGCCCGCCGCGAGCAGTGAGTCGTAGAGATCCGCTACAGCTTCGCCGTCGTAGGGTTTGCCCCGCTCGAAGCTAACTAGGCGCCGGAGCACGGCTTCGTCCACCACGGACTGCTCGAACCTAACGTCGCCGAAGCGGTAACGCGGCCCCGAGTCCAGCTCGAGATCGACGTCGGCAACACGCTCCTTCGCCCAGACGTCCACGCTGTTCGTCGTGAAGCGTGCGGCGAAGTAGCCCTGGCGACGGGCAAGATCCTGCAGTGCGCGCTTGTAGCGTTCGTACTTCGCGTGGTTGAGGACATCGCCCGGACGCAGCGGATTGCCGGCGAGGAGCTGCCGGAACGCTTCGTCGGATGCGGCTTCGCCGCTGATGTCGACCCGCACGCTGCGCAGCCTGACAGGCTCCCCCGGTTCCACCAGGATGCGGTCGCGCCAGCAGCCGTTGCGGTTTTCGAGCGAAGCAACTTCGATTCGCGGTTCGTAGCGCCCGTAGGCCTCGAGGGCCGCGCGGATCTGCGGCTCCGCATCGCGGCGCAGCCGGCGCAACCGCCACTCCGGTACATCGCAGGGAGCATCGTCCAGCGCCAGCTGCGCGAGGACGTTGTCGCGCAGTGCCCCGCTCACGCCCTTCAGCTCGACGGCGGCAGTGGTAATCCCGGACCACAGTGCCCCGAGGAGCAGTGCGGGGCCGCGAAAATCGGGGAATCGGCGCATACCCCGGAGCATACCCGTCGCGCCGACGGTCGCGGAACCGTGACGCAACCTTCACCCGCAATCCAGCGAAAACCGGGTATAACGCCTTTCGTGACCTGGACCACGGCCACCACGGGCCCGCGCAGCGATGCTGGCCGCTGGATCCCGGTGGCGCATGGGCGCGCCACGGGAGCATCGCGCTCGAGGATGACCCGGGCCGCGGACCCGTCTACGTGTTCCGTACCCCGCCCGGTGCCGATGCGGCCGCCGCCTGAATCCGCCGCGTCGCGCTGTTCAAAGGCGCGGCTTGAGCCGATAATCCCGCCGGTTGTTGTCCGAGCTTCCCGGAGGGCTTTCCATGGCGCATTCGCGGCTCATGCTCGCTGCGGCACTGGCGATACTCGCCTCCGCCTGCACCAATCCCGAGGCTGACTGGCAGGCGGCCGAGACCGAAAACACCGAGGCGTCCTACCAGGCGTTCCTCGAGAATCATCCGGAAGGCGAGTGGGCGCAGCGCGCCGAAGCAGCGCTGGATGCCATCAAGGACGCACGCGATTGGGAAGCTGCGCAGACTTCCGATGTGATCGAGGCCTATAACAATTACCTGCTTGCGCACCCGACCGGTACGCACATGGGCGAAGCGCGCCAGCGGATCACCGAGCTCGAGACCGAGGATGCATGGAACACCGCGGTCAGTGCCGGATCGCGCGAGGCGCTCGAGGACTTCCTGCTACGCTACCCGGATTCGCCACAGGCCGAGCAGGCCCGGGCGCAGCTCGTGGCGCTGACACCGCCGCCCTTACCCGAACCAAAGCCGGCACCCAAGCCGGCAGCGAAGCCGGCGCCGAAACCTGCCGCCGCGAAGACCGCTGCGCCACCGAAGGGAAACTTCCAGGTCCAGCTCGGTGCGTTCAGCGCGAAGGCCACGGCGCAGACCGAGAAGTCGCGGCTCGAATCGCGTCATCGCAGCATCACCGGGGCGCTGCACATCGAACAGTCAGGCGACAAGCTCTTCCGCGTGAAGAGCGCCGGCATGACAGAGGCCGCCGCGCGCAGCGCCTGCCAGCAGCTGAAAAGCCGCGGCCAGGACTGCATGGTGGCGAAGCGCTGAAGTCGTAGCGGCCGTGGCCGGAGTCAGCAAGGACCTCGGCGACCTGCGCCGCGAGTACGCCAGTCGCCCCCTGCGGCGCAAGGATCTCGACGCCGATCCGTTTCGCCAGTTCGATGGCTGGTTCGCCGAGGCGCTGAAGGCTGGCATCCCTGACGCGAACGCAATGTCGGTGGCCAGCGTCGACGCACTGGGCCAGCCGTCCTCGCGCATGGTCCTGCTGAAGTCGTTCGATGCGCAAGGCTTCGTCTTCTACACGAACCTCGGCAGTCGCAAGGCGCACGAGCTCGACGCACACGCGGCGGTCGCGCTGCTTTTCTTCTGGCCAGAACTGCACCGCCAGGTGAAGATCCGCGGAACGGCCGCGCGAACCACCGCCGCGGAAAACATTGCCTACTTCTCCCGGCGCCCGCGCGACAGCCAGCTTGGCGCCTGGGCATCGGCGCAGAGCCGGCCGATCACGAGCCGCCAGGTGCTCGCCGCCGCTTTCGCCCAGGCCGCGGAACGCTTCCGCGCGGGCGAGGTGCCACTGCCGTCCTTCTGGGGCGGCTACCGCGTGGCGCCCAGCGCGATCGAGTTCTGGCAGGGCCAGGAAAACCGGCTCCACGACCGCTTTCTTTACACAAGCGAGGCGGCAGGCTGGCGGATCGAAAGGCTGGCACCCTAGACGCCGCAACCTTTTTTGGGGACGCTAACCTTCGTGAAGGTAATTACGGGGACAGTGACCCTGATTCCGCTATCGACGGCACCGAATTTGCTTTAATCGCATCTGCGGAATCAGGGTCACTGTCCCCGTAATTGCCCTAGCGAGTCAGGACCATGTTCATTAACTTCTGGTACGCGGCCGCCCTGGCCGCTGAAGTCAAGCAGGCGCCGATGCGCCGACGCATGCTCGGCCAGGACTTCGTGCTCTTCCGCGACAGCCAGGGCAAGGCGCATTGCCTGTCCAACACCTGCACGCACCGCGGCGGCTCACTGTCCGGGGGCAAGGTCATCGGTGACGAGGTGCAGTGCCCGTACCACGGCTGGCGATTCGGCGGTGACGGCCGCTGTTCGAGAATCCCGTCCCTAGGCAGAGACGCAAGCGTACCGGCACGCTCCCGCGTCGACGCCTATCCGACGATCGAGCGCTACGGCCTCGTGTTCGCGTTCCTCGGAGACCTGCCCGAGGCCGAGCGTCCTCCGATCATGGATATCGCAGAATTCGGCGCTGACGGCCCCCTGCCCGGCTGGGCTGCCACGACGCAGTTCTTCGAGTGGGACATCGACTTCCAGCGCTCGGTGGAAAACGGCATCGACCCGGCGCACAACGAGTTCGTGCACCCGACCCACGGCTTCTCCTATGCCAACGAGGAGACCTACCAGATCAAGCCGCTCAAGATCATCGACTCGGAATGGGCGACCGGTTTCTTCAGCGAGATCTGGGTACCGGCTCTGCCGGAAGAGCAGATGCGCAAGGCCTCAGGTCGCAGCGACGCCGGCTATATCCGCTCCGGCACCGGACACCACGGCATCTCGAGCGTGTGGACCTTCATCAATCCCTCGCCGACGATGCATATCTACCAGTACCTGTTCGAGACGCCGATCGACGATGACCGCACGAGCCTCTACCTCGTCAACATGCGCAACTTCCTGATCGAGCCTGAGCACGACCAGCGCATGACGACGCGGAACGAATACGTGGCGTTCCAGGACCGCGACGTGTTGAGCGAACTGCACCCGGTCGTGACGCCTCGCTCGCAGAACCACGAGCTGTTCATGCCATCGGACCAGTGCGTCGGCCTCTACCGGCAGAAGGTGGCGCAGTGGGAAGCGCGCGGCTGGCGCATCGACACGGGCGCCGTGCGCGCCAACCGCAACAAGATCGCCTACGCGATCCCCTCGCCCGCGCGGCGCGAGCAGAAGGGCTGGGTGCTGGACAGCGTACCCCTCGTGGCGACCAGCGCGACTGCTGCGGCAGCGAAGGCTGAGCGCGTCGCCTGACGCTTCAGGGTTCTTCGGCCCGGCACTGATCCTCCGTCTTCGGATTGCCGTCCGACGGACAGACGATCCCTTCCTTCGCGACCCACAACGGCGTTCCCGTGACGATCAGCGTGTGGATGCGCTTGTAGCCTGGCACGCCGGCGATCGACAGGTCGTTCAGCGGGTTCGCGATGACGTCGGCCTTGCCTTCTTCGATCGCGCGGACGCAGTTGGAAATGTCGCCGATGTACTTCGTCTGCACCCGCGAGTCGCCAAGGAAGGACTTCATCGTCTGCGTCGACAGCGGCCCGGTGCAGATACGCACGTCCTTGTTCGCCCGCACGTCCTCCCAGGAATTCAGCTTCGCGGCGAGCGGCGATTTCTCCGGCACGTGGATGAACTGCGTCACGGCGCTGATGCTGCAGGTGAAGCGCCGCGAAGCGCGCCGGCGCATGCCCTGGGTGTCGCCCCCGGTGGCGTTCAGCTGGTCGATGAAATCGGCGCGCCCGTCGACGACAAGTGAAGTGGTCTCGTTCGATGGCAGCTGCAGCGTTGCTTCGCTGACCTTCAGCTTCACGCCATAGTGCTTCTCGATTTCGACGAACATCGCGTCGAGCAGCGCGTCGCTGATCGGGCTGAAATAGGCGGCCGTGTCGCCCTTGCCGAGCGGATTGAACTGGGTGCCGCGGCGGATCTCCCCGGTGTCGATGATCCGCTTGAACATCCCGACCGGTTTCTCCGGAAAGGTCACGAGGTCGGGATGCGGCAGGCAGTCGGCCAGCTCCACCATGTAGGAACGCGCGGCGCCGGGCCGCTCCTTGGGGAAACGGTCGAGGATGCGGTAGTACTCGCCGCTCGCGACGACCCTCACCCAGGCGGCATCAAAAGCCTGCACCAGTTGCTCGCGGCCACGCGCAACGTCCGGATCGACGGCGGGCGCACCCGCGGTTGCGCATCCGGTCACCAAGGACACGGCTGCAGCCGCCAGCAACAGTCGAAATGCCATATACCTTCCCCAACCAGACGATGAGAACGAGCGGCCAGTCTAGAACCAGAAACCGACGCCCGCCACCCAGCGATGACTATCGACATCGTCGCCCGCAGCGCGGACGAGATCGGCGCTGTCGCCGAGTGAGCGTTTCCACTCGAGTCCCAGGTACGGGGCGAATTCCCGGCGGATTTCGTAACGAAGCCGCAGCCCCAGCGTCGCTGCGGACTCACCGCTGCCGCGCGCGAGTCGATCGTCGCTGTCGCTCCACCACTCACCTTCCGCCCGCGCCGCGAGGACGAGCCGCTGCGTGAAGAGCCAGTCGTAGTCCGCCTGCAACCTGACGCCCCAGTCGCCGCGATCGCCCAGGTAACCGGTCGCCTCCACGTGCAGCCACTGCGGCGCAAGACCCTGGACGCCCACGGCAAGGTACGCCCGGTCGTCCAGGGGACCTGAGTCGTAGCGGGCGCCGGCGACAAGGTCCCACCAGGCCGAGAGCGGGCGCCACCAGAGCAGTTCCAGCTGGTTCTCGGCCGGTCCGCCGGTTTCCCGCTCGCCCTCGCTGCGCAGGGCGAGGCGATTGTCGTCATAGCCGATCCAGCCGACCACGTCCCAGTGCAGGTCGCCCGCGCCGCCGTCGCGGCGGTGCTCGAGTTCCTCGACCTCGAGCATCCAGACGAGCGGATCGTCAGCCATGTGAGGGTGAGCCTCAGCCGCCCGAGCCGCCGGCAGGCACAGCAGCCACGCCAATGCGAGCCTACGCATGGGGCGCCTCCAGGACCCGCACTTCGCGGAACATGCCGGTCTCCATGTGCAGCAGCAGGTGGCAGTGCAGCGCCCAGCGGCCGAGCGCATCGGCCAGCACGCGAAAGCGCAGGTACTGGCCGGGCCGCAGGCTCAACGTGTGCTTTCGCACCAGAAAGCGGCCGGCTTCGTCCTCGAGATCGCTCCACAGGCCATGCAGGTGCACCGGGTGCTCCATCATCGTGTCGTTGACGAGCACGAAACGCAGGCGCTCGCCATGCATGAGCTCGATCGGCGCGGCCTCGCTGGCGCGCACGCCGTCGAACGACCAGCGGTAACGGCCCATGTGGCCGGTGAGATGCAGCTCGATAGTGCGCGCCGGTTCACGGCCGTCGGGGTCCGGGAACGCACTGCGCAGCTGCGCATAGGTCAGCACGCGGCGGCCGTTGTCGCGCAGGCCCACACCGGGATCGTC
>Ga0194132_10000106_pt1 | contig 155994 bp, 152 predicted proteins | sample TA2KigOf80mmetaG_FD_148612 | JGI IMG/M metagenome (GOLD analysis project Ga0194132, IMG submission 148612) | Freshwater microbial communities from Lake Tanganyika, Tanzania - TA2015054 Kigoma Offshore 80m | ecosystem: Environmental > Aquatic > Freshwater > Lake | place: Tanzania: Lake...
ATCGAGCCCTGACGCCCTTCCAACGCCCCAAGCTGGGGCGTTCGGCAAGCCATACCCTCAATATCCGCGCGTCTCTACGCCCGCAGGTAGAAGTTGCGGGTTTTTCAGAGGTTCCTTAGTTTAATGGCGGTGGTTTGGGCAACGGGAGCGTGGCCGGCGGAGCTGGCCGGGGTTTCGCAGCCGGCCACGCGATCTTAGCGGATATGATCGTTGCCGGTGCTGGAGCCCTGTAGCCTAACAATCCATGGGGCCTGATGGTGTTGTCCCACCGTCAGCCTCGCGCTATCACGTTCGCCACCGTTCTGGCGCTCCATCCCCCTCCCCGCGCTGCCTTCACGCCCCTAGCGTTCAAGGCCTTGGCTATCCCGTTCCAGCTTTCTACCCCGGCCCGTTTAATATCTTCGATGATCGGGCGCACGTTGGCGGCAAACTGATCGGCTTTTGCCTGAGTAGCTGCTCCGCCTAACTTGATGGCCCGCGCTGGCCTGGGATTGCCGAGGCGCGTTCCCCTCGCCTTCGCCGCCGCAAGCGCCGCCTTGGTACGCTGGCTAATCATTTCCCGCTCGTGTTCTGCCACGGCGGCTAGAATATGAACCGTCAGGCGGTTCGCGTGGGGCATATCCGCCGCCACGAAATCAACCCCAGCCTCCATCAGGTTCGAGATAAAGGCCACGTTACGGGCGAGCCGGTCGAGCTTGGCAATAATAAGGGTTGCCTTGTGCTTCCGGCAAGCCCTGAGAGCCTCGGCTAGCTGGGGGCGGCGGTTCGTGATAAGTTTGGACGCTACCCGAATATCAACGAATGGCGGCCGGGCGATCTTCTCCTGTTCAATATCCCCGAAAACACGCCTCTGGGATCGAAGCTTATTATTAAAGCCCAGCATGCAAACTATGTCATTGAACATGCGCGCTGGCATCATGCCGAGGTCTATGTCGGCGACGGTTTTCTTTGCGAAGCGGATATCGGCGGCGTGCGGCATGTCGAGATTGACAAATACTTGGGCCGACACTTGATCCGCGTGCGCCGCGACATGACCTTGAGCATCGACGACCAGTATAAGATCGCGCTCCGCGCCATGACCCGCCTGCGTGAAGACTACAGGTTCCGCCAGATATTGGCGCTCGCCTTTCACGGTATTCGTGGGTCCTGGTACCCTTCACAACTTGCATTAGGCTCGCGTGGCGTTATTTGCTCGCACTTGTACAACTACGCCTACATGGGGGTTGCCAAGCGATTGTTATTTTCCACAGGCGATCGGCCGATTATTCCTGCGGAACTGAGTTTGACCGACGTCCTTTCCGATGTTCCCGTATACTGGCACCGTATTTCCAGAAGTTGATCGCGCCATAATCGGACATATTCAGCGATAAGGCGACAGAGGCGCGAATCCGCGTTATTAGTGGCGCATGATTTTATCTGCCCCCCTCCGCATCGGCACCCGCGGCAGCCCCCTGGCGCTGGCCCAGGCCGAGGAAGTTCGCAATCGCCTCGCGCCGGCGAATGAGGCGGATATCGTGGTCATTAAGACCACGGGCGATCAACTGCTCGACCGGGCGCTCAGCGAGGCCGGCGGCAAGGGCCTGTTCACCAAGGAAATCGACGAAGCGCTTCTTTCCGGCCGGATCGACCTCGCCGTCCACTCGCTGAAGGACGTGCCGACGTGGCTGCCCGACGGAATCGTTCTGGCCGCCATATTGGAACGGGAAGACCCGCGCGATGCCTTCATCAGCCGGAAAGCGCCGCGCCTGTTCGACCTGCCGGCGGGCGCCCGCATCGGCACCGCCTCGCTTCGCCGCCAGGCGCAGATTCTCGCCCGCCGGCCCGATCTGAAGGTAACGCTCTTGCGCGGCAACGTGCAGACGCGGCTTCGCAAGCTCGACGAAGGCGCGGTTGACGCGACGCTGCTCGCGCTCGCGGGCTTGAGGCGCCTTGGCCGCGCCGACGTAGCGACGGCGATCCTGGAAACGGACGAGATTCTGCCTGCGCCGGGACAAGGAGCGATCGCGGTCGCTTGCCGCGCGGGCGACGGGGCGGTGCGCGAACGGCTCGGCGCCCTCGATCACGCGGCGTCCCGCGACGCGGTGACGGCGGAACGCGCGCTGCTCGAGGCGCTCGACGGCTCCTGCCGCACGCCGATCGCGGCGCTGGCACGCGTCACGGGCTCGCGGATCGCGCTCAAGGGTCTCGTCGCCAAACCGGACGGAAGCCGCGTCGTCGCCGGCGAGCGCGTCGGGAATACATCCGACGCCGCGCGGCTCGGCCGCGACCTCGGCGAATACCTGCGCGCCGAAGCCGGTCCCGGGTTCCTGCCGGGATTCTGAATCGTGTCCGCACCCCCGCGCGCGCTGCGTTTGCTCGTCACCCGGCCGGCGGACGACGCGGCGCCGCTCGTCGCCGCGCTCGCGCGTCTCGGCCACCAAGCCTCGAGCGAGCCGATGCTCGAGATCGTTCCGCGTCCCGGCCCGCCGGTCGATCTTTCCGGCGCGCAAGGACTGCTGGTCACCAGCGCCAACGGCGCGCGCGCCTTCGCCGCGCGCAATTCCGAACGGGATATTTTGATCCTGGTGGTGGGCGATGCCTCGGCGGCGGCCGCGCGCGCGCTCGGCTTCGCGCGGGTCGAAAGCGCTTCGGGCGACGTCGCCCAGCTCGCCGATCTTTGCCGTCGCCGCCTCGATCCCGGCGGCGGCGTTCTCGTGCACGTCGCCGGAACCCGGGTCGCGGGCGATCTCGGCGGCGCGCTCGAACGGGCGGGATTCCGCTACCGGCGCGAGGTCCTTTACGAAGCGCGCGCGGCGACACGGCTGTCGGACGCGACGTCGGTCGCGTTCGCCCAAGGCCGGATCGACGGCGTTCTGTTCTTTTCGCCGCGCACGGCCGAATCCTTCGTCGCGCTCGCGGCCCGGGCCGGCGCGACGCCGCATCTTACGCGCGCGACCGCCTATTGTCTGAGCGACGCGGTCGCCGCGAAGGCGCGCGCGGCCGCGTGGCGCCGAGTCGTCGTTGCCGAGCGGCTCGATCAGGAATCGCTTTTCGCCGCGATCGCGCGCGAAAACGGCGGTTGAGGGTGCCAATCCCGCGCGGGCCCTGCTAATCTTGCCGGGTCATGGACGAAACTCCCAAGCCGACCGACGACAAGGGCCAGCCGGCCGACGACAAGGGCATGGGCAAGTCCGTCGCGACCCCGCCCCGGCCCGCGGTGGTTCTTCCGGCGTTTATTATCTCCCTGCTGGTCGTGGGCGCGCTCGCCGTGGCGATCGCGGCCACGCTGCCCCGCTGGCTGCCGTGGGTCCAGGCGCGACTCGCATCCCCTGCCGACCCGCCCCTCGATCCACGAGTCGCCGCGCTGGCAGCGCGCGTCAAGGCGCTGGAAGAGCGCGCGGGCGAATCCCCGCGCGCATTAACTGATGCGCCCCTATCGGGGCGCCCGTTGTCTGTTCCCACGCCTGCGCCGGCACCGCCGTCGATCATGGCGCCGCCGCCCGCCGCGCCGGCCGTCGATAAGGCGGCGTTCGACGATCTGGCCCGTCGCTTGGGCGAATCGGAGGCGCGCGCCGCCGATCTCGCGCGAAGGCTTCAGGCGGTCGAGGCGGCCGAAGCCAAGGCCGCCCGCGCCGACCCGATGGCGCCCGCGTTCGTCCTCGCCGTCGGCCAGCTGCGTGACGCGAGTCTGGCGGGCCGCCCGTTCGCGCGCGAACTCGATCAATTGCGCGAAATCGCCAAATCCCGCCCGGAAGCGGCCGAAGCGATCGAACGCCTTCGGCCCCATGCCGCCAAGGGGGTGCCGACCGCGAACGACATCAAGGCCCGTTTCGACGCCATGGCGCGCGCGGTGACGGTTGCGGCGCGCGGCTCCGGCGACGGAACCTGGACCGATCGCGCGCTCGCCCGGCTTTCGGCCATGGTCGCGGTGCGTCGCACCGACGAGCGCGCGCCGGCGGGATCGCCCGATGCCGCTCTGCGCGCGGCGGAACAGGCACTCGGGCGGGGCGACGTCGCGGCGGCGGCGGCGGCGATCGAGACTCTATCCGGCCCGGCCCAGGCGGCGGCGCAGGATTGGCTCGCGGATGCGCGCGCGCGCGGTACCGTGGATGCGGCGCTCGCCGATCTCCACCGGCGCGCGCTGGCGGCGCTCGCGGGCGGAAGCTGACCGTGTTCCGTTGGCTGCTTTATATCGTCGCGGCGGCGGCGTTGGTCGCGGCGGCGGTGTGGCTCGCCGACAACGCCGGAACGGTGACGCTCCATTGGCGCGGCTTGCGCATCGACACCTCGGTCGCCGCCTTGATCGCGGCGGGGGCGGCGCTGCTGGTGGCGGCGGGGATTCTGCATCGGCTGTGGCTTGCCGTCGTGCGCGCGCCCGGCGATTGGCGCGAATCCTGGCGGCGGCGGCGGCGCGAGCGCGGCTACGAAGCGCTGACTCGCGGCATGGTCGCGATCGCCGCCGGCGACGCCGACGAGGCCCGTCGCCAGTCCCGCCGCGCCGAGGGCCTGCTCGACGAGCCGCCGCTGACCCTGCTGCTCGCGGCCCAGGCGGCGCAGCTTTCGGGCGACGAACAGGCCGCCGGTCGCTTCTTCGCGACCATGAGCGAACGCCCCGAGACCGAGTTTCTCGGCGTGCGCGGCCTGCTCGGCCAGGCGATCAAGCGGGGCGACCGGGCGGGCGCGCTCGAACTCGCCCGCCGCGCCTGGCGGCTCAGGCCCGACAGCGGCTGGGCGGCGGAAGTGATGTTCGATTTGGAAGCCAAGGAAGGCCGCTGGCGGGACGCCCGGGCCTCGCTCGCCGAGGCGGCGCGGCGCGGCGCGCTCGATCGGGGCATCGCGCGCCGGCGCGAGGCGGCCCTGCTGGTGGAAATCGCGCGCGAGGCCATGGCCGACGGACGTCACGACGAAGCCCGCGACTTGGCGGGCGAAGCGCACAAGCTCCGCCCCGATCTGGTCGCGGCGGCGGCGGAATACGCGCGCGCGTTACTCGCCGGGGAAAAATTCCGCCCGGCGGCGGATGCCGCCCAGACAATAATACCGGCGCCTGCGCGACGCCGGGCTTTTTCATTGATGGCGCCTGCGCGCCGGGCGGGGGCGGCGATCGAAAAGACCTACGCGTTGGCACCCCACGCCGGGTTTGCCGATCTCTACGCGCACGCCCGGCGGAGTCCGGACGCGCTCGCCGCCGCCCGGGAGATACGGCAATTGACCGAGGGCCAACCGACACACCCGGAAAGCCTGTTTGCGCTCGCTCGCGCGTATGCGGCGGCGAAACTGTGGGGCGAGGCGCGTCGCGCAATCGACCAATTCGGCCACCGCCCGCCCGCCCGCGCCTGCCGCCTGATGGCGGAGATCGAGGAAAGCGAGCACGGCGACATGAATGCCAGCCGGCGCTGGCTGATGCGGGCCAACGTCGCCGAGCCCGATCCGGCGTGGATGTGCGATTCCTGCGGCGCCGCCGCCGACGACTGGCGGGCGGCATGCGCGAAGTGCGGCGCGTTCGACACCCTGGAATGGCGGGCCCCGGCCCGCGTCGCGGCGCTGGCCGCACCGGAAGCTTCAACCGCGCCGCGGCTGGCGGCGGCGGATTCGGCAGGCGAATCGGGCTCCGCCTCCGTTCCGTCCTCTTGACCCGTTCAAACGAAAGGCGAACCGGGTGGGCCCCGGCGGCCAAACCGCGTTCAAACGAAAGGCGGCCGGGCAGTGCCCGGCCGCCGGTCGCGGAGTTCCCCGCGCGAGGCGGGGAACCTAAAGATAAAGCGAAGCGCCGATCTAACGCTTCTTCTTCTTGCCTTTCTTCGCAGCTTTCTTCCGTTTCGCCATGGTCGTTCTCCTTGCTGGCTGGTTGATGGCCGGACCCCCATCCGACCGATACGCTTGCCGCGCTCAGATCCTCCTGGTGGGGGTCGTCCGCGCTCGCGCGCGATTGTTGTTGGCGGCAATTCGATCCCCCGCCGACGAAGCGGCGGCGAAAGACGGCGGAGCAAACGCGGGCCTCGCGCGAGGATGCAACGTGCAATCGTTCCTGCCGGTGTCGGCCATCGAAAGCGATTTCCTTCGTTTCATCGCTTGACGCGATCTGCGGATCAAGTCGAATTGCCCGCGAATCGCTCCACATCGTCAATAAACAGACATTTAAAAAACTTTTCAATCATTTTCGTCGAACGGCGTCGCGCCGAGTCGATTTCGAATCGCGCCGACGTCGATCGCGAGTCTCGACGACGCGTGTTTTTTGCCATCGCGCGGGAACGGAACGTCGTTTCCGCGCGCGCGTGCGCGATGCGCGACGGGACGTTGATCGGAATTGCGCGCGCGCTGGCGCGGAACGATGCCGATCGGGTTCGGCCGGCGCCGATGGGCGCGCGGGCGGCGGCGCTTCACGGAGAAAAAAGCCCGGCGCGCGCGGCGCAAACGCGGCCCCGGTAACCGATATTATCTTTTAATATCAATTACTTGTAAAATGGCGCCATGTGAGACACATTCCGCGGGCGCGGCGCGGCGCTCGCGGCGACGATCCGCGCATGATGCGCGCGCGCGATTCGATTCTTGGTTCGTCGCGACCGGGGTGAAACGCACGCGAACGATGCCGCACGCACATTGCGAATCGACTCGTGCCGGCGTCGTCGCGACGGATCGGCATGCGAGTGTCGGCGGTGCGCGTCCGCCGCTCGGCGCGACCACCGTCGGGGGGTCGGACGAAGCGTCGGCAAAGGGTTCGGAACGGGTCGGAAAGGGGTGAAAAATAGTTAACGCGTGCGAATCGGGGGGGGGCGATTCGCCGGAGGGCGAAACGTTAACGAATGAATCGCCGCCGAAAAAACGATTCTGTCGCGCGCGGAGACGACGTTGCCCCGCGCGTGATCGGAACGCCACCGATGTCGATCCGCTTTCCTCCGATCGGGGAAGCGCGCGACGGCAAACGCGACCGTTCGCCGGGGCCTTCCGACCCCGCCTTGCCAAGGCCGGGGCCAGGTCCTATTTTCCCGCCCCATCTTCGCCCCGCACGCCGGCGTAGCTCAGGGGTAGAGCAACGCATTCGTAATGCGTGGGCCGGGGGTTCAAATCCCTCCGCCGGCACCATTTTTCGTCGAACTTCACGGATTGAGGGCTGTCGGCAGGGCCAAACGATGCCGTCCATCTTCCGCAAATCCTTTCGGCATTATAATCCCTTGCGAGCCACGTATTTGCCCCTGATCGCCCGGTTGCGGCGGATCGGATTCCACAAATACCGCCGCCGCCTGACGAAGCGGCTTTTCAAGAAGCCGGGACGTTGGTTGTTCGATGCCGCGTACGGGAGCGGCCTCGGCGGCACGGGGCGGATGACGATCGATCTTCCGGGAAGCCCGCGCACATTTCGTTTCGACGGCCGCCATGGCCACTTCGGAATGGTTTACATGCATCCCGAGCACCTGCTGTTCGAGCCGGGGGTAGCGGCTCTGCTCGACGCCTTCGCGACTGGGCCGAAAGTTTTCTACGATGTCGGAGCCAATTGGGGGATGCTGTCCCTGTATGCAGCGACCCTGCCCGGGTTCCGTGGGCCGATCCATGCCTTCGAACCGGTGCCGCTCGCGAGCCGCGATTTGATCGACATCGTCCGACAATTGGGCCTCGAGTCGCGCATCGCTTGCCATGAGGTTGCCGCGTCCGATCGCGCGGGCACGGCGCGCATGAAGCTTCCCTTGGCGGGCGATACGGGTTGGTCGAAAATCTCGGACGACGGCGATATGGACGTTCGCGCCGCCCGTCTCGACAACATGGGTCTGCCCGACCCCGATTTTATCAAGCTCGACGTCGAAGGCCACGAATACCCGGCGCTCCTCGGCGCTCGCGCGCGTCTGCGCCGCGCGCGGCCCCACGTCGTGCTCGAAAACTGGCTGGAACTCCAGACGCCGAACATTACCGCCGATCCGCTGAGGCTGCTCGAAGACGAGGGTTACGGCTTGTTCATCCCGTGCTGGCAATACGCGCGGAACGGGGCGCCGTTCCTGTGGCCCGACGCCCATCCCCCGACGCCGGAGCGGGATCAAACCTTCGTCCTGGTGCCCGTGAATTCCGAGCAGCGATTTTTGATGTCCCGGCATCTCAGCGTGTACGCCTGTCCGTCCGAGCGAATGAACGAATTGAGGGCCGCGTTCGAGGAGATTCCCCGCTTGATGTAGGCTCGGCCGGGGTATCATCGGCCGGCCGAGCCGGGTCGTCGACGCGGGAACAGCCCATGGAAAAAAGAGAAGCTGCCGCTGTCGCCGCTTTGTTCGTCCTGCCGCTTCTGTTCGTCGCCGCGGGGCTGGCGCTGCGCCAGGCGGGCGGCGCGTTCTGGGAATGGCACGTTTCCGATCCCTCCTACTTCTACCTGTTCGACGCCATCCACCTCGTCCGGCTCCAGCCTCCCGGCCAGTCGTTTCATCCGGGCACCCCGGTCCAGCTGCTGGGCGCGCTGGCGCTGAAGCTCGCCGATCCGCTTTCATCCGGGGCCGAGATCGCCGCCCGCGCGCTCGCCGATCCGGAGGCGCATCTCCGGGTCATCAGCAACGCCCTGATCGCCGTCAACGCCGCCCTCCTGCTGGTCGCGGGTTTTGCCGCGCGCGTCTTTGCCGGCAACCTGGTACTGGCCTTGTTCGTGCAGGCGGCGCCGTTTCTGTCGATGGTCATTCTGAAAAACGCCTATCAGGCCAAGCCGGAATCGCTCCTCATCGCCGTCGCGCTCATGCTCGTCGTCCTGGTGTTCAAGGCGGGCGTGTCCGGGATGGGGGCCCGCAAGCCTTCGGCCGGGCTCGCGATCGCGTTCGGCGCGGTCGCCGGGCTCGGCATCGCCACCAAATTGACGGCGGCGCCGGTCTTTCTGCTGCCGCTGTTCCTGCTCGGCGGTGTTCGCGGGATCGCCGTCTATGCGGTTTCGGCGGCCGCGACGTTCGCGTTGTTCACCCTGCCGGCATGGCCCAATGTCGCCAAGGTCGCGGACTATATCGTTCCCACTCTTTTGCGCAGCGGCGCCTACGGCAGCGGCCCGGACTTCGTCGTCGATCTCGCCCGCTATCCGCGCGACGTGATCGATGTCGCGAGCCGACCCGTGGTCCATCTGCAATTGCTGTTCGGCGCGGCGGCGCTTCTGATCGCGGCGTGGCGTCGGCGCCGCGGCCTGGCGGTGCCGGCGTTCGAGCTCAGCGCGCTTGCCGGCCTCGCGCTGGCGGTCCTGGTCCAGGTACTGGCGGTCGCCAAGCAGCCGACGGCCAACTACATGGTTCCCGCCTACATGCTGATGCCGCTGGCGACGATCCTGTTCTACCGGTTCGTCGCCGGGCTCGGCTGGGGCGCCGAAACGCTCCGCCGCCGCGTGCGCCTGGCGGTGTTGCTGGTATTGCTGGCGTCGATCGCGGCGCAACCGTTCGCCGTTCGCCGCCAATACGCCGAGTTGGTCCAAAAGCGCGCCGATGCCGCCCGGGTCGACAACGCCCGCTTCGCCGCCTGCGCCCGCATCTATTTCTTCCCCTCGAGCAGTCCGTCGTTCGCCTTTTTTCTCGGCGATTGGTGGACCGGCGGGCGCGAAGGCGACGCGGTCGCCCGCCGCGTCGGAGCCAACGAATACTGGTACGAACAGAACACCGGAGATTTGCGCGACGCGCACGGCTCGCGCGATATCGCCCGGATCGTCGCCGACAACGCTTGCGTTTTCCTGCGCGGCGGGCATCCGGGTCCTATCGGCGAACACCTCGCCCGCCACGTTCCCCATGTCCGCTTCGATCGCGCTTGCTCGACGCGCGAGGAAACTGTGCTCACCTGGGGCGTTGACTGCGCCGGGCGCCCGATTCCGAAATCCTAGGCGACCAGGTCGATCACGCTGCCGCGCGCAAGCAGCGTCGCGCGGCCGCCCAGATCGAACGCGCGCACGGCATGCCCGGCGGACGAAGCAAAGGCCAGGCGCTCTTCCATCGTCTGCAGGGTGAGCAGCCGGCGCGAGGCCAACTCGTGGGCCCGCGTCAATGCGCCCTCGGCCTCCGCGATTTCCGCGTCGGTGAGGGCGCGGAAGCCGGCAACGCGCCCTCCCAGATCGGGCGCGCCGAAACCGAGCCCCCGACTGTCGAGGGGCTGGGGCGCGAGCGTGATCGCGCCCCCGAAACGCGACGTTTGCACCTCCACGGCCGACGTATCGGAAGCGATCAGGTTGATTCCGCTCCGCGTCTCCGCCGCGACCAGCGCGTTGATGCCAGCGAGCGCTCGCCGCGCCTCGGCCTGGATGTTGAGGCGCGACACCCGCGTTCCGCCGACGGTAAGTTGCGCGCTGCTTCCGACCAGGGAGCTGGTGCGCGCTTCGGCGACGGCGTCGCGGAGCGCGGCGAGGGTGTCGACGATCACGCGCGCGCTCGCGACCGCGCCCGCAAGCGCCGTCCGCGCGGACGTCGCGTCGAGGTCGATCGTGTCCGTGGACCGCGCCGCGGAATCGAGAGAGATATCCGCGCGGGACAACTCGCCGGTCGGGGTCGCGTTCCGCGCCGAGAGCGGCGTCAGCACCCGCGGCGGGAGCGCCCCGATCAAGGCGGCGGAAATGGGATCGAATTCGGCCATGACGCCAGATCTTGCGTTGCGCCCGCGGTATGCCCGGGGAGGGCCGTTCTGGCGAAAGGCGGGCGCTTCTCGTTTTCGCGCAGGGATGGGAAAACCGCGCCCGGCAGGGATGCTAGCATGAAGGGCGGGCAATGGCGTCCCGCACCGTGTCGGACCTCCACACTTAAAAAATGTTCTATTATTATTGGGTTATAACCGAATTATTTATAAGAACTCTAAATAGTTGAACGAAGGGCCGCCATGCCCCACATTAGGGTCAATCGGGTCGCCTTCGCCTCGGAGAACTTCTTTATATGGTCGACAAGTTCGTCTCGTCCGCTTCTCGTCCGTTCGGGCCTTCGCTCGAGCGCCTGCGCGCCGCGGGGCTCCGGCCGACGCGTCAACGGCTTGCGCTAGCCAAACTGTTGTTCAACGGGATCGATTGCCACATCAGCGCCGAGGCCTTGCACGAGGAGGCCGAGGCGGCGGGCATCCGCGTGTCGCTCGCGACCGTCTACAACACGCTCCATCAGTTCACCGCCGTCGGATTGATGCGCGAAATCGTGGTCGACAGCCAGCGCTCCTACTTCGACACCAACGTCAGCGACCACCATCATTTCTTCCACGAAAGCACGAGCCGGCTGCAGGACATTCCGGCCGAAGACGTGCGCGTCGCCCGCCTGCCCGCGCCGCCCGCGGGCGCGCGCGTCAAGCGGATCGATGTGATCGTGCGCCTGGAAGAGAAGGAATAGGGGCCGAAACCAGCCGTTAAATCAGTATACTAATTAATATATTTCATATCATTACATATAATTTTAGAATAGTTTTAATCTGCTTGACAACCTCCGACCCGCCGTCCATATAAGAAGCGTTCCGGAGCGTCCACCGCTCCGGCCGTCATTCGATCCGCCGTTCGTTCAACCCCAGGGAAAGGAACTGTCTCCATGCCGAAAAATCTCAAAGGCACCAAGACCGAGGAAAACCTGAAAGCCGCGTTCGCCGGCGAATCGCAGGCCAACCGCCGCTACCTCTATTTCGCGCAGAAGGCCGACGTCGAAGGCTTTAACGACGTCTCGACCGTGTTCCGCTCGACCGCGGAAGGCGAGACCGGCCACGCCCACGGCCATCTCGAATTTCTCGAGGCGGTCGGCGACCCCGCCACCGGCAAGCCGATCGGCCCGACCGCCGACAACCTGCGCGCCGCGATCGCGGGCGAAACCCACGAATACACCGACATGTACCCGGGCATGGCGAAAGCCGCGCGCGCGGAAGGTTTCGACGAAATCGCCGACTGGTTCGAAACCCTGGCCAAGGCCGAGAAGTCCCACGCCGGGCGCTTCCAGAAGGCCCTCGATTCGCTGAAGTAAATCCCGTTCGGCCCGCCGGGAGCACCCGGCGGGCCGGATTTTCCGTCACGACGCCACATTCAAGCCGAAACGGCGGGGGAGGGACCGACGCCGGCGCACGAAGGACCTATGCCATGCGCGAAGGCAGTCTCGAAGCCCCCGTCCGGCGCCCGATCCCCTGGCGCGAAGCCGATTTTTGGGACGAAGCCAAGCTCGACGCCGAAACCCGGCGCGTGTTCGACATCTGTCACGGCTGCCGGCGCTGCTTCAACCTCTGCGATTCGTTTCCGCGGCTCTTCGATCTGGTCGACGCCGCGCCGAGCGAGGAACTGGACACGGTCAAATCATCCGATTTCGCCAAGGTGGTCGAAGCCTGCACGCTCTGCGACATGTGCTTCCTGACCAAGTGCCCGTACGTTCCGCCGCACGAATTCGATCTCGATTTTCCGCACCTGATGTTGCGCCATCGCGCGGTCGCCGCGAAGAAGGGCCAGGTTTCCTTTGGCGCGCGCCAGATCACCGAAACCGACCGCAACGGCAGGATGGGTTGTTCCATGTCGGGCCTCGCCAATTGGGCGAGCCGGCGCGGCAACGCGCTCACCCGTCCGGCCATGGCCGCCGTCCTAGGCGTGCACCCGGACGCCGATCTCCCGACGTTCGATTCGGAAACCCTGGAAGCGCAGGCCAAGCGGCTCAACTTCGCGCGCAACGCGGATGCTCCCGCCGCGAAGGCCGGGCGCAAGGCGGCCGTGTTCGCCACCTGCTTCGCCAACTACAACGCCACCGCCATCGGTCGCGCCGCGCTCGAGGTGCTGGCGAAAAACGGCGTCGAAACCGAACTCGTTTATCCCGGCTGCTGCGGCATGCCGCAACTGGAGCAAGGCGACATCGCCCGCGTCGCCGAGAAGGCCAAGTCGATCGCGGCGGCCTTCAAGCCGTGGATCGCCAAGGGCTACGACGTGGTCGCGCTCACGCCCAGTTGCGCCCTGATGCTCAAGTTCGAATGGCCCCTGATCGTGCCGGACGACGAGGACGTCAAGACTCTCGCCAACGCCACCTTCGACGCCAGCGAATACGTGGTCGACATCGCCCGCCGCCACGGGCTCGCGCCCGGCTTGAAGCCGCTCGCCGGCGAAATATTCCTGCACATCTCCTGTCATTCGCGCGCCCAGAACATGGGCCAGAAGGCGACCGAGATGCTGCGCCTGATCCCCGAGGCCAAGATCCACGTCGCCGAGCGGTGCTCCGGCCACGGCGGCTCGCTCGGGGTGATGAAGGAAACCTTCGAGGTGGCGCTGAAAGTCGGCCGCCCGGTCGCCCGCCAGGCGGCCGAACGGAAGGCCGCGTTCGTGGTCTCCGAATGCCCGCTCGCCCGCGACCACATCGTTCAGGGCGCCGAGCGGCTCGACGCGGCTTCCAAACCGGCCGCGACCGCGCGCCATCCGATCGAAATTCTCGCCCGCGCTTACGGCGGCTGAAAGGACTCGTCCGATGACGCCCAACCCGCACGCCATTTCGCCCGCCGACATCATGCCGATGGCGGATTACGCCAAGGTCCGCGCCGAACGCCGCCGCCTGATGGCGCGCGCCAAGATCGACCGGCGCGTTCCGGTCGGACCCGACGCCACGTTCTATTTCGAGAACTACGCCACCATGCTGCATCAGGTCCACGAAATGCTGTTCGTGGAAAAGGGCGGCGCGGAGCAAATCCCGGGCGAAATCGCCGCCTACGATCCGCTGGTACCGAAGGGTTCGAACCTCTCCGCCACCTTCATGATCGAGATCGAGGATCCGAACCGCCGCCTCGCCGTTCTCAAGACCCTGGGCGGGATCGAGAACACCATTTCGCTCGCCTTCGCGGGCGAGACGGTCAAAGGGGTCGCGCACGACGACGCCGAACGGACCACCGAGGACGGCAAGACCTCCTCGGTCCATTTCTTCTCGTTTCCGTTTACGAAGACGCAGATCGAAAAATTCCGCAAAGCGGGAACCGAAGTCGTGCTCGCCATCCGCCATCCCAATTATGCGCATATGGCGATTTTGCCCGAAGCAACGCGCGCCGCGCTGGCGAAGGACTTCGACTGATTTCGTCTAGCGTCCCGGACGCAGGCTCCGCCTCGCCTCGGTCGTTTCGTCCTTGAGCACGCCCCAGAAATCGACGCGTCGGAGCCAGCCGTCGAAGCCGTCGACCTCGATCCGGCACCAGGCCGATCCTTCCGGGCAACTGACCAGGTTGGCGACGACGCCCGCTTCGAGGTGCGCGACGGGGCGCGCGTCGGGCTCGGGCTTGGAGGCGAGCGTGCGCGTGCCGCCGACCACGATCACCGTCCGCTTGCCGGCGAGCAGGCTTTGGTGCACCCAGCCCTGGGTTCCCTGCCAGTCGCGGATCTTGCGCCAAGTGCGGTATTCGGCGATGACCTCGACCGGCAATCCCTGGCGCTGGAACACCCAGTCGATCGGATATTGCACGCCGGGGCCGGTGCGCACGTTGACCTCGCCCGCGCGCAAGGAGGCGAAACGCGGCAGCGGGAGGCCCAGGGTTTCGGGCCCGCCGCGCCCCTGTTCGGACGCCGGGCCGCCCGACGGGTCTTCCTCCGCCGCCCGCGCCGATCCCGCGAACGCGAAAACGACAAGAAGAGTTAATATCAATAGTCGCGTCACGGCGGACGGGTGCGCTGCGGTCATGGCGAACGCATTATAAAGGCAAGCGGGTTTTCCCCGCCATCGCGGTTGCGGAATCTTTCCGGGCCGGTGCCGTCCGAGCGCTTGCCAAGGGAGCAGGGCATTGCTACGAAAAATACCTCGGCGGTTCCGGCATCGCCCCGATGGGGGCGCCAGAATAGTGAAGCGTGCAGCAAATCAGCCGCCGCGCGCTCGGGGAGAAAAGGGCCGATGCCCACCAAGAAAACCAAGGTCATCGTCACCCGCAAGCTGCCCGAGGCGATCGAAACCCGCTTGATGGAGCTGTTCAGCGTCAAGCTCAACGACGCCGACCGCCCGCTGTCCAAGGCGGAGTTGATGGAGGCGGTCAAGACCGCCGACGTGCTTGTTCCGACCGTCACCGACCGCATCGACGCGGGCGTGCTCTCCCAGGCCGGGCCGCAGCTTCGCCTGATCGCCAATTACGGCACCGGCGTCGACCACATCGATCTCGCCGCCGCGCGCTCGCGCGGCATCACCGTCACCAACACCCCCGACGTGCTGACCGAGGACACCGCCGACATGACCATGGCGCTGATCCTGGCCGTGCCGCGCCGGCTCGCCGAGGGTGAGCGGATCCTGCGCGCCGGCAAGTGGCAGGGCTGGTCGCCGACCTGGATGCTCGGCCACCGCATCTGGGGCAAGCGCCTCGGCATCATCGGACTCGGGCGCATCGGCCAGGCGGTCGCGCGCCGCGCGCGCGGTTTCGGGCTCGCGATCCACTACCACAACCGGCGCCGGGTGCCGGAGGAAATCGAGAACGAACTCGAAGCGACCTACTGGGAAAGCCTCGATCAGATGCTGGCCCGGGTCGATATCATCTCGATCAACTGCCCGCATACGCCCGCGACGTTCCATCTTCTGTCGGCGCGGCGGCTCAAGCTGCTCCATCCCCACGTCTACATCGTCAACACCTCGCGCGGCGAGGTGATCGACGAAGCCGCCCTGGTGCGGGGCTTGCGCGCCAAGGAAATCGCCGGCGCCGGCCTCGACGTGTTCGAGAACGAACCGGCGGTCAACCCCAAGCTCCTGGAGATGGAAAACGTCGTGCTGCTGCCGCACATGAGCTCGGCCACCTTCGAGGGCCGTCTCGACATGGGCGAAAAGGTGCTGATCAACATTAAGACGTTCGTGGACGGCCACCGCCCGCCCGACCGCGTGCTGGCCGACCAGACGTGAGCGTGACCGCGGTTCCGGCGGCTGCCGCCGGCCCCGCTGCTCCCATCGCCGTTCCCATTCCCTATCGCGATCCCGTCGCGGCGTTCGCGCCGTTTGCCCGCGAATCCTGGGCGGCATTGCTCGATTCGGCCGAGGAACACGCGACGCGCGGACGCTTCGCCTACATCGCCGTCGATCCGTTCACGACCATGATCTGGCGTGTCGGCGACGCGGGCGATCCGTTTGCCTTGTTGCGCGCGAAACTGCCCTTGGACCTGGCGCCGGCGCTGCCGGGCTTGCCGCCGTTCCAGGGCGGGGCGCTCGGCCTCTTCGGCTACGAGCTCGGCGGTTGCTTCGAACGCCTGCCCCAGCCGCGCGCCGCGCCGCCCGCCTCGCCCGACCTCGCGATCGGGCTCTACGACACCGTCGCCGCGTTCGATCTCGCCCAGCGAAGCGCGTGGGTGATCGCGCGCGACGTTCCCGGCGCGCCCGGCGGCCGCCCGCCGGCGCGGGCGCGGGCCGAGGCGCTGGCCGCGAAAATCCGCGCCGCGCAACCGTTGTCCTTCCCGGATTGGAGCGCGCGCGGAAACTGGCGGGTGGAAACCGGCCGCGCCCGCTTCGAGGCGATGGTCGGCGCTTGCGTCGATTACATCCGCGCGGGCGACATCTTTCAGGCCAACATCACGCACCGCTTTCTCGCCGACCTGCCGCCCGGGCTCGACGCGTTCACCCTTTATCGCCGACTCCGCCGCCTGACGCCTTCGCCGTTCGCGGCCTTTTTCAACGCGCCGGGGCTGCAACTGCTGTCGGCCTCGCCCGAGCGGTTTCTCGCGCTCGACCGGTCGGGGCGGATCGAAACCCGCCCGATCAAGGGCACCCGCCCCCGCGGCGCCGACCCGGCGGAAGACGCGCGTTATGTGGCCGAACTGCGGGCGAGCGAAAAGGACCGCGCCGAAAACCTGATGATCGTCGATCTCCTGCGCAACGACCTCTCCCGGGTCGCGGCGGTCGGCACCGTGCGCGTGCCCGAACTGTTTACCCTCGAAACCTTCGCCCGGGTCCATCACCTGGTGTCGGCGGTGGAAGGGCGGCTCGCGCCCGGCTTCGGCGCGCTCGATCTGCTCGCCGCCGCGTTTCCCGGCGGCTCGGTCACCGGCGCGCCGAAAATTCGCGCGCTCGAGATCATCCACGAGCTGGAACCCGCCCGGCGCGGGCCTTATTGCGGCGCGCTCGCCTGGATCGGCTTCGACGGCGCCATGGATTCCTCGATCGTCATCCGCACGCTGTGGATCGCCGACGGCCAGGTGGTGGCGCAAGCGGGCGGCGGCATCGTCGCCGACTCGATCCCGGCCGCCGAATACGAGGAAACCATGGTCAAGGCGGCGCCGCTGCTCGCCGCGCTCGCGGGCGAACCGGCGCCCGGCGGACGGCCATGAGAGGCAAGGTCTGGCTCAACGGCCGTTTCGACGAGCGCGCGCAAATCCGCATCGAGGAAGCCGACCGCGGCTTCACCCTAGGTGACGGCGTGTTCGAAACCCTGGCCGTGCGCGGAGGCAAGGCGCTGCGCGTCGCCCAGCATCTCGCGCGCCTGAACGAAGGCGCGCGCACGTTGCGCCTTCCGGTTCCCTACGACGACGTCGCGCTGGCCCGCGCGATTTCCGACATCATCCGCATGAACAACATCCGCGACGGCGTCGCCCGGCTCACGGTTTCGCGCGGGCCGGGCGAGCGCCGGCTGCTGCCGCCCGAAAAACCGAAACCGACGGTGGTGATCGCGGCCCACCCCGATCTTCCCCCCGAAACGCCGGTCCGCGCCGTGACCGCGCGAAAAGCACGCCGCGACGAGGGCTCGGCGCTCGTGCGCGTGAAATCCTTGAGCTACCTCGAGCAGGTGCTGGCACGGATGGAAGCGAAGGAACGCGGCGCCGACGAAGCCCTGCTGCTCAACACCCAAGGCCGCATCGCCGACGGCACGGCGGCGAATCTGTTCCTTTTCCTCTGCAACTGGTTGGTGACGCCGTCGCTCGACGAAGGCGCGCTGCCCGGCATTGTGCGTGCCGCCGCGATCCGGGAACTCGGCGCGGTCGAACGCGAACTGAAACCCGAGGACGTTTATCAGGCCGACGAGGCGATGATGGTCAACAGCCTCGGCGTGCGCGCGCTGGTCGAGCTCGACGGGCGTGCGATCGGCGACGGACAAGAGGGAGTCTGGTGCGCCAAGCTTCGCGAGCTTGCCCGCGCCGACGAATAGAAAGAGTTAGTGCGTCGAAACGCCGACGGTCGCGCGCGCGTAATCGCGCAGCACGTCGGCTTCGGGTTCCGCTTCGTTCAGGCGCGACGACTCCACGTCGCGGAGACTCACCATGTCCACGACCCGGGAACCCTCCATCACCGGCAGGTGGCGGATGCGGCGCTTGTCCATCAGGCGGGCGGCGTCCTTGACGGTGGTCGCGCGGGAGCAGGTGACCACGTCGCGGGTCATCAGCTCGCTCACTTTCAGGGTGCGCACGTCGTTCCGGCTCGCGGCCAGCGCCCGGATGACGTCGCGCTCGGACACGACCCCAGCGATGCGACCTTCGCCGTCGGTCACCGGCAACGCGCCGATCTTGTGACGGGCGAGCAGATCGATCACCAGCTGCACCGTGTCGTCCGGCCGGCAGGTGACGACCGGGGCGGTGCGGACCTTGAGCAGATCGGCGATGGTTTGCTGAGCCATAGGGGAAGCCTCCATGACGGCGAGAAATTTCTTATATATTTTTTCTAATATACACGTCTTTGAATACGCGGAAGGTGATTTATTTTAGTTTTAAAATCAATAACATATCAAATTAAAACCATCGCTCCTGTTTTCGACGCATCGCCGATCAAGGTGGCGACGCCAGCGATTTCGGCCCGCACGTCCGCGCGCAGATCGGCCGGATCGAGCCCGCGCGCCTTGAGCCCGAGTTCGCAGACAATGAAGCGCGCGCCCAGCTCGACGCACGCCGCCAGCAGCTGCTCGAAGTCGGCGAGGTTGCGGCGCTTGAAGGAATCGTCCATGGCGCCGCCGTCGCGAAAATTTTCCGAGGTCGCTTGGGACAGCGCCAATCGCCGCCACGCGGGCGCGCCCGCGGCGTCCGGCTTCATCAGCGCGCGGCATGCGTCCATGGTGAAGAACAGCGTCGCGCGCGTGCCCAGCGCCAACGCGCCCGAAGCTAGCACCAGGGCGTAATGCACTTTGTCGTATTCGCCGGAATAGACGATCAGGGAAAGCTCGTCGGGGCGGGTCGCGGTCATGGTCGTCTTCACCCGCGCCGGTGATGAAAAAGATCGCGGATGGTCGGGGCGTCACCGCACAAGGGGCAGCCCGGATCGGCCGGTACGCGGATCTTGCGCATCTCCGCCGACAGGCCGTCGCACAGCATGAGCCAGCCGGAGAGGCTCTCGCCGATGCCGAGAATTTCCTTCAAGACTTCGGTCGCCTGGAGCGAACCGATGACGCCGCAAAGCGCGCCGAGCACGCCGGCCTCCGCGCAGGACGGAATTTCGCCGGGCGGCGGGGGTTCGCGGAAGATGCAGCGATAGCACGGCCCGTGGCCGCCGCTCGGGCTCCATTCGTGCGCCTTGAAGGTGGCGACTTGGCCGTCGAAGCGGAGGATCGCCCCCGAGACCAAGGTCTTCTTGGCGAGAAAGCAGGCGTCGTTGAGCAGAAAGCGCGTTTCGAAATTATCGCTACCGTCGGCGACGATGTCGTAACCGGAAATCACGTCGAGCGCGTTGTCGGGGCCGATGCGCGCCTCGTGGGTTACCACCGTCACCTCAGGATTGATTTCGGCGATGGTGCGGCGCGCGCTCGCCACCTTGGCCTCGCCGATGCGTCCCGTGGCATGCACGATCTGGCGCTGAAGATTGGAAAGATCGACGTGATCGGCGTCGATCACGCCGAGCGTGCCGACTCCGGCGGCGGCGAGATAGAGCAGAAGCGGCGAGCCGAGCCCGCCCGCGCCCACCACCAGCACCTTGGCCCGCATCAGGCGCGCCTGGCCTTCGCCGCCCACCTCTTTCAGCAGGATGTGGCGGGCGTAGCGGCAGACCTGGGATTCGGTGAAATCCATGACGCGATTACTATCCTGGCCCTATCCCGACCCGATGCCTTCGAACAAGGCGGTCGAGAGATAGCGCTCGGCCGAGCTCGGCAGGATCACGAGCACGGTCTTGCCCGCCATCTCGGGCCGGGCGCCGATTTCGAGGGCGGCGGCGATGGCCGCGCCCGAGGAAATGCCGACCGGCAGGCCCTCCAGCTTTGCCGTCTTGCGCGCGGTCGCGAACGCGGTTTCGTTGCCGATGCGCAGGATTTCGTCGATCAGGCTGGTGTTGAGAACCTTAGGGACAAAGCCCGCGCCGATGCCTTGGATCTTATGCGGCCCCGGCGGTCCGCCCGACAGCACGGCGCTGTCCTCGGGCTCGACCGCGACCATGCGCAAGCCAGGTCGCCGTGGCTTCAACGTTTCGCCCACGCCGGTCAGCGTGCCGCCGGTGCCGACGCCGCTGACGATGACGTCCACGTTTCCTTCGGTGTCGCGCCAGATTTCCTCGGCGGTGGTGCGGCGGTGCACCTCCGGGTTGGCGGGATTCTCGAACTGCTGGGGCATGTAGGAGCCTTCGTGCGCGCGCAGCAACTCGACCGCGCGCTCGATCGCGCCGCGCATGCCCTTGGCCGCCGGGGTCAGCTCGATCTCGGCGCCGAGCAGGGCGAGAATCTTGCGCCGTTCCACCGACATGCTGTCGGGCATGGTCAGGATCAGCCGGTAGCCCTTGGCGGCGGCGGCGAAGGCTAGCGCGATTCCGGTGTTGCCCGAGGTCGGCTCGATCAGCACTGCGCCCGGCCGGATCAACCCGTCGCGTTCGGCCGCCTCGATCATGGCGCGCCCGATCCGGTCCTTGACCGACGAAAGCGGGTTGAAAAACTCGCACTTGCCGAGAATGTCCGCCTTGCACCCGGCCTCGGCGGCAAGCCGCGATAGCCGGACGATGGGCGTCGCGCCGACGGTCTCGACGATCGAGTTGAACACGCGACCGCGCGACGGCGGCGTTACGGCGGAAAATGTGGCGGTGGGCTTGTTCGGCATGGCGGTCAGATGGCGAAATCGAGGTTGCGACGACCTTCGCTCGCGATGCCGGCGGCGGCCGCGCGCGCACACAAATCCTCGATCGAAACCGTGTCGAGCCGGCCCATGAGAACGTCGTTCAATTCGCCCCACAGCGGCCGCACCACCTTCTGGCCGAGTATCGAGCCGCCGGCGTCGGCGATGTCGGCTTGGCCGGCTTCCAGCGCGCGCACGACGCGCACGATTTCGCCGACCGACACGCGTCGGCGCTCGCGCGCGAGCCGATAGCCGCCGCGCGGCCCCCGCACGCCGACCAGCACGCCGGCCCGCACCAGTTCCTGCAACGCGCGCTCGAGGTAGCGCTGGGGAATGCCCTGGCGGCGGGTGATCTCCGCGCTCGGCACCGGGTTGGCGCCGGCGTGGTAGGCAATGTCGAGCACCGCCTCGATCGCGAATAGGGTCTTGCGCGAGAGCTTGAGCATCACGCACCCCCGCCGGTCCCGGTCGAGCCGAACCCGCCCGGTCCACGCGCGCTCGCGGGCAACTCATCGCTCACGCGCCAGCGCACGGCCTCGATCCGTTGGACGACGATCTGGGCGATGCGCATGCCGCGCTCGACGACGAAGGGCGCCTCGCCGAGATTGACGAGGATCACCCGGACCTCGCCGCGATAGTCGCAATCGATGGTGCCGGGCGCGTTCAAGACGGTGACGCCGTGGCTGAGCGCGAGACCGGAGCGGGGGCGCACCTGCGCCTCGAAACCTTCGGGCAAGGCGAGCGCGATGCCGGTCGGAATCGTCTCGCGCTTGCCGGGGGCGAGTACGACCGGCCTCTCGACCGCGGCGAGCAGGTCGGCGCCCGCGGCCCCGGCGGTGGCGTAGGCCGGCAGCGCCAGGCCGTCGCCGTGGGGAAGGCGCACGACCCGGACCTCGACGGTCATGTGCGGCCCCGTTTCGAAGAACGCAGGGTTTCGGCGATCCGCCCCGCGAGCCGCTCGGCGAGCGCGTCCTTGCTCATCGCCGACCATTGGTCCGCACCCTTCGCCGACACCAGCGCGACACGGTTGGCGTCGCCGCCGAACACGCCGGTGCCTTCCGACACGTCGTTGGCGAGTATCCAATCGCAGCCCTTGGCCGCGAGCTTATTTTTGGCGTTAGCGATGAGATCGTCGGTTTCGGCGGCGAAGCCGATCACGAGTTTAGGCCGGCGTTTTCCGGCATGCGCGAGCGTCATCAGAATATCCGGGTTCTCGGCGAGCGCGATCTTGGGGGCCGCGCCGGTTTTCTTGATCTTTCTCTTGGCTGCCTCGGCCGGGCGCCAGTCGGCGACGGCAGCCGCGCACACCGCGACATCGACGGGCAACGCTCGTTCGCATGCCGCCAACATCGTGCGCGCCGATTCCACGTGTACCGTCGCGACGCCATCGGGATCGGGAAGCGCCACCGGCCCCGTCACCAAAGTCACGCGGGCGCCGGCGCGGGAAAGCGCGCGGGCGATGGCGTGGCCCTGCTTGCCCGACGAGCGGTTGGCGATGTAGCGCACCGGATCGAGCGCTTCCCAGGTCGGGCCGCTGGTGACCAGCGCGCGCGCGCCGCGAAGCGCGCCGACCGGCGCGCCACCGTCGGCGAGGAACGCAAGCACCGCGCGGACGATGGCGTCGGGCTCGGCCATGCGGCCCATGCCCCATTCGCCGCAGGCCATGTCGCCTTCCTCGGGGCCGACGAAACGGACGCCGCGTTTTTTCAAGGTCGCGAGATTGGCTTGCGTCGCCGGATGTTCCCACATGCGCACGTTCATGGCCGGCGCCGCCATCACCGGCTTGTCGGTGGCGAGCAAGAGCGTGCTGGCGAGATCGTCGGCGAGGCCGGCCGCCATCTTGGCGAGCATATCGGCGCTCGCCGGGGCCACCAGCACCAGGTCCGCCTCGCGCGAAAGCCGGATATGCCCCATCTCGCTTTCGTCGGTCAGCGAAAAGAGATCCTCGTAGACTTTGTCCTCGGCGACGGCGGCGAGCGCGAGCGGAGCGACGAATTGCTTGCCGCCCCGGCTCAGCGCGCAGCGAACGGCGAGCCCGTGTTCGCGCAGGCGGCGCACCAGTTCCGGCGTCTTGTAGGCGGCGATGCCGCCGGTGACGACCAGCAAGATGCGGCGACCGGCCTCGGGTCGCATAGGCGATTTATTGGGGTTCTTAACCATTTAACTAATGCTTTGTGTGGATAGGCTAGCGCCCGCGTCCACGCTCCGCAAGGATGGAAGTAAGCTATTGAATTTGAATGATTTTAAACTTAGTTGCTGATCGCCTTAAGCCACTCGAGCACGATCCCGACACCCTCGCTCGGCGTATCCAGGTGCCCGCCCGGAACGGAGGCGTAGCGGTTTTTCGGGTGCGCCGGTGCCTGGTCGTAAATCGCTCCCTTGCCGGTGGCGAACAAGGAATCGTTCTCGCCGATGACCCACAGCAACGCGGCTCCCGGTTTGATCTTCGCTGCCGTCCGCGTCATCGCGGCCGCGCCCTCGGTGTCGAAATAGCTGAGAAAGATGCTCGCGGTCGTGCGTTTGCCCTCCCGGCGTCCCTGGTTGAGATCGTTGAACTCGAACGGCTCGTTGCCCTTGCCGGCGGCGGCTTGCACCTTGGCGCGCTCGACGTCGGCGGCCATGGCCTGGCGGAAGCGGCCCAGGTCGGGAACATGCCCGGGGGCGAGCGCGACGAGACCGACGACACCCTCCCGCGTGGCGCTATAGGCGAGTGCGGCGTTGGCGCCGAAACTGTGCCCGCCGACGACGATGCGTTGCGCGCCGTTGGCTTTGAGCTTGGCGACAGCCTGGTCGATTTCTTTCAAGGCGTCGTCGTAACCGACATCGTAATTGCGGTGCCGCGACCAGGGCATGATCGGCGTTTCTAACATCACCCCGGCGCTTTGGAGGGCGTACGAAATCCGGTAGAGGTGGCGGTCGTCGGGCGCGCCCCACTTGCCGTGTATCAGCACGATGCCGATCTTGCGCTCCTTCAGGTCCTGGGCCGCTGCGTGTGGGGCGGCACCAAGCAGGACGAACAACGCGGCCAGCAGACCGGCGATCCGACGGGGCATGGGTTTCGTCCTTGTATGAAGGTTAGAGCCGCCAGCCCCAATGGAGCGCGGCGATGCCGCCCGAAAGGTTGTGGAAGCCGACCCGCTCGAAGCCGGCTTGGCCGAACATCCGCGCGAATTGTTCTTGCGGCGGAAAGCGGCGGATGCTTTCGGCGAGATATTGGTAGGCGTCGCGATCGCCGGCGATTTTTTCGCCGAGCGCCGGCAGCACCTTGAACGACCATGCGTCGTAGAGTCGGTCGAGCCCGGGCAGCGACATCTTGCTGAATTCGAGTACCACGAACCGCCCGCCGGTCTTGAGCGCGCGGTAGGCTTCCGCCAGCGCCGCGTTGAGCCGGGTCACGTTGCGCAGGCAAAAGGCGCTGGTGGCGACGTCGAACGTCCGGTCGGCCGAGGGCAGGTTTTCGGCGTCGCCCGCGCTCCAGGCGATGCCGGAATCGTGCCCGCGTTCGGCGGCGCGTTTGCGCCCGACCGCGATCATGCTGGGGTTGACGTCGACCACCGTCGCCGGTCCGCCGCCCGCGTCGCGCCAGAGCATGGCGATGTCGCCGGTGCCGCCGCCGATGTCGAGGAGCGTGAGGTCCGCGCGCGGCTTGAGCCGGTCGATGAGCGCCCGCTTCCACAGGCGATGCACGCCGAGGCTCATCAGGTCGTTCATCAGGTCGTAGCGCTCGGCAACCGAATCGAACACCCGGCGCACCAGCGGCGCCTTCTCCGATTCCCCGACGGTGCGGAAACCGAAATGGGTGCGGCGGGGTTCGGGCGCGGGCGTCATGGTCGGAACGATAGCCGAGGCGGGCGGCCTTCGCTAGCATGCGCGGTGTCCGAGGTCCGCCAATGCCCGAACTGCCCGAAGTGGAAACCGTCCGCCGCGCGCTCGCCCGCCAACTAGAAGGCCGTCGCATCGCCCGGGTCCGGGTGCGAAAGCGCGACTTGCGCGTTCCATTGCCGCGTGACTTCGCCCGCCGCCTGGAGGGCCGCCGGGTGCACGAGGTCGCGCGCCGCGCCAAGTTCCTGCTCGTCCGGCTCGACCATGACGACATCCTGGTCGCGCACCTCGGCATGTCGGGGCGGATGCGGCTGTTCAGCCCGCCCTTGCCGGCGGCGGAAAAGCACGACCATGTCGAGATTGAAACCGACGATGGAACGATCCTTCGTTTCAACGACCCGCGCCGGTTCGGCCTGATGGCGCTCGTGCCCGAAATGGACCTCCCCCGGCACCCGTGGTTCCGCGCCCTCGGGCCCGAGCCGCTGGCCGCCGATTTCGACGGCGCCGCCCTCGCCCGGCGGCTGGCCGGGCGCGGGACCGCGCTCAAGGCCGCGCTCATGGACCAGCGCATCGTCGCCGGCATCGGCAACATCTACGCGTGCGAGGCTTTATTCCGCGCGCGGCTTTCGCCGTTCCGCAAAGCGGGATCGATCAAGGGACCCCGCGCGGACGCCCTGGCGCGCGCCATCCATGCGGTGCTCGAAAGCGCCATCGCCGCCGGCGGGTCCTCGCTCCGCGATCATCGCCAGCCTTCGGGCGAGCTCGGCTATTTCCAGCATCGCTTCGCGGTCTACGACCGCGAGGGCAAGCCGTGCCCCGGCTGCGATTGCGACGCCGCCGAAACCGGCGGCATACGCCGCAAGGCGCAGGGTGGGCGATCGACGTTTTATTGTCCGCGCCGCCAGCGGTGAAAAGGGCGGCGCGGGATGATATACGTTTTCTTATGACGTTGTTGTCTTCGCTCCGATGCGTGCTTGCCGCCGCGGCCCTGGTCGCGGGGCTGTCGGCCGCGCAAGCGCCCGCGCAAACCGCGACTCCCGCGACACCGGCCGAACCCGACGAAGAAGCGGTGTTTCTGTCCGTGATCGAGGACATTCCCTTGATGCCGGGCCTGGTCGAAGACGAAGCCCGCGCCCTGGTCTTCGACGCGGCGCAGGGAAGGCTCGCGGAAACTTATGCCCGGGGCAAAGTCGAGGCCAAGGCCGTGCGCGAGTTCTACGGCGAAACGTTGCCCGCGCTCGGCTGGCGTGCCGAAGGGCGCTCCCGCTGGGTGCGCGAGGGCGAGGTCCTGACCCTCGACATCGCCGACCGGGCGGACGGCCTCGACGTGCGGTTTTCCTTGTCTCCCGCCCGGGTTCGATAAGCCCTCCGGTGAAGACCTGTCGCTCGGGCCGGTTCCGTCATATCTTCCCACGCCGCTCCAGGAGGTACCGCCATGGCCTTTCAGAACATCATCGTCGAAACGCGCGGGCCGGTCGGGCTCGTCATTTTCAACCGACCCAAGGCGCTCAACGCCCTCAACGCCCAATTGATCGCGGAACTGGCGCAGGCGCTGGATGCCTTCGAAGCCGACGCCGCCGTCGGCGCGATCGTGGTGACCGGCAGCGAAAAGGCGTTCGCGGCCGGCGCCGACATCAAGGAAATGAAGGACAAGACTTTCGCCGAAGCCTTTCTCGGCGATTTCATCTCGGATTGGGAGCGCCTCGCGCGTTGCCGCAAGCCGACCATCGCGGCGGTCGCCGGCTACGCGCTCGGCGGCGGTTGCGAAATGGCGATGATGTGCGATTTCATCCTCGCCGCCGACAACGCCAAGTTCGGCCAACCGGAAATCACGCTCGGCATCATCCCCGGCGCGGGCGGCACCCAGCGCCTGACCCGCGCGGTGGGAAAGTCCAAGGCGATGGAAATGTGCCTGACCGGGCGGATGATGGACGCGGCCGAGGCCGAGCGCTCGGGCCTGGTCAGCCGGGTGGTGCCGGCGGCCGAACTGGTGGAAGAAGCGGTCAAGACCGCCACCGCCATTGCCAAGATGTCCCGGCCATCGGCCCTGATGACCAAGGAAGCGGTCAACCGGGCATTCGAGACGACGCAGGCGGAAGGCATCCGCTTCGAGCGCCGTTTGTTCCATTCGCTGTTCGGCACCGCCGACCAGAAGGAAGGCATGGCCGCCTTCGCCGAAAAACGCCAACCCAATTTCGCCAACAAATAGGCCCGCGCGCGGTCGGCCGAAAAACGTTGGGTCCCGCGGTTGACGGCGCGGAGGCCGGGGGCTATAAGCTTCTCCCTCCGCGTCGATCGGCGCGCCTGCGAGGGAGCTTGGCGCGGAAAACCCGGGTTCGGAGTTCGTTTCGGATTATAGGGCATCATGGGCGACCAAGCACCAGCGGCCGGCGCAGGCGCAAAAAAGAAAAAAATCGCGCGCACGAAGTCGGCGCTCAAGCGCGCGCGCCAGGCGCCGAAACGGACTGCGATCAATATCGCGCGGCTAAGCCGGGTTCGCACCGCCGTGCGGGCGGTCGAGGCCGCCATCGCCGCCGACGACAAGAAGAAAGCCGAGGCCGCGCTCTGCGTGGCCGAGCCGGAACTGATGCGCGGAAGCCGCCAGGGCGTCGTCCATCGCCGCGCGGCGGCACGCAAGATATCGCGTCTCGTCGCCCGCATTCGCAAGATAGGTTGAGACTTCCGTTCCCCCGCGCGCTTTCCCTCGCGCGGCGAATTCTCCCGTTTGACGCCGGGTCGGTCGGCGCTTAGTTTGGCGCGCGGGGTTGAGTTCATTTTCGGACCGATTTCGTTCCCGGCCGCGGTTAACAGACTGCGAACGCTCGGTATTTTTTACACGCCGTTTCGTTTTATTTCGTTCGCGATCGCGCGCGCCACGAAATTTCGTCAAGGGAGATTTTCTCACGCGCGACGGTCACAAGCCGGTTGCGCACACGAGAGCCTCTCGCTACAGTCCGTTTGTGTCGATGACGCACATCCGCGCGCCCACGTAAAATATCCGCACACACGCTTTATCCGCTTCGCCACATTCACGCGAGAAACACAGCACCTGCAATCTCGAACGACGGAAGCTTGGCGACTTCGTTCGCGTAAATCCTCGGAATCGAGAGCGGGCAGACGAGAGTGATAAATCGGGTCGGATGACGGGCGGTGGAGGCGCGAGCGTATGACAAGGAAATCCGGCGAAGAAGCTGGCTTCCACGGCTTTCAGGGGGTTCTTGACGAATTTTGTTTCCAATATCCTACTCTGGTCGGCCCGGTTTTCCGGGGCCTCCGGCGCGCCGCAGCCATGGCGACGCAATGAGGACTCAGGAGGTCGCGTCCGGCGGTGACGGCGACCGGAACCGAGCAGCGAGCGATTTCGAGAACCGGTTTTTTAGGGAAGAGTTCTTAATGTCCAGGGACAAAAACCCAAGCCCGGCGCTGATTTCAAACATTGAAAACGAATGGCGCGACATTTGCGCGCGCTTGCGCGGCGAAGTGGGCGACGCGGCCTGGCAAAGCTGGCTCAAGCCGATGGCGGTCAAGTTGTTCGAGAACGGCCGCGTCCGCTTCGCGGTGCCGACCCGGTTCATGCGCGACTGGGTGCTCGACAACTACGCCGACCGGATCGCCAGGATGTGGCGCGAGATCAACCCGGGGGTGGCCGGTCTCGACGTCCAGGTTTCCGCGGAACGCGCGGCTCCGCCGCTCCGGCCGCCGGCATCCGGGCCGCAGTTCGGCGCAAAGGGTTCGCCCGCGTCCGCCGGCGACGCGGCCAACGGAATATCGGGCGGGACGCCCGGCGCGCCGGGGGCCCGCCCCGCGCGCGAGGGCATCAGCGCGCCCCTCGATCCGCGCCATGTGTTCGATGCCTTCGTCGTCGGCAAGCCGAACGAATTCGCCTGGGCGGCGGCGAAACGGGTGGCCGAGGCGACCAAGGCCCCGCCCTTCAATCCGCTCTTCCTCTACGGGGGCGTCGGCCTCGGCAAGACCCACCTGATGCACGCGATCGCCTGGCACATCCGCACCCACCAGCCGAAGCGCAACGTCATCTATATGTCGGCCGAGAAGTTCATGTACCACTTCATCCGCGCGCTGCGCGAGCAGAACACGGTCGATTTCAAGGAAAAGTTCCGCTCGGTCGACGTGATGATGATCGACGACGTGCAGTTCATCGCCGGCAAGGATTCGACCCAAGAGGAATTCTTCCACACCTTCAACGCCCTGGTCGACCAAGGCCGCCAGATCGTGATTTCCGCCGACAAGTCGCCCTCCGACCTGGAGGGGATGGAGGAACGGCTGATTTCGCGCCTCAACTGCGGCTTGGTCGCCGATATCCACGCCACCACCTACGAATTGCGTCTCGGCATCCTCGAATCGAAAACCGAACAGATCGGCGAGGCGGTGCCGCACAAGGTGCTGGAATTCCTGGCGCACCGGATCACCGGCAACGTGCGCGAACTGGAAGGGGCGCTGAACCGGGTCGTCGCCCAGGCCCAGCTGGTCGGGAGCGAGATTTCGCTCGAAAACACCCAGGACTACCTCAAGGACATGCTCCGGGCCAACGACCGGCGGGTGACGATCGAGGACATCCAGAAACGGGTCGCCGTCCACTTCAACGTCCGCCACGCCGATATGTTCTCCGAGCGCCGCTCGCGCTCGGTCGCAAGGCCGCGCCAGATCGCCATGTACCTCGCCAAGCAGCTGACCCAGCGCTCGTTGCCCGAAATCGGGCGCAAGTTCGGCGGTCGCGACCACACCACGGTCATGCACGCGGTCCGCAAGGTGGAAGAATTGCGCGCCCAGGACCAAGCCTTCGCCGAGGACGTGGACATGCTCCGGCGCATGCTGGAGGGTTGAGAGGCCGGGATTTTTTCGGCTTCGGCGCGCGGTTCCCCCGACAAGGCGTTTTGCTATAATGGCCGGACTGTCTCCGGTATCCGCCATCGCAACCTAGCCGATATCCCATGAAATTCACGATCGAGAGGGCCGCGCTGCTGAAGACTCTGGGTCACGTGCAAAGCGTGGTCGAGCGGCGCAACACCATTCCCATTCTCGCCAACGTCAAGATCGCGGCCGCCGACGGCAAGCTCGCGCTCAGCGCGACCGATATGGATATCGAGGTGGTCGAAAGCGTCGCCGCCGCGATCGCGGCCAAGGGCGCGACCACCGCGCCCGCGCATACCCTTTACGAGATCGTCCGCAAGCTGCCCGAGGGCGCCGAGGTCGAGATGGACGCCGGCGGCGACGGCAAGATCGCGGTCCGCGCCGGGCGCTCGCGCTTCCAGCTCGCCTGCCTCCCGGTCGAGGAATTTCCGGTCATGGGCGGGGGCAGTTACGCCCACACGTTCCGTCTCGGCGCCGCCGAATTGCGCGGCATCGTCGAGCGCACGCGCTTCGCCATTTCCAACGAGGAGACTCGCTACTACCTCAACGGCATCTACCTGCACGCGGCCAAGCACGACAAGACGCCGGTGCTGCGCGCGGTCGCGACCGACGGCCATCGCCTTGCCCGCGTCGAAGCGCCGCTGCCCAAGGGCGCCGTCGGCATGCCCGGCGTGATCGTGCCGCGCAAGACCGTCAACGAGTTGCACCGGCTGATCGAAGGGTCGGACGCCGAGGTCGAGATCGGCGTATCCGACACCAAGATCCGCTTCGCCCTCGACGGCGCGGAAATCGCCTCCAAGCTGATCGACGGCACCTTCCCCGATTACGAGCGGGTGATCCCGACCGGCAACGACAAGAAAATGGAAGTCAACCGCCGGATCTTCACCGAGGCGGTCGATCGCGTTTCCGCCATCTCGAGCGAGAAGTCGCGCGCGGTCAAGCTCAAGCTCGGGCGCAACACGCTGGAACTCTCCGCCACCAGCGCGGAAAACGGCAGCGCCAGCGAGGAGATCGAGGTCGCCTACCAGGGCCTGGGCCTCGAGATCGGCTTCAACGCCCGCTACCTGCTCGACATCGCCCAGCAGATGAGCGGCGATACCGTGCGGCTCTCCATGGCCGACGCCGCATCGCCGACCATTCTGGTGGACGCGGCCGATGCCGCCGGCCTCTACGTCCTGATGCCGATGCGGGTATGACCCGGGCGTCGGCGTCGTCGCGCCCCCCGACCGAGCCCGCTCCGGTCGCCCTCGAGCGCGCGGCGTTTTCCGTCGGCCAGCTCGCGCTCTCCGATTTTCGCTCCTATGCCGGGCTTCGGCTCGACGTTCCCGCCGGTCCCGGCCTGATCGTTCTGGTCGGTCCGAACGGCGCGGGCAAGACCAACGTGCTGGAGGCGATTTCGTTTCTCGCGCCGGGCCGGGGATTGCGCGCGGCGGCGCCGGCCGAGCCGACCCGCTGGGACGCGGCGGCGGCAGGGCCCGCCCTGCGCCCGGCGTGGGCGGTGGCGGCGCGAGTCGATGGGCCCCGCGGCACGCACGAGATCGGCACCGGTCTCGATCCCGAAGCGGACGCGCCCGAACGCCGCCTGGTGCGCGTCGACGGCACGCCCGCGCGCGCGCAGGGGCGGCTCCGGGAAACGTTCGCGGTCCACTGGCTGACGCCACCGATGGAGCGCTTGTTTCAGGACGGCGCCGGCGAGCGTCGCAAATTCATCGATCGCGTCGCCGCCGGGCACGCTGAGTTGAAACAGAATTACGAGCGGGCGGCGCGCGAGCGCATCCGGCTGCTGGCCGATTCCGGGGCCGGGGCCGAGCCTGGCTGGCTCGCGTCCCTGGAAGCGCGCATGGCCGAAACCGGCATCGCGCTGGCATGCGCGCGCGCGGCCGCCGCCGCCAGACTCGACGCCGCCTGCCGCGAGGCGCGCGGGGTCTTTCCCGGCGCGCGGGTGGCGATGACGGGCGCGGTCGAAGACTGGCTTGCGGAAGGCCCCGCGCTCGCGGCCGAGGAGCGGCTCCTCCGTGCGCTCCGGGATTCGCGCGAACGCGACGCCCTTACCGGCACGACCCGTGTCGGCCCGCACCGCAGCGACATGGCGGTGCGCCACGCCGGGGCCGACCGCGCGGCCGAACAGTGCTCGACCGGCGAGCAGAAGGCGCTCTTGATCGCGCTGGTGCTCGGCGCGGCCGACGTGCTGGCGGACGCCCACGGCGCCCGGCCGACGCTGCTGCTCGACGAGGTTGCCGCCCATCTCGACCGCGTCCGGCGCGAGGCCCTGTTCGCGGCGCTCCTCGATTCGGGCGTCCAAGCGTGGCTGGCCGGGACCGAGCGCGAACCGTTCGCGCCACTCGCCGGCCGGGCGCTCTTTCTCGCGGTCGGCGCGGGCGCGATCGAACCCTTGCCTTGATGCGCCGGGTGGGTGAATCTCGGGATCATGAGCGCCAAAGCCGACAGGCCCGAGAGATGTCCCGATAAGGCTCCCGAAAAAGCCCCCGAAAAGGCTTACGACGCCGACTCGATCAAGGTCCTGCGCGGGCTCGACGCCGTGCGCAAGCGTCCCGGCATGTACATCGGCGACACCGACGACGGCACCGGGTTGCACCACATGGTCTACGAGGTGGTCGACAACGCCATCGACGAGGCGCTCGCCGGCTACTGCGACCGGGTCGACGTGGTGCTCAACGGCGACGGCTCGGTCACGGTGCGCGACAACGGCCGCGGCATTCCGACCGATCTCCATCCCGAGGAAAAGGTCTCGGCGGCCGAGGTCATCATGACCCAGCTCCATTCGGGCGGCAAATTCGACCAGAATTCCTATAAGGTTTCGGGCGGCCTGCACGGGGTTGGCGTTTCCGTGGTCAACGCCCTCTCCGAATGGCTGGAGCTGCGCATCTGGCGCGCAGGGCGCGAGCATTTCGTGCGCTTCCGGCACGGTGCGGCCGAGGCGCCGCTCAAGGCGACCGGCGAAGCGCCCAAGACCGAATCCGGGAAGCCCTTGACCGGAACCGAGGTCACCTTCCTCGCCTCCAAGGAAACCTTCTCCAAGACCGAATACGATTTCGCCACCCTCGAGCACCGGCTGCGCGAGCTCGCGTTCCTCAACTCCGGGGTGCGGCTGACCCTCACCGACGCGCGCAAGCCAACGCCGACGGTGGTCGACATGCACTACGAGGGCGGCCTCAAGGCGTTCGTCGATTGGCTCGACCGTTCCAAGAACGCGTTGATCCCGACCATCGTGGTGAAAAGCGAGAAGGACGGCCTCACGGTCGAGGCGGCGCTGCAATGGAACGACGCCTACCACGAGACCATGTTCTGCTTCACCAACAACATCCCGCAGCGCGACGGCGGCACCCATCTCGCCGGCTTCCGCAACGCGCTCACCCGCTCGATCGCCAAGTACGCCGAGGATTCCGGCATCGCGCGCAAGGAGAAGATCCCGATCAGCGGCGAAGACGCGCGCGAGGGCCTCACCTGCGTGCTCTCGATCAAGGTGCCGGACCCCAAGTTCTCGTCCCAGACCAAGGACAAGCTGGTCTCGTCCGAGGTCCGCCCGGCGGTCGAAGGCGTGATGGGCGAAGCCCTCGATTCCTGGTTCGAGGAGCATCCGACCGAGGCGAAGAAAGTCATCGGCAAGATCGTCGAGGCCGCGCTCGCGCGCGAAGCGGCGCGCAAAGCCCGCGAACTGACTAGGCGCAAGGGCGCGCTCGATCTCTCGTCGCTGCCGGGCAAGCTCGCCGACTGCCAGGAACGCGATCCGGCCAAGTCGGAACTGTTCATCGTCGAGGGCGACTCGGCCGGCGGTTCGGCCAAGCAGGGCCGCGACCGGCGCACCCAAGCGATTCTGCCGTTGCGTGGGAAGATTTTGAACGTGGAACGCGCCCGCTTCGACAAGATGCTGAGCTCGGCCGAAATCGGCACCCTGATCGCTGCGCTCGGCACCGGCATCGGCAGCGAGGACTTCGACATCGCCAAGTGCCGCTACCACAAGATCATCATCATGACCGACGCCGACGTGGACGGCGCCCACATCCGCACCCTGCTGCTCACCTTCTTCTTCCGCCAGATGCGCGAGGTGGTGGAGAAAGGCTATCTCTACATCGCCCAGCCGCCGCTCTACCGGGTGAAACGCGGCACGTCCTCGGTCTACTTGAAGGACGACGCCGCGCTCGAGGATTTTTTGTTCTCGGCGGTGATCGAGGAAGGCGCCGTGTTCGTGCCCTTCGACGGCCAGCAGGTTGGCGGCGCGCACTTGCGCGAAGTGGTCGAAGCCGCGCGCCAGATCAAGGGCATGATCGCGCGTCTCGGCGCCCACGTCGCCATGCCGGTGCTCGAGCAGGCGGCGATCCTGGGCGCGCTCGACCCCCGGGTGCTGGCCGACCGCAAGCAGGCGGGCGAGGTCGCCGGCGTGATCGCCAAGCGCCTCGACGCCCTAGTGCCGGCGATCGAGCGCGGCTGGAAGGGCGAAGCGCTCGTCGACGGCAGCCTAGCGTTCGCCCGCACGCTGCGGGGTGTGGCCGAACGCCACGTCATCGACGGCGCGGTTATCCGCTCCTCCGACGCGATCAAGCTCGAAAAGCGCGCGGCCGAACTGCAAAAGCTCTACGCCCGCCACGGCAAGCTGGAGGTCAAGGGCGAAACGATCCCGATTACCGGGCCGGTCGCTCTGGTGGACGCGGTGACGCGGCTCGGACGCAAAGGTCTCTCGATCCAGCGCTACAAGGGCTTGGGCGAGATGAACCCGGAGCAGCTCTGGGAAACGACGCTGGACGCCGAGGTGCGCACGCTCCTGCAGGTCAAGGTCACCCACGCCGACGAAGCGGAAGAGGTCTTCTCCAAGCTGATGGGCGATGTGGTCGAACCCCGGCGGGATTTCATCCAGGAAAACGCGCTCAAGGTCGCGAACCTGGACGTGTAGAATTAGGCGAAAGGGCAAACTGTTTTGCCCGTGTTTCTTGCACTCTTTCTAAATTTTTTGTGGTTGTCTTTTCCAATTCGCTTTTAGATAGTGGTACAAACGAAGATTCGCAGGAATAAGACATGCCCTTGCGGCAGTGGCAAAAAGTATTAAAAGTGTCATGGCATGGTTACCGCTCCAAGCCAGACACCGGAATCTTTTGTGCCAAAATTAGAGTTTGTTCGCGGTAAATTTAGGCCACTTCGCGCACACCACTTCGCCCAGGCAGACGGTATCGACCGGCGCTTCGTCGGCGATGCGGAAATAGAAATCCCGCCGTCGGTCCGCTGGCCAATTGTGCAGCAAGGTCCCCAACGTCAGCGCGACGCGCGGTCCCGCCGGTGGGCGGGCGGACGGAGAAATCCCCGCGCGCTTATCAAGATGCGCCCCTACCGGGGCGCGCGCCGGTTTCGTCTTCGCCCTAGTGCCAGATTTTGGCGTAGCCGCCGAGCGTTTCATGGTGACCTTCCGTGACTTGACGCAGATCGACGGTCTTGAGCGGCTTGCCCGCGAGCGCGGAGTCGAGCGCGCGGCGCAAGGTTCCCACCACCTCGGCGACATAGGCGCGCCCGCGCTGGCGGCCCTCGATCTTGAAGGCGCGCACGCCGGCCTTGAGCAGCGCCGGCAGGGTTTCGACCGCGTTCAGGCTGGTCGGTTCCTCGAAAGGATAGGCCGCGCGGCCGCGCACGCGGTAACAACCGCGGCAGAAGGTCGGGTAGCCGGCGGGCTCGCCCGCCGGATGGCTCGAAATCGCGTGCCGGCCGAGACGGGAAACCAGGGCGCCGTCCGCATTCTGGTCGTAGCGGACGTATTCGGCGGGTGAGCACGCCCCGCCCAGGTTCGGCGAAATGCCGGTGACGTAGGACGACAGCGCGCAGCGGCCCTCGGCCATCACGCCCATGGCGCCGAACAGGAAAACCTCGGCCTCGACCGGCACGCGCCGGATCAATGCCGCGACTTCGGCGACGGTGAGCGTCCGGGGCAGGATCACGCGGCGAATGCCGAATTCGCGGCGGAAGAATTCGATCGCCTCGGCGGTGGAGGCGGACGCTTGGACCGAGAGATGCAGGCGCAGGTCTGGATGTTTCTCGGCCGCGTAGGCCGCGACCGCGATGTCGGCGACGATCGCGGCGTCGGCCCCGAGACGCGCGGCGTCGTCGATTGCGGCGCGCCACGGCCCGGGCTCGCCGGCGAGCGCGAAGGTGTTGATGGCGACGAAGACCTTGACGCCGCGCCGGTGGGCAAGCGCGACGGCGTCCTTCATCTCGGGGCGGCTGAAGTTGAGGCCGGGAAAATTGCGCGCATTGGTGCGGTCGCGGAATCCGACATAGACCGCGTCGGCGCCCGCGTCCACCGCCGCGCGCAAGGCGGCCGGGGTGCCGGCGGGGCAAATCAGTTCGGCCGCTTGGGTCATGGGGCGGCCCGCTGGGCCGTCGATCGGGCGTGCACTCTTTCCAGGATTCCGCCGCCGAGGCGCAGCAGGCGCTGCACCAGCCTCGCCGCGCGTCCGGGCGGAAACACCAGTTCGGCGAGTCCGCCGAGTTCGGCGTTGTCGAGGGCGTTGCGCAACGCCACCGCCGCCTCTGTCGAGCCCTCGATCGCGATCTCGCGGGAAAAGAACAGCGCGTCTCCGTCGAGCCGGCCGTCGGCGAGCGCCGCGAGCCGGCTGAGCGGGCCCCGCACGACGGCGGCGACCCGGGCCGGATCGAGATCGCTCTTGGCCACCGCGCGCATTCTCGGGCGGCGGGTGTCGGCGCGCACGATGACGGCGACGGGAAGCTCGTCGGGAACCATGGCGAAGGTGGGATCGGGGATCGCCGCCAGCCGTTCGAACAGATCAGGATGACGGCGGGCGGCGAAATGGGCGGTCGCGGCGAGCAAGGGGCCGAGCACCCGGGCGAGGACCGCCGCGCCCCGATAGGGGCGCAACCCGATACGCGCGCGGTGATTCGCCCGCGCGCCCCGATCGCGGCGCGTTATCGAACGTTCGGCTCGCGGCCCTCGGGTCGGCGCCGGAATGGGGTTTGCCACGTTGTCAATCCCCGCGGATCGGAAACGCGCATGATGCCGCGGGCGAACGGCCCGTCCTTGATTGTGGTCAAGGGGGTTTTCTCAGCGAAGGCGGCTTTGCGGAGGTCCGCGCCGCCTCAGGCGACGAAGCGTTCCTTCGCCGCGCGCGCCGCATTGGCCTCGTCGGCGGAATAGCCCTTGCCCGACCACAGCATGGTGTAGGCGGTTTCCTCGTTGCCGTTCTCGCAGAGCGCGATCACGTCCTTGAACAGCGGCTGGAAGGTCGGGCTCCGGTGGGACTTTTCGTGTTCGGCGAACGAGCGCCAAAAAGTGACGATCAGCGCCTCGCGCCCCTTCAGGGGATGGGCGACAGCCTGGCCGACGGTCGAGCCTTCGTTGGACACCTGGCCCGAATTGAGGCAAACGAAGCCGCCCACGAACCCGGTGTCGGAATGGTAGGTCTTGACGTTTTCGCACAGCATCGCGACCCGTTCTTCCAACTCGTCCAGGTTGTGTTCGGGCTTCAGGATCACCCGGTTGACGGTGACGACGCCGTCGGCGGGAAAATCGGGAATGAAAGACATCGGGGCCACCTCCGTTAACCATCCCGGGCCGAGGGCCCGGCGCATGTGTCTTTGACACACATAGGCGGGACGGCCGGGATTACCAGGGGCGCCGAGTAGGGGCATTGGCAAGGCCGGCCACCTTTACGGGCCGGTTGCGCGAAAGCCCGAATCCGGGCATGGTTTCGCACTGACGCGGGCCTTTTGCGCCTGCTTCCAACAGCAAGATTCGCAAGGGAGGATCATCACATGTTCGAACGCACTTTTGCAGCCGTCGCGTTGGCCGCGGCGTTGGCCGTATCGGGCGCCGCCCAGGCGCAGATGAAGCCGATGACTCTCGGCACCGCCTCCGTCGGCGGGACGTATTTCATTTACGGCGGCGTGGTCGCGAGCCTGCTGACCGAGAAGCTCGGCGTCAACGTCTCGACCCAGCAAACCCAGGGCCCGAACCAGAACGTGATCCTGACCGACGGCAAGCAGGTCGAACTCGGCATGACCACCATGGGCGTCGCGTTGCAGGCCTGGAACGGCACCGGCGATTGGACCAAGGGCAAGAAGTACAACAACATCCGCGCCGTGTTCCCGATGTACGACACGCCGTTCCACTTCATCACCACGGAAAAGAGCGGCATCAAGTCGGTCGCCGACCTGAAGGGCAAGCGCGTCGGCGTCGGGCCCAAGGCCGGCACCTGCGGCACCTACTTTCCGCTGATGTTCAAGGCGCTCGGCATCGACATGGACATCCGCTTCGGCCAAGCGAGCGACATGGGAAGCCAACTCGGCGACGGCCTTCTCGACGTGTTTCCGTTTTGCGCCGGCGTGCCGATCGCGATCTATACGGAATTGGAGGCGCAACGCCCTGTCCGCTTCTTCACCTTCACCGACGCCGAGCTCGCCAAGGTCAAGAAGGATATTCCGGAGCTTTCCGACTCGGTCATCCCCAAGGGCACCTACAAGACCCAGACCGAGGACCACAAGACCGTCGGCCTCTACAACTTCTTCATCGTCCACAAGGACATGGATGCCGACACGGTCTACAAGATCGCCAAGGCGGTGCTGGAAAACAAAGCCGCCATGGTCAAGGGCCACGCGGCGGCCAAGGAAACCCTGATCCAGAACTGGACCAAGAACACGTTCCTGCCGTTCCATCCGGGCGCGGTGAAGTATTACAAGGAAAAAGGGATCACTATTCCCGCTAACCTCGGCGGCTGATCCGAAACCTCTTCGGCCGGCGCCGCGTCGCCAATGACGCGACGCTGCGCCCGAGGGTAGACCAGATCGCGCCAGTGACCGCCCCGTCCGCCGCCAACGCGCCAGAAACGCCAGACGAAACGCCGAGCGAGCTTGAGTTCTCGGGCAGCCAGCGCACCCTCGTCGGCTGGCAGAAGGCGCTGTTCTACTGGCTCTGCGCCGGGTTCACGGCGTTCCACCTGATCGTCCTCAACGTCTATCCGATCGATTCGATGTATCTCCGCGCCGTGCACCTGGGTTGGGGCTCGGTGATCGGTTTCGGCTTTTTCGCTTGGCGCGCGGGCGCGGCGAATGGGCCGATCCCTTGGCACGACTGGCTGTTGATGGCGGCGTCCGCCGCGTGCGCGGGCTACGTGGTCGTGTTCCTCGACGAGCTGCAGATCCGCGCCGGCGCGCTCTATACGGCGGCCGACTTCGCCGTCGGCCTCGCCGGCACCGCGCTGGTGCTGGAACTCGCGCGTCGCCTCGCCGGCACCGCGTTGATGCTCATTGCCGGGGTGTTCCTGCTCTACGCCTTCGTCGGCCCTTGGATGCCGGGCGTGCTGTATCACAAGGGCTTCAACGTCGGCTTCATCTTTTCCTACATCTTCAGCGAATACGGCATCTTCGGCGTGACGCTGGAGGTGTCGTCGACCTTCATCATCATGTTCACCGCGTTCGCCGCCTTCCTCACCAAGTCGAAGGCGGGAGATTATTTCAACGACCTCGCCGTCGCCCTGGTCGGCTGGGCGCGCGGCGGCCCGGCCAAGGTCGCGGTGGTGTCGGGCATCCTGTTCGGCTCGATTTCCGGCTCCTCGGTCGCCAACGTGGTCGCGTCGGGCTCGGTCACCATTCCGATGATGCGCCGGGTCGGCTACGACCGCGCCACCGCCGGCGCGGTCGAGGCGACCTCCTCGACCGGCGGCCAGATCACGCCGCCGGTGATGGGCGCGGGCGCGTTCATCATGGCCGAAGTCACCGGCATTCCCTATTCGACCATCGCGCTCTCGGCGATGATCCCGTGCTTTTTGTTCTACATCGCCTGCTACGCCCATTGCGACCTGCACGCGGTGCGCAACGGCCTGCGCGGCATCCCGCGCGCCGAGTTGCCGGCGCTGACGCCGCTCTTGAAGCAGCTCTACATGCTGGCGCCGGTCGTCGTCCTGGTCACCGCCTTCGTCATGGGCTATTCGGGGTTCCGCTCGGCGCTGCTCGGCATCTTCGCCGCCGTGATCGCGAGCTGGTTAAACGCCCGCTTCCGTATGGGACCGCGCGCGGTGGTCGACGCCCTCGAAATGGCGGCCAAGGATTGCCTGCAACTGGTCGCGGTCTGCGCCGCCGCCGGCATCATCGTCGGCGTGATCGCGTTGACCGGCGTCGGCGGGCGGTTTTCGTCGCTGGTGCTGGCGGTCGCGGGGCAAAGCCAGGTGCTGGCGCTCCTGATGACCATGGTGGTGGTGACGATCCTGGGGATGGGCATGCCGACCACGGCGGCCTACGCCATCGCCGCGGCGGTGGTGGCGCCGGGCCTGATCCGCATGGGGGTGGCCCCCCTGGTCGCGCACATGTTCATCTTCTATTACGCGGTGCTCTCCGCCATCACGCCGCCGGTCGCGGTCGCCTCCTTCGCCGCGGCGGGCATGGCCCAGGCCGATCCCTGGCGAACCTCGTGGATCGCGGTCAAGTTCGGGCTCGCCACGTTCATCGTGCCGTTCATGTTCTTCGCCAGCCCGGCGTTGATCGGCCAGGGCACCTGGTGGGAAATCGTCAACGTCGGCCTGACCGCGGCGTTCGGGGTGTTCGCGCTCGCGTGCGCGACCGAAGGCTGGCTCAACGGGCCGCTGTCCGCGCCGCTGCGCGTGGCGCTGTTCGCGAGCGCGATCGGTTTGATCCACCCGGAAGACATCAGCTCCTTTGTCGGCGCCGGCACGGCGATCGCGATCTGGATCTACCAGCGCTGGCGGCACGGCCCCGACCCGGGGGAGAAAATCCCGCCGGCGGCGCCCCAGGCCGCCGCCTCGCGTTGAATTCGCGCGCCAACCCGCACATACTTGGGCGCATACTCGAACGCCGTTCATCGTCGGGGAGATTGCGGCCTTGGCCAAGCGCGCCGATTTCGACCAAATTCTCGCCGATCATCAAACCTGGGTTGCCGGCCGGGGCGGCGCGCGCGCGGTCCTGATCGGCTGGAGCCTGCGCGGCGCCGACCTGCGTGCGGCGGACCTGCGCGGTGCCGATCTCCGCCGCGTCGATTTCGCGGGCGCCAATCTGGAAGGGGCGAACCTCCGCCGCGCCGACCTCTCGGATGCCTCCTTCGTCGGCGCCAATCTCGGAAGCGCGCTCTTGGACGAAGCCGACCTTTCGGAAGCCGACATGCGCGGCGCCAACCTCGCCGGCGCGTCATTCGTCAACACCGAGGTGTGGCGGACCAATTTCAAGGGCGCGATCGTCGCGCCCGAAACGCTGCACGGACTGCTCGGCTGCCGCCGGCCGGGTAAGTGACGGCGCGGAACGTGACGGCCGGGCACGAGCCGGCCCGAAACGCGATGACCCACGGCGGCCTCGTCGCCCGGAATTTTTCATGAAACGGAAACGGCGCAAAGGGGGGATCGTGTCGCGCGCGCTCGCGCTCTTGGTGTGGGGCGCGGTCGCCGCGATCCTCGCGCTCGGCTTTTTCGCCTATGATCTCCCCGACGTCGAACGCGCGTTCCGTCCGACGCGTGCGCCGTCGGTGGTGGTGCGGGCGGCCGACGGAACCGAGCTCGCCCGCGTCGGCGAAATCTGGGGTCGGCCGGTGCCGCTCGCGGAGCTGCCGCCCGAACTGCCGCTCGCCGTGATCGCGACCGAAGACCGCCGCTTCTACCAGCACTTCGGCCTTGACCTCGTCGGCGTCGCCCGCGCGGCGCTCGCCAACCTGCGCGCGGGCCGCGCGGTCCAGGGCGGTTCGACGCTGACCCAGCAGCTCGCCAAGAACCTGTTTCTCACGCCGGCGCGCACGCTCCGGCGCAAGGTCCAGGAGGCGCTGCTCGCGCTGTGGCTGGAAAGTCGCTTCGACAAGGAGGAAATCCTCACCGTCTATCTCAACCGCGTCTATTTCGGCGCCGGGGCCTACGGCGTCGACGCGGCGGCGCGGCGCTACTTCGATGCCGACGCGCGCGGCCTCTCGCTCTACCAATCGGCGCTGCTGGCGGGGCTCTTGAAGGCGCCGTCGCGGCTCAACCCGCTCGCCAGTCCCGAACGCGCGCACGCGCGCGCGGCCCAGGTGCTGGAGAACATGGCCGCGCTCGGCTTCGTGACCGAGGACGAAGTCCGCGCCCTCGGTCAAGCCCCGCCGCCCCGCCCGCCGGAACAGAGAGAAGCACCGAAACCCCAGGCCCGCTATTTGGCCGATTGGGTGACGGAACAGCTTTCCGATTTCGTGACCCTGGGCGATCGCGACCTGATCGTCGAAACCACCGTCGATGCCCGGTTGCAGCGCGCGGCGGAAGGCGCGGTCGCGCGCGCCTTCGCCGAACCCGCGCCGGGCGGGCCGGAACAGGCGGCGCTGGTCGCGCTCGACTTCCGGGGCGCGGTCCGGGCGCTGGTCGGCGGGCGCGATTTCGGCCAAAGCCAGTTCAACCGCGCGACCGGCGCGCGCCGCCAACCCGGTTCCGCCTTCAAGCCGGTGGTCTATCTTGCCGCGCTCGAAGCCGGGCTCGATCCCGCCCAGCGCTTCGTCGACGGCCCGTTTTCCATCGCGGGCTACAGCCCCCGCAACTACGAAGGCACGTACGCGGGCGAGGTGAGCCTGGCCGAGGCGGTTGCGCGCTCCATCAACACGGTCGCGGTCCAGGTGGCGGTGCAGACGGGGCTCGCGCGCGTGGTGGATATGGCCCGGCGCTTGGGTCTCGGCGACGGGTTCGAGGCCGACGCCAGCCTCGCGCTCGGCACCGGCGAAGTGACGCTACTCGATCTCACGGCGGCTTTCGCGGTGCTGGCTAACGGGGGCGAACGCGCCTGGCCTTACGCGATCGAGCGCGTCGCCGACGGCGACGGTCGCGTCCTCTGGCGGCGCCAGGGCGAAGGCGCCGAGCGCATCGCCGACCAAGGCCACGTGCGCACCCTGGTCGGCTGGCTCCGGGGCGCGGTCGAAGGCGGAACGGGGCGCGCCGCCCGGCTCGACCGCGACGCCGCCGGCAAGACCGGCACGACGCAAAATTTCCGCGACGCCTGGTTCGTTGGCTTCACCGCCGACCTGGTCGCGGGCGTGTGGATGGGCAACGACGACGCGAGCCCGATGAAGAACGTCACCGGCGGCGGGCCGCCCGCGCGGCTCTGGCGCGATTTTATGCTGGAGGCCCACCGGGGCCTGCCGCCCAGGTCTTTATTTTAGACGTCCCCTGTTCTGACGCGAGGGAAAATCGTCACGTGACTGCCTGGATTTGGGTCCCGATCACGATCTTCGCCGCGCTGCTGCAGACGTTGCGCAACACCGCGCAGCGGCATTTGGTCGACCGGGTCGGCACGCTCGGCGCGACGTTGGTGCGTTTTCTCTACGGCCTACCCTTCGCGGTCGCCATCGCCCTGCTCGCATGGTCGGTTCGCGACGTGCCCGTCGACGCCGCGTGGCGCCTCGCGGGGCCCAAGTTCTTTTTCTGGATGGTCGTGGGCGCGGCGGCCCAGATCGCGGCGACCGCGCTGTTGTTGCGCGCCATGAAGGAGCGCAACTTCGCCCTCGCCGTCGCCTATTCGAAAACCGAGGGAATCCAGATCGCCGTGTTCGGACTGGTTTTTCTCGACGATCCGCTGACGTGGGCCGCGGCGGCGGCCATCGTCGCGGCGTCCCTCGGCGTGATGATGGTCTCCGTCCACAAGAACGCGGCCCTGCGCCAGCTTCTGATCGGCGGCTGGACCACCCGCGCGGCGCTCTACGGGATCGCCTCCGGGACCGCGTTCGCGCTCGCCGCCGTCGGCTTTCGCGGCGCGATTCTCGATTTGGCGCCGCTCGATTTCCTGGCGGCGGCGACCTACACGCTCGTCTGGGCGCAACTGACGCAGACCGTATTGCTGGGCGGCTGGCTGTGGCTGTTCGACCGCGCTGTCGCGGCCGCCGTCATGCGCGCCTGGCGGGTTTCGGCGCTGGCCGGATTCCTCGGCGCCTCGGCCTCGGCGCTCTGGTTCACGGCGTTCGCGCTGGAGCCGGCGGCGCACGTGCGCACCCTCGGCATGGTCGAGCTGATCTTCAGCTACGCGGTGTCGGCCCGGTTGTTCCGGGAAAAATTCGCGCTGCGCGAATTGGCGGGGCTGGTCCTGCTCATGGCGGGCCTGGTCGGGATCGTTCTGGCGCGGTGAAGGCCCGGCCCTTTCACGGGAAAAACGCGGGGACTTTTTCGCGGTAGCGCGCGTAAGCCTCGCCGAAGCGGGCGAGGAGGCGGCGTTCCTCGTAGCGCGATCCGATCCATAAATAGAGACTCGCCCACACCGCGGTCGCCAGCGTGAACTCGTCGGCGACGCGTCCCCACAGCAATAAAAATGCGCCTGCATAGAGCGGATGGCGGACGTAACGGTGGAAGCCCGATAGATTGAGCGGCTCCTCGTCGTCGAGAAACCTATCTTGGGTCGAGGCGCGGAGCTGCGCCGTACCGGCGAAGCGCCCGAGGTCGTAGCGAAAAAGGGCGGCGACCAGCACGCCCGCGCCGATCAGCGTCATCACCCACTGCGCGGGAACGAGCCAAGCGGGGCGCGCGAACGGCTCGGCCCCTCCCAAAAGTAACCATCCGGCGGCGACGGTGAGCGCCACGTGCAGGAGCGCGAACAGGTTGTAGGCGAGCCGGTAGCCCGCGCGAAGAAAAGGTTTCAGCCGCTCCTTGATCCGCGCGTCGGCGATAAGCGAATGGCCGCAACCGAACGCGAGCCAGAGCAGGGCGTAGAGCAGATGAGCGGCCAGCGACACGGCGATCGGTCCTCGCGCACCTAACAGACAGTCGAAAAATTCCTCTCGGTCGTCATCGCGAGGACGCGGAACGCGTCCGTGGCGATCCAGGGAAACGGCATAAATCCTCGATTTTCTGGATTGCTTCGTCGGCCTTCAGCCTCCTCGCAATGACGGCAAAACCGTTTTTCAACGACCTGTCAGCGCGCTAATTTTTTGATTGTCGCGGTGGTGCTGTGGCCCGGCGCGAGTTGGGCGAGCAGCACCTTGCCGCCCCAGGATTCGACCCGGTCGGCGCCGACCACCTGGGCCTTGGCGTAATCGGCGCCCTTGACCAGCACGTCGGGGCGGAAGGCTTCGATCAGATCGATCGGCGTGTCCTCGGCGAACACCACCACCGCGTCCACGGCGGCGAGCGAGGCGAGCACGGCGGCGCGCGCGGTTTCGGCCTGCACCGGGCGGCCGTCGCCCTTGAGGCGCGTCACCGAGGCGTCGCTGTTGAGGCCGACGATCAGCTTGTCGCACGCGGCGCGCGCTTGGGCGAGCAGCGACACGTGGCCGGGATGCAGCAGGTCGAAGCAGCCGTTGGTGAAACCGATCTTCAGCCGGCTCGCGCGCCAGGCGCGCACGCGGGCTTCCGCTTGCGCGCGGGTCATCACCTTGGCGTCGGCGTCCATCAGGTCCTGGCGGTGCAGCGCCATCGCCACCTCGTCGGCGGCGGCGGTGGCGGTGCCGGCCTTGCCGACCACGATGCTGGCGGCGACGTTGGCGATCAGCGCGGCGTCGGCCAGTGACGCGCCGGTGGCGAGCAAGGCGGCCAAGGCCGCCACCACCGTATCGCCCGCGCCGGAGACGTCGAACACTTCCCGCGCCTCGGCGCAGAACCGCTCGGGCGCTTTTCCTTCGCGCACCAGCAGCATGCCGTCGGCGCCGAGGGTGGCGAGCACGGCGCCGAGGCGATGGCGCGCGATCAAGGCCTTCGCCGCCGCGGCGATCGCGTCGTCGTCGGCAAGCGTCGCGCCCGCCGCTTCGGCCAGTTCGCGTTTGTTGGGGGTCACCACATCGGCGCCGGCGTAAGGGCTCCAGTCGCGGCCCTTGGGATCGACCACCACCTGGCGCTTCGCCGCCTTGGCCTTGGCGATCAATTGGGCGGCGACGCCATCCGCGAGCGCGCCCTTGCCGTAATCGGATAGCGCCAGCACCCGGCAATCGGCGAGCGCCGCCTCCACCGCCGCGATCAGCCGCGCGCGCGAATCCTTGTCGAGCGGCCCGACGATTTCGCGGTCGGCGCGGAGAATCTGCTGCGCGCCGCCGACGTAGCGGGTCTTGATGGCGGTCGGACGGGCGGGCGCGGCGACGAGATCGTTCGCGAGGCCGGGCTCGGCGGCAATCAGTTGGCCGAGGCGGCGGCCGGCGTCGTCGGCGCCGACCACGCCGATCAGGCGGGCGGACGCGTTGAGGGCGGCGACGTTGCGCGCGACGTTGCCGGCGCCGCCCGGCATCGCGCTTTCGCGCTCGACCCGCAGCACCGGAATCGGCGCCTCGGGCGAAATCCGCTCGACCGTGCCCGCGACGTAGATATCCAGCATGACGTCGCCCGCGACCGCGACGCGCGCGTCCTTGAGGGACTCGACCAGCGGGGCGAGGCGCGCGCGGTCGGTCACGGCACCAAGCCCAGTTCGAGTTCGATCGCGCCGCACAGCATCTGGCCGAGGGTGATGTGCATCTCCTGGATGCGGGCGGTGGTGTCGGAGGGCACGATCAGCAGCGGATCGGCGAGGCCCTTGAGCCTGCCGCCGCCCTTGCCGGCGAGCGCGGCGGGAACAACCCCCATCGCCTTCGCTTTTTCGAGCGCGCGGACGATGTTTTCGCTCATCCCTGAGGTGGTGATGGCGATGGCGACGTCGCCCCTGCGGGCGAGCGCCTCCATCTGGCGCGCGAACAGGTGTTCGAAGCCGAAGTCGTTGCCGATGGCGGTCAGCGCCGAGGTGTCGGTGGTGAGCGCGAGCGCGGCGATGGCGGCGCGGTCCTTCTTGTAGCGCACCGTCAGTTCGGTCGCGAGATGCTGGGCGTCGGCGGCGCTGCCGCCGTTGCCGAAGAACAGGATTTTTCCGCCGGCGCGCAGCGAGGCGACGCACGCGCCGACCAGGCGGCGGAACGGCGCGGCGAGCGTTTGCGCGGTCGCGCGCTGAACGTCGGCGTGTTCGGCCATCTCGGCGGCGAAGAAGCGCTCGAGATCGGTCATAGGACCACCCGCTGGCCGGTGCGTAAAGACTCCATCGCCGCCAGGATCGCGCCCGAGGTCTCGATCAGTTCCGCCTCGTCGACCGGCGCGGTCCCGCCCGCTCTGACCGCCGCGACGAAGGCGGCGAGTTCCTCGGCCACGCCCTTGCCGGCGGCGCCGGTCCGGGTTTCGGTTCGTCCGCCTTCCGATACCGTCAGCGCGCGGAAGTCGTCGAGCACGAAGGCGGCGCCGCCGGCGAACGCCTCGATCCGTTCCTTGCCCGCCGCCGCGTCGCCGCCGGCGGCGTAGACGATGGCGGCAAGGCCGCCGTCGGCGAAGCGGAGATGAATGGTCGCGTTCTCGCTCAAGGCCTCCGGCCGCCTCGGCGGCGCGGCTTCCGCGAACACGGCGCGGATCGGCTCGCCCGTGAGAAAGCGCGCGAGATCGACGAAATGGCACGCCTCGCCGACGATGCGCCCGCCGCCCTCGTCGGCGCTGGCGGCCCACGAGTTCGGATCGAGGGCGCCGGCGTTGACGCGGAGCGTCAGCACCTTGGGCCCGGCGCGCTTGGCCAATTCCGCGCGCAAGGCACGCGCCAGCGGCGCGAAGCGCCGGTTGAAGCCGACCTGGAAAAAGGCGCCCGGCTTGGCGTCGGCGCGCGCGGCGATCACCTCGTTCAGTTGCGCGAAATCGAGGGCCAGCGGCTTTTCCACCAGCACCGCCTTGCCCGCCTTGAGCGCTTCGGCGGCGAAACGGGCGTGGCTCTCGTGGCGGGTGGCGACCAGAACAGCGTTGACGGCGGGGTTCTCCAGCACCGCCCGCTCGTCGGCGGCGGCGTTGCGAAAGCCGTGCGTCTCGCGCCCCCGTTCGGCGGACATGCCGCGCCGGGCGACCACGGTTTCCAGCACGACGCCGGGAATGCGGGCAAGCTCCGGCAGCACCGCCGAACGGGCGAACGATCCCGCACCGATCAGCCCAACGACGCAAACTCCGGGGGCGGGCGCGGGCGTCGAGGATACGAACGCCGCGCGCGCGGGTTTCGATCCGGCGGGGTAAGTCAACACGACGCCGAGGCTCGGTTCCGCGCCGGCGATCAGGTCGTAGGCGCGGGTGGCTTCGGCGAACGGAACGCGATGCGTGATCAGGGGGCCGACGTCGAGGTGCGCGGTCTGCGCCCGCGCCTCGGGCGCGAGCCGGCGGAGGATTTCCGCCATGTTGGCGGTTTCGGTCCAGCGCACCCAGCCTTCCGGATACTTGACGCCGCGCGTTTCGAAATCGGGATCGTAGCGTCCGGGTCCGTAGGAGCGCGACACCACGATCGACAGCTCCTTTTTCATGAAGTCGGCGTGGGGGAATTCGGTTCCGGTCAGGCCAACCAGGACGACGCGGGCGCGGTCGCGGGCGACGCGCGCGGCGGCGCGCATGGGCGCATCCGAATCCGTCGCCGCCGCGATCAGGATCGAATCGCAACCCAGTCCCTCGGTGAAGGCGGCGACGCGCTGGTCGAGATCGGGGGCGTCGGGATCGAGGGCGGCTTCGGCGCCGAGCCGGAGCGCGAGTTCGCGCCGGCCGGCGTCGGGGTCGATGGCGACGGCGCGCCCGCCCGAAAGCCGAACGAGTTGCGCCGCGAGCTGGCCGATCAGGCCGACGCCGATCACCGCGACCGTATCGCCGAGCGAAACGTTCGCGTTGCGCACCGCGTGCAGCGCGATTGCGCCCACGGTCGCGAACGCCGCCTGCTCGTCGGCGACACCCTCGGGGGCCGGGGCGGCGAGGTGCGCAGGAACGACGTTGACCTCGGCGTGGTTGGCGACGCCCGCGCCGGCGACGGCGACGCGGCCGCCGACCGCGAACCGTCCTTCGAGTCCCTCGCCGACCGCGATCACTTCGCCGGCGGCGGAATAGCCGAGCGGGATCGGCTCGTCGAGCCGGGCGGTGACCGCGCGCCAGGCGGCGGCGACGCCGTCGCGGCGCGCCTTGGCGATCACCTTGCGCACCAGGTCGGGGCGCTCGGCGGCCTTGGCGGCGAGGCTTTTGCGGGCGAAGGCGACCACCATGCGCTCGGTGCCGGCGGAAATGAGCGAGGCGCGCGTGCGCACCAGGATGTGCCCGGGGCGCACTTTCGGCTCGGGCACGTCGCAGAGCGCGAGGCGTCCGCCGCGGGCGTTCTGAATCACTTGCAGCATGGGGCCTAGTTTTACTCCGCCCCGCCGGAAATGACAAAAAATCTCGCCGTTCCCGGCGGTTCCCGGGAAACGTGGTCGCGCTCAGGGGCGCGGTTATGGTTAATCGCCGGCGGCGACCGCCGTTGGAATTAAAGTAGGTCGCGAAAGTAAGCGATCGTGCGCTTCAAGCCGTCCTCGAGGGCGACGGTCGGTTTCCATTTTAATATCTTGCGCGCGAGCCGGATGTCCGGGCAGCGCTGCATCGGATCGTCGGCGGGCAGCGGGCGCTTGACGATGCGCGACGAGCTTTTGGTCAGGCGCAGGACGGTCTCGGCCAGCTCGCGGATGGTGAACTCGGTGGGATTGCCGAGATTGACCGGCCCGGTGACGGAATCGGGCGCGTCCATCAGCCGGATCAGGCCGTCGATCAGGTCGTCGACGTAGCAGAACGAGCGCGTCTGGCGGCCGTCGCCGTAGAGGGTGAGCGGTTTCTTGGCAAGCGCCTGCAGGATGAAGTTGGACACGACCCGGCCGTCGTTCGGGTGCATGCGCGGCCCGTAGGTGTTGAAGATGCGCGCGACCCGGATGCGCAAGCCGGCCTGGCGGTGATAATCGAAGAACAGGGTCTCGGCGCAGCGCTTGCCTTCGTCGTAGCACCCGCGCGGCCCGGTCGGGCTGACGTTGCCGCGGTAGCTTTCCGGCTGGGGATGGACCTCGGGGTCGCCGTAGACCTCGCTGGTGGACGCCTGCAGGATCTTCGCCTTGATCCGCTTGGCCAGCCCCAGCATGTTGATCGCGCCGTTGACCGAGGTCTTGGTGGTCTGGATCGGATCGTGCTGGTAATGCACCGGCGAGGCCGGGCAGGCGAGGTTGTAGATCTCGTCGACCTCGACGTAGAGCGGAAAGGTGACATCGTGGCGCAGCAGCTCAAAGCGCGGGCTCGCCATCAGGTGCGCGATGTTGTCCTTGGTGCCTGTGAAGAAGTTGTCGACGCAAAGCACGTCGTTGCCGCGCTTGACCAGGCACTCGCACAGGTACGAGCCAAGAAACCCGGCGCCGCCCGTCACCAGTATGCGCTTGCGCAAATGCATGCAATGCCCCGGCGCGGACCCTAGCACGGGGATCGCGGGCGCAACAACGCCTATCAGATTTGCAAACGTCAGGTTTGCAAGAACGCGAACTCGTCGCCCTCGAACGCGGCGGCGGTGAGCGTGCCCGAACGCCACGCGCCGGTGTCGATGCCGACGCGGTTGGGCCGGATCGCCGGCTCGGGCGTTATCGAATGGCCGTGGACGACGAGGCCACCGAAGTCGTGGTCCGAATCGAGAAACGGGCCGCGGATCCAGATCATGTCTTCCGGCGTCTGGTCGGCGAGCGCGACGCCGGGGCGGAAGCCGGCGTGCACGAAAAAAATACCGCCTTCGCGGCGATAAAGCTCGAGGGCGCGCAAAAAAGCGAGATGGGCGGCCGGCACGGCGCGCGCAAGCCGCGCGCGCAATTCCGCCGGCGCGACGTCGATGCCGACGCCGTAGCTCGCCAACGCCGCCAGCCCGCCGTTGGCGAGCCAGTGGTCGAGCACCTCGTCGTCGCCGTCGAGGAAATCGCGCATAAACGCGTCGTGGTTGCCGAGCAGAAAACGCCGCTCGAACCCGGGCGGGCCGTCGCCGGCGAGCCGGGCCACGACGCCTCGCGAATCGGGCCCGCGGTCGATGTAGTCGCCGAGATAGACCAGCACGCGCCGCCGCGCCCGCCGGGCGCCCGCGTCCCGGACGATGGCGCCGTGCAGCCGCTCCAGCAGGTCGGCGCGCCCGTGCACGTCGCCGACGGCATAAAGGACCGTGTCGGCGGGCGGGCGGTGGCGGCCGGGGATCGCCCGCGACGACATCGGCGTCACGGCCCGCTCGGGGCGCGCGGGCGAATCCCCGCACGCGTCGTATGATGCGCACCTACCGGGGCGCCGGGACGCGATGGCGCCGGAAAGGCCCGCCAATATCGGGCAAAACGCACGAGGTTCATCCGAATGCCCTTCTCTCCCCCGGGTATTATCCTTCCATTTATCTTATGTTATTAGGCTCGGACGGACACTGGCGCATTTGAGCGCCAACGATTGATCGGCGGACGCGGACGGAGCTATGGCGGAACGGGGATCGAACCAGGCGGCGGGCGGGGACGAGGCGATACTGGTCGAGCGCCTGCGCAAGATCGCCGACGACCCCAGGGACCATTTCGCCGCGCATCTGCACCTGTCGCGGCTGCGCGCCAGCAACCGCCAGCCGCGCTTCCTCGAAATCGCCAAGCGCGCCTTCGATCAGCTCACCATCAAAACCCAATCGACTCTGTTCGCGCTCGGCAACTGCGATTTGGTGCTGGTCTGCAACAAGGTGCCGATCGACCAGACCGACGAGCCGATCGAGAAGGTGCGCGGCCTGTTCCGCGAAGACCCGCTGATGCAGTCGGGCGACGGGGAGATGGAGGACCGCTTCGTCTCCTGGTACGACCTCGCCAGCAAGGACGATTTCGACCGCTTCTACGCCACCGCCGAGCAGCTGCTCGCGGCCCAGGTCGCCGCCGCGCGCCGGGCGGAGGCCGTGCAGAGCGCCTCGGCCAAGGGCGCGCCGGTGACGTCGACGAACCTGGGCGAGATCGAACGCAAGCTCAAGGCCGTCCGCATCAGCGACCTGATCCGCGAACAGCCCGCGGTCCAGGTCGGCGCCGGCGGCAAGGCGAGCATGTTGTTCCGCGAAAACTACGTCGCCATGGCGGATCTCCGCGACCGCATCGCGCCCGGCGTCAATCTGTTTTCCAGCCCGTGGCTGTTCCAATACCTGACCGAGGTTATCGACCGCAAGCTGCTCGCGCTACTCGCGCAGCGCGAACGGCTGACGGAACGGCACGCCATCAGCGTCAACATGAACGTCGCCACGGTGCTGGGGCGCGACTTCCAGGAATTCCATCAGAACGCCGGCAAGAACGCGAACCGCATCGTGATCGAAATGCAGATCATCGACATCTTCGCCGACATGAACGCGTTCGCCTTCGCGCGCGAAGGGCTGCAGAAGCGCGGCTACCGCGTGCTGGTGGACGGCATCACCCCGCTCGCCCTCTATTTCTTCGACCCGAGCCTCTTGAAGGCCGATTACTTCAAGATCACCTGGGGCCCCGAGTTCCAGAGCGACACCCAGGACAGCCGGATCGTGGCGGCGCGCGAAACCGTCGCCCGGGCCGGCAAGGACCAGGTCATTCTCGCCCGCGTCGACACCGAACAGGCGATCCGCTGGGGCCTCAACCTCAGCGTCACCCGCTTTCATGGCCACTTCATCGACCGGCTCGCCATGGCGCTCGCGGCCAAGGCCGCCGGCGCGGCGACGGGTTAGGACCGGGGGAAGAAGGATCGCCGATGGCCAACGCCCCGCCCGCCGCCCGCCCCCAGGAAGCGCTGCTGCTCGAATACGTCCAGCAGCTCGAAAAGATCCGCAACGGGCGCAAGATGCTGCACCTCCATCTCTCGCAGCTCAGGCCTTACAACCGCCACGACACCCATCTGCGCACCGCCGCCGCCAACTTCGATCCGATCGTGCGCGCGGCCAACGGGCAGATTTTCCCGCTGCGTAACGGCGACATCTTCTTCTGCTACAAGAAGGACATCCAGGTTCAAGTCGACAACGTCGTCCAGCGCCTGCGCTACCTGTTCGGCGAGGACCCGCTGGTGTCGGAGGAGGGCGCCGAAGGCAAGGAATTCGCCACCATTCTCGACGCCACCACCCAGTACGACGATATTCTCTACGCCGCCCGCACCGCCAACGAGGCCGAATCGAAGCGCGGCGGCGAGGAAAAAACCTGCGAGGACGCCAGTTCCCGCCTTAAGGCCCGACAGGAAAAGGGCGAGCCGCTGACCCCCGACGTGCTCGCGCGCATCGAAACGGCGCTGGTGCGCGCCGATCTCTCCAACCTGGTGCGGCGCCAGTACGCCTGCTCGATCGACGAAAACAATTCAACGACCCAGATCTTCAGCGAGCTGTTCATCTCGATCAATGACCTGCGCGAAACCCTTCTGCCCGGCGTCAACCTCACCTCCAACCGCTGGCTGTTCCAGCACCTGACCGAAACGCTGGACAAGCGCATGCTTGCGCTCTTGTCCAAGACCGACCGCTTCACGGTCAGCGGCGACATCAGCTTCAATGTCAACGTTCGCACCCTGCTTGCGCCCGAATTCATGGCATTCGACGACAACGTCTCGGCCGGCCGCCGCGGCAGCCTGATCATCGAGCTGCAGAAGGAGGATATTTTCTCCGACCTCGGCACCTACCTGTTCGCGCGCGAGTTCCTGCAGAACAAGGGCTACCGCGTCTGCCTCGACGGGCTGACCTACCAGACCCTCGACATCATCGACCGCCGGCGGCTCGGCGCCGACATGGCCAAGCTGTTCTGGACGCCGGAAATGGCCGAAAAGCCCGAAGGGCGCGACAAGATCAAGCGCCTTTTCGACGACGCCAGTAAGTCCCTGGTGTTGTGCCGTTGCGATTCGTCTGACGCGATCGAGTTCGGCCGCTCGGTCGGCATCGAGCTCTACCAGGGCCGCTACATCGAAAACCTGATCGCCGAAGACAATCGCCGGCGCGACCTGCTCAAGATCAAGCGCCGGCTCGAGCGCGAGGCGGAAGGCGCGGACGGCATCGAACTCGCCCCGCCGCCAGCCGCCAAGGGCAAGGGCCGGGAAAAATAGCCCGTCCGGTTCCGCCGATTTAATCCCATATCCGGTTTTGCGCCCGCATGAAACCGCGTTCGATCATCGCCGTCGAGAACGCCGTCAAGCGCTTTGATTTTGAGCGGCGCTCGGCGCGCGCAATAATCCCGCCGCCGGCCGTCGACCGCGTTTCGTTCCGGGTGGCCGAAGGCTCGGCGACCGCGCTGTTGGGCGGCAACGGCGCCGGCAAGTCGACCACCATCGCCATGCTGCTCGGCGTCTTGAAGCCGACCTCGGGATCGGTCGCCGTGCTCGGCGTCGACATGGTGGCGGACCGTTATCGCGCGCTGCCGTGGATGAACTTCTCGTCGCCCTACGTCGACATGCCGAAGAAGCTTTCGGTCAGGGAAAACCTGATCGTCTACGGGCGCCTCTACGGCGTCGCCGACGTCGCGACCCGCATCGCCGAATTGGCGCCCGGCCTCGGCCTGGAGGCGCTGCTCGATCGCGCGACCGGCACGCTTTCCGCCGGGGAAGCGACCCGGCTGTCGCTGGCGAAGGCGCTGCTCAACCGCCCGCGCCTCTTGCTGCTGGACGAGCCGACCGCGTCCCTCGATCCCGACAGCGGCGATTGGGTGCGCGGGCTGCTCGAAACCTATCGCCGCGAAACCGGCGCCACGCTCCTGATCGCGTCCCACAACATGGCCGAGGTCGAACGGCTCTGCGATCGCGTGCTGATGATGCGCGCGGGAAAAATCGTCGACGACGGCGCGCCCGCCGAACTGATCCACCGCTACGGCCGCGCCAACCTGGAAGAGGTGTTTCTCGCCATCGCCCGCGAAGGGGTAAGACCGCCACATGCGGCCGGGAGCGCGGCATGACGCCGTTAGCGATTTTTATTCGTCATGCCCGCGCAAGCGGGCATCCAGCCTTTTCCGAAGCCTGGACCCCCGCGTGCGCGGGGGTGACGGAAACGAATCGCGGCGAGGACGCCGCATGACCCCGCGCGGTTCCGCTTCCGACGACTTCGCGCTGCCGCCGGCGGAGCGGTTTTCGTGGCGCCGGGTGGGCGCGCTCGCGCTGCGCCATATCTTTGTCTTCCGCCGCTCGTGGCCGCGGGTCATCGACCTTCTCTACTGGCCGGTGATGAACCTGCTGGTGTGGGGGTTCATCACCAATTTTTTCGTCGCCCATTCGTCCTGGATCGTGCAGGCGGCGGGGGTGTTCATCACCGGCGTCCTGCTGTGGGACGTGCTGTTCCGCACCAACCTCGGCGTCGGCCTTTCGTTCCTGGAGGAAATGTGGGCGCGCAACCTGGGCCAGCTGTTCGTGAGCCCGCTCCGGCCCACGGAAATGATGGCGGGGATCGTCCTGGTCGGCTCGGCCCGCGCGCTGATCGCGATCGTCCCGGCGGCGATTTTGGCGCTGCCCTTCTTCGGCTTCTGGGTGTTCTCGGTCGGACTGCCGCTCTACGCTTTTTTCGCCAATCTCCTGGTGATGGGCTGGTGGGTCGGCCTGTTCGTGTCGGCGGTCGTTTTGCGCTTCGGCCTCGGCGCGGAAAACATCTGCTGGGCGGTGCTGTTCCTGATCGCGCCGATCGCCTGCGTCTATTATCCGGTGGCGACGCTGCCCACCTGGCTGCAGGGCGTCGCCTGGACGCTGCCGACCGGCTACGTGTTCGAGGGCATGCGTTCGGTGCTGCTGGGCGAAGGCTTCCGCGTCGGGCTGATGGCGGGCGCGGTCCTGCTCAACGCCGTCTACGGGGTATTGTCGGCGCTGTTCTTTCTCAAGATGTTCGACGTGGCGCGCGTGCGCGGGCTGCTGCTGAGGCAGGGGGAGTAATCATGGATCTCCGCTGGTGGTGGGTGCGGCACGCGCCGGTGGTCGGCCATCGCGGCGAATTGAATGGCCAGAGGGACGTGCCGTGCGACACGTCGGATTCGCGCGCGTTCGCCGCGCTTGCCGCCGTCCTACCCGCCGATGCGGTCTGGGTGACGAGCCATTTGTCCCGCGCCCGCGACACGGCGGCGGCCATTCTTTCGGCGCGTGCGGGCGAATCGTCGTGCGGAGGAACGCCTATCGACGTGACGCGCGCATCATATGATGCGCCCCTATCGGGGCGCGCCGTCATGGCACCAGGCGGCGCCGTGCCCGCCCCACCGATAATCGAGCCCGATTTTTCCGAACAGAGCTTCGGCGATTGGGCCGGCTACACCTGGGAGGAAATCGCCCTGCGCGATCCGGCCGAAAGCAGACGTTTCTGGACCGATCCGGTCGGCCTGGCGCCCCCCGGCGGCGAAAGCTTCGCCGCCCTGATGGCGCGGGTGGCGGCGGCGATCGAGCGGTTCTCGGCCGAGGAAGAAGGCGACATCGTCGCCGTCGCGCACGGGGGCGTGATTCGCGCGGCGATCGCGCTCGCCCTCGGCCTTGATCCCAAGCGGGCGATGGCGGTCGCGGTCGACAACCTCTCGCTCACGCGGCTCGATCGCATCGCCGGCGGCACGCTTCGCGGCAAGGGCGGCGCCTGGCGGGTGGTGGCGGTCAACCGCCCGCCCTATTGAGGGAACGTTGCTTCACTTCCCGTCGACGGCGACGTCGACCATCAAGGTGTTGCCGATTTCGTAGAGCGCGTCGCTCACCTCGCGCGCGTCGGCGCCGTCGGGAATGCGCACGCGCGCCTTGGCGTAGAACAGGTTGCCGCCGCCCATGGGCGCGGGCCGGATGTCGGTTTCCATTTCCTCGACGCTCGCCCCGCGCGTGGCCAGCACGTGGGTAATGTCGCGCACGATGCCGGGATGGTCGGGCCCGACGATGTCGAGCTGGACGGTGCGGCCGGGCGGGCCCGCGTCCGCGTCCGATTCCTCGAAGATGAGATGAAAGCCTTCCGCCGCGAGCGCCTGCAGTTCGGCCTCGAGGCGCGCGAGCTCCGCCTTCGGCGCTTCGACCCGGGCGACGCCGACGAAGCGGTCGGCCAAATGCGCCATCCGGCTTTCCAGCCAGTTACCGCCGCGCGCGGCGACGGTTTCGGCGAGGCGTTCCACTAGGCCGGGGCGGTCCTTGGCGATGAAGGTGAGGATCACGGTTTGGGTCACGGAAGCGATTATAGCGGCGGGGTGGGGGCGCGGGCGAATTTATTGAACGGGCCGGGATACCGGGCCTATAATTGGCGCATGAAGCGCGACAAGATCATGAGCATCCTCAAGCGTCACGAGCGCGACTTGCGCGCCCGCGGCGCGCGCGCCCTCTATCTGTTCGGCTCGACGGCGCGCGACAAGGCGGGCGCGGAGAGCGACGTGGATTTGTTCATCGATCGCTACCGCAACCGGACCTTTGGCATGGTCGGACTGGTCGGCCTTCGCCGTTACGCCGAGGATATCCTCGGGCGCAAAGTAGACCTCTTTCCGCGCGAGGGCCTGCACCGGATGCTCCGCCGCCGGATCGAGGCGGAAGCGATCCGCGTCTATTGAATGGGCAAGGACCCGCGCCCGCGCCTCGACGACATTCTCCGCTCCATCGAATGGATCGAGCAGGACATCAAGGGCAAATCGTTCGCGGCTTTCACCCGCGATCGCCGCCTTAGGCAATTGGTCGAGCGCAACATCGAGATCGTCTCGGAAGCGAGCCGCCACATTCCGGAGAAATTGAAGGCCGCGCACCCGGCCATTCCGTGGCGGGACATCGCCGGTATCGGCAACGTGCTGCGCCACGAATACGGCGGCACCGATCCCTCGATTCTTTGGGACGCCGCCCGAGCTGACTTGAAACCGCTGAAAGCCGCCGTCGAGCGGATGCTGCGCGCGCTGGATCGGGAAAAAGAATAAACGGCGCCATCCCGCCGCCATATTTCGCGCGTATATACCGGGCGACATGACCGCGCTTCGGTTCCGACTGGCTCTCGTTTTCGCGTCCGTGGTTGTTCTCGCGGGTGCGGGTTCGGTGTGGGCGCAAGGGACCACGCGGACCACGGAAAAACCCGTCGTCTCGCAACCGCCGTCCTTTTCGACCACGGGCAAGACCGTGGTGGTGCCGAGGACGCGGATCGAGATCGACGAAGGGGGCAAGCGCCTCAAGAATGATCCGCGCCGCAAGGTGGCAAAGCCGGAGGCGGGGGCTGAACCGGAAGCCGAACTGGATCCCGGCTGTCGCGGCTCCAAATTCCTCTGCGGCGATCCGCTCAGAAGGAAAAAGAAGGAGAGCGCGGGGGAGTGAGAACTTTCCCCCTCCCCCGTGACGGGGGAGGGTTGGGGAGGGGGTGGGCAGACGATCCGGGCGGGCGCAAAACCCGCCGCGCCATCCTTCAATCGTCCTTATCCTTCACAATGCCGGTGAAGGCGGCGATACCAAGTTACTTGGCGCTTATGCCGATCAATACAGCCCCATCGGGAACATATTTTTCTTCATATACAAGGAAGTCGTATCCTGCCGCCTTTAATGCATCATGGATCGGTTTGAGATGTGGCGGCTGTTGCAGCCCATCTCGAATTACGAGGAATGCTCCGAGTTTTCCATATGAAATTGGTGCACTATCCCCGGTAAGCTTGCTTGGGGTAAAGCCAGCTTTCTCTAGAGCGCTGGCAATGTGCGCGGCAAAAATTTTTGCTTCAGGGTTTGTTTAATCCGGGTTAACAAACACGGACCCTTTAGGAGCGTTCCTTAAGATAGCGAGCATCGCCACCTCTTGCTCTACCGAAAGCACCCGTGGCCTAATTTTCTCTTCTATTTTGTGTCGCGCAAGTTTTTCACCTTCTGCGATCTTGTTTGCTTCTGCTGCTCGTTCATTAGCCCCCGCTATGTCCACAGAAACCGCAAGTTTGTATCTCTCAAATTCATCCTTAGCGGCGGCTGACTCCGCTTTCTGGAGTCTGATAACAGCAAATGTTGCCATCAATACGACCACTGCCGCCGCCGCACCAATAGCAAGCGATGCCACCATTACGTCGTTCCATGAATCCAAGTCCAATCCAAGCATTCGGCTTACTCTTTTAGAGTTTGTATCGCTATTGATTTCCGGCATCGCTGTATAGTGTTTATTGGGTGTTGCCTTCGTCTCAATCAAGTTACTTTGGCAGAGATATCAATGATTTCTGAGAGCGCTTCCGCATTACGCTGCGGCTCTTTTGAGGCCCAGCAGCCTCCTATCGCAGCCTTAAAGATATCAACGTTATCGGGTTTGTTATATTGTGCAATATTATCACTCACCCGAGTGTGCTTGCCGAATCCCGCCGAATCGGCGGGTCCTTTTTGGCCCTGTCCCGTCACTGGGCGGCCGACTCGCGGGCGTAGAGATTCGGTCCCGCGCGTTACACGTGGGAGCGAGGTTGGTAGAGGCGCCGGTTGACACCCGATACGTTACGGGTTACATTCCCGGATCGCGGGTGAAGCGGTGATCCGGAATTTCCGCCACAAGGGGCTGCACCGATTTTTCGCCGACGGCGAACGCAAGGGCGTGCGGGCGGACCTGGTCGAAAAGGTCGAGAACATTCTTTTCGTTCTCAACCGCGCCCAGGAACCGGGCGACATGAACCTGCCGGGCTTCCGCCTCCATCCGCTCAAGGGCGACCGCAAGGGCTTCTGGGCGGTCACGGTGCGGGCCAACTGGCGGATCGTGTTCCGGTTCGAGGCGGGCTACGCCGCCGACGTCGATCTGGTCGATTACCACTAGGAGAACGCGCCATGCTGATGAAAAATCCCCCGCATCCGGGCCGCGTCGTCCGGCAGGAATGTCTGGAGCCCCTCGGCCTCACGGTCACGGCGGCGGCCAAGGGCCTCGGCGTCACACGCAAGGCGCTGTCGGAGCTGCTCAACGGCCGCGCCGGCATCTCGCCGGAAATGGCCATCCGTCTCGCCAAGGCGTTCGGCGGGCGCGCCGAGGTTTGGCTCGGTATGCAGACCGACTACGACCTCGCGCGCGCCATGAAACGCGCCCATCGGATCAAAGTGGCCCGCATCAAGGTTGCCCGCATCAAGCGGGACCATCTCGCCCGCGCCGCCTGACTTTCTCCGTCCTCGCGCCCGCCCTTGACGCCCCTTCCCGGTTCTAGTATATTTTCCTATTATCGGGATTCGCTTTGGGCCCCCGGGGTACAAAACCGGAAAGCGCCGCGAATCAAGGGTTTGGACGGGAAAATAACGATGCGTGCCTACAAATGCCTACAGGTTTCGGGTGGTTTCGTGGCCGATCAAGGACTTAGGGCCTTTTTGCCCGCGCCAGTCGCGGTTTGGCGTGCGCCAATCGTGGTTTTGTCCGCGCCAACCTTGTCCCGATCCCCGTCACACCTCGGCCGCGCGCCTCTCTGCTATAAGCGAAGCCCGAACGCGTGAAATCCGCCCCGCCCGAGGAACCCCGCCATGACCCTCGCTCCCCGCTTTCCCGTCACCCGCCCCATTGACCGAAGGCGCGCCGCCAAGTTGATCGCCGCGCCCTTCGCCCTCGGCGCCGCTTCGGCATTTCTCGCCGCCTGCGCCGAGGTGCGCGAGAAGCCCGATCAATACGCCGTCACCCTGGTCACCCGCGCCGCCGACACGGTCGAGCGCATGAAGCTCGATCCCAACTTGAAGGTGCTGATGACCCATGTCGGCACCGCGCGCGCGGTGGTGGTGTTGCCGCACGTCTACAAGGCGGGCTTCATCGGCGCGGCCGAGGGCGGCTCGGGCGTGCTGCTCGCGCGCCAGGGCGGCGGCTGGAGCGGCCCGGCGTTCTACACCCTCGCCGCCGGCTCGGTTGGATTCCAAATCGGCATCCAGGACGTGGAAATGGTACTGATCGTGCGCTCGGAAAAGGCGCTCAACGCCATCCTCAACCATCAGGCCAAGCTCGGCGCCGACGGCGGCATCACGGTCGGCGTGTTCGGCGCGGGCGTCGAGGGCGCCACCACCACCAACGTCGGCGCCGACGTGCTGGTGATCGCCCGCTCGCGGCTCGGGCTCTACGGCGGCGTCAGCCTCGAAGGCTCCGGCCTGGTGCGCCGCAACGACCTGATGGAGGCGGTGCACGGCGCCGGCGTCACGGCGCAGGCCGTGGTCCAGGGCGGCGGCAATCGCTTCCAGCCCGCCGACCGTTTGCGCCAAATGCTCGGCGGCTAGCGAGCGAGCGCGAGCAATCCGACGAACGCCGCGTGGAGGGCGCACGCGGCGACGTAGAGTTTCACGCCCCGGCGCAGGTCGCGCGCCGTCGCGCGCGCCGTGTCGCGTTCGATCCCGAGCGCGCCGGCCATGGCCGCCACCGGCCAGCCGAGATTGGGCAGGCGATAGTGGGGCGCGTGGCGCAGCATGGATTTCAGCGCGCCCGAAAACGACGCCCTGGCGCCGCGCGCCAGCGGCGCCGCGAGCACGAGAAAGAGCCCGGCGAACCGGGCCGGAACGAAATTGATCGCGGCGTCGGCGGTGCGGGCGGCGCGGCCGAAGGCGCGGTGACGCGGCGTCGGATGCCCGATGCGTTCGGCCAGCGCCGCGACCGCGCGCACGGCGGCGAGGCCGGCGAGGCCGAACAGGACGTAGCCCGCGACCGACGCGGCGACATCGACGGTGAACGACCGCGCGAGGCGTTCGAGCGCGGCGCGGGCGACGCCGGAAAAATCGAGGGCGGCGGCGTTGGGCTCGCCCATGCGTTCCAGCGCCCGCCGCGCCGCTTCGAGATGGTCGTCGAGGGCGCGGGCGACCTCGCGGGCGCGCTCGTAGGCTTGCCGCTGGCCGAGCAGCGTGACCACCAGCGGGAACTCGACGATCCAGCCGAACGGGTGGTTGCGCGCGAGCCAGCCGACCGCGAGGCCGAGAACGATTGAGACGGCAACGACGGCGATCAGCGCCAGCACGCCGCGCCACGCGCGGGTTCTTTCGCTCCGCTGTTCGCGGTTGAGCTTGCGATCGAGCCACGCGGCCCCGCCCTCGGCGAGATCGCGCGGATGGCGCAAGAGTCGGAACAAAATCGGGAAGCCGCCAAAAATCGCTTCCGCGAGCAGCGCCATGACCAACAGGATCAGCGGGTCGACCCCGTGCGGCCCGCCCGGCGCGAAGGGAAGGGAGGAGAGCATGCGTACCCATCCTGGGAGGAACGAAAAGCCCCGTCAACGCGCGTCCCGTGCGGTCGTTGACAGGGTGCCGGGGTTCCGGCCATGTTGGGGTCCCCGCGACAGCCGAGAATTCCTGAAAAACGTGTCCACGTCCGATCTCGCCCGAGTCATCGACGCCGCCTGGGAAACCCGCGACCGGATCGATTCCCGGACCACGGGCGAGGTGCGCGACGCGGTGGAGGCGGCGCTGGCACTGCTCGATTCCGGCGCCCTGCGCGTCGCCGAAAAGACCGCGGGATTGCCCGCGGAGCGGGCGGCCGCGCCGAGGCCGGAAAATAGCGAGTGGAAAGTGCACCAGTGGCTGAAGAAAGCGGTGCTGCTCTCGTTCCGTTTGACCGATTCAACGCCGATCGCGGGCGGGCCCGGGGGGGGCGCGTGGTACGACAAGGTAGCCTCCAAGTTCGCGGGCTGGAGCGACGCCGACTTCCGCCAGGCGGGCTTTCGCGCGGTGCCCAACTGCGTCGTGCGCCGTTCGGCCTACATCGCGCCCGGCGTCGTCTTGATGCCGTCCTTCGTCAACGTCGGCGCCTACGTGGATCGAGGAACCATGATCGACACCTGGGCGACGGTCGGCAGCTGCGCGCAGATCGGAAAAAATTGTCACATCTCCGGCGGCGCCGGCATCGGCGGCGTGCTGGAGCCGGTGCAGGCGGGCCCGGTGATCATCGAGGACAACTGCTTCGTCGGCGCGCGCGCCGAGGTGGCCGAAGGAGTCGTGGTCGGCGAAGGCTCGGTGCTGTCGATGGGCGTCTACCTCGGCGCCTCGACCAAGATCGTCGATCGCGCGACTGGCGAAACGCACATGGGCCGCGTGCCGCCCTATTCGGTGGTGGTGTCGGGCACCATGCCGGGCAAGCCCTTGCCCGACGGCGCGCCCGGGCCCGGGCTCTATTGCGCGGTGATCGTGAAACGGGTCGACGAAAAAACCCGCGCCAAGACGTCCATCAACGAGTTGCTGAGGGACTAAAACAATGGCGATCGATTCGCTCGAACTCGCGCGCGCCCTGATCCGCCGGCCGAGCGTGACGCCGAAAGACGAAGGCGTGCTCGCGGTGCTCGAAGGCGCATTGAAGCCGCTCGGATTTTCCTGCCGGCGGATGCCTTACTCGGAGCCGGGCACGCCCGACGTCGACAACCTCTATGCCCGCCTCGGCGCGCGCGCGCCGCATTTCTGTTTCGCCGGCCACACCGACGTGGTGCCGGTCGGCGACGCCAAGGGCTGGTCGGTCGATCCGTTCGCCGCCGTGGTCAAGGACGGGCGGCTCTACGGCCGGGGCGCCTCCGACATGAAGGGCGCGATCGCCGCCTTCGTCGCCGCGACCGCGCGCCTGCTCGCCGAGTCGGGCGGCAGCCTTCCCGGCTCCGTCAGCCTGATGATCACCGGCGACGAGGAGGGACCTTCCATCAACGGTACCGCCAAGATGCTGAAGACGCTCGCGGGCGAGGGCGAAAAAATCGACGCCTGCCTGGTGGGCGAGCCGACCAGCCCCAAGACCTTCGGCGAGATGGCCAAGATCGGCCGGCGCGGCAGCCTCAATGCCTCGCTCGCCGTGCACGGCATCCAGGGCCATTCGGCCTATCCGGAAGCGACCGACAACCCGATCCCGCGGCTTCTGAAAATGCTGGCGGCGATTGCCGACGTGCCGCTCGATCCCGGCTCGGCGCATTTCCAGCCCTCGGGCGTCGCCGTCACCTCCATCGACGTCGGCAATCCGGCGACCAACGTGACCCCGGCCAAGGCCGAGGCCAAATTCAACATCCGCTTCAACGACCGCCACTCGGGCGAGTCGCTGAAGAAGCTGCTCCGCGAACACTGCGAAAAAATAGGCGGCAAGTTCGAGTTGGCGATGCACGTGACCGGCGAGCCGTTCGTGGTGCCGCCCGGGCGCTTGAGCGAACTGGTGACGGCGGCGGTGCGCGAGGTGACCGGGTTGACGCCCGAGCTCAGTACCCACGGCGGCACCTCGGACGCGCGCTTCATCCGCCACTACTGCCCGGTGATCGAATTCGGCGGGGTCAACGCCACCTCCCACAAGGTCGACGAATGGATGGCGCTCGACCACCTCAAGCGCCTCGAGGAAATTTATTATCTCGTGCTCAAGCGGTTTTTCGCCGCCAAATAATCAATTCAAAGGCCGCGCTCGGATCGCGCCTCGTGGCGAATGGTCAATATGTAAACCAGACCCTCGCGCGCGACGCGATAGAGAAGAATGTAGCACGTCCCGAGCACAGGGCGCTCGCGTAGGCCGCCTTCGTGCCGGACTGGATTGCGGGCGGGGAAAATCTTCAGCGCGTTGTCGGAGGCGATGATCGTTTCGACGAGATCGATCGCCACCATCGGATTCTCGCGCGCGATCTCCGCGAGGATGTCGTCGAGATTCCGAAGGGCCTCGTCGGTCCAACGAACGACGGCCACGACTCAGCGCGATTTGGCGGACTTGGGCGCGCGCCCGGCGATCTCGGTCGCGCGACGGCGAAGCCGTTTGGCGACGTCGTCGTGATCGTGCAGCCGGCCCGCTTTTATGTCGGCTTCCGCGCGTTTGACCGCGGCTTTTTCCGCCGTGGTCAAGGCACGCGGCCTACGGGGCTCGTCGCCGATAGCGAATTTAAGAACGTGTTTCGGCATGGCTTGAGAATAAGCTTCTCTCTACCGGCGTTTCAATACGTCACTTCCACCAGATACAACCCCTCCGGCGGCGCGGTCGGGCCGCCCTTGGTCCGGTCGCGGGCCTCGAGTGCGGCCCGCACGTCGGCGGCGGTCCACTTGCCTTCGCCGACCAGGCGCAGCGTTCCCACCATGTTGCGCACCTGGTGATGGAGAAACGACCGCGCGCGCGCCGAAACGGCGATGTCCTCGCCTTCGCGGGCGACGTCGAGAACGTCGAGGGTCTTCACCGGCGACTTCGCCTGGCAGAGCGACGCGCGAAACGTGGTGAAATCGTGCCGGCCGACCAGCACCTTCGCCGCCGCGTTCATGGCCTCGGCGTCGAGCGGCGCCGGCACCCACCACTTCCGCCCGAAGTCGAGCGCGAGCCGCGCGCGCCGGTTGGCGATGCGATAGACGTAAGCGCGCGAGGTGGCCGAAAAGCGGGCGTGGAAATCGGGCGCGGCCAAGGCCGCCTCGCGCACCGCGACCGGATTCGGCTTCATGTGGAAATTAAGGGCGTCGCGCACGGTGTCCGGCTCGAACTCGCGCGCAAGATCGAAATGCACCACCTGGCCCAAGGCGTGCACGCCCGCGTCGGTGCGCCCGGCGGCCACGGTTGTCGTGCGCTCCGCGCGCGCAAGCCCGCCGTCCGCGCGCTCGCCCGAAAGCGCGAAGATCGCGTCTTCGAGCACCTGTTGCACCGAAACGCCGTTCTCCTGGCGTTGCCAGCCGACGAACGGCCCGCCGTCGTATTCGAGCAGCAAGCGGTAGCGCGGCATCAGGAAAGCACCGTGCCGGGGGGAAGCGGAAAGCCGCGCAAAAATTCCGCCGCCGTCATGGTCGCGCGGCCCGCGCGCTGCAACGTGACCAAATGCAACGCACCCGCGCCGCAAGCGATGGCCGGCGAACCGTTCAGCACGGTGCCCGGCGCGCCGCGTCCTTCTACCACTTCCGCCGCCAGCACCTTGATCCGTTCGCCGTCTTTTTCGAACCAGGTGCCGGGCCAGGGATCGAAGGCGCGCACCGCGCGCGCGAGTTCCGCCGCCGGTCTGCGCCAATCGAGGCGGCCTTCGTCGCGGGAAAGCTTGGCGGCGTAGGTGACGCCGTCCTTCGGTTGCGGCGTCGCCGCGAGCATTCCCGCTGCCACGCCTTCGATCGCCCGCACGATCAGCCGGGCGCCGAGATCGCCGAGGGCGTCGTGCAGCTCGCCCGCCGTCGTCGTCGGGTTGATCGGGATTTTTTCCGCGAGCAGGATGGCGCCGGTGTCGAGTCCTTCGTCCATCTGCATGATGGTGATGCCGGTTTCCGCGTCGCCCGCGAGGATTGCGTGCTGGATCGGCGCCGCGCCGCGCCAGCGCGGCAGCAACGAGGCGTGGATGTTGAGACAGCCCAAACGCGGCGCCTCCAGGACCGGGCGCGGCAGGATCAGCCCGTAGGCCGCGACCACCGCCGCGTCGGCCTTCAGGCGCGCGAAGGATTCCTGTTCGGTGCCGTCGCGCAAGGATTTCGGCGTGCGCACGGGGATTCCGAGATCGCGCGCGGCGGCGTGGATCGGGCAGGGGCGTTTGTGTTGCCCGCGTCCGGCGGGCTTGGGCGGCTGGGCGTAGACCGCCTTGATCCGGTGCCCGGCATTCAGCAGCGCCTTCAGCGCCGGCCGGCCGAATTCGGCGCTGCCCATGAAGACGAGATTCAAGGATGGCATCGACATTCGCGCATTCAACTCGATTCCCCCCACCCTGACCCTCCCCCGCAAGGGGGGAGGGGATATTACTTTACATTTCCCTCCCCCTCGATGGGGGAGGGCGGGGAGGGGGTGACGGAAAAGATCAACCTGGCGCGGGCCATCGCGCCGTCAGACCGCCTCGGCTTCGGCGAGACGCTTGGCCTTGGCCAGCTTGCGCAAAATCATGTCGCGCTTCACCGCCGACACGCGATCGACCAGCAGCACGCCGTCGAGGTGATCCATTTCGTGCTGGATGCAGACCGCGAGCAGGCCTTCCGCCTCCATTTCGCGGATTTCGTTTTCGTGGTCGAGGTAGCGGACGCGAAGCTTGCCCGGGCGGCGGATTTCGGCGAACTGCTCGGGAAACGACAGGCACCCTTCGTCGCGCGCGACCTCGTCGTCGGAGGCCCAGACGATCTCCGGGTTGGCCATGCGCAGGCGCATGGGCGGCTCGTCTTTTTTGGCGGTGTCGACCACGATCACGCGCTTCAGGACGCCGACCTGGGGCGCGGCCAACCCGATGCCGTTGGCGCCGTGCATGGTTTCCAGCATGTCGTCCATCAGGCGGCGGATGTCGGCGTCGACCTTGGTGACCGGCTCGGCCTTGGCCTTGAGCCGGGGGTCGGGAGCGATGATGATGGGAAGCCGGGCCATGGCCCCGACATAGAGCGCGCATCGACCCCCGTCAAGCCGGGGCGGGTCCGGGCAAGGGGGATAAGCCGTTGAATTGGTTGGCGTTGCAAAGCCTGGGCGGAATCGCCGCGTTGGTCGCGATCGCGTTTGCGCTGTCGGAAAAGAGAAGCGCGGTTTCGGGCCGGCTGGTTGCGGGCGGGCTCGCGCTGCAATTCGCGCTGGCGCTGCTGTTGCTCAAGGTGCCCTTGGTCAAGGACGCGCTGCTGTTGCTCAACGACGCGCTGCTCGCGCTCCAGCGCGCGACCCAGGCGGGCACCAGCTTCGTGTTCGGCTACCTGGGCGGCGGGCCGCTGCCGTTCGCGGAAACCTACGCCGGCGCCAGCTTCGTGCTCGCGTTCCAGGCGCTGCCCTTGGTCCTGGTGATGAGCGCGCTCTCGGCGCTGCTGTTCCACTGGCGGGTGCTGCCCGCGATCGTCAAGGCGTTCGCGTGGGTGCTGCGCCGCGCCATGGGCGTGGGCGGGGCCGAGGGCCTGTCGGCCGCCGCCAACGTGTTCGTCGGCATGGTCGAGGCGCCGCTCCTGATCCGGCCCTATCTCGAACGGCTGTCGCGCGCGGAACTTTTTTCGGTGATGACCTGCGGCATGGCGACTATCGCCGGGACGGTGATGGCGCTTTACGCGTCGTTCCTGGCGGCCGCCGTGCCCGGCGCCCTCGGGCACATCCTGGTCGCCTCGCTGCTCGCGGCGCCGGCGGCGATCGTGGTCGCGCGCGTGATGGTGCCGGCGGACGCGGCGGAGCGGCCGGGCACCGCCGAGGAAACCCTGCCGCCCTCGGACCATCAAGGCGCGTGGGAGGCGATCACCCGCGGCACCCTCGACGGCGCGCAGCTGCTGATCAACATCGTCGCCATGCTGATCGTGCTGGTGGCCCTCGTCAGCTTGGTCAACCAGGCGCTCGGGCTGTTGCCCGAATGGGGCGGGGCCAAGGTCACGCTGGAGAGAATTTTCGGCCTGGCGCTCGCGCCGCTCGCGCTCGCCGTCGGCGTGCCGTGGGAGGAGGCGCTGGCCGCCGGGCGGCTGTTCGGGATCAAGACCGTGCTCAACGAACTGCTCGCCTATCTCGAACTCGCTAAATACACCGACGCCGATCTCGGTCCGCGCTCGCGCCTGATCATGACTTATGCCCTTTGCGGTTTCGCCAATTTCGGCAGCCTCGGCATCATGATCGGCGGGCTCGCCACCATCGCGCCCGGACGCCGCGCCGAGATCGTGGCGCTCGGGCCCAAGACCATCGTCTCCGGTACGCTCGCCACTTGCCTCGCCGGGGCGATGGCCGGGCTTTTGTGGTAGGCTCGCGCGATGGAATTCATCGCCGTCGCCGCCGTCATCGTCGCGCTCGCGGCGCTCGCTCTCGCATTCGTCGCGCTTAGGCGGGGCGCGTCGGCGGAGCCGTTCGACGGCATGATGCGCGAGTTCGCCGCCTTGAAGGGCGAAATCACCGCCGCCTTCGGCCACACCCATCAGCGGCTGCAATCGATCACCGACAAGGTGGCGGTGATCGATTCGGCGCGCGCCAACATCGAGAAGCTCGCCGAGCAGGTGGTCGACCTCAACCGCGTGTTCGGCGACAAGCAGGCGCGCGGCGCCTTCGGCCAGCGCCAGATGGAGGATTTGGTTCGCGACGTGCTGGCGGAAGGCATGTTCGAAATGCAGGCGACGCTCGCCAACGGCAAGCGCGTCGATTGCCTGGTCAAATTGCCGAAACCGCCGGGGCCGATCGGGGTCGACGCCAAGTTCCCGTTGGAATCGTTCCGCGCGGTGCAGGCGGCCGCCGACGACGCGGCGCGCATCCGGGCGCGAAAGCAGCTCGGGCAGGACGTGGTCAAGCACGTCAAGGACATCGCCGACAAATACATCGTGCGCGGCGAAACCGCCGACTGGGCGCTGATGTTCGTGCCCTCCGAGGCGGTCTACGCCGAAATCCACGCCCATCTCGCGGACGCGGTCGAGGAAGCGCATCGGTTGCGCGTCGGGATCGTCTCGCCGACCACGCTGATGGCGGCGCTGACCACGGTGCGCGCCGTCGTGCAGGACGCGGCGATGGTCGAGCGCGCCGAGGAAATCCGCACCGAGGTGCAGCGGCTCAAGGACGACGCCGACCGCCTGGTGCAGCGCGCGGGCGAACTGGAAACCGGATTCGGCCGGGTGGTCGACACGCTGCGCCAGGTGCGCATTTCCGCCGACAAGCTCGCCGGCCGCGTCGCCCGCGTCGCCGAGGCCGACGTACCGGAGAAGAAATAGAGTCCTACAGCGCCCGGCGGGCCTTGAGCGCCGCCGAGAGCGTGCCGTCGTCGAGGTAGTCGAGTTCGCCGCCGACCGGGATGCCCTGGGCGAGGCCCGACACCTTGGCGCCGGTGCCGGCGAGCCGTTCGGCGATGTAATGCGCGGTGGTCTGGCCCTCGACGGTGGCGTTGGTGGCGAGGATCACCTCGCCGATCCGCTCGGTGGCGACGCGTTGGACCAGCTTCGGGATGCGCAATTCTTCCGGCCCGACGCCGTCGAGGGCCGAGAGCGCACCCCCCAGCACGTGGTAACGCCCGCGAAAGGCGCCCGCGCGTTCCATCGCCCACAAATCGGCCACGTCCTCCACCACGCACAGCACCGAGGGATCGCGCTTGGCGTCGGCGCAGATGCCGCACGGATCGGCGGTGTCGAGGTTGCCGCAGGCCGAACAGGTGCGGACGTTGGCGGCGGCCTCGGTCAGCGCCTGGACCAACGGCGTCAGAGTCGCGTCCTTGCGCTTCAAAAGGTGCAGCGCCACGCGCCGGGCCGACCGGGGCCCGAGGCCCGGCAGGCGCGCGAGCATCTGGATCAGGCGTTCGATGTCGAGCATCGAAGGAAGCGAAATCCGGTCATGGCTGTCGCGAGAGCGGCGCTCACCCCCACCCCAACCCTCCCCCATCGAAGGGGAGGGGGCAAAAAATGATGTTCCCTCCCCCCTTGCGGGGGAGGGGTTGGGTGGGGGGTGCGATGCGCGGCGCGTGCGCGGAAAAGATTCGAGGACGGATCGGACATAATTCCACTTTGTCTCGGAACGAACGTCAAAACGGAAGCTGGAAACCCGGAGGAAGGGGCAACCCGCCGGTGAGTTCGGAAAGGCGCGCCTTGGCCTCGGCGTCGGCCTTGGCGCGGGCGTCGTTGACGGCGACCCGCACCAAATCCTCCAGCATGCCGGCGTCGCCCTGGGCGAGCAGCTCGGGCGCGATCCGCACCCGGCGCACCTCGCCCTTGCCGGTGGCGACCACCTCCACCTTGCCATTGCCCGCGCCGCCGGTGACCTCGAGGTTGGCGAGCTGATCCTGCATCGCCTGCATGCGCGCCTGCAGCTCGCCCGCCTGCTTCAGCATCTGCGCGAAATTTTTCATTCGTCTTCCGTTTCCTCATCGACGTTCGAATCATCGGGCGTGGCGCCCAGGTTGGCGGCTTCGTGTTTGGGCGGGCGAACGTCCTCGATCCGGGCGTCGGGGAACGCGGCCTGCACCGCCTTGACGAAGGGGTGCTCGGCGATCTCGGCGCGCAAGGAGGCGCGCGCGGCTTCCTTCTCTTCCGCCAGCGTGCGGCCGCCGGCGGCGGAGGACACGCCGATCAGCCAGGTACGGCCGGTTTCGCGGTTGAGAAAGGCGCTGAGCTGGCGGGCGAGGTCGTCGGGGGCGTGTTCGCCGGGGCGGAATTCGATCCGGCCCGGCTCGAACCGGACCAAATGCACGTCGCGCTGCAAATGACCGGCGAGGCGGCCTTCTTTCCGCGCGGAGGCCAAGGCCGCCACCTGCTCGAAGGTCTCCAGCTTGGGCGACTCGAGCGCAATCGGCGCGGCGGTTTCGGCGGCGACCGGCTGGTCGGTCGTCGGCGCGGCCATCGGTACGGTTTGCGCGAGCGCGGCGGACGTACGGGGCGCGGTCGAGGGACGCGCCGGCGCCGACGCGGGCGGAGGCGGAGCGGTCGTCCTGGACGCCGACGGCGATATCGTCGCCGGACGCGCGGCGCCGCCCGCGTCGAGGACGCGGATCGCTTCTTCCGGCGTCGGCAGCGCGCTCGCGTAAGCAAGTCTGACCAGCACCATCGCCGCCGCTTCCGCGCCGTTGGGGGCGCCGCGGGTTTCGGCGAGGCCCTTCAGCAGAACCTGCCACGCCCGCGCCAGCGCCGGGATCGAAAGCGCTTCAGCCATGGCGCGGCCCCGCTTCCGTTCCAATTCGGGCACGGCGAGATCGTCGGCGGCCTCGGGCGCCAGCTTGATCCGCGTCAGCCAATGGACCAGACCGAGCGCGTCCTCGATCGCCTGCGCGGCGTCGGCCCCGGCGTCGTGCTGGGCGGCAAGCACGCCGAGCGCGCGCGGCGCGTCGCCCCCGAGCGCCGCCTCGACCAGATCGAAGGTGAGCGTGCGGTCGGCGAGCCCGAGCATGGCGCGCACGTCGGCTTCGCCGATTTCGTTTTGATCCTCGACGTGGGAGATGGCCTGGTCGAGCAGGCTCAAGCCGTCGCGCACGCTGCCGTCGGCGGCGCGCGCGATCAGGCCAAGGGCGGCGTCGGCGATTTTCGCGCCCTCGCGCTCGGCGATGGCGCGGAAGTGCGCACGCAAAGCGTCCTCGTCGATGCGGCGCAAGTCGAAGCGCTGGCAGCGCGACAGCACGGTGACCGGGATCTTGCGGATTTCGGTGGTGGCGAAGACGAATTTGACGTGCGGCGGCGGTTCCTCCAGCGTCTTCAGGAGCGCGTTGAAGGCGTTCTTCGACAGCATGTGCACTTCGTCGACGATGTAAATCTTGTAGCGCGCCGAGGTCGGGCGGTAGCGCACGCCGTCGATCAGTTCGCGGATGTCGTCGACGCCGGTGCGGCTGGCGGCGTCCATTTCGATCACGTCGACGTGGCGGTCCTCGGCGATCGCGCGGCAATGTTCGCAGCGGCCGCAGGGCTCGGCGGTCGGCCCGCCCCGACCGTCGGGCCCGACGCAGTTGAGGGCGCGGGCGATGATGCGGGCGGTCGTGGTCTTGCCGACCCCGCGCACCCCGGTCAGCACGAAGGCGTGCGCGAACCGGCCCGAGCGCAGGGCGTTGGTCAGCGTGCGCACCATCGCCTCCTGGCCGATCAGGTCGGCGAAGGTGGCGGGGCGGTACTTGCGGGCAAGCACCCGATAGGCGCCGGCGGCGTGCCCCGCTAGGGGCGCGTCGGTCCGGTCGGAGGCAACGGGATCGTGATCGGCCGGTTCGGTCATCGGCGCTCGTCCGATTTCAGTGGCAATGATCAAGCCGCGAAGGTGGGAGGTTGAACGTCGACCCGGGCCGGAACTCGTTACGGCTGCTTCCTTCCGGACCTGACCGGGTTGGCGAGGGGCTCGTCCGGCGCCAACCTCCCGGCCCGACTATACCAAGCGAGGGACCGGAACGGAAAGCGCGCACTAACCGATGCGCGCGCGGACAGCGTGTGGATAAATAAGACGCGCGCGGAAAATTATTGGCCGAACAGGCCAACGCCGCCCGGACGCGGCGGAATATTGCCGGGCGCGTGTTCGGGCGCCAGCGGGCGCGGCCTGTCGATCGCGGGCGGCGGCAGCGTGAAGATCGGCGCGGCCGGTTCGGCGGCGGGCGGCGTCTCCGGCGCGGGCGGCGCGATCGGAAACGCGGAAGGCTCGACGGACATGGCGGGCGTTTGCGGCGCGGGCATGGGAACCGGCAGCGCCGACGGCTCCGTCGGCATCGCCGGGGTTTCGGGCGCGGGCGGAATGACGGGCGCAGTCGCGGGCTCCGTCGCGGACGGCGTTTCGGGCGCGGGCAGCGGCACGGGAAGGGTGACGGGCTCGGTCGGCACCGCGGGCGGCGCTTCGGGTGCCGGCATCGGAACCGGGAGCGCGGAAGGTTCCGTCGGCATCGCCGGGGTTTCGGGCGCGGGCGGAATCGCGGGCATCGCGGCGGGCTCGGCGGGCGAAGGCGCTTCCGGCGCGGGCGGAACGACCGGAACGCTCGCCGGCGCGTAGGGACCGACCGGGATGTCGTCGGCGGGTTTGGTGATTCCGGGAATCGCGGGCGGCATCAGGGCGGCGAACATCGGCGGCGCCTCGATGTGGACGATGCCGTCCGGGATGCCCCCGAACATGAAGGGCAGGAAATCGTCGCGGTATTCGTAGCGCCCGTCGCGCGCGGCGATGAAGCGCACCTCGACCACCTCGCGCGGCGCGACCGAAATCCCGTACGGGCAGGATACCTCGGTCGCCGGTCCGCTCGAGCGCGTGATGGACTGGATGTGGACGGCGGCGAGGAATCCCGACGCCTGGAACCGGCGCGACGTGGAGTCGCGGTTTTCGATCCGCATCACGTAGGGGCGGTCCTGATACAACCGGATCAGGGAAGGCTGAAACTCGCCGTGGCGGACGCGAACGTTGATCAGGCGCGCGGCGTTCCAGTCGACCGCGTCGAACGCGCCGGCCGGCACCGGCTCGCAGGCGTCGAACACGCTCGGCATGGATACCCGCGCGCACCCGGCGACGATCGTCGCCGCGAGAACCGCGCCGCATCCGAACCTTCGCTTGCGAGCCGCCATGCCGTCGCCCCTTGCCCAGCGGCGCCGCGTGGCGCCCGGAGGACCAACCGCCTGATTAATCGCCGCTTGGTTAAAAAAGCCTCAAAATCGGCGAAAAACCGCCGATTGTCGGCAGCGAGCGCGCGTGCGAGGTTGGCGGCCATGCCGGAGCGCGACCACCGCCCGCGAATCGCCTATTGCGCGTTTCCGCTCGATCGGGCGAGCCACCTACGCCGCGACGCGGCGGCCCTGGCCGAAGCGGCGGCCGCGTCCTCGACCCGGGTCGTGCCGGTTTGGCGCAACCGCAACCTGATCACCGCGGACGGCGCGCCGGCGATGGTCGCACTCGCCGGCGAGGCGGCGCGCCGCGCGTTGGCCGCCGGCCGGGAGCGGATTTTTCTCGGCGCCGACGCCCAAGGCGCGTGGTTCGCCACCGACGTGTCGTACATCGCCGAGGCCGATCTCGGCGGGCTCCTAAACGATGCGCCGGACGGCGCCGCGTTCCGGGATCTGAGGTCCGCGGGCGCGCTGCTGGCGGGCGGCGAGGCCGCGCTGCTCGCCTGCGCGCGCGGCTTGGCGCATTGGCACGACGCGAGCCGGTTCTGCGGCGCCTGCGGCGCGCCGACCGAATCGCGCGACGGCGGCCATGCCCGGCGCTGCGTCCGTCCCGATTGCGGCCGCGATCATTTCCCGCGCACCGATCCGGCGGTCATCATGCTGCTGACGCGACCGGCGCCGCGCCGCAAGCCGGGCGCGGCGCGCTGCCTGCTCGCCCGCCAGCACCGCTGGCCCGAGGGCATGTACTCGGCGCTCGCCGGTTTCGTCGAGCCGGGCGAGGCGCTCGAATCGGCGGTCGCGCGCGAGGCGATGGAGGAGGCGGGCGTGCGGCTCGCCGCCATATCCTACCGCGCGTCGCAGCCGTGGCCGTTTCCCGCGTCCCTCATGCTCGGCTTCCGCGCCGAGGCGGCCGACGACGCCATTCGCCGCGACGGAAAGGAACTGGCCGACGCGCGCTGGTTCACGCGCGCCGAGTTGAAGGCGTTGCCGGAGGGCGACCTCAGGCTGTCGCGGCCCGATTCGATCGCGCGCTTCTTAATAGAAGAATGGCTGGCGGAAGAGGATTGACGCGCGCGTAAAGGACGCCCCCATGATCATCCGCATTTGGCACGGTTGGACGACGCCGGCAAACGCCGACGCCTATGAGAACTTGCTTAAGATGGAGATTTTTCCGGGCATCGCCGCCAAGGGCGTCGTCGGATACCGGGGCATCGACCTTCTACGGCGTCCGGTCGGCGACGAGGTGGAATTCGTCACCGTGATGCGGTTCGACGGGTGGGATGCGGTCAGGCGTTTCGCCGGCGAGGACCATGAAGCGGCCTATGTCCCGGCCAAGGCGCGCGCGCTTCTGGCGCGATTCGACGAACGCTCGCGGCATTACGAGCTGCTCGCCAAGCTTAAGTATTGACGTTCCGCCTTACTTTCCGGCGGCGCGCTTTTCCATCTTGAGACGGTACGCGTGCGCGGGATAGACGCCGAGCACCTTGACCTCGTGGGTGTAGAAGCCGAGCTCCTCGAACGCGAGCTTGACGTTGCGGTCCTCGGGGTGCCCCTCGATGTCGGCGTAGAACTGGGCGGCGACGAAATCGGGGCTGACGTAGCTTTCGAGCTTGGTCATGTTGACGCCGTTGGTGGCGAAGCCGGCCAGCGCCTTCAACAGCGCCGCCGGCACGTTGCGCACGCGGAACACGAAGCTGGTGATGACCGGACCCGATCCGGGGCGCGGCATGCGCGGCTTCTTCGCCATGACGATGAAGCGGGTGGTGTTGTGTTCGGCGTCCTCGATATTGGCCTTGAGCGACTTGAGGCCGTAGATGCGCGCCGCGAGCTTGGACGCGATCGCTCCTTGCGTCGGATCGCCGAGCTTGGCGATGTGCGCCGCCGCGCCGGCGGTGTCCTCGGTGATGACCGGGTGCAGGCGCAGCCGGCGGATCAACTTGCGGCATTGGTTGAGGGCGTGCACGTGGCTGTGGACGCGGACGATGTCGCCGAGGCGCGTGCCCTTAAGACCGAGCAGATGATGGTTCACCCACTGGAAATGCTCGCCGACGATATAAAGCCCCGAATCGGGCAGCAGGTGATGGATGTCGGCGACGCGCCCGGCGACCGAGTTCTCGATCGGGATCATGGCCAGCCGCGCGCGGCCCTTGGCCAGCGCCTCGAACGCGTCCTCGAAGGTCCGGCACGGCAGCGTCCGCATCGCCGGATAGGCTTCGCGGCAGGCGAGGTCGGAATAGGCCCCGGCCGCGCCCTGGAAGGCGATGATCCCGCGTTCTTTCGTCTTCGTCATCGGCGGTTCGCTGGTTGACGCGACTCCACTATTTACCGCGCGCGGGGTTTCGTCCGCGCGCCTCGAGAATCGCACGCGCGCGCGCGAGGTCGGCGGGAGTATCGACACCGAGCGGAACGGTGTCAACGAGCCGCGCGGCGATGCGCATTCCGGCTTCGAGCGCGCGCAGCTGCTCCAGCCGTTCGCGCTTTTCGAGCGCGCTTTCGGGCAGGCCGACGAACCGCTCCAGCGCCTCCCGCCGGTAGGCGTAGAGGCCGATGTGGTGATAAAGCGGCCCCGCGCCCGCGGGGATCGCGGTCCGGCTGAAATAGAGCGCGCGGGCGACGCGCGATCCGGGCGCAAACCCGACCGCGGCCTTGACCACGTTGGCGTCGTCGCGTTCCTCGGGGTCCGCGATCTCGGCGACCAGGGTGGCGATGTCGACGGCTGCGTCGGCGAGCGTTTCGAGGGCCGCGCGCACCGCTTGCGCCTCGATGGTCGGCAGATCGCCCTGGACGTTGACCACCGCGTCGAAACGCCTTTCGGGATCGAAGGCCGCGAGCGCCGCGTGGATGCGGTCCGAACCCGACGGCAGCTCGGGCGCGGTCAGCACCGCCTCGCCGCCCGCGCGGCGGACGGCGTCGGCGATTTCCGTTTCGGCCGCCGCGACGATCACCGGGCCGACGGCGGCCTCGCGGGCGCGCCGCCAGACATGCACGATCATCGGCTCGCCGAGGAGGTCGGCGAGCGGCTTTCCCGGAAAGCGGGTCGAGGCCATGCGCGCCGGAATCACCGCGACCGGATTGCGGGGTTGGATGCGGGGCGAAACGGACATTTGCGCCACATTATCGCGCCGGGCGGCGGTTGAATACCCGTGTCGGGCCCGCTACATTCGCCCGACGCAGGGGACAGCAGACCATGATGTCATTTCTCGAAAAAGCGGGCGCCGGACTCCTGATCGCCGCGTGGCTGATCTGGGGCGGCCATATGCTGGCCGACGTGCTGGTCGCGCCCACCGCCGGTTCCGAAAAGCTGCCGTTCGCCGAAACCAAGACCGCCGCCGCGCCCGCCGCCACCGCCGCGGCCGCCGCCCCCCCGCAGGATTTCAAGACTCTGCTCGCCGCCGCCACGCCCGACAATGGCGCCAAGGTGTTCCGCAAGTGCGTCGCCTGCCACGCCGCCGAAAAGGGCGCCAAGCACAAGGTCGGCCCGGCGCTGTGGGACGTGGTCGGAAGGAGCGCGGCCAAGACGGACGGGTTCAACTATTCGCCCGCGCTCGGCAAGGTCGGCAAGGAATGGACCTACGAAAATCTGGACACGTTCCTCAAGAGCCCGAAGGACTACGCTCCCGGCAACAAGATGACCTTCGCCGGGCTGCCGGACGCCGCCGAGCGCGCCGCGGTGATCGCATTCCTGCGCTCGCTCAGCGACTCGCCGAAACCGCTGCCCTGACGTGACCGGAACTCCCGGCGTTCCCGACGCCCTCGTCGCGCTCGCGCTCCGGCTCGCGGACGCCGCGCGCGCGGCGGTCATGCCGCATTTCCGGACCCGCGCGCTGGCGATCGACGACAAGGCGGATTCCTCGCCGGTTACCGTCGCCGATCGCGAGTGCGAACGGGCGTTGCGCGCGATCGTCGCCAAGGAACAGCCCGGCCACGGCGTGGTCGGCGAGGAGATGGCATCGACGCGCGCCGACGCCGAATGGGTCTGGGTGATCGATCCGATCGACGGCACCAAGTCGTTCGTCACCGGCAAGCCGTTGTTCGGCACGCTTATCGCGTTGCTGCGCCAAGGCCGCCCGATCCTCGGGATCATCGACCATCCGGCGATCGACGTGCGTTATCTCGGGATCGCGGGCCGGCCGACGACGCGCAACGGCCAACCCGTGCGCGTGCGTTCGTGCGATGCACTGAAGGACGCCTGGCTCTACGCCACCACGCCGGAGATGTTCCGCCCGGGCGCGGAAGCCGACGCCTTCGCCCGTCTCAAGAAGAAGGTCAAGCATCCGGTCTTTGGGGCCGAGTGCCTCGCCTACGGCCTGCTCGCGGAAGGGTTCGTCGATCTGGTCTGCGAGGCGACCATGAAGCCGGTGGACTATCTTCCGCTGGTGGCGGTGGTGGGAGGCGCGGGCGGAATCATCACCGATTGGCGCGGCCGGCCGCTCGGCCTCGATTCGGAGGGCCAGGTTCTGGCGGCGGGCGATCGGCGACGGCACGCGGAGGCGATGGCGGCGCTCGCGGGAGCTTGATGGCGGCGCTCCCTTGATCCGCCGCGCCCGAGCCGCCACAATCGCCGAATTCACGGGGAAGGCGCGGGAATTTCTCGCGGATCGAAATCATGCGCGTCGCGTTTGCGGCTTTGGGCGTGCTGGCGGTTCTCGCGGCCGCGCCGCCGGCCGTGGCCGAGACGAAAGTTCTCCGCGTCCACGGGATCGCCATGCACGGCGAGCCGAAATACGGTCCCGGTTTCACCCATTTCGATTACGCCAACCCGAACGCGCCCAAGGGCGGCGAGGCGCGGCTTTCCGCCATCGGCAGCTTCGACAATTTCAATCCCTATATCCTGAAGGGCAATCCGGTCGCCGGCATCGGCGCTCTGTTCGAGACGCTGCTGCTCGGGTCCGGCGACGAGGCGTTCAGCGAATACGGCCTGCTCGCCGAAACGATCGAGGTGCCTGAGGACCGCTCCTGGGTCGCCTTCACCCTCCGGCCGAACGCGCGCTGGCACGACGGCAAGCCAGTGACGGTCGCCGACGTGATCTTTTCCCTCGAAACCCTGAAGACCAAGGGCCATCCCTTCTACCGCTCCTATTTCAAGGACGTGGCCAAGGCGGAGCAAACCGGCGAACGCACGGTGCGCTTTTCCTTCGCCGACGGCGTCAACCGCGAGCTGCCGCTGATCGTCGGCCAGCTTCCGATCCTGCCCAGGCATTGGTGGGCGACGCGCGAATTCGACAAGACGACGCTCGAGCCGCCGCTCGGCAGCGGGCCTTACCGCATCAAATCGTTCGAGGCGGGGCGCTCCGTCACCTACGAGCGCGTGCGCGATTACTGGGGCCGCGACGTTCCGGTCCGGCGCGGCACCTTCAATGTCGACGAGCTTCGCTACGACTACTACCGCGACGGCACCGTGGCCCTCGAGGCGTTCAAGGCCGGCGAATACGACTTCCGCCAGGAAAACGTCGCCAAGGATTGGGCGACCGCCTATGACGCGCCGGCGGTGCGCGACGGATTGATCAAGAAGGTCGAAATCCCGCACGAACGCCCGACCGGCATGCAGGGGTTCTCGTTCAACACCCGGCGCGAGGTGTTCAAAGACAAGCGCGTTCGCCAGGCGATCACCCTCGCCTTCGACTTCGAGTGGACGAACAAGAACCTGTTTTACGGCCAGTACGTCCGCACCCGCAGCTACTTCTCCAACTCCGAATTGGCATCCTCGGGCCTGCCGACGGGCGAGGAGTTGAAAATTCTCGAACGCTTCCGGGGACGCATCCCGGAAGACATATTCACCAAGGAATATGCCCTGCCGGTCGGCGGCAGCGACGAGGCGCTGCGCGCCAATTTGCGCGCCGCCCTCGACCTGCTGCGCGCCGCCGGGTGGACGATCAAGGAACGCAAGCTGGTGCACGGCACCACCGGCAAGCCGTTCCAGTTCGAAATCCTGCTCGCCCAGGCGACCTGGGAGCGGATCGCGCTGCCGTTCGCGCGCAACCTGGAGCGGCTCGGCATCGAGGCGCGCGTGCGCACGGTCGAGCCGGCGCAGTACCGCAAACGACTCGACGATTTCGATTTCGACATGACCGTCGATTCGTTCGGCCAGTCGCTCTCGCCCGGCAACGAGCAGCGCGACTTCTGGGGTTCGGCCGCGGCCGATACGCCCGGCAGCCGCAACACCATCGGCATCAAGGATCCGATGGTGGACGAGCTGATCGACCTGGTGATCGCCGCGCCCGACAGCGAAAGCCTGATCGCGCGCACCCGCGCGCTCGACCGCGTGCTGCTGGCCGGGCATTACCTGATCCCGCATTGGCACATCCGCACCTTCCGCGTCGCCTATTGGGACCGGTTCGGCCGTCCCGAAACGCCCGCCAAGTACACCCTCTGCGTCGAATGCTGGTGGGTGGACGCCGAAAAGGCCAAGGCGATCGACGCGCGGCGCGGGCGCAAGTAGCACCGATGTTGGCCTACGTCCTCCGCCGGTTGCTGCTGATCGTCCCGACGCTGTTCGGGATCATGGTCGTCAACTTCATTATCGTGCAGGCGGCGCCGGGCGGCCCGGTCGAGCAGATGATCGCCGAATTGCAGGGCACCGCCGCCGACGTCACCGGCCGTTTCGCCGGCACCGGCGCGGGCGAGGCGGGCGAGCGCGCCGAGCAGCGTCCGGCCCAGACCGCGGGCGGCGACGTCGTTTCCAAGTACCGCGGCGCGCGCGGCCTGGAACCCGAGCTGATCGAGCAGATCGAGAAGCTCTACGGCTTCGACAAGCCCGCCCACGAGCGGTTCCTGATCATGATGCGGAACTACCTCGTGTTCGACTTCGGCGACAGCTTCTTCCGCGACCGCAAGGTGGTCGATCTGGTGCTCGACAAGCTGCCGGTGTCGATCTCGCTCGGTCTTTGGACCACGCTGCTGGTCTATCTCATCTCGATCCCGCTCGGCATCGCCAAGGCGGTGCGCGACGGGTCGCGCTTCGACGTGTGGACCAGCGCCGTGGTCATCGTCGGCTACGCCATTCCCGGCTTTTTGTTCGCGATCCTGCTGATCGTGCTGTTCGCGGGCGGAAGCTTCTGGAACGTCTTTCCCTTGCGCGGGCTGACTTCGCCCGACTGGGCGAATATGGATTGGCCGGCGCGGATCGCGGATTACTTCTGGCACATCGCGCTGCCGATCGCGGCGCTGGTGGTGGGCGGCTTCGCCAGCCTGACCATGCTGACCAAGAACTCGTTTCTGGAGGAGATCAACAAGCAGTACGTCACCACCGCGCGCGCCAAGGGCGCGACCGAGCGCGGCATCCTCTACGGCCACATCTTCCGCAACGCCATGCTGATCGTGATCGCGGGCTTTCCCGGCGCCTTCATCGGCGTTCTGTTCACCGGCGCGCTGCTGGTCGAGGTGATCTTCTCCCTCGACGGGCTCGGGCTGCTCGGGTTCGAGGCCGCGCTCAAGCGCGACTATCCGGTCATGTTCGGTTCGCTCTATTTCTTCACCCTGCTCGGACTATTGATGAACCTGATCGGCGATCTCGCCTACCACGCGGTCGATCCGCGCATCGACTTCGAAGCGAGGGAAACGTGACCTCCGCCGCGACCGCGCCCAGCCTGTTCGGGATCAAGCTCGCGCCGCCGACCGCGCGGCGGCTCGAAAACTTCCGCGCCAACCGCCGCGGCTTCTGGTCGCTGTGGATTTTTCTCGTCCTGTTCGCCGTCAGCCTGTTCGCCGAATTGATCGCCAACGACAAGCCGCTGCTGGTGCGCCACGAGGGCAAGTTCTTCGTCCCGGTGGTCTTTTCCTACGCCGAGACCGATTTCGGCGGCGATTTCCCGACCGAGGCCGATTACCGCGATCCCTTTCTCAAGAACAAGATCGAGGAAAAGGGATGGATGATCTGGCCGCCGGTCCGCTATTCGTACAACACCATCGACCGCAATTTGTCGGTGCCGGCGCCGGCGCCGCCGTCCCGCGAACACTGGCTCGGCACCGACGACCAGGCGCGCGACGTGGTGGCGCGCCTGATCTACGGCTTTCGCGTGTCGGTCCTGTTCGGGCTGGCGCTCACGGGCCTCAGTTCGGCGGTCGGCATCGCCGCCGGGGCGGTCCAGGGCTATTTTGGCGGGCGCACCGACCTCTACTTCCAGCGCTTCATCGAGATCTGGAGCGGCTTGCCGACCCTTTATCTTCTCATCATCCTGGCGAGCGTGGTCGAGCCCAACTTCTGGTGGCTGCTGGGTCTGATGCTGCTGTTCAGCTGGATGGCGCTGGTCGGCGTGGTGCGGGCCGAATTCCTGCGCGGGCGCAATTTCGATTACGTGCGCGCGGCGAGGGCGCTCGGGGTTTCCGACGCCACCATCATGTTCCGCCACATCCTGCCCAACGCCATGGTCGCGACGCTGACGTTCCTGCCGTTCCTCCTCAACGGCTCGATCACCACGCTAACCGCGCTCGATTTCCTCGGCTTCGGGCTTCCCCCTGGTTCGGCCTCCTTGGGCGAATTGCTCGGCCAGGGCAAGGCCAATCTGCAGGCGCCGTGGCTCGGGCTGACGTCGTTCTTCGTGCTCGCGGTGATGCTGTCGCTCCTGGTGTTCGTGGGCGAAGGCGTGCGCGACGCCTTCGATCCGCGCAAAATCCGGCGCTGAGGGAACGAGCCATGCCCGATACCGCGCCGCTGCTCGAAATCGAAGACCTGCACGTGTCCCTCGGCCGCGCTGCGCGCGAGGTCAAGGCGGTGCGCGGCGCCAGCCTGGTGGTGCGGCGCGGCGAAATCGCGGCGCTGGTCGGCGAATCGGGCTCGGGCAAGTCGGTGACCGCGCTGTCGGTGATGCGGCTTCTGCCCTATCCGCTGGCGTGGCATCCGGCCGGAAGCGTCCGCTTCCGGGGGGAAGACGTCCTGACGGCGCCGGATTCGCGGCTGCGCGCGCTCCGCGGCGACCGCATCTCGATGATCTTCCAGGAGCCGCTGACGTCCCTCAATCCGCTCCATTCGGTCGGCCGCCAGGTGGCGGAAAGCCTGCACCTGCACCGGACGCTTTCGGCCGACGCCGCGCGCGCGCGGGTGGTCGAGCTGTTCGAGCTGGTCGGCCTCAAGGATCAGATCGCGCGCATGGACGCGCTGCCGAACGAATTTTCCGGCGGCCAGCAGCAGCGCGTGATGATCGCCATGGCGCTCGCCAACAATCCCGATCTTCTGATCGCCGACGAGCCGACCACGGCGGTCGACGTCACCATCCAGGCGCAGATCCTGAAGCTGCTGCAGGACTTGCAGGCGCGCCTCGGCATGGCGGTGCTGTTCATCACCCACGACCTCGGCATCGTGCGCCGGATCGCGACCCGGGCCTACGTCATGCGCCAGGGCCGCGTGGTCGAGGAAGGCCGCCTGCCGGCGGTGTTCCAAAGCCCGAGCCACGACTACACCAAGCATCTGCTCGCTTCCGAACCCAAGGGGGCGCCCGAGCCCGCGCCCGCCGCCGCGCCCGAGGTCATGGCCTGCCGCGATTTGAAAGTATGGTTTCCGATCAAGCGCGGCGTGATCCGCCGGGTGGTCGGCCACGTCAAGGCGGTGGACGGCGTGACGCTGGCGATCCGCGAGGGCCACACCCTCGGCCTGGTCGGCGAATCGGGCTCGGGCAAGAGCACGCTCGGGCGCGCGCTGCTCCGGCTCGAAAAAAGCGCGGGCGACATCGCTTTCCGCGGCCAGGCGATTCAAGGCTTGCGCGCCAAGGCCCTGCGCCCGCTCCGGCGCGAGATGCAGATCGTTTTTCAGGACCCGTTCGGTTCCTTGAGCCCGCGCCTTTCGGTCGGCCAGATCGTCGAGGAAGGCTTGCGCGTCCACGGCCTCGCCGGGGCGGAAGGGGAGCGGCGCACCGTCATTGGCCAGGCGCTCGCCGAGGTCGGCCTCGACCCCGAGACCCAGGACCGCTACCCGCACGAATTCTCGGGCGGCCAGCGCCAGCGCATCGCCATCGCCCGCGCGCTGGTGTTAAAGCCGAAGTTCATGGTGCTCGACGAGCCGACCAGCGCCCTCGACGTGTCGGTGCAGGCGCAGATCGTCGAGCTGCTGCGCGCGTTGCAAAAGAAGCACCGGCTCGCGTATCTGTTCATCAGCCACGATCTCCGCGTGGTGCGCGCCATGGCCCACCAGATCGCGGTGCTGCGCCAGGGCCGCGTGGTCGAGCACGGGCCGGCCGAATCGATCTTCGCCCGGCCCGCCGAGCCATACACCCGCGCGCTCATCGCCGCGGCGATCGACTTGAAGGCGGACGAGTCGGGCGCGGTTGCGACCTGATCATGGCCCTTCTCTTCATCAGCGCGGTCGAGGACCCGGAACCCTATCGCCAGGAATTCATCCGCCTGCTGCCGGGGGAAGACTTCCGCATCTGGCCCGAGGCCGGCGATCGCGCCGAGGTCGAGTTCCTGCTGGTGTGGCGGCCGCCGCGCGGGTCGATGAAGGGGTTCCCGAACCTCAAGGCGATCCTCAATCTGGGCGCGGGCGTCGATTACGTGATCGCCGATCCCGATCTGCCGCGCGAGGTCCCGCTGGTCCGCCTGGTCGACACCGGCTTGCGCGACGGCATGGTCGAATTCGTGCTGCACGCGGTGCTGCATTTTCACCGCCAGTTCCACCGCTACCGCGAATTCCAGCAGCGGAAGAGTTGGACGGAAGTGCCGCAGGTGGAAGCCGCGAACCGGCGCATCGGGATTCTCGGCTTCGGCCATCTGGGCCAGGCGGCGGCGCGGCACTTGCTGGCGCTCGGGTTTCCGGTTGGGGGCTGGAGCCGCACCAAGAAGCAGGTTCCCGGCGCGCGTTCGTTCGCCGGCGCCGACGAATTGGGCGCGTTCCTCGGCCAAAGCGACATTCTCGTCTGCCTCGCGCCGCTCACCAACGAGACCGAAGGGATCGTCAACGCCCGCACCCTGGCGCAACTGCCGAAGGGGTCGTACTTGATCAACGCCGGGCGCGGCGGGCTCGCCGTCGAGGCCGATGTCCTGGCCGCGCTCTCAACCGGGCAACTCGCCGGGGCGGCGCTCGACGTGTTCCGCCGCGAACCCCTGCCGCCGGAAAGCCCGTTCTGGACGCACCCCAACGTCATCGTCACGCCGCACATCGCGGCGATCACGCTCGTCGGTCCGGCGGCGCGCGAAGCCGCCGACAACATCCGGCGACTCCGCGCCGGGCTCGCGCCCAACGGTCTGGTGGACAAGGCGCGCGGGTATTGAGATCAGACGTAGCATTAGGCGAAGGCGACGAGGAAAATGCCGAGCGCGACCCGGTAGACCACGAACGGCGCGAAGCTCGCGCGCCGGAGCCAGGCCATCATCAGGACGATGGCGACGAGGGCGGCGACGAAGGCGAGCGCCGTGGCGAGAAAAACATCCGCGGTTAGCTGCGCGTCGCCGAGCTTGTAAAGCTCCCAGCCTTCCAGCACGCCCGCGCCGACGATGGTCGGGATCGAGAGGATCATGGAAAAGCGCGCCGCGTCCGGCCGTTCCATGCCCAAAAGGCGCGCCGCCGTCATGGTGATGCCGGAACGGCTGGTGCCCGGCACCAGCGCCAGAACCTGGGAAAAACCGATGATCAGCGCGTCCGAAAACCTGATGTGCTCCATGCGCCGGACCGTCATGCCGATCCGGTCGGCGACCCACAGCGCAATGCCGAAGCCGAGCGTCGCCCAGCCGACCACGGCGAGATCGCGGATGCCTTCCGGGTAATAGCGTTTGAGAGCGAAGCCGGCGATCACCACCGGGACGGTCGCGGCCACGACGAACAGAGCGAGCGTGGCATGCGGATTCTGGCGCCCCTGGAGCAGGCGCCCGAAGCCGGCGGTCATGCGCCATACGTCGCGCCAGAGATAGAGAACGACCGCACCCAAGGTGCCGACGTGCACCGCCACGTCGACGATCAACCCCTGATCGGGCCAATGAAACAGATGGGGCAGCATGATGAGATGCCCCGAGGACGAAATCGGCAGGAACTCGGTAATTCCCTGGACCAGGGCGAGAATCACGATATGGATGGTGGCCACGCGCTCGCCCCCCGGATGGAGATGCCCTTATAACACCCATTTCGGGGCTGGCCCAAGGTAGGCGCGGGCCGAGAATCCCGCTGGCGCGGGGCGCCCGGCGCTGCTATGCAAGGACCTTGCCCGCCAACGGCTGACCGTGATTTGGGGACGATGATGGAATCGGATCGCGCCCGCATGCCTGGACTGCCGCCTCCGCAGGGGTTGTACGACCCCGCGCGCGAGCGCGACGCGTGCGGCGTCGGCTTCATCGCCCACATCAAGAACAAGAAAAGCCACGACATCGTCGCGCGCGGCCTTCAAATCCTCGACAACCTCGACCATCGCGGCGCGATCGGCGCCGACCCGCTGGCGGGCGACGGCGCCGGCATTCTGATCCAGATTCCCGACCGGTTCCTGCGCGCGGAATGCGCCCGGCTCGGCAGCGACCTGCCGCCGGCCGGCGATTACGCGGTCGGGCAGGTGTTCCTGCCGCGCGACGCCCGCGCCCGCCGCGCCTGCGAACAGGCGTTCGAACGCACGGCCAAGCGCGAGGGCCAGCGCGTGCTCGGCTGGCGCGACGTGCCGGTCGACCGGACCTACATCGGCGAAAGCGTCAAGGCGCTGGAGCCGATCACCCGCCAGGTGTTCGTCGCGCGCGGGGCGAAAACGCGCGGCCAGGACGCGTTCGAGCGCAAACTGTTCGTCATCCGCAAGCAGGCGCACCACGCGATCTGGGACAAGAAGCTCAAGAACGCCGAGCCGTTCTACTTCTGCTCGCTGTCGTCGCGCACCATCGTCTACAAGGGCATGATGCTGGCGCCCAACCTGGCGCGCTATTTTTGCGACCTCACCGACAGCCGGATCGAGTCCGCGCTCGCCCTGGTGCATCAGCGCTTTTCGACCAACACGTTTCCATCGTGGCAGCTGGCGCACCCGTTTCGCTACCTCTGCCACAACGGCGAGATCAACACGCTGCGCGGCAACATCAACTGGATGCAGGCGCGGCGCCATTCGATGCGCTCGGCGATTCTCGGGCGCGATCTCGCCAAGCTGTGGCCGCTGATCGGCGACGGCGCCTCCGATTCGGCGACCTTCGACAACGCGCTCGAACTGCTGGTCGCGGGCGGCTATTCGCTGCCGCACGCGGTGATGATGATGATCCCGGAAGCGTGGTCGGACAACGATCTGATGGACCCGCGCCGGCGCGCGTTCTACGAGTACCACGCCGCGCTGATGGAGCCGTGGGACGGCCCCGCCGCGATCGCCTTCACCGACGGCCGCTTGCTGGGCGCGACGCTCGATCGCAGCGGCCTTCGCCCGTCGCGCTACATCGTCACCGACGACGATCTGGTCATCGGCGGCTCGGAGGTCGGCGTGCTGCCGATCCCCGAAAACAAGATCCTCAAGAAGTGGCGTCTGCAGCCGGGCCGCATGTTCCTGGTCGATCTCGAACAGGGCCGGATCATCGAGGACGAGGAGCTGAAGGAATCGCTGGCGTCGGCCAAGCCCTATCAGAGGTGGCTGGACGAAACCCAGATCCGGCTGGAGGAGCTGCCGGCCGAAGTGTCGCCCATGACGCCGGGGCGGCGCACGCTGTTGGACCACCAGCAGGCGTTCGGCTACACCCAGGAGGACCTGAAATTCTTCCTGCTGCCGATGGCGGCGGCGGGCGAGGATACGGTCGGCTCCATGGGTCGCGACACGCCGATCGCGGTGCTCTCCGAGCGGCCGAAGATGCTCTACGACTACTTCAAGCAGAATTTCGCCCAGGTCACCAACCCGCCGATCGATCCGATCCGCGAGGAGATGGTGATGTCCATGGTCTCGCTGATCGGCCCGCGCCCCAACCTTCTCGACCTGGAAACCGGCGGCAAGCACAGGCGCCTCGAGGTGGCGCACCCGATCCTGACCAACGGCGATCTCGAAAAGATCCGCCGCATCGAAAACCACGTCGATCGCGCGTTCCGCACCTTCACGATCGACGTCTGCTATCCGGCCGGGCACGGCGCGCGCGGCATGGCGGCGGCGCTGGAAGCGCTCTGCCGCAAGGCCGAGCGGGTGGTCGGCGACGGCCACAACATTTTGATTCTGTCCGATCGCGGCCTCGAATCGGGCCGTATCGCGATCCCGATGCTGCTCGCCACCGCGGCCATCCACCATCACCTGATCCGGAAAGGTTTGCGCACCGAGGTCGGCCTGGTGATCGAAACCGGCGAGGCGCGCCAGGTGCACGATTTCTGCCTGCTCGCCGGTTACGGCGCGGAAGCGATCAACCCCTATCTCGCTCTCGATACGCTCTCCAACCTCAAGGACCAGTATCCGCCAGGACTGACCGAGGACAAGGCGCACAAGAACTACATCAAGGCCGTGGTCAAGGGCATCATGAAGGTGATGTCCAAGATGGGCATCTCGACGTACCAGTCCTATTGCGGCGCGCAGATTTTCGACGCGGTCGGGCTCAAGAGCGATTTCGTCGACAAGTACTTCACCGGCACCGCGACCCGGATCGAGGGCGCGGGACTGGACGAAATCGCCGAGGAAACCGTGCGGCGCCATCGGCTCGCCTTCTCGGGCGCGCCGATCTACCGCACCATGCTCGACGTCGGCGGCGAGATCGCCTACCGCATTCGCGGCGAGGAACACGTCTGGAACCCGAAAACGGTCGGGCTGCTCCAGCACGCTGTCCGCAGCGGGGATTTCAAGCTGTTCCGCCAGTTCACCGCCCAGGTCGACGACCAGTCGGCCCGGCTCAAGACGCTGCGCGGCCTGTTCGATTTGAAGAAGGCGAAGAAGCCGATCCCGCTGGAGGAGGTCGAACCGGAAGAAGCGGTCGTCAAGCGCTTCTCGACCGGCGCCATGTCGTTCGGCTCGATTTCGTGGGAAGCGCATACCACGCTCGCGATCGCCATGAACCGCATCGGCGGGCGCTCCAACACCGGCGAGGGCGGCGAGGACGCCGTGCGCTACCGGCCGCTCGCCAACGGCGACTCACTGCGCTCGGCGATCAAGCAGGTCGCCTCCGGCCGCTTCGGCGTCACCGCCGAATACCTGGTCAACGCGACCGACATCCAGATCAAGATGGCGCAAGGGGCGAAGCCCGGCGAAGGCGGCCAGTTGCCCGGCCGCAAGGTCTATAAATGGATTGCCCAGGTGCGCCATTCGACGCCCGGCGTCGGGCTGATCTCGCCGCCGCCGCACCACGACATCTATTCGATCGAGGACTTGAAACAGCTCATCCACGACCTGAAGAACGTCAACCCGGCGGCGCGCATTTCGGTCAAGCTGGTTTCGGAAGTCGGCGTCGGCACGGTGGCGGCGGGCGTTTCCAAGGCGCACGCCGATCACGTCACCATTTCCGGCTTCGAGGGCGGCACCGGCGCCTCGCCGATCACCTCGATCCAGCACGCGGGATCGCCCTGGGAAATCGGTCTCGCCGAAACCCACCAGACCCTGGTGCTCAACCGGTTGCGCGGGCGGATCGCGGTCCAGGTCGACGGCGGCTTCCGCACCGGGCGCGACGTGGTGGTGGGCGCGCTCTTGGGCGCCGACGAATTCGGCTTCGCCACCGGCGCGCTGATCGCCGCCGGTTGCGTGATGATGCGGAAGTGCCATCTCGACACCTGCCCGGTCGGCGTCGCGACCCAGAACCCGGAACTGCGCAAGCGCTTCACCGGCCAGCCCGAGCACGTCATCAATTTCATGGTGTTCGTCGCGCGCGAAGTGCGTCTGTTGATGGCCGAACTCGGCTTCAGGACCTTCGACGAGATGATCGGCCGCACCGATCTTTTGGTCGCCAAGAAGGCGGTCGATCATTGGAAGGCAAAGGGGCTCGACTTCTCGCGCCTGTTCCACCGCCCCAAGGCGGCGAAGGGCGTCGCCGTCTACAACTGCGAGGCGCAGAATCACGGTTTGGAGAAGGCGCTCGACCACGAATTGATCCGCCAAGCGCGCCCCGCGCTCGAATCCAAGACCCCGGTCGAGATCGCCCTCGCCGTGCGCAACGTCAACCGCACCGTCGGCGCGATGCTGTCGGGCGAAGTCGCGCGCCGCTACGGCCACGAAGGGCTTCCCGACGACACCATCCGCATCCGGGCCAAGGGCACCGGCGGGCAGAGCTTCGGCGCCTGGCTCGCGCGCGGGGTGACCATCGAGTTGGAGGGCGACGCCAACGACTACGTCGGCAAGGGCCTGTCGGGCGGGCGGATCGCGATCTATCCCGCCAAGGGCGCGCGTTTCCGCCCCGAGGAGAACATCGTCGTCGGCAACACGGTTCTTTACGGCGCGATCGCGGGCGAATGCTATTTCCGCGGCGTCGCCGGCGAACGCTTCGCCGTGCGCAACTCCGGCGCGGTCGCGGTGGTCGAGGGTGTCGGCGACCACGGCTGCGAATACATGACCGGCGGGTGCGCCGTGGTGCTCGGCAAGACCGGGCGCAACTTCGCCGCCGGCATGAGCGGCGGCATCGCCTACGTGCTCGACGAAGCGGGCGATTTCGAGCGCCGCTGCAATACCGAGATGGTGGAATTGGAGCGCATCCGGTCCGCGCCGCTCGCCGCCGAGGATTGGGTGTCGCTGCCGGTCGCCGACGTCATGGGCGACATGCTGGCCGACGACGCGCGCCGCCTGCGCGCCCTGGTCGAACGCCACCGGCGGTTCACGGGCAGCGCGGTCGCCGCCCGCGTTCTCGACCGGCGGGACGAGCTGTTGCCCAAGTTCGTCAAGATAGTTCCGACCGATTACCGCCGGGCGCTGGTCGCCATGCGCGCCGAAGCGGAAGCCGGCGCCAAGACCGCGGCGGCGGAATAGGACGCGGAGCAGAACACGTCATGGGCAAACCGACCGGATTCCTGGAAATCGAGCGGCACGACCGGTCATACGCGCCGGTCGAGGACCGCCTCAGGAATTACCGCGAGTTCGTCCTGCCGCTCGTCGAGGACGACCTCAAGCGTCAGGGCGCGCGCTGCATGGATTGCGGCGTGCCTTACTGCCACGAGGGCTGCCCGGTCAACAACATCATCCCGGACTGGAACGACCTGGTCTATCGCGGCGACTGGCGCCAGGCGATCCAGGTGCTGCATTCGACCAACAATTTTCCCGAATTCACCGGGCGCATCTGTCCGGCGCCGTGCGAGGCGTCCTGCACCCTCAACATCGGCGATACCCCGGTCACCATCAAGACGATCGAATGCCAGATCGTCGACCGCGCCTGGGCCGAAGGTTGGATCGAGCCCGACATTCCCCGCCACCGTTCCTTCAAGCGGATCGCGGTTGTCGGCTCCGGCCCGTCCGGCTTGGCGTGCGCCCAGCAACTGGCGCGCGCCGGGCACGACGTGGCGGTGTTCGAGAAAAACGCGCGCGGCGGCGGCTTGCTTCGCTACGGCATTCCCGATTTCAAGCTGGAAAAGCACCTGATCGACCGGCGCATGGCCCAGATGCAGGCCGAAGGGGTGGAATTCCATCCCAATGTGCACGTCGGCGCGACCCTTTCGGTGCGCGAACTGGAAAAGGACTACGACGCGGTGGTGCTGGCGATCGGTTCCGAAGCGCCGCGCGATCTTTCGGTGCCGGGGCGCGATCTCGACGGCGTCCATTTCGCCATGGAATTCCTCGGCCAGCAGAACCGCCGCGTCAGCGGCGAGTTCATCGCCGACAACCGGCCGATCCTGGCGTCGGGCAAGCGGGTGGTGGTGATCGGCGGCGGTGACACCGGCTCGGACTGCATCGGCACCTCCAACCGCCAGGGGGCGAAATCCATCCTCCAGGTGGAAATCATGCCCAAGCCGCCGGCCAAGGAGAACAAGGCGCTGACTTGGCCCGACTGGCCGCTCAAATTGCGTACATCCAGCTCGCACGAGGAAGGCAGCGACCGCGACTGGTCGGTGGTGACCAAGCGGGTCGAGGGCAAGAACGGCGCCGTGACCGGCCTCGTCTGCGCGCGGACGGAATGGGTCAAGGACGCCAATGGCCGCACGGTTCCGCGCGAAGTTCCCGGCAGCGAATTCACCGTTCCGGCGGATTTGATTTTGCTGGCGATGGGCTTCGTCCATCCCGTCCACGACGGGCTGGTGAAGGACATGAAGCTGGCGCTGGACGAGCGCGGCAACGTTCGCGCCGACACCGCCGACTATCGCACGTCGCGGAGCAAGGTGTTCGCCTGCGGCGATGCCCGCCGCGGCCAGTCGCTGGTGGTGTGGGCGATCCGCGAAGGCCGCCAGTGCGCGCGGGCGGTCGACGAATTCCTGATGGGCGCCTCGGAACTGCCGCGCTGACCCGGGACCGATGCGGCAAACCTGGAAAGCGTGGGTCGCATTTGCCGCCGCGAACGGCCTGATCGCCGTCGCGGCCGGCGCCTACGCCGCCCATTGGCTGGACGCGGCGGACCCGGTCCTGGCCAACGCCTTCACCACCGGGGTCGATTACCAGATGTGGCACGCGCTCGCGCTGCTCGGCGTCGCGTGGCTCGCCGAGCGCGCCGAGGGAGGTCGCGGCAACCCTCGGCTTGCGCGCTTGGCCGGGTTGGCCTTCGTTCTCGGCATCGCGCTTTTTTCGGGCACGCTCTATGTCTTCGGTCTCAGCGGCGCGGTGTGGATGAGCGGCGCGGCGCCGGCGGGCGGGGCTTTACTGATGGCGGGATGGATACTGCTGGCCTTGAGCCCGATTGGCGGACCCGGCCGCGAATGACGCCGCTTAACGCCCCTCTCCCGCTGTCGCGGGCGAGGGGCCTAAAACGAGCCCGATGGGTGGGGACGCGCGGGCGAATCCCCGCGCGCATTAAATGATGCGCCCCTATCGGGGCGCGGCCCGAACCGCTAAAATCCGCCGTTCCCGCTCCCGCCGCCCGGAATCCTTCCCTTGCGCCAGGTTCTTTACATCGTCGGCATTCTCCTGCTCGTGCTGGCGGGCGCGATGCTGCTACCCGCGCTCGCCGATTGGGTCGCGGCGCACCCCGAGTGGCGGGCGTTCGCGTTTTCCGCCGGCGTGACCGCGTTCGCGGGCGGCGCCTTGATGTTCGCGTGCCGAACCCCGTCCTTCAGCCTCGATCGGCGTCAGGGCTTCCTTCTCACCACGTTGAGCTGGGTGCTGCTGTGCGCCTTCGCCGCGTTGCCGTTGACGCTCTCGGAATATCGACTGCCGTGGGCCGACGCCTACTTCGAGGCGATGTCGGGGCTCACCACCACCGGCTCGACCGTCCTGATCCACCTCGATTCGGCGCCCCCGGGGGTTCTGCTGTGGCGGGCGTTGCTTCAATTTATGGGCGGGGTCGGCATCGTGGTGGTGGCGATCACGGTGCTGCCGTTCCTCAGGGTCGGCGGCATGCAACTGTTCTGGACGGAACGATCGGACACCTCGGACAAGATCATGCCCCAGATCAAGCAGGTGGCGACCGGCATTTTCATCGTCTACATGATTTTGAATTTCGCCTGCGCGTTGGCCTATTGGGCCGCCGGCATGCCCGGATTCGAAGCCGTGCTGCACGCCATGACCACCATCGCGACCGGAGGATTTTCCACGTCCGACGATTCGATCGGGCATTTTCAGATCCCGGCGGTCGAATGGGTCGGCGTGACGTTCATGTTCCTGGGCGGCGTGCCGTTCATCCTCTATTTGCGTACTGCTATCGGCCATCGCGGTGCGCTGTATCGCGACCCGCAGGTGCGGATGTTCGTGTTGCTGATCGTCGTCGCCAGCCTCGCGGTCGCGACTTGGCTCATGGTCATGCGCGCCATGCCCGCGGATGACGCCATCCGTCGCGCCACGTTTACAGTGATCGCGACCATGACCGGAACGGGCTATACGGTGACCGATTACATGCAATGGGGCGCGTTTCCGATCACGGCATTTTTCCTGCTCATGTTCGTCGGCGGCTGTACCGGCTCGACCACCGGCGGGATCAAGATTTTCCGCTTCCAGGTGCTGGCGATCGCTATCAGCAGCCACGGCTGGCGGCTGATCGCGCCGCTCAGCGTGCGCCCCGCGTTCTACGGCGAACGCAAACTGTCGAACGAAATATTCGCCTCGGTGCTGCTGTTCATGGGCGCCTACGTCGGCACCGTGGCGATCGCGGCGTTGGCGTTGGCCGGCTTCGGCCTCGATTTGGTGACCGCGCTCTCGGGCGCGGCGACGGCGGTCAGCAACGTCGGTCCGGGCCTCGGGAATATCATCGGCCCCGCCGGAACCTTCACCACCCTTCCGCCCGGGGCGAAATGGGTGCTGTCGTTCGCGATGCTGCTTGGCCGACTCGAACTGTTCACCGTTCTGGTTTTATTCAGCCGGGCTTTCTGGCGAACCTAGAGGCTAGGTCAGTGCGATCCCGCGCCGCCGGTCGGCGGCTTGAGGATCAGGCCGCAGTCGGCCATGCCGCACGCCAGCCAGAACGCGTGCTTATAGGCCTGGGCCTGATGGACGGCCGGCAGCAACCAGCGCAAGATCGCCTGAGCATGTTGCTGGCGGCCGTGTTGAAGCGCCGCGACCAGCGACAACAAACTGCGTTCGTCGGCGCTGACGAGGCGGCAGCACGGCGGGTGGAAATAAAGCGTCCGGCGGGCGTGAGCCGCCAACGTTTCGAGCAGGCCCTTGAGCCCGTTCAGCGCGAACAGGCACTCGTCGTCGCCGAAGAGAAGGTGAAATTCGGCCTCCACCCTTGACCATTCTTCCGGCGCCTTGAGCCATCGTCGCACCGACCCGACCACCAGGCGCTCCGGCGGATCAAGGAATTCACCGGTGCCGGGGTTATCGGATACTTCGGTCGTTGGGACGGGGATCACGGTTTTGCCTCTATGAGAGCTAGGGTGTCATCGGCGATCCACGCACAAATATATTAAATGCGATTAAGTTTTAATCGCATTATTTATATATATAAAACAATATTGTAGTAATATCCGAATTTAAACTATGATCGGAGAGCGCTCAGGCGGCGCGGATCGCGGCGGCGCGGACCCGGTCGTCGACTTGGGCTTCGAACTGGCGGAAATTGGCCTCGAAGCGGCCGCGAATTTCGCGCGCCTTTTCGTCGTACTTGGCGGGATCGGCCACGTGGCGCGCGGGGCCAGCACGCCGGCGGGGACGCCCGGGCAGGCTTCCGGCACCAGCATGCCGAAGTTCGGATCGGGCTTGAAGGGCGCGCCGTCGAGCTTGCCGCCGAGCGCGGCGGCGAGCAGCGCGCGGGTGTGTGCGATCGGCATCCGGCTGCCTTCGCCGTAGCCGCCGCCCGACCAGCCGGTGTTGACCAGCCAGCAATTGGCGCCGTGGCGCGCCATCTTTTCGCCGAGCAGCTTGGCGTACACCGCCGGATGGCGCGGCATGAAGGGCGCGCCGAAGCAGGTCGAAAACGTGGCGGTCGGCTCCTTCAGGCCCTTTTCGGTGCCGGCGACCTTGGCGGTATAGCCCGACAGGAAATGGTACATCGCCTGTTCCGGCGTCAACTTGCTGATCGGGGGCATCACGCCGAACGCGTCGCACGTGAGCATGACGATGTTGCGCGGATACCCCGCCATGCCGGTCGCGGACGCATTCGGAATGCGCGACAGCGGATAGGACGCCCGGGTGTTTTCGGTCAGCCGCGCATTGTCGAGATCGAGCGCGCGGGTTTCCATGTCCATGATCACGTTTTCGAGAATGGTGCCGAACGCGCTGGTGGTGGCGTAGATTTCCGGTTCCGCCTCGCGGCTCAGCTTGATGACCTTGGCGTAACAGCCACCCTCGAAATTGAAAATACCGTCGTCGCCCCAGCCGTGCTCGTCGTCGCCGATCAAGGTGCGCGAGGCATCGGCCGAGAGCGTCGTCTTGCCGGTGCCCGAAAGCCCGAAGAAGATCGCGGCATCGCCCTTCGGCCCGACGTTGGCCGAGCAGTGCATCGGCAGGATTCCCCGCAGCGGCAAAAGGAAGTTGAGGATCGAGAAGATCGACTTCTTGATTTCGCCCGCGTACGACGATCCGCCGATCAGGATCAGGCGCTTGGCGAAATTGACCAGAATGAATGTTTCGGAATTGGTGCCGTGCCTCGCCGGGATGGCATGGCACGACGGCGCCTGAATCACCGTGAATTCCGGCCGGAAGGAGCGCAGGTCCTCGGGCTTCGGCGGGATGAACATGTTGCAGGCGAAAAGGTTGTGCCACGCGGTTTCGGTGATGATGCGGACCTGCAGACGGAACTTCGGGTTGGCCCCGGCGTAACAATCGCGCACGAACACGTCCCGGCCCGACAGATGATCGAGCATGTGGCGATGAAGGGCGTCGAAGCGCTCCGGGTCGAACGGGCGATTGACCGACCCCCACCAAATGTCGGCCTTGGTCGACGGTTCCTCGACCACGAACTTGTCGTTGGCCGAACGGCCGGTGTGATGGCCGGTGTGGGTCACCAGGGCGCCGCCCCGGGATAGGGCCCCTTCGTGGCGGCGCAACGCTTCCTCGACCAGAATCTCCGGCGTCAGATTCCAATGTTCGACAGCGAGGTTGCGCAATCCGAACTTATCCAGGCCATAACTGCTGACGACCGGGCCGATTTCCCGCATGAGTTGGATCCGTTTTCCTGACGCTTGTTGACCGCGAGACCGGCGCCGCGGCGAACCGCGCCCGACCGACCCTCCCTTGCAAGCGGGCCGCAGGCACGATAACCACCGGTTCGGGCAGGGAGCAACCCTTCCTTCGGGTAACCGGCCGAGGCGGGGAGGGTGGCGGTTCTACTTTCTACTTACGTTTTTTGTTGTTCCGAGGTTTCTTATTTTTCTTGAGGGCCTTGCTTACGGCGGGGCCCGGCCGGCGGTTCCGTGACCGGCGCCCGGCGCGAGCCTCGGTCGCGAATGCCACCAGGGCTTCGCGCACTTCGCCCGCGGAGCCGACCGGTTCGGAGAAGTCGAGCCGGGCGAATCGGGATCCGCGCCGGAGATCGATTCCGTCGGGGTCGAGGCCGGCCAGGGTCCAATCTTTTTCCCGCCGGCCGAGAAGACGCCGGGCATAGAGGTCGACGGCCTCGCCGTGGTCGGCGTTCATGTGGGCGAGCACGCTTTCCTCGCACGCTGCGATGGCGGCGACCGATGGGGCCGTCGGCGCGATGCGGGATCCCTCGACCCAAACCGCGCGCGCGAACCCGCCGACGTAATGGGCGCGCTCGACCGTCATGCGGAAGAAACGAAAGTCGCCGAACCCGGCGTAGCGTTCGGCGCCGGGGTGGCGGGCGAGAAATCGTCGCCGGGCGTTCCGTTCGTCCTCGCCTTCCGCGCAGGGCGCGATCCGGCCCATCAACGTGACGCGGGGCCCGGTTTGGGGATTGGCGCGCCGGCTCGCCGCTTCGATCAACAGCGCGGCGCGGGGATCGCGCGCCAGGTTCCGGGTGTGGTCGGATAGGGCGGAAAACAGGAAAATCGGGCTGGCGTCGATACCCCATCCGACCGTGACCAGCGACGCGTACGGGTGCTCCGCCCCGACGTTCGTATCGCGATCCGCCTCGGCCAAGGCCGTCGCAAGGGTGCCGCAGCGCGCCCGGCGGACCAGCCGACGAACCGTGAGATCCAATCTGAGGCGCGATTCGGACATGACCGGCATGGCGAGACAGCAATGCCGTGACTATAATTTCCCGCGAAACGACACGTCAACCACGCCCGCCCACGCATCGCGCCGGAGAACGAATCGAGCGGACGGCCGGAGCCTCACCGCCATGAGCCATACCGTCGCCCTGGTCGACGACGACCGCAATATCCTAGCGTCCGTGAGCATGGCGCTGGAGGCGGAAGGATTCCGCGTGCGCACCTATACGGACGGCGCCGAGGCGCTGACCGCGCTCGAGCGCCAGCCGCCGGACCTCGCGATCCTCGACATCAAGATGCCGCGCCTCGACGGCATGGAGCTGCTCAAGCGACTGCGCCAGAAAAGCACGTTGCCGGTCATTTTCCTCACGTCGAAGGACGAGGAGATCGACGAAATGATGGGATTGCGCATGGGCGCCGACGATTACATCACCAAGCCGTTCTCGCAGCGCCTGCTGATCGAACGCATCCGCGCCGTGTTGCGCCGGCGCGAGGCGCAAGGCGGAACCCCATCGAGCGGCATTCTCAAGCGCGGCGATCTGGAACTCGATTCGCAACGCCATTTCTGCCGCTGGAAGGGACGGGAGGTGGATTTGACGGTCACCGAATTCCTGCTTCTCCAGGCGCTCGCCCGCCGCCCCGGCCACGTCAAGAACCGCGATCAGTTGATCGACGAGGCCTACGGGCAAAGCGTTTTCGTCGACGACCGCACGGTCGACAGCCATATCAAGCGCATCCGGCGGAAATTCCGCGAGCGCGATCCGTCGTTCGCCGAGGTCGAAACGCTCTACGGCATCGGCTACCGCTACAAGACCGCCGAATAGGTCGCGGATGAATTCCGTCCTGTCGTTGCCGTCGCCCAAGCGTTCCCGGCTTTCCCCGATCACGCGGCGCATTCTCGCCGTCAATGTCTTCGCGCTGGTGATCCTGGTGGGCGGACTTCTGTTCCTCGGCCAATACCAGCGCAGCCTGGTGCAGACCGAGCTGTTCGCGCTTCAGCTTCAGGCCGACACCTACGCCGCCGCCGTGGCCGAAGTGGCGATCACCGTCGATCAATTCGCGAGCGAGGAAATGGTGCCGGAACTGGCGGCGCGCATCATCCGGCGCGTGATCGAAACGACGGACGCGCGCGCGCGCCTCTATCACGCCGACGGGGAACTCGTCGCCGACAGCCGGGCGCTCGGCTTGGCCGGAAACCGCGTCGTGATCGAGGAACTGCCGCAACCCGGCGAGGCGCCGCCGCGGCTTCTGGGCCGCGCCCTGGAAATCTATCACCGCACCCTCAGCCAACTGTTCGGCCTGGAGCCGATGGAGGCCTACCAGGAATCTCCCAATCCGCGCGCCGAGGATTACGCCGAGGTCGTCGCCGCCCTCGGCGGCGACGGAGAACGCGCGGTGCGAATCGCCCCGGACGGCGGCTTGATTCTCAGCGTCGCGGTGCCGGTGCAGCGCTACAAGAAAGTGCTCGGGGCGCTGTTGCTCAGCAAGGATTCGACCGAAATCGACGCCGCCATGTACGAGGTCCGCCTCGATATCCTGAAGATGTTCGGCGTCGCGCTGGCGGTCACGGTGCTGCTGTCGCTTTATCTGGCGGGCACCATCGCCCGGCCGCTGCTGCTGCTGGCGGCGGCCGCGCGCCGGGTGCGGGGCCGGGTGTACGAACGCCACGGCATTCCCGATTTCGGACGGCGCAACGACGAGATCGGCGAGTTGGCCGCCAGCCTTCGCGAGATGAACGAAGCCCTGTGGCAGCGCATGGACGCGATCGAAAGTTTCGCCGCCGACGTTGCCCACGAGATCAAGAACCCGCTCACCTCCATCCGCAGCGCCGTCGAAACGCTGCGGCGGGTGGACGACGCGGGGCAGCGGGAAAAGCTGATAGCGATCATCGCCGACGACATTCAGCGCCTGGACCGTCTGATCAGAGACATCTCCGCCGCGTCGCGCGTGGACGCGGAATTGTCGCGGGCCAAGCTGGAACCCGTGCGCCTCGATCAATTGCTGCGAACGTTGGTCGAGGTCCATCGCGAAACCCGGAGCGGCGGCGGCGTGGCGCTCGCGCTCGATATTCCCGGCGACGCGCCGCTCGCGGTGCGCGGGGTGGAGGGCCGGCTGGTCCAGGTGTTTCGCAACCTGATCGCCAACGCGGTGTCGTTCAGCCCGCCCGGCGGGACAATCACGCTCGCCGCGCGGGCGGAAAACGGGATGGTGGTCGCCACCGTCGAGGACGAAGGGCCTGGCATCCCCGAGGGATCCGAGGACGCTATTTTCGGGCGCTTCTACAGCTCCCGCCCCGAAGGCGAGAAATTCGGCATCCATTCGGGTCTCGGCCTCAGCATTTCCCGCCAGATTGTCGTCGCCCACGGCGGCACCATCCGCGCCGAAAACCGCCGCGACGACGCCGGCCGGATCCTGGGCGCGCGCTTCGTCGTCGCGCTGCCGGCGGCGTAACCCTTTCCCGCGTTGACAAGGCTTCTTTTCACCCCCCACGCTGTCGCCCTCATGCCGTCGTCATCCTCTTCGTCCCGGCAGATTCATGGAACCGTGGTCGCGCTTGCCGGCCAAGGCGTGCTGCTGCGCGGGCGGCCGGGTTCGGGCAAGTCCGATCTCGCGCTGCGCCTGATCGAACGCGGCGGGCGCCTGGTCGCCGACGACCGGGTCGATCTGTCGCTTCGCCGCGGCCGCGTCGTCGCCGCCGCGCCGCGCGCACTCACCGGCCTGATCGAGGCGCGCGGCGTCGGCATCGTTTCCGTGCCCCGCCGCGCGCGCGCGCCGATCGCGCTGGTGGCGGATCTGACCGATCGCGCGCGGGTGGAGCGGATGCCCGCGCCGGATCGCTGCGTTCTGCTCGGCGTTTCGCTGCCGCGCCTGCGGCTGGCGCCGTTCGAGGCCTCCGCGCCGGTCAAGCTGCGCCTCGCGCTTGCGGTTATTCGGCGGAAGGAAAGACGTCGTCCATGACCCGGCGTCCCATAACCAGACGCCCGTCGCCGCGCCCGGTCGTGCTCGTCACCGGCATATCCGGCGCGGGCAAAAGCTCGGCCCTCAAGGCGCTGGAGGATCTTGGTTTTGAGACGGTCGACAACGTACCGCTCGGGTTTCTCGCGGGGCTGGCGGCGCAGGCCTCCAAATCCGCGCCGCGCCGCCCGCTCGCGGTCGGGATCGACGTGCGCACCCGCGATTTCGATTCGCGCGCGCTGTTGGCCCAGGCGCGCGCGCTCGCCCGCACCACGGGGGGCAAGGCGACGCTCGTTTTCATGGATGCGGCGGACGAAGTATTGCAGCGGCGTTACGCCGAAACGCGCCATCGCCATCCGCTTGCCGGTTCGGGCCCGCTGCTCGACGGCATCCGGCGCGAACGGAAACTTCTGCGCGCCGCGCGCGCGCGCGCCGATCTGGTCGTGGACACGAGCGAATTCGGTCCGGGCGAGCTCAAACATGTGTTGGCGGGCCGCTTCGGCGCCGGCCGAGGCGCCGGCATGGCCGTGTTCGTGACCTCGTTCGCATACCGCAAGGGATTGCCGCGCGAAGCCGATTTGGTCTTCGACGTCCGGTTCCTGCGCAACCCGCACTACGTGCCCGCGTTGAAACCGCTGACGGGACGCGACCGGAAGGTCGCCGACTACATCCGCCGCGACCGGAATTTTCCGGACTTTTTCCGCCGCCTGATTCTTCTTCTGGAACCGCTTCTGCCCCTCTATGCTTCCGAAGGGAAGAGTTACCTCACCATCGCGGTCGGTTGCACCGGCGGGCGCCATCGTTCCGTGTGCGTGGCCGAGAAATTGGCAAGCGAGTTCGCAAAAAGAAAAATTCGAGTCGAGTTGCGCCATAGAGACCTGGAGCCCGGCACCCCGGCGGCGCACAATCGCCGCCCCCGGCAACGCAAGGGTTCCGGGCGGTAAAAAGGAAAGCGGTGACGATGATCGGAATGGTGCTGGTTACCCATGGCCGCTTGGCCGTCGAATTGCTCGCCGCGCTCGAACACATTGTCGGCGCGCAAACCCAGGCGGCGGCGGTGGGCATCGGCCCCGACGACGACATGGACGCCAAACGCGCCGAGATTCTGGAGACGGTCGCCCGCGCCGATACCGGCGACGGCGTGGTCGTGCTGACCGACATGTTCGGCGGCACGCCGTCCAATCTCGCGATTTCGATCATGGACAAGGCGAAGGTCGAGGTCATCGCCGGCGTCAACCTGCCCATGTTGATCAAGCTGGCCGGCGCGCGCAAGACGGAGACTCTTCTCCAGGCGGCGGTCAGCGCGCAGGATGCCGGGCGCAAGTACATCAACGTCGCGTCGCAGCTGTTGACGCGGGATCAATAAAGCCGTCGCCATGAACAAGGAGCGATCTCCGGCGCGTCAGGGCGACACGCTTCGCCGCAAGGCCGTCATTTGCAACCAGCGCGGCCTGCACGCGCGCGCGGCGGCGAAATTCGTCAAGTTGGCGTCCCAGTTCGACGCCGACATCCGGGTTTCGCGCGCGGGACAGACGGTATCGGGCGGCTCGATCATGGGCCTGATGATGCTGGCGGCGGGCCCGGGCTCGGACGTCGAGATCGAGGCGCGCGGACCGGCGGCGGCGGCCGCGTTGCAGGCGGTCGTCGCGCTGGTCGAAGCCGGGTTCGACGAAAAGGATTGACCGCCCATGTCGTCGGCCATGTCCTCGGAGCGGCGGCCGGAGCGGAGCTTCAAGGGCCTCGGCGTGTCGCCCGGCATCGCCATCGGCCCGGCCTACGTGCGCGCAAGCGGCTCGGTCGAGGTGCCGACCTACGCGATCGCCGCGCGCGCGGTCGAGGCCGAACTCGCCCGCCTCGACGCCGCCGTCGCCGCCGCCCAGCGCCAGCTCGGCCGGCTCCGGACCAAGGCCAAGAGCCTGCGCGGCGCCGCCGCCGAGGAACTCGGCCACCTGCTCGACGTGTACGCGCAGATGCTCGGCGATTCGCGCCTGCTGCGCGGGGCGCGCGGGCGAATCGAGCGCGACCGCGTCAACGCCGAGGCCGCGGTTGACGCGGAGATCGGCGAAATCGCGCGCGCCTTCGCGGCGGTGGACGATCCCTATCTCGCCGCCCGGCTGGAAGACATCCGCGGCATCGGCACCCGCCTGATCCGCAACCTGACGCGCGATCCGGTCAAGCCGTTTTCGATCGCGCCCAAGGGCTCGGTCATCGTCGCCGACTTGATCACCCCGGCCGAAGCCGCGCAATTGAATCCCGAACGCGTCGTCGGCTGCGCCGCCACGGTCGGCGGCGCGGAAAGCCACACCGCGATCATGGCCCGCGCGCTCGGCTTGCCCGCCGTGCTCGGCGTCGCCGGCCTGGTGGACTACGCGGAAAACGGAACCGTCGCCATCGTCGACGGCGACGCGGGGCGCGTGATCCTCGATCCCCAGCCTTCGACGCTCGCGGCTTACGAGCGCCGGCGCGAGGAGCGGCACCGCGAGGTGCGCCGGCTCGCCCGCCTGCGCGATTTGCCGGCGGCGACCCGCGACGGCGCCGAAATCATTCTCGAGGCGAACGTGGAGCTGCCGCTGGAAATGGACGCGGTTCGCCAGGCCGGCGCCGCCGGCGTCGGGCTGCTCCGCACCGAATTCATGTTCATGAACCGCGACGACCTGCCGAGCGAGGACGAACAGACGCGCGAACTGACCCGCGTCGTCGCCGCCATGGGCGGCCGCCCGGTTACCATCCGCACCCTCGACGTCGGCGCAGAAAAGCTCGCCGCCGCGCTGACCGACGGTCTCGGCGGCGGCGGCCCTTCGGCGCTCGGCCTGCGCGGCATACGCCTCTCGCTGCAAAAGCGCGATACGCTCGAAACCCAGCTGCGCGCCATCCTCCGCGCCTCCGCCCACGGGCCGGTGCGCATTCTGCTGCCGATGGTGACCACGGCGGGCGAGGTGCGCAAGACGCGCGAAATCCTGGATCAGGTCGCGCGCCGCCTGCATCGCCGGCTGCCGGACAAGGACAAGCTGCCGCCGGTCGGCGCGATGATCGAGGTGCCGGGCGCCGCGCTTGCCGCCGATTCGCTCGCCAAGGTGTGCGATTTCATCGCCATCGGCTCCAACGACCTCACCATGTACACGCTCGCCGCCGACCGCGCCAACGAAACGGTCGCGCACCTGTTCGATCCGCTGCACCCGGCGGTGCTGCGCCTGATGCAGTTCGCGTCCGAGGCCGGCTTGCGCGCCGCCATTCCGGTCAGCATCTGCGGCGAGATCGCGGGCGATCCGCGCTACACCGCGCTTTTGGTGGGCTTGGGCTTCCGCGAGCTCTCCATGGCGGCGGCGAGTCTGCTGCGCGTCAAGCAGCGCATTCGCGCCATGGATTCGCTCGCCGCCCGCCACCGCGCGCTCCTGATGATGGATCAGGTCGATTCGGTCCGGATCGCCATGCTGCTCGACGATTTCAACGCGCTGCAGGAGTAGGGGTCTTTCCCGACTTGTCGAAGGGGGGATGCCCTGCTAAACCCGCACCCCTCCCGCGACCATAGCCCCCCGCAACCGGAATCTCCGCCATGCCCACCGCGCCCAAGGACAAGAGCGACTACAAGATCAAGGACCTCGCCCTCGCCGATTGGGGCCGCAAGGAAATGAACATCGCCGAGACCGAGATGCCCGGCCTGATGGCGATCCGGCGTGAATACGGCCAAGCCAAGCCGCTCAAGGGCGCGCGCATCGCCGGCTCGCTCCACATGACCATCCAGACCGCGGTCCTGATCGAGACGCTGCAGGCGCTCGGCGCCGACATCCGCTGGGCGTCGTGCAACATCTATTCGACCCAGGACCACGCGGCGGCCTCCATCGCCGCCAAGGGCACGCCCGTCTTCGCGGTCAAGGGCGAGACGCTCGACGAATATTGGGACTACACCCACCGCATCTTCGAATGGGCCGACGGCGGCACGCCCAACATGATCCTCGACGACGGCGGCGACGCCACGTTGCTGATGCATCTCGGCGCGCGCGCCGAACGCGACGCCTCCGCCGTCGCCAAGCCGACCAACGAGGAAGAGGAAACCCTGTTCGCCGCCATCAAAAAGCGCCTGGCGGAAAAGCCGGGCTGGTATTCCGCCACCGCCAGGAACATCCGCGGCGTGACCGAGGAAACCACCACCGGCGTCCATCGCCTCTACGAAATGGAAAAGAAGGGCACGCTGCTGTTCCCCGCCATCAACGTCAACGACTCGGTCACCAAATCAAAATTCGACAACAAGTACGGCTGCCGCGAAAGCCTGGTCGACGGCATCCGCCGCGCCACCGACGTGATGATGGCGGGCAAGGTCGCCGTGGTCTGCGGCTTCGGCGACGTCGGCAAGGGTTCCGCCGACAGCTTGCGCCACGCCGGCTGCCGCGTGCTGGTGACCGAGATCGATCCCATCTGCGCGCTGCAGGCGGCGATGGAAGGCTTCGAGGTGGTAACCATGGAAGACGCCGCGCCGCGCGCCAACATCTTCGTCACCGCCACCGGCAACATCGACGTCATCACCGTCGATCACATGCGGGCAATGAAGGACCGCGCCATCGTCTGCAACATCGGCCACTTCGATTCGGAAATCCAGGTCTCGGGGCTGCGCAACCTCAAATGGCACAACGTCAAGCCGCAGGTAGACGAAATCGAATTTCCCGACGGCAAGCGCATCATCCTGCTCGCGGAAGGAAGGCTGGTGAACCTCGGCTGCGCCACCGGTCACCCGAGCTTCGTCATGAGCGCCTCCTTCACCAACCAGGTGCTCGCCCAGATCGAGCTCTGGACCAACGGCGCCAAGTATCAAAAGAAAGTCTACGTGCTGCCCAAGCACCTGGACGAAAAGGTCGCGGCGCTGCACCTCGACAAGCTCGGCGCCAAGATCACCAGGCTCACGCCTGCCCAGGCCAATTACATCGGCGTCGGCGCGGCCGGCCCGTTCAAGTCGGACGCCTATCGCTACTGATCGCGATTAAGCCGCCAGCACGCGGGTCCGGTTGCGGTCGAGAAAGAGAGAGACGCGGTCATCTTTCTCGAAGCCCGGCTCGCCCGGATCGTGGCTGGAATCGACCAGGATGTCGTGGCCGTTGACGCGCACCGCGTAGCGCACGTGGCTGCCGAGGAATTCGCGGTGCGCGACCGTTCCCTCGAAACGGACGCGGCCGTCGGGGGCGGCTTGGGCCGGGGCGGCGATGGTCAGGCTTTGCGGCCGGAACAGGAGCGCGCACGCCGCGCCCGCCGCCGGCGCCGCCGCCGCGACCGGAACGACCAGTCCGCCGGTCGAACGGAAGGCGGCTTCGCCCCCGCTTCGTTCGATCGCGCCGTCGAGCAGGTTGGCGGTGCCGAGGAACTTGGCGACGAAGCGGTTGACCGGATTGTCGTACAGCTCGATCGGCCGGCCGACCTGCTGGATCACGCCGGCATCGAGCACGGCGATGCGGTCGGAAACGGTGTTGGCCTCTTCCTGGTCGTGGGTGACGAACACGGTGGTCAGGTCGAGGCGGCGCTGCAACTCGCGGATTTCGCGGCGCATCATCACGCGCAAATTGGCGTCCAGGTTGGAGAGCGGCTCGTCGAGCAGCAGCACGCGCGGCCGGATGACGATGGTGCGCGCCAGCGCCACGCGCTGCTGCTGGCCGCCCGACAGCTGAGACGGCCGCCGTTCGCCGAATTCGGTGAGCCCGACCAGCTTGAGCGCCCAATCGACCCGCTCGCGGATTTCGTCCGCGGGCAGGCGCCGCTCCTCCAGCCCGAAGGCGACGTTCTTGCGCACGTTCAGATGCGGCCACAGCGCATAGCTCTGGAACACCATGCCGACGTTGCGGGTCCAGGGCGGCCGATGGGTCACGTCCTCGTCGCCGATGAGAATACGCCCGCCCGGCTCCGGCCCGAAGCCGGCGATGGCGCGAAGCAGCGTCGACTTGCCCGACCCCGATGGCCCGAGGAACGCGAAAAACTCGCCCGGCGCGATATTCAGGCTCACGTCCTTGATGACGACGTTTTTGCCGAATGCGATGCGGACCCGCTCCAGGGTAATTCCGGCGGCGCGCGGCGCGGTGCGGGTGTCGGGGTTCATGGCGCGGCCATGGAATAGGATCGGCTGCTTTCCTCGACGACGCGGTGGGAAAGATACGTCGCCAGGCCGACGATCGCCACCGCGATCACGCCCAGCGCCGCGCCCGCGCCCCGGCCCGCCGGGGTTTGCATGAATACGTAAATGCCGTAGGCGAGCGGCGCATCGGTTTCGCTCGTCACCAGCATGATGGTGGTGGACAATTCGACCGCCGCGGTCGCGAAGCTGGTGACGAAGCCGGCGAGCATCGCGCCCATCATCAGCGGCACGACGATGCGCTTGACCGTGCGCCATTTGGTGGCGCCGAGGTTTTCGGCCGATTCCTCGAGCGCCTCGCTCACCTGGTGCAAGCCCGCGCTGCAGGCGCGCAGCGCATAGGGCAGCCGCCGCACCGAAAGCGCGATCGCCAGGATCACCCACCAGGACGCGAGCGATTGGCCGCTCCACGGCAATTGGTAGTCGTAAAAAGTGCGCAGATAGCCGATGCCGAGCACCAGGCCCGGAATGGCGATCGCCGACATGGCGACGTAATCGAGCCACCGTCGCCCGACCAGATCGGTGCGCATGACGATGTAGGCGATGGCGGTGCCGAGCACGACGTCGATCAGGGCCGCGACCGACGAATACAGAAGCGTGTTGGTGACGAACTGCGGCGACGTTTTGAACACTTCCTCGTAGTGCGCGAGCGTGTAGGCGTCGGGCAGCGGCGCGAACGACCAGATGGTTCCGAAGGAGAGCAGCAGCAGGCCGATGTGCGGCGACAGCACCACCAGCAGGATCAGACCGACCACGGCGTAGCAGCCGATTGGCTCCCACGGGCGCAGATCGCGCCTGCTCAGTCCGCCGCCGCCCTTCTGCGTGGTGGCGTAATCCTTGCCGCGCAGCGTCAGCAAGGCGCCCCAGACCGAGGCGAGGGAGAAGACGACCAGCAACACCGAGATCACGTAGCCCATCGGGTCGTTGATGCCGATGGTGGTGATGCGCAGGTAGCCTTGCGGCGCGAGCATGTTGTTGACGTTGAGCAACAGCGGCGTGCCGAGGTCGTCGAACACCTTGAGGAACACGATCGAGGCGCCGGCGACGTATCCGGGCATGGCGAGCGGAAAGACCACGCGCCGGAACAGTCGGAAGCCGTGAACGCCGAGGTTCTGCGCCGACTCCTCCATGGTGCGGTCGATGGTCACCAGGCTCGCCGACAGGTTGATCAGGATGAACGGAAAATAATGGATGCTTTGGACGAAGATGACGGCGTTAAGCCCGCGCATGAACGGGACGTTGATCCCGAACCAATCGCCGAGCAGCAGATTGAGCGTTCCGTTCGGCCCGAAAATCATCTGCATCGCCACCGCGCCGACGAACGGGGTCATGATCAGGGGAATGAAGCCGAGACTCTGGATCAGGACCGCGCCCTTGAAATTGAAGCGGGTGGTGAAATAGGCGAGCGGCAGCGCGATCAGCGTCGAGCAGACCACCGCCATGGCCGCCACGTAGATCGAATTCCAGAACGATTCCAAGAACAGGGAGGTGTTGAAGAAATCGACGAAGTTGATCAGCGTGAATTCCCCTGTGCGCGGATCGAGAAACGCGACGAAGATCACGCGCACGACCGGGATCACCAGAAACACGAGCAAAAAAACCGCGACCGCGAGCGCGACCGCAGCGCGACCCCACTGGATGCGCGGGCGGGCGACAGTAATGACGGCGTCGGTCATGCGCGCGGGCGGCCGTTCTTTCCAATGGTCGGGCCTGCGCCGATCACCTCGCGGCGTCCGGCGCGGGCCCGGTGAAAAGCAACGCTACAGCATCTTCCGCGCTTTTTCCGCCAGATCCTTGGCCTTGGCGTAATTCGCCTTGGCGAACGCGTCCCAGCGTTCCTCGATCTGGGCCTGGCGCTCGGCCAGCTTCTGCCCCTTTTCGACCGGCTTGAACGCGCCGGCGAGCTTGGGGTCGTTGGCCTCCGCCTCCTTGATCGGCATGGCCGCGATCAGGGAGCGCGCCTCGGCGATCAACGCCTTGGCCGCCGCGTTCGGTTTCTTGGCCAATGCCGCTTCCGCCTCGTGGATCGCCTTGGTCGCCGCCTTGAGGTCGTTGAGGCGGAAGGTGATGATTTGGTCGAACAGCAAATTGACCAGGTTGTAACGGCCTTCCGACAGCTCGGTGTCGAACTTGACCTTCGCGCCGATCGAGGAATCCTTGAACGGATTGGGCATGCCGGCCGGCGCCTTGGCGTAGGCCACGGGCAGCACCGGCAGGCGCATGATGCCCTTGTCGAACAGGATTTCCTGGCCCTCGGGCGAGAGCAGATATTCGATGAACGCCTCCGCCGCGCGCGGATGGGGCGCGTTCTTGACGATGCCGACGTTGGCCGGCACCAGGGTGGTCACCGTCGGATAGACGAACTCGACCGGAAAGCCGCTCGCCGCCGACGAAAAGCCGAAGAAGTCGATGACGATGCCGATGCCGAAGGTGCCGCTGTTGACGCCGTCGGGCACGCCGAAGCTGCGTTCGGTCACCTGCGCGAAGTTGCCGGCCATCGCCTTGACCGTCGCCCAACCCTTGTCCCAGCCCTCGCCCTGCAGGATGGTTTCGATGGTCAGGTGCGTGGTGCCGGAGCGCGACGGCGCCGATATCGCCACGTGATCGAAATAGACCGCTTTTTCGAGGTCCGCCCATTCCTTCGGCGCTGGAAGCTTCTTCGCCGCCATGTAGCGGGTGTTGTACATGATGCCGTAACCCGACGCGGCGAAACCGGAATAGAACCCGTCCGGATTGTGGACCGGGAACGCGCCGATCTTGGCGGCGATGCCGGCGGCCTTCGGCCGGTAGGGCTGCAGCAGCTTTTCGTTCTTGAGCACCTCGAACGCGTCCGGCGCCGAAGCCCAGAACAGGTCGGTCTGGTTGTTGGACGCGGTTTCCTGCAGGAACTTGATGCCGGCGTTGGTCTGTTTGTTGAGCACCTCGACCTTGGTGCCGGGGTATTTCTGCTGGAACGCCTTTTGATAAGGCGCGGTCAGGTCCTTCGAAAACGACGTCACGATGACGACCTTGTCCTCGAGTGCGGTGGCCGACACGGACCCGGCCAGGAACGCCGTTGCGGCGGCAAGCCCGGCCAACGCGCGACGGAAGCGATTCGACATGACGGCTTCTCCTTACGTTCAAAGAAGGTTCGAAACGGACCCCGCGCGTATTGGACCGAATCGGCGCGCGGGTGTCCAGTCTCGAAGCGTTACGAGCCGTGGAAAACCTTGGGAACGCCCAAGATCTTGACCGGATCGTCGCCGGCCTTGAGTTGCATCAACTTCAGCAACTCGGGACGGATTTGCTCCCACTGTTCGCGCGCCAGCGCCTTGCCGGGTTCGGTCTTGGCCTCTTCGAACAGGCGGAAGAACACGTAATAGACCACGTGCGCTTCCTCGACCTCCCCCTTGGCGCCCCAACGCTTGGCGGCGAGCGTGCGCCACTTGCTGACGTCGTGCACGACCGATTCCGGCGCGAAATGGGAAATCAAATCCGCGTCGTGGGCGATGCGGGCGATATCGCCTTCCGGTTCGGGGTAGAGGACCTCCCACGCGGCCTTGCGTCCGGCGGCGTCGTCGATCGACTGACGGAAGTACCAGTAGCCGGTGGAGTGGCCGACGATCGCGGCCTGCACGCGGTCGATGTCCTTGGCCGAGAAGCCGTCGACGGTTTTCAGGATTTCGCCCGCGGTCAACGCGCTAGTCAGATGATGCACGAGGGCACGATTGCCGCCGACCTTGGGATTTTTGAGCACCGCCTCGTCCGCCCAGAATCGCGGCGCGTCCTTGAAGTAGCCGGCCTGCCTGAGGCGGGCGACCATGGCCGCGGTCTCGCCGAACACTTTCGGGTTGGTCAGTACGGCGTCCTTTTCCTCCTTGTCGATGTTGTGGAGGATGTCGGTGACGACCGCAAGCCGGCGCTCGGCCGTGGCGAGCTTGCTGTCGAGCGCCATCTTGTAGGCGAGCGCCGAACAGATGCGGTTGTGCAGGATATCCTGTTCCGGCTCCTTCAGCTGGCGGACCGTGATCTCGACCATGCGGTCCATGACCTTTTGCGCGTCGGGAAACTCCTTGAGATAGGCCTGTTCCCAGGCGAGATACGGTTGACCCAGTTCGTACTTGTCCTGGCTCGCGGCGAAAGCCGGACCCTGCGTAAGAAGCGCGAGTACCGCGCCCAGCGCGACGGCGGTTTTCATGACGTTCTCCATCGATGGAATCGGATTTTAAAAATAATAAATCGCCGATCGGGCGGCGGCATTGACCTGCGTCAACCCGATTCGCCTTGACACCAGGATGTTCCGGCCACGGCGTGTTCCCGGGAAGCCCGGCTTGGCGCGCCATCCGGCCCGCGGCTTGGCCCCGAATCCGCAATCCCACTAAGATTCCCGGCCATGACGGGGGCCGAAAACCTGCTCTATCCGGCGCTGACGGCGGGGATCGCGCTGCTGTTGGGCGCGCCCGCCGTTCTTTATTACAAGCGCGCGGCCGAGCGGGCGTCCAACCGGGCCCTGCTCGCCGCCGAGGACGCCGACCGGGCCCGCGCGCTGCTCGCCGCTTGTCCGGACGCGAGTTTCGTCTTCGAGGGCGCGCGCGGCGCCGAATTCTGCTCGCGCCGCTTGGCGCGGCTGCTCGGCCTCGGCGCCGACGGGCACGCGCTCCGCTTCGCCGACGTGTTGGCCGCGCTTCCCCCCGCCGACGCCGAAACGCTCGCGCGCGCGACCGAGCGCCTGAGGAGCGACGGCACGATTTTCGATACGGTGGTCACGCGGGGCGGCATTCCGATCGCGGTCGCGGGCACCCGCGCGCGCGATGCCGGCGGCGGCACGGTCGCCGATTCCCTTTGGTTCCGCCCGATGCCCGGAACGCCCGCGCCCTCGACCCCGGCGTCCGAGACCGCGCCGTCTCCGGCGGCCGAGGGCGAAACCTTCGCCGCCGACATCCTGGAATCGCTCGCGACCCCGGTCGCCGTGTTCGCCGCCGACGGCCGGCTCGCCGCGTGCAATGCCGCCTGCGCCGGGTTGTGGCGGCTCGAACGCCGGTGGCTGGAAACCGGCCCGCATCTGGGCGAAGTCCTGGAAGCGCTGCGCGCGCGCCGCCGCCTGCCGGAAGTTCCCGATTTCCACGCCTACAAGGCCGAACAACTGGCGCTGCTGCGTCTCGCCCAACCGGCGCAACCCGCCTTGATCCATCTTCCCGACGACACGGTGTTGTCCATGCGCGCGAGCCCGCGCCAGGACGGCGGCGCGGTGTTCGTCTACGAGGACGTGACCGGGGATCTTGCGTTGAAATCCTCGCTCAAGACCGCGACCCGGGTCCAGGACGTGACCCTCGACAACCTGCACGAGGGCGTCGCCGTGTTCGGCGCCGACGGGCGCCTGAAGCTCGCCAACCGCGAATTCGCCCGGCTTTGGAACTTGAAACCGGAATCCCTCGCCGCCGGCCTGCGGCTCGCCGATTTCATCGAGGCGATGCGCCCCTTCCGCCGCGACGTGGAGGATTGGCCGGCGTTCGCCGAACGGCTCGCCGGGCGGCTGCTGTCGCGGCGCAAGGGCGAGGGGCGGATCGAGCGCTCGAACGACACGGTGATCGATTACGCGACCGTGCCCCTGCCGGACGGGGCCGTGCTGCTCGGCTACCTCGACGCGACCGACCGCGCGCGCACCGAGGAAACGCTGCTCGAGCGCGCGCTCGCCTTCGAGGAGGCGGCGCGGCTGAAATCCCAGTTCATCGCCAACGTCAGCCACGAAATCCGCACGCCGCTCACCAGCGTGATCGGCTTCGCCGAGACGCTCGACGCCGGTTACTTCGGAACGCTCAACCCCCGGCAGACGGAATACGTCCGGCACATCCACGAATCGGCCCGCGGCCTGATGGAGGTGGTGAGGGACATTCTCGATCTCGCGTCGATCGAGGCGGGCAAGCTGGAGTTGGAGCTCGACGCGGTCGACGTTCACGCCATGCTGGTCGCGGTGCTGAATCTGGTGCGCGAGCGGGCGCGGAAGCGGGATTTGCGCCTGGAGTTCGACGCGCCGCACGACATCGGCTGGCTCCGGGCGGACGAAAAGCGCCTAAAGCACGTTCTTTTCCATCTGCTCAGCAACGCCATCGCGTTCACGCCGCCGCGCGGCGGCGTGCGGCTGCTCGCCGCGCGCGAAGGGGACGAAATGGTCTTCGCCGTCGCCGACACCGGCGTCGGCATCCCGCTCGCGGACCTGGAGCGGGTGCAGAAGGCGTTCGAAAAGGTGGTGCCCGTTCGCCCGGCGGGCGCCGGCAACGCCGGGACCGGCGGCGCCGGAACCGGTGGCGCCGGGCTGGGGCTGACCCTGGTGCGGCGCCTGATCGAACTGCACGGCGGCACGTTCGAGCTGAAATCGCTGCCCAATCGCGGCACCACCGCCACCTGTCGGATTCCCGCGGGCGGCGCGAAAGCCAAGGACGCGTTCCAGATGTAAAGACGGCGCGACCGCTTCAGCGCCAAGGCATCCAGCCGCCGATGCCGAGCCAGAGGGCGGCGAATCCCATCGACAGCAACGTCATCGGCACGCCGGCGCGGGCGAAGTCGCGAAACGTCAACGCCACGCCGGCGACGGCCGCCCGTTCGGCGACGATGAGGTTGGCGAGGCTGCCGACGATGAGGAAATTGCCGGCGAGCGTCGACAGCAGCGCGAGACCGTAGAGCGCGCCCGGACTCGCGTCGGGCCACACCGCCATCAACAGGATTACCGCCGGGACGTTGCCGATGCCGTTGCTCAACACCAGCGCGAGCGGCGCCAGCACCGCGATGTTGTCGGGCAAAAGCGCGCGGGCCCCGAGCCAGGCGAGACCGTCCGCCGCGAGGCCGGTGCCGGCGAAAGCGGCGGTTACCGTGAACAAGCACGCGAACAGCAAAAGCAGATGCCAATCGACCGCGCCGATCATCGCGCGGCTGGCCATCGTCCGGCTCGCGAGCAGCAGCGCGGCGATGGCGAGCGCGCCGATTTCGCGCGGAACCGGCGTGAGAAACAGGGCGACGATGGCCAGCGCGGCGGCCAAGCCCTTCGCCGTCTGCCAACGATCGAATTCGGGCAACGGCGCGGCCGCGGGTTCGACGCCGCCCGCCGTCGCGAAGGATTCGCGCCAGACGAAACGGGTCACGACGAACACGACGGCTATCGCCACCAGCGCCGGAACGCCGCAGGCGGCGATGAACTCCCAGAAGTCGAGACCGCCCAGCTGCCCGATCAGGATGTTCTGCGGATTGCCGATGATGGTGGCGGCCGAGCCGGCGTTGCTGCCGCCCGCGAGGCCGACGAGAAAGGGCCTGGGATCGAGACCGCGCGCCTTGAGGCCGGCGCACAGAAGCGGGGTCATGGCGTAAACCACGATGTCGTTGGCGAGCACCGCCGAGAGCGCGCCGGCGACCGCGACCGTGAGGCCGAGAAGGACGGTCGGCGAGGCGCGCGTCCCGGTGACGGCGGCGGCGCAGACGTCGTAGAACCCGGCGCCCGCGAACTGGGCGGACAGCAGCATCAAGGCGAACAGCAGAAGGAGTGTTGGCGCGTCGACCGCGCGCCCGATCGCCGCGACGTCGGTCGCGCCGAACGCGAGCAGGGCGGCGACCGCCATCAGCGCGATACCGGTGCGGTCGATCTTGAGGCCGGGCACCCGCCCAAACGCCATGCCGGCGTAGGTGGCGAGAAAGACAACGACGATCAGGACGTGCGATCGGTCCATATGTCGGCCGGAGGATATCCGTCCGCTATTTGCTGCGCGCGAAGGCGAGGCCGATCCCGGCCGCGATCAGCAACGCGCCCGAAATCCGGTTTTGCACCCGGGCATGGGTGGCCAACAACCGCCGCGTGCGTCCCGCCGTCAGCGCCCATCCGACATCGACGACGCAGACAATGGCGAGAAACGTCGCCGACAGGATCGCCATTTGCGGACCGATCGCCCGGCTCGGATCGACGAACTGGGGAAAAAACGCGCCGAGAAAAAACAGCACCTTGGGATTGGTGAGGGCGACGACCAGCGCGCGGCCGAAAATCTTGCGGCGCGAGACGGCATGGGCGGCAGCCTCCGACAAATCGGGAATCGGGGCCCGCCACTGGACGACGCCGAGGTACACGAGATAAGCGACGCCGACCCAACGGATCGCGTCGAACCACCAACCCGCGCCGGCGAGCAGTTCCGCCATGCCGAACGCCGTGAGGGCGATCTGCGCGGCCATGGCCGAACTGGTCCCGGCGACCGTGAGCAGGCCGTAGCGCGACCCGAAAGCGACGCTGTTGCCGACGATCAGCGCGACGTTCGGTCCGGGCGTGAGAATGAGGACCGCGACGGCGAGGACGAAGGCCGAGAAGAGGCCGGGATCGATCATGACGCGGACGCCCCGTCGGCCCAGGCGGCAAGCGCATCGGCGAGCCGTTTTGCGCTCGCGGGATCGAGGTCGAGGAGCGTGAAGCGGCTTCCTTCCTTGATCCTGACCCGGAGCAGGTTGAGGCCGCCCTCGTACTCGACCTTCTGGAGGGCGATTTTCTTGCCCCAGGGCGCGTCGAAAGCATCGATTTCGCCGCGAATGGTGTAAAGCGCCACGGAAACCTCCTTCTGCGTTCTCAAACCGTCGCGATCCGGTCGTAGCTGCGCGCCCGCCAGACCAGCCGCTTATGCGCCGCGTCGTCGCGAAACGCAGTGCGCCCATGCAGCACGTTGTTGCAGACGACGCCTTCGCCCGGCTCGAGGCGATGGCGGACCACATAGGGCGAGGCGGGATCGTCGAGGATATCGGTCAACACCTCGGCGGCGGCGCGCACGCGCGCGTCGTCGAGCCAGACGATGCTGCGGGTCCGCGCGGTGTAGCGCATGTGCAACGCGCCGCTCGCCGGATCAACCGAAAAGACGGGTCCCGTGCGCGCGGGGCGCGGTTCGCGCCCGTCGGCTTCGTCGGCGGGGACGGTCATGGCTTCGGGATGGAAGAGCGCGGCGACCAGGTCCGGGTCGCGCTCGCGCAGCAGGATGTAGACGATCTCGTGGTCCATGATCCGGCTTTCGCCGCCTTCGGCCGCGCTCTGTTCGCAGTGGAGCAGGAAGCCTCGGATCTGGCGATCGGGCGCGTTGTAGTAGCCGTCGGTGTGCCATTGAATCGGGCGGTCGGTATAGGGGATGTAGCACTTCGCGCCGCCTTTCCGCACGGTTACCTGGCTGAGGCCGTCGTCGTCGGCCATGGGGTTGGAATCGAGCCGGCGTAGACCGAACGCCCGGGCGAGGCCCTTGGCGATGTCGCGCCCCGGCACGCCTTTCGCCGGTGTCCGGTATAGAAAAAAATTTGTGCATCGCACAATTTCAGCGGCTTCGGCGCGCTCGGAGCCCGAGGGGTCGATCGGGTTGTCTATTCTCACAAAAAATCTTTCCTTATTAAAATGATATGCGGATAGCTTCATAGCGCGCCAACGGGCGTATGGCGCTTGTTCCGCGAGCGCGAAAGGACCTTGCGTGGGCAGGTTGGAATCCATGCAAACAAAAACCATATGTGCAAAGACACATTAATAATATTGCATATTAGATTTTAGTCACCTATGATCCATCGTCTATCGTTCGATTGGTTAGGCCGGGTGCACCTGATTCACATTCGCAGGTCGACCGCGCCGGGAGCAAGTGCAAGTTATTTTTTACTCGCGCCGCGAAGGAGGAACCAATGGCTCAAGATACCGCCGCCAAGTCCGGCAAGGCGATGCCGGCGACCCCGTTACTCGATCAGCTCGAAAGCGGCCCTTGGCCGAGCTTCGTCACCGGCTTGAAGCGCCTCGCCCAGTCCGAGGACAAACAATACGCGCCGATGATGAAGGACCTGCTCGGCCAGCTCGAGCACTCCTACGAAACGCGCAAGGGTTATTGGAAAGGCGGCACGGTCGGCGTGCGCGGCTACGGCGCCGGCATCATTCCCCGCTTTTCGGAAGCGCGCGAAAAGTTTCCCGAATCCTCCGAGTTCCACACCTTTCGCGTCCAGCCGCCGGCGGGCATGCATTACGACACCGCCACCATGCGCAAGCTGTGCAACATTTGGGAAAAGTACGGCTCAGGCCTGATCGCTTTCCACGGCCAGTCTGGCGACATTATGTTCCAGGGCATCCGGACCGACAAAGTCCAGGCCGCCTTCGACGAAATGAACGACATCGGCTTCGACCTCGGCGGCGCGGGCGCGGGCGTGCGAACCTCCATGAGCTGCGTCGGCGCCGCGCGCTGCGAGCAGTCCTGCTACAACGAGCAGAAAGCGCATCGCGCGATGATCAACTCGCTGCTTGAGGAGATGCACCGGCCGGCGCTGCCCTACAAGTTCAAGTTCAAGTTCTCCGGCTGCGCCAACGACTGCGTCAACGCCTCGCACCGTTCCGACTTTGCGGTGCTCGGCACCTGGGCCGACGATATGCAGGTCGACCAGGACGAGTTCAGGAAGGCGGTCAAGCAGCGCGGCCGCAAGGAAATCATCGACCAGGTCATAAACATGTGCCCGACCCGGGCGCTGAGCCTGAACGACGACGACACCCTCGATGTCGACAACAAGAGCTGCGTGCGCTGCATGCACTGCATCAACGTGCTGACCAAGGCCCTGAAGCCGGGCAAGGTCAAGGGCGTGACGGTGCTGGCGGGCGGCAAGCGTTCGCTCAAGATCGGCGATTTGATGGGTACCGTGCTGGTGCCGTTCATGCGTCTCGAAATCGAGGAAGATTACGAAAAACTGGTCGATCTTGGCCGCCGCGTGCTCGAGTTCTGGGCGGAAAACGCCCTCGACCACGAGCGCCTGGGCGAGATGATCGAACGCATCGGCTTGATCAATTTCCTCGACGGTATCGGCCTCGAGCCCGACGCCAACATGGTCATCCATCCGCGCACCAGTTCCTACGTCCGCCTCGATGGTTGGGACGAGGAAGTGGAGAAGTGGAAGGCACGCCAGGCGGCCAAGGCGCCCAAAGCCGTTGCCGCCGAATAACCGCATCCGACCGGGACCGACAGCCATGAGCCAGCCGCAAGCGCCGACTCCGCAAGCCGCCTCACAAACGCAGGCCCAGAAAGCCCCGCCGCCGCGCATGCCCGACGAATGCGGCGTGCCCGACCCGATGCCCTTGATGCATCCCCTGATGCGCAAGAATTTCGGCCAATGGGCATGGCACGACCGGCCGCGACCGGGCGTGCTCCATCACGTCGCCAAGAACGGCGATCAGCTCTGGACCGTGAAGGCGGGAACCCAGCGGCAGATGGACGTCTACACCATCCGCAAGATCTGCGACATCGTCGACACGTATGGCGAAGGACACCTGCGCTTCACCGCGCGCTCCAACATCGAGATCGGCGTCGCCGACGAAAAGAAGGTCGCGCCCCTGATCGCGAAGCTGGAAGCCGAAGGCTTCCCGGTCGGCGGTACCGGCAACTCGGTCTCCATGATTTCCCATACCCAGGGCTGGCTGCACTGCGACATCCCCGGCACCGACGCCTCGGGCGTGGTCAAGGCGTTGATGGACGAGCTCTACGAAGAGTTCAAGAAAGAGGAAATGCCCAACCGGGTCAAAATCACGACCTCGTGCTGCCAGATCAACTGCGGCGGCCAGGGCGACATCGCCATCAACGTCCAGCACACCAAGCCGCCCAAGATCAACCACGACCTGGTTGCCAACGTGTGCGAACGCCCGGCGGTGATCGCGCGCTGTCCGGTCGCGGCGATCCGGCCGGCGCTGGTTAACGGCAAGCCTTCGCTCGAGGTCGACGAACGCAAGTGCATTTGTTGCGGCGCGTGCTACCCGCCGTGCCCGCCGATGCAGATCAACGACCCCGAAAACTCCAAGCTCGCGATCTGGGTCGGCGGCAAGCATTCGAGCACTCGGTCCAAGCCCGCGTTCCACAAGCTGGTGGTGGCGGGGTTGCCCAACAATCCGCCGCGCTGGCCCGAAGTGGCCGAGGTGGTCAAGACCATCCTTTACGCCTACAAGGAAAACGCCCGGGCGTGGGAACGGATGAACGAATGGATCGACCGCATCGGCTGGCCCCGGTTCTTCGAATTGACCGGTCTGCCGTTCACCAAGTATCACATCGACGATTGGCGCGGCGGTCGGGCGAGCCTGAACGCTTCCAGTCACGTGCACTTCTGAGGCCGCGACGATTCGTACCCCGATGGCGAGAGGCCATCGGGGCGCGACCTGAAGCGTCGGCATTATCGAACAGACCGAGATCGCGGCGATGAAATTCGGCATTCTGGTCAACGAAGGACCGTTCAACCACCAGGCGTCCGATTCGGCCTATCAGTTCGCCAAGGCCGCGATCGCCAAGGGCAACCAGGTGATGCGCGTCTTCTTCTATTACGACGGCGTCAACAACGCCAACAAGCTGTCCGAACCGCAATCGGACGACCGCAACCTGGTCAAGCTGTGGGGCGATATGGCGAAGGCGCACAAGGTGGACTTGGTGGTGTGCGTCGCGGCGGGCCTGCGCCGGGGCATCAAGGATCAGGTTCTGGCGGAAGGGTTCCGGATTTCGGGCCTCGGCCAGTTGACCGAACTCGGCATCGCCGCCGACCGCCTGCTCGTGTTCGGCGACTGAGGGAGAAAGCGCGATGAGCGAAGAACCCGTTTTCGAAACCGAAGGCGTCGTCAAGAAATTCATGTTCGTGAACCGCAAGGCGCCTTACGGCACCATCTATCCGCTCGAGATTCTGGAATCGGTGTTGATTTCGGCCGCTTTCGACCAGGACACGTCGGTCGCTTTCCTCGACGACGGCGTATTCCAGATCAAGAAGGGCCACGATCCCAAGGAACTCGGCATGAAGAACTTCTCGCCGACGTTCCGCGCGCTCGCGGGCTACGACATCGAAAAGCTCTACGTCGAGAAGGAATCGATGGAAGCGCGCGGCTTGACCCCCGACGACTTCGTGGTCAAGGTGCAGGTCGTGCCCGCGGCCGAACTCGGCAAACTGATGGCCGAGCAAGACGTTCTGATCACCGGCTGATTCGAAGCGCATCGCCCATGCTGCACACGGTCAACAAATCGCCCTTCGAGAGGAACGCCCTCGACTCGTGCCTCCGGCTCGCGGCGCCGGGCAGCGCCATCCTGCTGATCGAGGACGGCGTCTACGGGGCGCTTGCGGGAACGGCCCAATCGGCCAAGGTCGAGGCCGCGACCCGGACCCATGACATCTACGTTCTGGGGCCGGACCTCAAGGCGCGCGGTCTGGAAGAAACCCGGGTCATCGGCGGGATCAAGGTCGTCGATTACGGCGGGTTTGTCGATCTCGCCGTCGCCATGGGAACGGTCAATTCGTGGCTTTGAACGACTTCAGCCGCTAACGCGGTCCAACACCGAATAGAGAGGAGACTGTATCGTGCCATACACCGTCAACGGAAACACCATCGAGACCGATGAAGAGGGCTATCTCACGGACCTCAGCATCTGGAGCAAGGAAATCGCCGCGGCCATCGCCCAGGCCGAGAACGTCGGCATGACCGACGAGCACTGGGAAGTGGTCAACTTCCTGCGCGAATATTACAACGAATACCAGATCGCGCCGGCAATCCGCGTGCTGACCAAGGCGATGAAGGAAAAGTTCGGCGCGGAAAAGGGCAACAACAAATACCTCTACGACCTGTTTCCCTACGGGCCGGCCAAGCAGGCGTGCAAAATCGCCGGCCTGCCCAAGCCGACCGGCTGCGTCTGAGCAGGTTGTGGCTGGATGTGCTCATTTCGTCATTCCCGCGAAAGCGGGAATCTAGGTTGTACCTGGACCCCCGCTGGCGCGGGGGTGACAGATAAAAAATATCCGGCTGGGAGCGGCGCATGACCGCGCTGACCGTCACCTATGCCCTTCTCTTCTACGCGGCGACAGCGGTGTTCGGCCTCGGTCTCGCTTACCGGATTTGGCTCTACGCGAAGACCCCCGCGCCGCTCAAGATTCCGACTCCGCCCGCGCCGCTGACCAGAAGCGGGGTCGCCTTCCGCCTCGCGCGCGAAGTCGTCTTATTCGAAAGCCTGTTCAAGTCGAACAAATGGATCTGGCTGTTCGCCGCCCTGTTCCACGCGGCGCTGGTGCTCGTGCTGCTCCGCCATCTGCGCTATTTCCAGGAGCCGGTTTGGGAATGGGTCAAGTTGATCCAGCCCTTCGGTCTTTATGCCGCGTTCGCCATGGTAGCCGGACTCGCCGGATTGTGGGCGCGCCGGTTCCTGGTCGAGCGGGTGCGCTACATCTCGTCCCCTTCCGATCACCTGATGCTGGCGCTGCTGGCGGGCATCGGGCTTTCCGGGCTCGCCCTCAAATACGTGGAGCGGACCGATATCGTCGCCCTCAAGGCGTTCGCCCTCGGCCTGATGCGGTTCGATTGGCAGCCGCTGCCGGCGGAACCCTTCCTGCTCATCCATCTCGCTCTGGTCGCGGTGCTGATGATCGTGTTCCCGTTCAGCAAGCTCCTGCACGCGCCGGGGGTGTTCTTCAGCCCGACCCGCAATCAGGTCGACGACGCGCGCTCGCGCCGCCACCTCGCGCGCTGGGCGGCGGCCTTTGACCAGGGACGGCCCTAGGGAGTCACGCTCATGGCCGCGCCCCAATACACCAAGCCCGAGTTGACGGACGATCTCGTGATTCCGGCCATTGCGGAAAATGCGATGGCGCACTCCAAGCCGTTTATCGCCAAGCCGGAACACCAGCAGCCGCTCGGCTTTCCGGGCGAATTGGTCGAAGACTGGCACGACAAGGCGATCGCCAAGATGGGCGAGTTGCTGGGGCGTTCGCGCGCGCTCCGGGTTTTTCTCGACAGTTGCGTCAAGTGCGGCGCCTGCACCGACAAGTGCCATTATTTCCTCGGCACCGGCGATCCCAAGAACATGCCGGTCGCGCGCCAGGACCTGATGCGCCAGGTTTACCGCCGCCATTTTACGCTCGCCGGAAAGCTTTTTCCCAAGCTGGTCGGCGCCAAGGACCTGACCCGCGAGCTGCTCGACGACTGGTACTCCTATTACCATCAATGTTCACAATGCCGGCGTTGCGCGGTGTTCTGCCCCTACGGCATCGACACCGCCGAAATCTCCATGGCCGGGCGCGAGATCATGGATCATATCGGCATGGGGCAGAAGTACAGCAACGAAATCATCGGCAAGGTCCACAAGTTTGGCAACAACCTCGGCCTGCAGGAAAAGGCCCTGCGCGCGACGCTCGAAGGCCTCGAAGACGACATGGAGGAAGAAACCGGCGTGCGCGTCCGGATTCCGCTCAACGAGAAGGGCGCCGAGGTTCTGCTGGTGACGCCCTCGGCCGATTTCTTCGCCTCGCCCCACATCGAAGGCCTGATGGGCTACGCCAAGGTGTTCCACCAGGCGGGCATCCGCTGGACGGTGTCGTCGTTCGCGTCGGAAGCCGCCAACTTCGCCCTGTTCGTCGGCTCCTACGAACAGATGCAGAAGATCGCGCTCCGCATCCGCCAGGCCGCGCTCGACCTCGGCGTCAAGCGCATCGTCTTCGGCGAATGCGGGCACGCCTGGCGCGTCGCCTACAGCTTCCTCAATACGCTCGCGGGCCCGTGGGATTTTCTCGATCCGGCCTACCCGGCGCCGCAGCACATTTGCGAATTGACCTACGATCTGATCCAGAAGGGCGCCATCACCTTCGACAAGTCGAAGAACGACGACAAGGTCGTCACCTTCCACGATTCCTGCAACGTCGCGCGCGGCTCGCGCATGGGCGCGGAACCGGACGGGCAGTTCCGCATCCCGCGCGAAATCATCAAGGCCTGCTGCAACAACTTCGTCGAAATGCGCGCCGACACCATCGGCGAAAAAACCTTCTGTTGCGGCGGCGGCGGCGGGTTGCTCACCGACGACCTGATCGAGCTGCGGGTCAAGGGCGCAATGCCCCGGATGCAGGCGCTGAAGGAAGTCGTGACCGGGCGCGGCGTCACCCACATGGCCGCCATCTGCGCCATCTGCAAAAGCCAGTTCACCAAGGTCCTGGCCGAATACGGCATGGACATGGACATGATCGTCAGCGTGCACCAACTGGTGAGCAACGCGATCCGGATCGAACCGGAGAAGACGACGTAATTCGGAATTCAGTGAAAGGGACGCGCCATGAACGTTGAAACGCCGAAAAAGGCCGAGAAGGGGCTCACCTTCCGCAAGTTCCAGGATGGGAAGGACAAGTGGAGCGACTGGCAACACCAAATCTTCCAGGCGGGCTGGTCGCACAAGTGCCCGACCTACGTGCACCGCACGCCGCCGTGTCAGGGCAGCTGCCCCTCCGGCCACGACATTCGCGGCTGGCTCCAGATCGCGCGTGGGCTGGACAAACCGCCGGTCGCCGGCATGACGTGGCAGGAATACGCGTTCCGCCGCATGGCCAAGGCCAATCCGTTTCCCTCGGTCATGGGTCGGGTGTGTCCGGCGCCGTGCGAAACCGGATGCAACCGCAACGCGGTCGACGACTTCGTCGGTATCAACGGGGTCGAGCAGTACGTCGGCGACTGGGCGATCGACCACAAGATGACCTTCGCCAAGCCGGCGAAGGAAACCGGCAAGAAGGTCGCCATCATCGGCAGCGGCCCGGCGGGCATGTCGGCGGCGCTTTACTTGCGCGAACGCGGCCACGGCGTGACGCTGTTCGAATCGCAGCCCGAACTCGGCGGCATGATGCGCTACGGAATTCCCGGCTACCGCACGCCGCGCGACATGCTCGACGCCGAAATCCAGCGCATCGTCGATACCGGCGTCGTGGTCAAGACCGGCGTGCGTGTCGGCAAGGACCTGTCGGTCGAACAACTGGAACGCGATTTCGACGCTATTTTCTGGGCGATCGGCGCGCAAGTCGGCCGCCCGCTGCCGGTGCCCGGCTGGGACGCGCCCAACTGCATCGCCGGCGTCGAATTCCTGCGCGCCTTCAACGAAGGCCGGCTCAAGGTCGCGGCCAAGCGCGTGGTGGTGGTCGGCGGCGGCGACACTTCGATCGACGTCGCCTCGGTCGCCCGCCGGCTCGGCTACATCTCCCACGGCCGGGATATCCCGGCGCCGGAGGCGGTTGTCCACGGCCACACCGCCCAGGACGTCGCCGGCGTCATGCGGCGCGAAGGGGTCAAGGCGGTGCTGACCTCGCTGTTCCCGGTCGATCAGATGACCGCGGCGGCGCGCGAGCGCGAGGACGCCATGCGCGAAGGCGTCGAGATCAAGGGCGGCGTCATGCCGCTCGAAGTGCTCAAGGGGCCGGACGGCCGCGCGCGCGCGCTCAAGATGTGCCAGTGCACCATGAAGGGCATGACCCCGGTGCCGACGCCGGGCACCGAGTTCGAGATCGAATGCGACCTGATCGTTTCGGCCATCGGGCAGGGCGGCGACCTCAAGGGGATGGAAAGCCTCGACAACGGCAAGGGCCTGATGGCGGTCGAAAGCACTTATCAGGTCAAGGGAAAGCCGAAGCATTTCGCCGGCGGCGACATCGTGCGGCCGCACCTGCTCACCACCGCGATCGGCCACGCAGGAATCGCGGCCGAATCCATCGACCGCTTCCTCGCCAGCCAGGACCTCGGCAAGCGGCCGAAGGTGGACAAGCGCCGCTTCGACCTGCTCGACGAGTTGCGCCAGCGCAAGCTGGAGCCGAGCGAATACGACCACAAGGAAACGCGCGGCACCTCGTCGGCCAAGTTCGCGGTCCACAACTACGAGGATCGCTCGTTCGCCGAAATCATCAAGCACGACGATATGTTCCTCGGCCATTTTCCGTACGTCGCGCGAGGCAAGCGCCAGGAGCGGCACGTCGGCGCCGAGGAGGTGATCGGCGACTTCGAGGAACGCATCGTCAGCTATACCGAAGAACAGGCAATCGCCGAAGGCAAGCGCTGCATGTCCTGCGGCATGTGCTTCGAGTGCGACAATTGCGTGGTGTTCTGCCCGCAGACGGCGGTGTTCCGGGTGAAGAAGGATCAGCGCGCGCTCGGCCGTTACGTCGACACCGACTACAAGAAGTGCATCGGCTGCCACATCTGCGCCGATGTCTGCCCGACAGGCTATATCGAGATGGGGCTTGGCGAATAGCCGGGGAAGGAACGGATGACTCCAGGCGCATGCGGCATTATCCTCGCGGGATGACCTTCGACGCAGGGAGAGCGCCATGACGTCCCCGACCTACACGTCCAAGCCCGGCCGGCCCCCCAGCTACTTCCGGTACAAGGAAGGCGAAAGCGCCTGGAGCGACCTTCAGGAGAACGTGTTCCAGGCGGGCTGGTCGCACAAATGTCCAATCTATGTGCACCGCGCGCCGCCGTGCCAAGGCAGTTTCCCTTCCGGGCACGACATCCGCGGCTGGCTCCAGATTGCGCGCGGGCTGGACAAACCGCTCGACAAGGGAACGCCCTGGCAGGAATACGCCTTCCGCCGGATGGTCGAAGCCAATCCCCTTCCAGCGGTGATGGGCCGGGTCTGCCCCGCCCCGTGCGAGGCCGGTTGCATCCGTAACGAGCTCGAGGAGCAAGTCGGCATCAACGCCGTCGAGCAGTACGTCGGCGACTGGGCGCTCGCCCACAAGCTCGGCTTTGCTGGGCCGGAGCGGGAAAGCGGCAAGCGCTTCGCCATTGTCGGCGGCGTGCCGGCCGGGCTTGCGGCCGCCTATTTCCTCCGCCGGCTCGGGCACGGGTGCACGATCTTCGAATCCTATTCGTCGCTCGGCGGCATGATGCGGTTCGGCATTCCCGGCTATCGCACGCCCAAGGACGTGCTCGACGGCGAGATCAAGCGCATCGTCGATCTGGGCGTCGAGGTAAAGATCGGCGTGCGGGTCGGCAAGGACGTCTCGGTCGAACAACTGGAACGCGGTTTCGACGCCGTGTTCTGGGCGATCGGCGCGCAAACCGGCAAGCCGATCGCGATTCCGGGCGCGGAGGCGCCCAACTGCGTCGACGGCATCTCGTTCTTACGCGCCTTCAACGAAGGCCGCCTGCAGCATCTTTCCGGGCGGGTGCTGGTGATCGGCGCCGGGGACACTGCGATGGACGTGGCCGCGGTCGCGCGCCGGATCGGCCATATCCACAGCATCCATCCGCACGACCGGCCGGAGAATGTGATCCTCGGCCAGACCGCCCACGATGTCGCCACCGCGGCGCGCCGCCAGGGCGCCGAAGTGTCGATTATCTACCGCCGGCCGATCAGGCAGGCACCGGCGAGCAAGCACGAACTTGCCGCCGTGCTTGCCGAGGGCGTGCAAATCCGCGAAAGCCTCGTCCCGGTGGAGGTAACCCGCGATTCCGAAGGCCGGGCGCGGGCGCTCAAGGTCTCGCCGGTCGACTGGGAGGCGGGCAAGATGAAGCTCCGCGCCGGCGAGGAGTTCGAGATCGACTGCACCCTGATCGTCGGCGCCACCGGCCAAGCCGGCGATTTCGCCGGCTTCGAGGCGTTCGACAACGGCCGCGGCCTGATGAACGCCGACCGGAACTACCGCCTCGCCGGGCAGAAGAAGAATTTCGCCGGTGGCGACGTGATCGTGCCCAATCTACTCACCACCGCGATCGGCCACGCGCGCATCGCGGCCGAGGGGATCGACCGCTACCTGCGCGGCGAAGAACTGCCGAAGCGGCCCAAGGTCGATGTCCACCATTTCAGCCTGCTCGAGGAACTGCGCGCTCATCACATCGAACCGGGCGAATACGATCATACCGAAGTGCACGGTACCGACCGCTCTTCCTTTGCCGTCCACAATTACGAAGACCGTTCGTTCGTCGAGATCATCACGCACGAAAAGCTCTTCCTCGGCCATTTCGGCCACGTTCCGCGCCGCCGCCGGGCCGAGGTCGCGATCGACGCCGACAATGTGCTCGGCAACTTCCAGGAACGGTTCAACGGGTTGTCCGAGCAAGACACGATCGCCGAAGCCGACAGATGCATATCCTGCGGGATGTGCTACGAATGCGACAATTGCGTGATTTATTGTCCACAGACCGCCATCGACCGGGTGAAGAAGGATCAATACGCCATCGGTCGCTACGTCGACACCGACTACAAGAAGTGCATCGGCTGCCACATCTGCGCCGATATCTGCCCGAGCGGCTACATCCAGATGGGTCTTGGCGAGTTGTGAAGGGAACGATGGCGGGATATCGCGCAATCGCCCGACTTATGATGGCTGCCGTTCTGGCGGCCGTCGCCGGGTCGTCTTTTGCCGTCGACGCCCCGCGCACGCCGGTGCCGAAGCCGCCCAAGGCGGCGAAGGGGACAGAGTGCGTCGAGCCGGTCGCCGACATGCGCCGTAACCACATGATCTACCTCGAGCACGAGCGCGACGAAACCGTGCACAAGGGAATTCGCGGGCGCAAGCACAGCCTTAAGGGCTGCGTCGAGTGCCACGCCGTGCCCGATCCGGCGGCAAAGGGCGCGGCCACGGTGCGGCCGTTCTGCGCCGAATGCCACCGCTACGCCGCCGTGCGCATCGATTGCTTCGGCTGCCACGCGCGGGAGCCCGAGCCGCGGACGGCCGCCGCAACGCCGACGCCAACGCCGGGGAAATCGCCATGAGCGCGGACGCCGACGTCGATCTCGCGCGCCGGCGCCTGTTGCAAGGGGCGGCGGCGGTCCTCGCGTTGGCGCCGGGCGTGACCCTGCTGCTCGGGCCGGTCCCTTCCGAAGCGCGCGCGCCCGGTACGTCGGTTTCCGCGAAAACCCGCTGGGGCCTGCTGGTCGACGTGTCCCGATACGCGGAAGTGGCGGAGACGGTGGTCGAGGCCTGCCGATCGGAAAACGGCTGGACCGGCCACGGCCGGCCGCTCACCGATCCGCAATGGGTTCGCAACGTCACGCTCAACGATCCCCGGACCGGGGCGGTGCAGACGCTGCCGGTGATGTGCCAGCATTGCGAGCACCCGCCCTGCGTCGACGTGTGCCCGACCGGGGCGTCCTTTCGCCGCGCCGACGGCGTTGTCTTGGTCGATAAGCACATCTGCATCGGTTGCCGCTATTGCATGATGGCGTGCCCGTTCGGGGTTCGGTTTTTCGTGCACGAGAACGTCACCGGACAGAAGTCGCACGCGCCGCGCGGCAAGGGCACGGTCGAATCGTGCACCCTCTGCGTCCATAGGCTCGACGCCGGGCGCCGCCCGGCCTGCGTCGAGGCGGCCGAGCGGAAAAGCCCCGGCGCCATGATCTTCGGCGATCTCAACGACCCGAATAGCGAGATCGCCCGCGCGGTCGGCCGCCACGTGGCACTGCGGCTCCGCGCCGACCTCGGGCTCGACCAGGGCGTGTTCTACAAGGGATTGAATGGATGACCGCCGCCGCGCGCATCGAATTTCGCGAACATCCGGGTTGGGGACGCGGGTTCCTGACGCTGGCCGGCGCGCTCGGGCTGCTCGTTCTCGGCGGGTTGGCCGGTGCCCACGTCATGGAAAGCGAAGGCCATTGGGTCACCGGCATGTCGAACCGGATCGTGTGGGGAACGCCGCATGTGTTCGCGGTGTTCCTGATCGTCGCCGCATCCGGCGCGCTCAACGTCGCGTCCATTTCCTCGGTCTTCGGCCGGAAGCTCTATAAGCCGCTCGCGCGCCTGTCCGGGGTTCTAGCGGTATCGCTGCTGGCCGGCGGGCTCGCCGTACTGGTGCTCGATCTCGGCCGACCCGACCGGCTGATCGTCGCCATGACCACTTACAACTTCAAATCGATTTTCGCCTGGAACATCTTTCTTTATACCGGCTTTTTCGCGGTCGTCGTCGTCTATCTGTGGATGATGATGGAAAAGCGCATGAACCGGTTCTCCAAGCCGGTCGGTACGTTCGCGTTCCTGTGGCGGCTGGTGCTGACCACCGGCACCGGGTCGATCTTCGGGTTTCTGGTCGCGCGTCAGGCCTACGACACGGCGGTGATGGCGCCCATGTTCATCGCCATGTCGCTCGCCTTCGGTCACGCGATTTTCCTGTTGACGGTGATGGCGGCTTCGGCCGGGACCGGGCGGCCGCTCGGCGACGAGGTGGTGCGCCGGCTCAAGAACCTGCTCGGCATTTTCCTCGCCGCGACCCTCTACTTCGTCGCCGTCCAGCACCTGACCAACCTCTACATCGCGGAGCGGCAGGGGGTCGAACGGTTCCTGCTGGCCGAAGGAGGCATCTACACCTGGCTCTTCTGGGTCGGCCACGTCGGGATCGGTTGCCTCGTGCCGATTGCGCTGGTGTTCGCGCCGGCGACCGCGTCGTCGCGCGCCGCCGCCGGGCTCGCCGCCGTCCTTGCCGTCATCGGGGGAATCGCCCAGATTTACGTGATCATCATCGGCGGCCAGGCCTACCCGTTGGTTCTGGTGCCGGGTATGGAAATGGTTGGGTCGGTGCTCGATAGTGGCATCGCTCCCTACGCCCCGAGCGTCCATGAAATCGCGCTCGGCCTGGGCGGCGTCGGGTTGGCGCTGCTGCTGGCGACGATCGCGATCAAGGTTCTGCCGATCCTGCCGGAATCGCTCGCCGACGTTCCGGCGAAGTAAGAAGTAACATGAGAGAGGCGGATTCGTGAGCAACACGGAACACCCCTTCGCCAAGTACGTGCGCACCATCGCGCGCGGGCCCACGCTTTCCCGCCCGTTGACCGCCGAGGAGGCGCTGGAGGCGACGCGGATGATTCTCCGGGGCGAGGTCGAGCCGATGCAGCTCGGTGCGTTCCTCTGCGTGCTGCGGGTGAGGACCGAGGACCCGGGCGAAGGCGAAGGCTTCGTGCACGCGGTCAAGGAAACGATCCGCGTGCCGGAAGGGGCGCACGCCGACCTCGACTGGTCGGCCTACGCCGGCAAGAAACGCCAGTTGCCGTGGTTCATGCTGTCGGCGCTGCTGCTCGCGGGTTCGGGGGTGCGCGTGCTGATGCACGGTACCGAAGGCCACACGCCGGGGCGCGTTTACGCGCGCGAGACGCTCGCCGCGCTCGGCGTTCCGGTCGCCTCTTCGCTTGAGGATGCCGCGCGCCAGATCGCCGAGCGCAACTTCGCCTACCTGCCGCTCGAAGCGTTCAGCCCGCGTCTGCAGGAAATCATCGAACTGAAGCCGATCATCGGCGTGCGCTCGCCGGTCAACACTTTCGCGCGCATGATCAACCCGTTCGACGCGCCTTATTCGATCCAGTCCATCTTCCATCCCAACTACCGCGAAATTCACCGCGACGTCTGTCTCCGACTCGGCCAGCCGCACATGGTCGTGTTCAAGGGCGAAGGCGGCGAGATCGAGCGCCGCCCGGAAAAACCGGTCGAGGTGCAGCATCTTCATCAGGGAGCCAAGTCCGATGAAGAGTGGCCGGCAATAGAAGGCCTCGCCCGTCCGCCCGGCGGCGCAGGCCGCCAAGATCGAAAACCGGGCGCGGGCAGTGCCGCCGGGTCTTTGGATGTTGGCGCGTCCGCGCCCGGCGAGGAAACGATGGATTTATCCCGGCTCGCGGCCCTGTGGCGCGGCCAGGACAAGAACCCCTATGCGGAAGCCGTCGTGGTCGGCACCGCCGCCATCGCGCTCCGCCTGATGGGTCGCGCCGCCGATCCGCGCGCGGCCGAAGCCGAAGCCCGGCGGCTTTGGAACGCGCGGCCGAACGAGATCCTGCCCCGGGCGTCGGCGCGGGCGGCTTAGGGTCCGGATCCTGAAGCCCGGTGGGGCCGTTCCATGGCGCACCTCTTTCTCTCCGCGGCGCACAAGTCCTCCGGCAAGACGACGCTCGCCATCGGCCTCGCGCGCGCCTTCGTCCGGCGCGGGGTCGCGGTGCAGCCGTTCAAAAAGGGGCCCGACTACATCGACCCGCTGTGGCTCGGCGTCGCCGCCGGGCGGCCCTGCCACAACCTCGATTTCCACACCATGTCCGCGCGGGAAATCGAGGACACGTTCGCGACGCGCATGGCGGGCGCCGCTCTCGGCCTGATCGAGGGCAACAAGGGCCTTTACGACGGCCTCGACCTCGACGGCTCCAACAGCAACGCGGCGTTGGCGAAGCTGCTGGCCGCGCCGGTGGTGCTGGTGATCGACGCGCGCGGCATGACGCGCGGGATCGCGCCCTTGCTGCTCGGCTATCGCGCGTTCGACGCCGATGTCGCGATCGGCGGCGTCATCCTTAACAAGATCGGCGGATCGCGCCACGAAGCGAAACTGAGGGCGATCATCGATCATTACACCGGGATTCCCCTGCTGGGCGCGGTGCAGCAGGATCCGGCGCTGGAGATCGTCGAGCGCCATCTCGGCCTGATGCCGAGCAACGAATGGACCGCGACCGAGGCCACCGTCGACACCATCGCCGATGCCGTCGCCCGCCAGGTGGACCTCGATCGCGTGTTGGCGCTGGCGCAAGCGGTCCCGTGCCCGCGCGCGGTTCCGCCGGTCGGCGGACGGACGGCGAAGGCCGACGTTTGCATCGGCGTCGCCCGCGATTCCGCCTTCGGATTTTATTATCCGGGCGATCTGGAGGCCTTGGCGGCGGCCGGCGCCGAGCTTGTCTTTTTCGACACGCTCCGCGACCGCGCATTGCCCGATATCGACGGCTTGTTCATCGGCGGCGGCTTTCCCGAAACCCACATGGCGGGGCTGGAGGCGAACGCCTCCTTGCGCGGCGAGATTCGCGCGGCGCTGGCGGCGGGGCTTCCGGCCTATGCCGAGTGTGGCGGGCTGATGTATCTCTGTCGGCGGCTGAAATGGAAAGGCGACGTCCGCGACATGGTCGGCGCGATCGCGGCCGACGTGACGCTGCACGCCAGGCCGCAGGGGCGCGGTTATGTGCGGCTCAAGGAAACTGGCGCCGGCCCCTGGCCCAAGGCCGGTGGCGCCGACGAAGCGCCGCGCGACATTCCGGCGCACGAATTTCATCACGGCGCTCTCGATGCCTTGCCGTCCGATACGGTCTTCGCCTACGAGGTGCTGCGCGGCCACGGGCTCGACGGCCGTCACGACGGGTTGGTGCAGGGCAATCTGCTCGCGTCGTTTTCGCATTTGCGCGACACCGGCATGAACCGGTGGGCCGCGCGCTTCGTGGCGTTCGTGCGCCGGTGCAAGGCCCAAGGGGCGGACCGAATCCTGACGACGGCCGCCGCGGCCGCGCCGACCGCGACGCCGATCCGGCGCGCGGTGCGCGGATCCGCCGCGACGCCCGCGCGGGTGCACCTGGTCGGCGCCGGGCCGGGCGATCCCGGCTTGTTGACGGTGCGGGCGAAAGAAATCCTTGCCGAGGCGGACATCGTCGTCTACGACCGCCTGGTTTCGTCCGAAGTGCTGGCGCTGGCGCGTCCCGGCGCCGGCCGAATTTTCGCGGGCAAGGCCGCGCGCACCCACTTCGTCGAGCAAGACGAGATCAATCAGTTGCTGGTGCGCCTGGCGCGCGGGGGCAAGCGCGTGGTGCGTCTCAAGGGCGGCGATCCTTTCGTCTTCGGGCGCGGCAGCGAGGAGGCGCTCGAGCTTGCCCGCAACGGCATCGCCTTCGAGGTTGTGCCGGGCGTATCCGCCGCGACCGGCTGCGCGACCCGCGCCGGCATTCCGCTCACCCACCGGGGTCTCGCGCGCGCCGTCACCTTCGTCACCGGCCACGCTCAGGACGGCCAGGAGGTCGATCTCAACTGGAAGGCGCTGGCCGATTCCAAAACCACGCTGGTGGTTTATATGGGCCTGACCAACGCCGCGTTGATTTCGCGCGAGTTGATCCGGGCCGGCTTGGCACCCGCGACGCCGGCGGCGGCGATCGAAAAAGGAACGACGCCGGCGCAACGCACGGTGCTGACCACCCTCGCCGATCTTCCCGATTGCGTCGTCCGCGAACAGTTCCGCCCGCCGACCCTGTTCGTCATCGGCGAAGTGGCGGCGCTGGCCAAGGACCTCAATTGGGCCTCGGAAATCGTCGACTGCGGGCGACTTCCGGACGACCGGACGGCGCATGGCTGAAGCCTCAACCGCTTCCTGGGCCCGGCGGGCGCTGGTAATCGTCGGGCACGGTTCGTCCAGCCAGCCCGAAGGCGGACGCTCGGTCGAAGCGCTGGTTGAAACGGTGCGCGCGCGGGGGATTTTCGCCGACGTGCGTGCGGCGTTCCTGCGAATGGGGCCCAAGCTCCCCGACGTTCTCGACGAGTTGGCGGGGCGGGCGACCTATATCGTTCCGCATCTTGCCGCCGACGGCGTGGTCGGGGAAGCGCTGTCGGGCGCGGTCGCCGCGCGCAAAAGCATCGTCATCTGCCGGGCGACCGGCACCCATCCCGACGTCGCCCGGATCGCCGCCCGGCGTCTCGCCGAGCTCTGCGCGCGTTTCGCCCTTTCTGCCGATCGCCTCGGCGTCCTCGTCGCCGGGCACGGCACTTCGCGCAACCCGGATTCATCGGCGCGCGCCCGCGCGCTCGTCGACGCGCTGCTCGCGGCGGGAGCCGCGCGCGAATCGGCGGCCGCCTTCATCGAGGAGCCGCCGTCGATCGCGGAATGGGACCGGCTTCTCGCCGCCGCCGACATCGCCGTGGTGCCGCTTTTGATGGCCGAGGGACGCCACGGCGGTAGCGATGTGGCGCGCCTGCTGGGCGTCGAGCCGGATGGAACGGAAGCGCCGTTCGCGGGCCCGTTCGCCATGCGCGGGCGCAGGCTGTGGCTGATGCGCCCGCTCGGCGTCGATCCCGGCTTCGCCGACATCGTGCTGGCGCGGGTGACCGAAGCCGACGACTAAATCGTTTCAGGAGACCGGGCGGTCGGGGAACGCGAGTTCGTGACGCGCGCGCCAATCCTGGGTGACGTAATTGACGATGATCGACTTGCGAATGCCGGTGATCGTGCGCTTGCGGAAGCCGTGCCAGGTGTCCTTGGCCGGTATGAAGATGAATCCGCGGTTGAAGCGGCAATCGGCGTTGGCGACGAGCGTGTGGCTGGAATCGTAGATGTCGGTGCCCCAGTTTTCGTCCTTGGGCTGGTCGCAGAGAGAGATCAGCATGCTGAACAGCTTGGCAGAGATGTCCACATGCGGCTCGAGCCAGAAACCGTCCACATCCTGACAGTATTCGATCCGAAGCAAGCTGCCCTTGAGATCGACGCCGCAAACGGCCTCGACCGCGCGCGTGGTCGCCGGATCCTGGAACGCTTCGGCGACCTCGCCGCAGACGGGAAAGCGGGCGCGATCCTTGGCCGACATGAACACCCGCACGTCGTTGTAGCTCTCGCGCTTGCCGTAGGTGTCGGAAACCGGGGGCGGCGCGATCGGGAGCGCGGCGATGGCGCGGCTCGCGTCCGCCGGCAACGCGTCGGTCAGGAACCAATGGCGGTAGGGATGGGTTTCGACACGCGCGTTCTTGAGCGAACGGCGGAACGTCTCCCCGATGTTGGCGCGAGTCGTAGTGGTCACGTTCCGGTTTCTCCTTGGGCGGCCGCGGGATGCCGACTATAGGGCAAATCCCGAATGGCGACAGCCCTAAAGCGCCTCGACCATGCCCTTGAGCAAGCCCCGCACTTCGGTCGCGATCGTTTCCAGCGCCGGGTTCTTGATCGCGGCCATGGACGCGATCGGATCGACGGCGGAAACCTGGGCCTTGCCGTCGTCGGTCTGCTGAACGATGACGTTGCAGGGCAGCATGGTGCCGATCATCGGTTCGGCCTGAAGGGCCTTGTGGGCGAAGCCGGGGTTGCAGGGGCCCAAGATGGTGTAGGGCCGGAACTCCGCGCCGATCTTTTTCTTGAGGGTATCCTTGACGTCGATGGTGGTGAGCACGCCGAATCCGCGATCCTTGAGGGCGGCGGTGGTCCTGGCGATCGCCTGGTCGAAGGGCAGATCGAGGGTCTTGGAGAAATAATACGTCATGGCGGGTTCCCATTCTTGAACATTGGCGATCAGGGGGGGATATTGGGCATATGTAGGCGCCGGAAGAGGCTCGGGCAAGGGAACGGTTCATGATTGTGGTCATCGAAAACGTTCTCGACGCCGAGGACTTGGAAATCGTGGATGCGACGCTCTCCAAGGCGCGCTTTCGCGACGGCGCCGAAAGCGCGGGCGGGACCGCTAAGGCGGGCAAGCGCAACCTGGAAATGGATCATGCGGCGACGCCGGGCGCACAGGTTCTCGAAACGCTGCTCGTGCGCGCGCTCGCCGCCAAGCGCGAATTCACCGATTGCGTGCTGCCGTGCCGCTATTCGCGCCCGATCGTCAGCCGTTACGAACAGGGCATGGCCTACGCCCGGCATGTGGATAACCCGCTGATAGGCGGGGCGGAAGGCATGCTGCGCACCGACGTTTCGGTCACGATTTTCCTCGCCGATCCGGCAAGTTACGACGGCGGCGAGTTGACCGTCGGCGCGGAGGGAGAAGAACGCGCGATCAAGCTCCCGCGCGGACACGCGGTTGTCTATACAACCGGCACGCCGCACCGGGTCGAGCCGGTAACGCGGGGCGCGCGGCTCGCCGGAATTCTGTGGGCGCAAAGCGTGGTTGCCGATCCCGGTCGGCGCACGATCCTCGCCGATCTTCAGCGCGCTCACCATATTCTCGTCGAAAAATCCCCGGATGCGCCGGAAACTGCGGCGCTGCTGCAGGGGTATTACAACCTTCTTCGCCTGTGGGCCTCGCCATGAAAACCAAAGCCGCCATACTGGAGACGATGGGATTGCCCGCGCCCTATGCCCAGAGCCGTCCGTTGCGCATCGCCGAGGTCGAACTCGACCCGCCGGGCGAGGGCGAGGTGCTGGTGCGCGTGCGCGCGGCCGGGCTCTGCCATTCCGATCTTTCCGTCATCAACGGCGACCGCCCCCGGCCGACGCCGATGGCGCTCGGCCACGAAGCCGCGGGCGAGGTCGAGGAAGTCGGCTCCGGCGTCAACGATCTCAAGCGCGGCGATCACGTGGTCATGGTGTTCGTGCCGAGCTGCGGGCATTGCCTGCCGTGCACCGAGGGCCGTCCGGCGTTGTGCGAACCGGGCGCGGCGGCCAACGGCCAAGGCGCGCTGATCTCGGGCGCGCGCCGGTTCCGGCGCGGGAGCCAAGCCATTCATCACCACGTCGGCGTTTCCGCGTTCGCCGAATTCACGGTGGTTTCGCGCAATTCGTTGGTCAAGATCGATCCCGATATGCCGTTCGAGACGGCGGCGTTGTTCGGTTGCGGCGTTCTGACCGGGGTCGGCGCGGTGATCAACACCGCGAACGTGCGGGCGGGATCCTCGGTCGTGGTGGTCGGCCTGGGCGGAGTCGGACTCAATGCTTTGCTCGCGGCGCGCCTCAGCGGGGCGGCGCGCATCGTCGCTCTCGACATCCTTCCCGACAAGCTCGCGCTCGCGCGCGAACTGGGAGCAACCGCCGCCGTCGACGCCGCCGATCCCGATGCCGTCGCCCGGGTGCGGGATATGACCTCGGGCGGCGCCGACTACGCCTTCGAAATGGTCGGCTCGGTCAAGGCGATGGCGCTGGCCTACCGCCTGACCCGGCGCGGCGGGACCACCGTCAGCGCGGGTCTCGCCCATCCCGATCACACGTTCGCGCTGCCGCACGTTAATCTCGTCGCCGAAGAACGCACGGTGAAAGGCAGTTATGTCGGAAGCTGCGTGCCGTTGCGCGACGTACCGCGCTACATCGCGTTGCACCGCCAGGGCCGGTTGCCGGTCGATAAATTGATGAGCGGGCGGATCGGATTCGACCAGCTCAACGGGGCCTTCGACCGTCTGGCCAAAGGTCACGTGGTGCGCCAGATCCTGGTGCCGTAGCGGTCGTTATTTCCGAAGGTTGCGGCACAAGTCCGCGCGCACGAACACGGGCGCGCGGTCGTTCCCGTAGCGGACCATGACCGCGCGGCCGGTAAAATCGATCGGGAACCCGTCGGGCAGGCCGACTCTCACATGGTGCCCACGCGCGCGCATCAGGGCGGCGAAATCCTCGGGATCGCGGGGCGCGCGCGCGAGCCGCTCCATGCGCGCGAGTAACTCCAAGCCGACGCAACCGTCCTCGCGCGAAAGCAGGAGCCATTCTTCGCTTGCATCCGCCGCCGTCGCCCACGCCAGGACAGCGGCGAGAACCAGGCCGAAATCGACCAAGCCGGAACGGAACCGCACGAATGAACCTCCGCCATGCCGCCCGCGCGACAGTCCGCGATCTTACCTCGCGCGCGCTCATCCGTCTCGGATGGGGATTTCCCTTATTGTTTTAGGGCGTTCCGACTACTAAGTTTTCGATAGCCGCGAGCATTCGCCGCGCGAGATGGTCGACCGGGATTCAGATGAACGAAACACCCGCCGCCGGCGCCAAGCCCGGCCTCCCGATGGTCGGCCTGATTGACGGCAACGCCCGTTATCGGGCCGAGATTGCCGCCGCGCTCGCCCAATATTACCAGGTCATAGATTTTCCCGACGCGAGGGACGCGGTGATCGGCCTGATCGCGCGTCCGCCGGCCGTGATCATCGTCGACGAGAACGCGCCGCCGGGCGGCGGCATGGCGGTCTTGGAACTGGTTCGTAAAAACGCCTCGCTCGCGGGTGTTCCGGTCATTGCCAAGGCCGAAGACGCCGACACGGCCTTCGCCGTCGCGGCCAAGCAGGCGCCCGATTGCACGGTGCTCTCCAAGCCGTTCAAGCGCAGCCAGCTTCTCGCTGCGATTTCAAGCAACGTCAACAAGGAGATCGAGGCCGCCTGGGACAAGATCGAACCGGTGCAGCAAGCGGCGCTCAAGCAATCGGTCGCCGCCTTCAACGAAATCGCCGGCTTGCTCGAGGACGGCAAGCCGATCCCCTTCGCCAAGGTCAAGGAAAGCTGCGCGCCGCTCGCCCGCGCGGTCGCCGACGGCAACTTCAAGGACGCGCTCAAGGGCGTGCGCGGCCACGATAACTATACCTACGTCCATTCGATGCGGGTGGCGACCATCCTGTCGCTGTTCGGCCACCAGATCGGGATTCGCGGCGACGACCTGCTCACGCTCGCGACCGGAGGATTGCTGCACGACGTCGGCAAGATGGATGTCCCCCAGGACGTGCTCAACAAGCCCGGCCGGCTCACCGACGAGGAATTCGCGGTCATGAAGAGCCACGTCACCCATACGTCGCGGCATCTGAAGGAGAGCCCCGGCATTCCCCGGGGCGTCACCACCATCGCCGAGCAGCATCACGAAAAACTCAACGGCAAGGGTTATCCGTTAGGCCTGCAGGGGACTCAACTCAACGAGCTTGCCCGCATGGCGGCGATCACGGATATCTTCAGCGCGCTGACCGACCGGCGCGTCTACAAGCCGCCGGTGCCGCCGGAAAAAAGCCTGGAGATCATGGAAGGCATGACCAACGAGTTGGACCAAAAATTGCTCGCCATGTTTCGCGGCATGCTGCTGGACGCCGCCCAGGGCACCTTCGAGGCGTGATCAGCCCCGCCCGACGAAGGGCATCTTGGTCGCCATCACGGTCATGAACTGGACGTTGGCCTCGAGCGGCAGGCTCGCCATGTAGGCGACCGCGCGGCCGGCGTGGTCGACGTCCATGCGCGGCTCCACCGCCGTCGTTCCGTTCGCTTGCGGCACCCCCTTGGTCATGCGCTCGGTGAGCTGGGTGGCGGCGTTGCCGATGTCGATCTGGCCGCAGGCGATGTCGTGCGCCCGCCCGTCGAGCGAGATGCACTTGGTCAGTCCGGTCATGGCGTGCTTGGTCGCGGTATAGGGGGCCGAGAACGGCCGGGGCGCATGGGCGGAGATGGAACCGTTGTTGATGATTCGCCCGCCCCGCGGAGTCTGCTTTTTCATAATCCGGATCGCCTCCTGGGAGCAGAGGAAAGCCCCGGTCAGGTTGGCGTCGAGGACCTTTTTCCACTGCTCGTAGGTGAGTTCTTCCATCGGCACCGCCGGGGTGCCGGTGCCGGCGTTGTTGAACAGCACGTCGAGCCGGCCGAATTTCTCCAGGGTTTTCGCGAACAGCGCCTTGACCGAAGCCGGATCGCCCACGTCCGTCGGCACCGCGAGCGCGCGGCACCCGAGCTTTTCGACCTCTCCGGCGACCGCCTCCAGCGGCTCGCGCCGCCGTCCGGCGAGGGCGACGGCGAATCCGTCGCGCGCGAGCGCGAGCGCGGCGGCGCGACCGATGCCGGTGCCGCCGCCGGTAATGAGGGCGACTTTATTCATGGGCGGAAATCTCCTTGGGTTGGATCAGGTTTACCGTCGATCCCGAAGGATCATGTCAGCGCCCTTTTCGGCGATCATCAAGGTGGGCGAATTGGTGTTGCCCGACGTGATGGTCGGCATGATCGAGGCATCGATCACCCGCAACGCCCCGATCCCGTGCACGCGCAGGCGTTCGTCCACCACCGCCATCGGATCGGGGCCCATTTTGCAGGTGCTGACGGGATGGAAAATCGTGGTAGCGATGTCGCCGGCGGTGCGCGCCAGTTCCTCGTCGCCGACGATATCCGGGCCCGGGCGAAATTCCTCCGGAACGAAGCGGGCCATCGCCTGGGTCGCGACGATCCGGCGGGTGAGACGGATCGCGTCGGCCGCGACGCGCCGGTCTTCGGGGGTGGAAAGATAGTTCGGCCGGATGGCGGGCGCGCTCCTGGGGTCCAGGGACTTGATGCGGACATGCCCTCGGCTGGTCGGGCGAATGTTGCAGACCGACGCGGTGAACGCAGGGAAGGGATCGAGCGGCTCGCCGAATTTTTTCAGGGTCAGCGGCTGGACGTGATACTGGATATTGGGCGTTTCGCGACCCGCGTCGCTTTTCGCGAATACGCCGAGCTGCGAGGGCGCCATGGTCATCGGCCCACGCCGGAATAGGAGGTATTCGAGCCCCATGCCGAGCTTGGTCAACGGATTATGGGTCATCTCGTTCAGGGTGCGCGTATGGCAGACCTTGTAGGCGCAGCGGATCTGAAGATGGTCCTGCAGGTTTTCGCCGACGCCCGGCAACTCGTGGCGAACGCCGAACCCTAACCCCCGCAACAAGTCGCCGGGGCCTACCCCGGACAACTGGAGAATTTTGGGCGAGCCGATCGCCCCGCTTGCCAGCACGACCTCGCCCGAGGCCACGGCGTGGCGCACCGTGCCGTGTCGTTCGAAGACGATACCGGTGACGCGCTTGCCGTCGAACATCAAGGCGCGCGCTTCGGCGTAGGTGATGACCGCGAGGTTGGGGCGATGGCGGACCGGATGCAGAAAACCGTGCGCCGTGGTCCAACGCACGCCGCTTCGTTGATTGACGTGGAAGTAGCCGGAGCCCTCGTTGTTGCCGCGGTTGAAGTCGTCGATCTTGGGAATGCCGATTTCCGCGCAGGCATCGCGGAATGCCTCCAGGATTTCCCAACGCACGCGTATGCTCTCGATTCGCCATTCGCCGCCGACGCCGTGCATAGCGTCATCCGCGCTGTCGCCGAGCGCGAAGTCTTCGTGCTTCTTGAAATAAGGCAGCACGTCGTCCCAACCCCAGCCGGCGTTGCCCATCTGGCGCCATTGGTCGTAATCGCGGGCCTGGCCGCGCATGTAGATCATGCCGTTGATGGCCGAACAGCCGCCGAGCACCCGTCCGCGCGGGTAATCGAGCGCGCGACCGTTAAGGCCGGGGTCGGGTTCGGTCTTCAGGCACCAGTCGGTGCGCGGGTTGTTCATGGTTTTGAGATAGCCGACCGGGATCTTGATCCACAGGTAATTATCCTCGCCGCCGGCTTCGAGCAGCAGGACGCGGATCCCCGGGTCGGCGGAAAGCCGATTGGCGAGCAAACAGCCGGCCGTGCCGGCGCCGACCACGATGTAATCGAATTCGCCGAACCGATCGCCTTCGGGCGCAACGCTTGGGCTCACGCGATCGTTCCTCCCGCCGATTCCATTGCCGGGGGAACGATGCGGCTTTCTGCCGGCTGGATCAAGGCCGCCGGCGCAGGCAGTCCTAGAACAGCCCCTCGATCCGCCCCTGGGCATCGAGGCGAATGCTGTTGGCGGCGGGAACCCTAGGCAAGCCCGGCATGGTCATGATTTCGCCGGTGATCACCACCACGAACCCAGCGCCGGCCGAGAGCCGAACTTCGCGGACTGGCACCACGTGGTTGGACGGCGCGCCCTTGAGGCTGGGATCGGTCGAGAAGCTGTACTGGGTCTTGGCCATGCACACCGGCAGTTTGCCGTAACCGCCCGCTTCCAGGTCCTTGAACTGCTGGCGGACGCGGGAATCGCCGACGATATCGGAGGCGCCGTAAAGCTTGGTTGCGATCGTTTTGACCTTTTCCCACAAGGGCGTCGCATCGTCGTAGAGCGTCGAGAATTTCGAGATGCCGCTGTCGACCACCTTGACCACGTACTTGGCCAGCTCGATGGTGCCGGCGCCGCCCTCCGCCCAGTGGTTGCATTCGATCGCGGTGGTGCCCAGTTCCTCGGCGGTCTTGCGCACCGCGGCGATCTCGGCGTCGGTGTCGGCGATGAATCGGTTGATCGCCACCACCGGCGGCACGCCGAACATCTTCACGTTGCGGATATGGCGGGCGAGGTTGGAGCATCCCGCCTTGACCGCCTTGACGTTTTCCTTGGCCAAATCTTCCTTGGCGACGCCGCCGTGCATCTTGAGCGCCCTGATGGTCGCCACCACCACCGCCGCGGTCGGCTTCAGGCCCGCCATCCGGCACTTGATGTCGAAGAACTTTTCGGCTCCGAGGTCGGCGCCGAAACCGGCTTCGGTCACCACATAGTCGGCGAGTTTGAGCGCCGCCTTGGTGGCGATCACCGAATTGCAGCCGTGCGCGATATTGGCGAACGGGCCCCCGTGGATGAAGGCGGGGCTGTGCTCGAGGGTTTGCACCAAATTCGGCATCAGGGCGTCCTTGAGCAGCACGATCATCGGGCCCGGTGCCTTGAGGGCGGCGGCGCGGATCGGCTTGCGGTCGCGGGTATAGCCGATCACGATCCGACCCAGGCGTTCCTCGAGGTCCTTCAAGTCGCGCGACAGGCAGAAAATCGCCATCACCTCGGACGCCACCGTGATGTCGAAGCCGTCCTCGCGCGGAAAGCCGTTGGCGACGCCGCCCAAGGAATTGATGATCTGGCGCAGCGCCCGATCGTTCATGTCCATGACCCGGCGCCAGGCGACGCGGCGGGTGTCGAAGCCCAGTTCGTTGCCCCAATAGATATGGTTGTCGATCAAGGCCGAGAGCAGGTTGTGGGCGGTGGTGATGGCGTGGAAGTCGCCGGTGAAGTGAAGGTTGATGTCCTCCATCGGCACCACTTGGGCGTAGCCGCCGCCGGCGGCGCCGCCCTTGACGCCGAAGCAGGGCCCGAGCGACGGTTCGCGCAGGCAGATCATCGCCTTCTTGCCGATACGGTTGAGCCCGTCGCCGAGGCCGACCGTGGTCGTCGTTTTGCCTTCGCCGGCGGGAGTCGGAGTGATCGCCGTCACCAGGATCAACTTGCCGTCCTTGCGGCCTTTGAGGCTGTCGATGAACTCGGCGGAGACCTTGGCCTTGTAGTGGCCGTAGGCCGACAGGTGCTTTTCCGGGATGCCCAGTTTGCGGCCGATTTCGACGACAGTTTTCATTGTCGCCGCGCGGGCGATCTCGATGTCGCTTTTCACTTTGCCCGGCTTGCGGGCTTTCTTGGCGGTGGCCATGACGGTGTCCTTTCGATTTGAACGACGTGTCGTGAATTGTTGGGCTGTGAACTGTCGGGAGGTACGCAACCGGCACCGGCCGCGCCGATGTCGGCGCGGCCGGGCGGTCGCTATATCATGCCTTAGGGTTCCATTCTCCCACCCGCACGGGGGGCGGCGCGGGCGACAGCCTCGTTATTTCTTGTAGGAGGCAGGCTTACCGGGGCCGAGCGGCGTTTTTGGTTGCCAACTCATGAACTTTTTGAATTTTTCCCGTTCCTCGTCCTTCATGTAGACGGTGTGCTCGGGACCCGGATAGTCGTGGTTGCGCACATCGGCCATGTAGCGCTTGTAGACATCTTCGATGATGGGGATGAGATCGGTATAGATCTTGGAGTGGCGCGGCACATGTTCCTCGTAGAGGTGGAACAGATCCGAGCCGATGATGTGGACGCCGTTGGCCTTGTTGCCAGCGCCCAAGCTGATGACCGGCACCGGTAGGGTCTCGGTCAAGTATTGGCAGACTTCCTCGCTCGTCACTTCGCACAGGATCGAGAAACAACCGGCATCGACCATCGCCTTGGCGTCGTCGATCAGTTCCTTGGCGCGGTCCGATGTCTTACCCTGGGCGACGAAACCGCCAAGCTGGGGCATGCGCATCGGCGTGATGCCGATGTGGCCCTGGACCGGAATGCCGGCCTTGACGATCGCCTCGATGTTCTTGGCGTGATGGCGGTTGCCTTCGCACTTCATCACCTCGGCGTTGGCCTCGGCGACGAAGCGGCCCGCGTTTTCGACCGCCTGCTCGGGCGATACATGGAAGCTCCAGTAGGGCATGTCGACCATGCGCAGGCCATATTGCGAACCGCGATCGATCGCCTTGGCCATCATCATCACCTCGTCGTAGGTGACGGTGACCGTGCTCTTGTGGCCGAACAGGACCATGCCGCCGGTATCTGAGACGCACAGGATGTCGACGCCGAGACGGTCGGCAACCACCGCGTTGCGGTAGTCGTAGACGGCGAGCTGAACGATCTGCTCGCCCTCGCGCATCTTGCGCATGAGTTCGGTGATGGTGACTTTCTTGCGCTTCTTCGGTTCAGCGGCGGCAGGATTGGCCATGGGTCTTTCTCCCTGTTGGGTTGTTGCTGGGTTGTGGAATCCGGTCCGATGGGGACAAGGGACCGGTCGGTGGAAACTGAAAGAGCGGCTATCGTCCAAAGGGAATGGACATAAATCGGTTATCGTTCGTTAGCTGGACTTATCCCCCCACTTGGATCAAATTTGATTGATTCTCTTGATATTTCTACGTGTTCATGAGAATGCTTGTCAAAATGGTATCATTTATGAGTTTATAATGAAAACTTCAGTTAAGCGAATTTTGATAGACGTCCACAATCAAACGCTAATATGAATTCGGGCGAGACCTGGAGAGGGGAAGCGCCATGTTTGGGCTTAGCCTAGGGCCTGGTCCTGGTCGCGGCGGGCGACCACGGGCCGCGCGGCCGGCGCTTGGCAGGATCGTAAAGCGGCATGTGGTCGACGCTAACATGGTCGAATGTTCCTGCGCCGCCTCGGAGCCGCGTGCCCGGCGTGGCGTCGGCGGTGTGAACGAACCCAAGTCCGATCGTTCGCCCCCGCAGTGCGATGCTGGTACAGGCCGACGTGATGGCGATCTCGCCCCGAGCCGGGGGATAAAGGATCTCCGGTCGCCAGGGCGAACGGATCGGGGTGGGTTGCGCGGTGAAGGCGACCAGGCGGAAGGGCGAATTGGCGACGGCGCGGGGTGCCAGGCGTTCGAGGCCAAGTGCCACCGGATCGGCGCCAAGGCGACATTCGTTGACGAACAAAATGAACCCCGCCTCGATGCGCAGGATGTCGGCGGCGGCGAAACCGGCCGGGCGTGCGCGTTGAGCCAGGGCCGCGCGCAACCGCGCGGCATCGGATTTGTCGGCGACGATTTCGAATCCCTTTTCGCCGGTGTAGCCGAGGCGGCCCACCCGGCAGGTTACGCCCGCAACCGTTGCCTCGGCATGGCCGAAATACGGAATCGCCGCCAAGTGCTTCCGATCGCCGAGCGGAGCGAGTGCGTCGAGGCTGTGCGGTCCCTGCACGGCGAAAATCGCGCTTGCGTCGCTGAGATCGACGACAGCCGCGCCAGGTCCAGCGAGCGCGGCCAGCGCCGCGATGTCCGCGCGGCGGCCGCTCATCACCTCGAAGGTTCGACCATCAAGCCGCCAAAGGGTGAGGTCGGCCTCGACCACGTCGTTCGTGCCGAGGCGCAATGCATAGCGGATAGTGCCATCCACCATGTCTCCAACGGAACGGGGCTGAAAGCGTTCCAGGATGGCGATGGCGCCGTCGCCGGAGACGCGCGCGCGGGCGATAAACGAGAAATCGAACAAGGCGGCGCTTTCGCGTACCGCGCGCGTTTCGCCTTCGACGTCACCGAAATCCGGAATTACGTGTGCAATGTCGAAAGCCATCGCCGCGGTCCTGCCTCAGACGCCGAAACCGATCCGGGCCAACATCATCGTGCCGACCCCGATCAGCAGGGCCGCCACCACCCGTTTCAACTGAACGGCGGGAAGCCGGTGACTGATTTCGGCGCCTGCAAACGCGCCGATCATCATGATCGCGGCGAGCGCGCCGCCGAGCACGAAATCGACGCGCCCGTGAATCAGATTACCGGCGGTGGCGAACAGCGCGATCGGCACCATGACGGTCTGGCTGAGCCCGATAGCGACGATCGCCGGCATTTCCAGCCACAGCAAAATCGGCACCAGCACAAGCGGCCCGCCGGTGCCGGAAAGCGCCGAGCCGATTCCAACCACGACGCCGATCGCCGCCAGCGCGCTCCTGTTCAGCGTTTCGCGCGTCGATGTACCGTTTTCGGCGCGGACGACGGCGTTGAGTCCGGAAAACACGATCAGGAGCGCGATCAGCGCGAGCAGTACCTTGCCCGGCACATGCGGCAGAATGAACGCGCCAAGGTAGGCGCCGGGCATGGCGCCAAGGGCGAGCCACAAGCCCATGTTCCACGAAATCGAACCCTTGCGGGCGTAGAGCGCGCTACCAACCAAGCCGGTGAACAGATAGCTGAAATTACAGCTGGCGACGGCCAAATGAACGGTCACATCGCCGAGAAACGTGAGCGTCGGCACCAACAGCACGCCACCGATGCCGGTCGCGCCGATCAATACGCCGACGAAAAGGACGGCGCCCGCGAGGCCGATGGCGCCGAGCGCCGACGTTCCAAGAACCGAAATCATGCGCGCCGAATTGTGTCCGCGCGCAAACCGAACAACAGGGAGGCCCGTCCGTCGGGTTGAATCGTCATGTTTTTGCGGCAGTTCCAGTACCTGGTCACTCTCGCCGAGGAGAAGAATTTCGGGCGGGCCGCGCAACGTTGCAACGTTTCGCAGCCTAGCTTATCGAGCGCGGTCAAGCAACTTGAGCAAGAACTCGGCATTCCGATCGTGGTCCGCCATCAGCGCTTCAACAGCCTGACCGAGGAAGGCAAGCGCGTGCTCGAATGGGGCAAGCGTATCCTCGCCGACCGCGACGCGATGCTGATGGAGTTGGCGCTGATGCATCGCAACCTTGAGGGACGCATCCGCATCGGCGCGATGCCGATGAGTTCGCCGGTGCTGCCGACGATCGATCGGTTGTTCTTCGTGCGCTATCCCGGCGTGCAGATCGAAACCAACTTCATCGGTCTTGACAAGATGATCGACGGATTAATCAATCTCCACTTCGACATCGGCGTCACCTATCTCGGCGAACAGCCACTCGGGCGCCTCAAAACGCTTCCACTCTACGAAGAAGAGTTCGCGCTCCTGATTCCCGATCGCGGCTGGGCGGGCAATCGCACGTCGATGGCCTGGGCAGAAGCCGCCGGCCTGCCGCTTTGTCTTCTGTCTCCCTCGACCCATGAACGTCAGGCGATGAACAAGGCGTTCGTCAAATGCGGTGTCACGCCAAAACCGCGGCTCGAATCGGAATCGATCTTGAACCTCGTGTTCCACGTCATGCAGGGCGACCTCGCCACCATCATCCCCAGTCACTTTCAGTATTTCATCGGGCCGTTTCCGCGCACGCGTTTGATTGCGTTGGAAAAACCACAGGTGGTGCAGAACGTCGGACTTGTTTGGGTCGACGCGCAGCCGATGCGGCCGATGACCAATGCCATGGTCGAATTGATGAAAGAAGCCATTACGAACGGTGCGCTCGCCGAACAATTGACCGGGAAAGGCAATAAAAGCGCACCTGTGGAAACCCGCCGGGCGCAGACCAAGGGCGTCTGAGGACGCGCCCTTACGCCATGAATCCGGCAACGATGAACAGAAACACGCTCACGCCGGTGATGCCGTAGCCGATCCGCAACACCAGGCGCGCGCCGCGCGCGCCAAACCGGCCCGGGTTGCGCATGAGCCAACTTCCGACCGTGGCGACGAGCGCGCCGGCTATGGCCAGAGCGATCACCACGGGCCGGCTGGCAAGCAGGCCGAGAAGCTCCAAGGGCGATCCCTACTGAACCCGCTTGGCGTAGGCTTCGAGGAAGTCGCTCTGGCCGCCGCCCTTCTTGAAGCTTTTCATCGCTTCCTGGTGCAGGATGTCGAGGGCCTCGCGCTTGTATTCGTACGCCTGGGCGCTGCCCAGCATGCCGTAGGTGCGCGGCCTGGGAAGCTCGATCGGGATCACGCGACGCACCGTCGCCGGGCGATTGGAGAGCACCACCAGACGGTCGGCGAGGAAGATGGCCTCGTCGATCTCGGACGTGACGAACAGGTTGGTGCGGCGATTTTCCTCGAACAGCTTGAGGAAGAATTCCTGCATTAGCTCACGCGACATGGCATCGAGCCCGCGGAATGGCTCGTCCATGATCATCAGCTTCGGCTGATTCATCATGGCGCGGGCCAGTTCGGCGCGGCGCTGCATGCCGCCGGAAAGTTGGAGCGGGTACTTGTCCTTGAACTCGCGAAGGCCGACTTTCTCGATCAGCCGGTCGGTTTCGGCCTTGAGCACCGCCCGGTCCATGTCGCCGCGCAAGCGCGGGCCGAAGCTCACGTTTTGACGGACCGTCAGCCACGGCATCAGGGCGGTTTCCTGGAATACGACCATGCGGTCGTTGCCGGGGCCGCCGACCGGCACGCCGTCGATCTTGATTTCGCCCGTGTCGGGCTTCTCGAATCCGGCGATCAGCCCGACCAGCGTCGACTTGCCGCAACCCGACGGACCGATCACCACGGTGAGTTGCCCCGCCGAAACGTCGAGATCGAGATCGGCGATAATCTGCTGGCGATGCCACGCCTCGCCGTAGGCCTTGCTGAGACCGCGGATCTCGACGTTGACCCTGGGAATTGCGCCCAAGCCGGTCGCCGGTGACGTCATGTTCATGGCCACAATTCCCGTCCTAGAACAACCGCCGCCAAGGCATGGCCGCGAAGCCGATATAGCGGATCGCGCTCGCGCACAGGTAGCCGGCGATGCCGATCGAGATCATCCCGACCACGATCTGCTCGAGCGATCCTCCCATGTAGGAATTCCAGATGAAGAAGCCGAGGCCGCCGCCGGCCTGGGTGCCGCCGCCCGAAATCATCTCGGCGGCGACCACCACTTCCCAGGTGATGCCCATGCCGACCGAAGCGCCGGTGAAAATCGAGGGCATCGTGCCCGGCAGGATGATCTTCCAAAACAGGTGCCATTGGGTCGCGCCCATCGATTGCGCCGCGCGCAGGTATTGGACGTTGATCGTCCTGGCGCCGCCCAGCACGTTGATGACGATGGTGTAGAACGCGCCGAGGAAGGTCACGAACGCGATCGACATTTCGTTGGTCGGCCAGAAGATCAACGACGCCGGCACCCAGGCGAGCGGCGGGATCGGGCGCAGGATTTCGAACGGCGGGAAGAAAATGTCGCGGAAATAACGATTGACCGCGAGTGCGAGCCCGAATGGAATGCCGACGATCTGTGCGGCGATGAAGCCGGCAAGAACGCGATTGAGGCTCAAGTACCAGCTTTGCCAATAGCCGGCTTCGGTCACCACCTTGGCCCAGGCCTGGACCACATTGCTGGGTGGCGGAACCATCCCGATCCACGGAAGTTGAACACCGAACATCTGCTTGAAGCGTGAGCCTAATTCCCACAACAAGACCGCGACGATCAGGGCGAGAATCCCGCGCCAGAACACGGCGTTCATGAAGATCCCGCGCAGCGAGAATCGGAATGAACCGGAAGACGACGATGAGGATGCGCCGGCCATATCGTTTTTCCCTTACGCGAGCTCGCGCTCGCCGGACTCGAAGGCCTTGATGGCTTCCTCGTGCACCGCGTCCTTGGCCTGCCCGAATAAATTACGGAATTCGTCCGAGCTGAGGATCTTGTAGTCGCGCGGCCGGGGAATCTTCACGTCGACGATCTGTTTGACCTTGGCCGGCCGTGTGGTCATCACCACCACCCGGTCGCCGAGGAAAATCGATTCCTCAAGGTCGTGGGTGATAAAGAAAATCGTGACCTTGGTCCGGTCGTACATCTCGAGCAGCGCTTCGTGCATGATCGACTTGGTGAGCGCGTCCATCGCCCGATAGGGCTCGTCGAGCAGCAGCACTTTGGGGTCGTTGATCAGCGCGCGCACGATCTCCGCCCGCCGGGCCATGCCCGAGGACACTTCGCCCGGATACTTGTCGCCGACGTCGTGCAGCCCGGCCTCGGCCAGCATATGCGCGGCCTTGTCGCGGGCCTCGACGCGGGACATCTGGCCCTGGATGACGGGTCCGTAGGCGACGTTGTCGAGGATCGTCTTCCACGGGAACAGCGCGCCGTTCTGAAAGACGACGATGCGGTCGGCGCCCTGCTCGGCCTTGGGTTTGTCGGGGCCGCACAACAGCTCGCCATCGAGGTGGATGGTTCCGGTCGTGATCGAGTGGAAACCGGCGATCGCGTTCAAGAGCGTCGTCTTGCCGCACCCCGACGGTCCGACGATCATGCAAATCTCGCCGGACGCGATCTCGAGCGAGCAGTTGTCGACGGCAACCACGTTGACGCCGCCGGGGTCGTAGATCTTGGTGACGTTCTTGATGCTGATCGCACCCTTGCCGCCGCGTTGCGCGGCGGGGGCGGGGGCGCCGTGAACGGCGGTCGTCGCGGCCATGGCGATCACCGTCCCTCCAACGCCAACGCGCGCGTCCGCCATTGCATCAGGCGGTTGCCCGTCATGCGGACCAAGGCCGAGGTGAACCAGCCGACGAAGCCGAGCGTCAGCATGCCGATCACCATCGGCACGGTAACGTTATTCATGTAGGACGCCAGGATCATGTAGCCGAGGCCATAATCGCCCGACACCATCTCGGCGGCGACCAGGGAGAACCAGGCGACGCCCATGCTGATCTGCAGACCGGTGAAGATGAACGGCAGCGAGCCGGGCACCACCACGTGCCAGAAGACTTGCCTTGGCTTGGAACCGAGGCACCCGGCGGCGCGGAAGTAGGCTTCGTCGATCGATTCGACGCCGAGCAGCGTGTTCAGCACGGTGACGAACAACGACGCCAGCGTGGCGAGGAAGATCACCGGGGTTTCCAGACCCTTGAACATCAGAATGGCGAGCGGCACCCACGCGAGAATCGGGATCGGACGCAGAGTTTCAAGGATCGGAAAGATGTAGTCCTTGAAGCGCCGCGACCAGCCCATCAAGAGGCCGAGCGGCACGCCGACCACGGTCGCGATGGTGAAGGCAATCATGATCCGCCGCACGCTGACCCAGATATGGGTGTAGTACAGCTCGGTGAAGAGCGAAATGCCCTGGAACGGCTTCACCGCCGTCCACTCCTTGATGACGGCGACGGGGCCCGGCATTTTTTCGAAGCGCGGCAGCAGCCATACCTCGCAGAACAGCCAATAGAGCAGAACCCACAACGAGATGCCGACCACCATCAGGTAAGGGGCGGGCGAGCGAAGTTTCTTGTTCATGTGGTAGCGAAACAGGGCCAATCCGGTCGGGGCCTGCATCCGTCCGCCCTCGACGGTCCCGGGATTGGGCATGGCGCTCGTGATTCCGTCACCGCTCATCGTATTCGGAGCCGTCCTTGGTTCTCGTTACTGTCGTTGACCGGTGCCGCCGCGCGGTCGCGCTGAAACATCCGGTGGTTTTAGCGAAAGTCCCGTTCGGAGCGGCGGCTCCGGGACACATGTCCCGGAGCCGCGCATTCCGATATCCGAGGTTACGGCTTAAAGGCCGACATCGGCTGGGCTTTGATGGTGCCGAGCGGGCTCGACAGATTGCGCGCTTTCAATACTTCGCGCGCGGTCTGGTCGGCGACCGCTTCGGGGCGAACCTTGTCCGCCGCCGCCGGCTTCGCATCCAGGCTGTAGAGGAACGCGGTTGCGTCGTCGAGCAGCTTGCGGACCCGATCGTTGACGATGAAATCGAGCTGGTTCTTGACCTCGCCGCCGCCGACGTCCTTCGGGTTGTCGCCGTAAAGCGCCGCCCACAGGATCTTGCGGTCGATCTTTTCGGTCTGCTGTTCGGCCATCTTGGCGACCTCGCCGGCGTTCTTGGAATCGAGCAGGAAGAGGTTCGCGTCGAGCTCCGCTTCCATCCAGGCGCGGATGATATCGGGCCGCTGCTGGATCAGGTCGTTGAGCGCGATCAGGAAGCCGCCATCAAGGGCGTCGAAATCCTCGCCACTGGCCGCGCGCCGGGCGATCCCCTCGAGCTGCAGTTTCGAGGCGGTCGGTTCCCAGATCACCGCCGCGTCGAGCTTGCCGGCGCGGAAGTTGGTGGTGATCACCTCGATGTTCTGGTTGAGGTACTTCTCCGGCTTGATCCCGGCTTTCTGGAAGGCGAGCCGGGCGAAGCGGTCGGTGCAGCTGCCGTGCGGGGACGACGTGACCTTGCCGTCCATCCACTTGACCGCCTCGACGCCGTTCTTGAATTTCGGCGCGTCGTTGCGGACGAAGAAGACATTGCACTGCTGCTTGGAGGTGCCGAGCGAGCCGATGATGCGGATATCCGTGCCGCCGCGCTCCTTGATGTAGCGGAAAGTGGCGGCGATGCCGGGCATGTCGCCGACGTAGCCGAGATGCTGCTTTTCGCCGGTCATGGCGTTGACGATGACCGAACCTTGCAGGCCGATCTGGAATTCGACGGTCGAGCCCTTGGGCAGCCGCGCTTCCCAGAACTTCTTGCCGTTCATCACCACGCCGGACCAGGACTGGCTGTAGTAGGGCTGGTAGCCGACCACCAGCTTCACCGGCGTTCCCGGCTTGCCGAAGTCGACGGCGGCGGACGCGGGCTGGGCCGCAAGGCCGATCCCGACCGCCGCGCACAAAGCAATGCTTCCGATTTTCATTTTCATCTCGCGTCTCCCTTGATGGTGAAAAGTTAGCTTGTTCGATTGAGTTTCTTATTCTTGGGCTCGGTCCTAAGCATTCATCCGGACAACGCCGGCGGAGCGGCGGTGGGTTGCTCAACCACCGGGTAAAAGTACGCCGGGCCGCTCAACCGAACTCGCACACCGATTTTGCCATGAGGGCGACGGCGGTCCATCCGCGCGGCGCCTCCCGGAAAAATCCTCCCTAATCTTGCCCATCACACCGAAGATTTAGCCCGCTTTAATCCTTGTATATCGCCAAGGCCGACGGCGGGTCGGTGCTCTTGGTGCTCTTAAGGGTCTTATGAAAAGCAATCCGCGCAATTTGTAAAGCTTTATAACCGTATGTTTTGATAGAAATTGTCAATAACGCAAAACCCCGATTTTTCGAAGCCAGCCATAGTCCTCGCATATCAACCAATAACTTTGATAGATTTTACAAATTGCTTTTTGGCTTATATATTGGTCGACCTTACGCGGAACGCGCGCCGTTTGCGTATGACCAAGTGCGAAGGGTAGAGGCGCGCGGGTGCTATGCCGCGGAAGCGGAAGACTTTAACATTTCGCGCCACGTCCGGCACCGGGCCGGGCCGAGGCGATCGGCAAGGCCAACGCGAGCCGCAACAGGAGAGACATCATGCCGTCTAGGAACGCCGCTCAGTGGAACACGCCCCCCAACTCGCTCCGCATCGATGAATTCGTCGACAGCCGGATTTATTCCGATCCCGAGATTTTCGAGGAAGAACTCGATCGGATTTGGAAGAAGACGTGGATTCCGCTCTGCCACGAATCCGAGGTGCCGGAACCCTACGACTTCCGCACCTTCACCATCGCGCGCGAGCCGATCATCGTCGTGCGCGGCCCGGATAACAAGATTCGCGCTTTCCTCAATGTCTGCCCCCATCGCGGCATGCTGATCGAGCGGCGCCCGGCGGGCTCCTTCATGGAAAACCAGGCGTCGGGCAACCCCAAGCACATGACCTGCATGTTCCACGGCTGGCAGTTCGACATGAAGGGCAACTGCGCCATGATCACGCGGGAAAAGGAAGGCTATCAGGAGCGCATCTCGCGCAAGGACCTGGGCCTACGCGAACTTCGCTGCGAAACCACCTTCGGTAATTTTGTTTGGGTGACCCTCGACGACAATAACCCGCAGACGGTTCAACAATGGGCCGGTCCGGCGCTCGAATGCATCCAAAAGAATCTCGATGCCGAGCCGCTCGAGATCTTCCATTACCACAAGGCGATTATCGGCTGTAACTACAAGCTGTGGCACGACACCAACAGCGAGTTCTACCACGACTACATGCACTACCATAACCGGATCACTGGTTTTAACGACGCCTACTTCGCGCGCAAGAACATGGCTTTCGATAACGGCCACGTGGTCGTCGGTACGTTCGAGGTGCAGTACGAGAAATATAAGGGCGCCCATTCGCGCGCCGCGTTGTCGTTCCCGGGCCTACCACCCAACCAGTGGTACATGGTTGATTTGTTCCCGGGCGCGAATTTCAACCTGCGCGGCTCCGCGCTTCGGGTCGATCTGATGACCCCGCTTGGTCCGGACAAGGTGCTGATCGAATTCCGTGGCCTCGGCCTCAAGAGCGACACCGCTGAGGAGCGGGCGCAGCGGATCGAGCATCACAACACGATCTGGGGACCGTTCGGGCGCAACCTGCATGAAGACCTGATCGGTGTCGCCGGCCAGGGTACCGCCATGCAGGCAGGCGCCGAGCCGCGCCGGATCATCCAGGCCCGGCACGAGAACGAACTCATTCATGACGAAATCGGCATGCGCCACTTCTATCAGGAGTGGGGCCGTTGGATGAATCGCCTACCGAGCGATCCGACCCGCAAATATATGGAAGCGGCGGAATAACGCCGCCGCCAACGAGAAGGGCTCAACTCATGACCGCATCCAGGGACACGATCGAATCCGTCAAGGAAACGATCTACAAAAGCTGTCTGTTGCTTGACGACAATAAGTTCAAGGATTGGCTCGAGCTATGCGACGGCGATTTCACCTACGCCATCACCGCTTATAGTCCGGAAATCCGCCGCGACATGACGTATTTTTCGGGCAATCGGGAGGATTTGGTCGGAATGGTGAATATTCTGCCCAAGCACAACACCGATCATTCGCCGCTCAAACGGCACGCGTCGGTCTACAACGTCGAGGTGGACGAAAAGGCGAAAACCGCCCAGGCGGTGACATCGGTATTGATCTATCAGAACATGCTTGATGGCATCAATTCCCACATCGATTCGGGCGAAAATCGCTTATTCGTAGTGGGCCGCTACGTCGATCAGTTCCGCCTCAACGGCGGCGCACCCAAATTCGTCAAACGCGAGGTGCGGCTGGAAACCCGCCGCCTCGACAAAGGCTCCCACTGGCCGTTGTAACGGCGACCGTCGCGCCGCGGTGCGGGGGACTTGCCGCGCGCCCCGAAAAGATTATAGAGACGAAAGTCGGTCCCGCCGCCGCCCCGTTTGGGCGGCGGCGGCGCACCGGAATAACTTCGGGAGATAGTCATGGCCTGGAAGCGCGTATGCTCGATCGAAGGGGTTCCCGCCAACGCGGTCAATAAATTCGCTGTCGACGGCGTCGATGTCGTGGTGATCAACTTGGGCGGCGGTGATTTCCGAGTTATTCCACCGATGTGTCCGCATATGGAAGAACCTCTCGCCGAATCCGGGCTTTACCAGGACGGTGTTTTTACCTGTACCAAGCATTTGTGGCAGTGGGATTTGAAAACCGGCGCCAAGCAGGGCGAGGCCGAGCGCGACATCAAGTTCTACCAAAGCAAGGTCGAAGGCCAGGATCTGCTCGCGTTCATCGATAAACCGATCGAATACGAATACATCGAGGAATAGCACTGAATCGCGCCAGCACATCACCCGTTTCGTCGCGGCGGGACGTTGAGAGGGCGATCAACCACGGAATCGTGAAATCATGGCGGATTTTTCGGCGGCGGCGGGTATAAGGTCCCACGAACACAAGCATCTCGATGGACGCGTTCTCGCGCAGCGAATTCTCGACGAATCAATTGCTGCGGTTGGTGATCTCAAATCGAGTGGCTGGGCGACTAAGATCGTTTCCGTAACCATCGGCGCCGTTCCAGCGGTCGATCTCTATGTCCGCAATCAGCGACGTGCGGCGGACAAGACCGGCATATTATTCGAAGAGCGGCGCTTCCCCTCCGATATCAGCGAGGCCGAGGCCTTGGCAGCGATCGGCGCCATGAACGTTGATCCGAGCGTGACCGGAATCATCGTGCAGCGACCGGTTCCGGATCGTTTATCAATTAAGTTCCTGCAATCCGCGATCCATCCCTTGAAGGACATCGAAGGGATGCACCCAACGTCGATCGGCAACATCGTATACCGCGAACTCGAACTCGCGCCCTGCACGGCGTTGGCTGCGGTCGAGTTGCTGCGCGCCACCGGCCTCGATCTCAGAGGGCTCGAAGTGGTGATCGTTGGTCACTCCGAAATCGTCGGAAAGCCGATCGCCTTTCTGCTGATGGCCGAAGGCGCGACGGTCACTGTTTGCCATCACATGACGCGCAATTTGTCTGTTCATTCCCGCCAGGCCGATGCGGTCTTCGTCGCCGTTGGCAAGCCAGGGCTCCTGACCGGAGCAATGATCAAGCCCGGGGCCGCCGTGATTGACGTCGGCATCAATCAGATTGCTGGCGCAGACGGAACCGCGAAGACGGTCGGCGACGCCGATTATCCATCCTGCGCCGAAGTGGCCGGTTGGATTACGCCGGTTCCGGGCGGGGTTGGACCGGTAACGGTGGCTATCCTCATGCGTAACGCCGTCGTCGCATCGCGCCGCCAGCGCGATCACTATCGACGGACATTCGCGGCCGCCAACAGTTAGGCGCACGATGAAAATCGTCGTTCAAACCAAGTCCGGCGCGCGGGCATTCGATTGCGCCGGCGATGAAAAATTGCTCTATGCCGCCCTGCGCCAAGGCGTGGCGCTTCCCTACGAATGCGCGACTGGCACCTGTGGCACTTGCAAGGCGCGCACCGTTTCCGGAACGGTTGCACCGGGGTGGGCGGCGGCGCCGGCGCGCTCCTATCTCAAGGCGGACCGCGGCGAATTCTTGCTTTGCCAGGAATCGGCGGCCGGAGATTGCACCGTTTTCGTTACCGGAAAGATAGCGCCCGAGATCGAATCGCTTCCGCGTCCCGCGTATCACTGGGGCACGCTCGGGGCCTATGCGCGGCTTACGGCCGACGTGGCGGCGTTCGCGCTCAATCTCGATCATATGATGACGTTCGTTCCGGGCCAATTCGCAGTCTTGACTATTCCCGAGGTGGACGGCGGCCGGGCTTATTCAATGGTCAATTTCGCGATTCCCGCCGGCCGGCTCGAATTCGTGATCAAGGCCAAGCCCGGCGGCAAATTCAGCGAATGGCTATTCGCGGCCGAGCGCAACGGCGCGCGTATGCGCGTGTATGGCCCTTTGGGGCGGGCAGTCTATCGTTCCGAGGAGGACAAGAATTTTCTTTGTATCGCCGGTGGCAGCGGCGTCGCCGGGATGATGGCGATCATTGCCGGTGCCGATGGTGCCGGCCATTTCGCGCGCCGTCGCGGTTATGTTTTTTTCGGTGTGCGGACGGCAACCGATGTCTTTTTCCTCGACCGTATGGAAGACGTCGCTACCCGGTCCGGCGGCAATCTTGCGGTAACCGTCGCATTGTCCGAAGGCGAGGCGCCGGAAGATTTGCGCGCTCGTTACGCGCATCTTCGCTTCGCGACCGGGTTCGTCCATGCGGTCGCGGCTCAGGCCATGGCTGGACAGTATGATAACGTTGTCGCTTTTGTCGCGGGCCCGCCGCCGATGGTGGACGGCGCGCTGCGCATGCTGATCATGGACGCACGCTTGCCAGCCAAGGATATCCGCTATGACAAGTTCGGCTAAGGCGCCGCGCGATTAGAGCCCGGCGCAATCCAATCGAGGAGCCATCCATGACCCAGTCAATCACGGAACTATTGCGGAAAACCCTGCTCTTTGCAGGCGTGGCGGAATCCGCGCTGGCGGAAATCGCGCGCTCCTCGCGCGAGGAAAGGTTCGACGAAGGGGATCGGGTTTACGAACTCGGCGACGACGCCGAGGCGATCTACATCGTCGCCAAGGGACGGGTCCGTTTTTCGATCGGGGTCGGCAACCGGGCGGGGACGGATTCGGTCATGGGCCCGGGCCAGGTGTTCGGCTGGGCGGCTCTGATCAACGAGCGGCCGCGTCGGGTGGCGACGGCTGATTGTCTGGAGCCTTGCACGATCGCGGTGATTCCGGCCAAGGCGCTTTTGATGATCTTCGACAAAGACCGGGCGTCGGGGTACCTAGTGATGCGCCGCTTGGCCTCGCTGATCGCCAAGGATTTCATGTCGGCGCTTGCGGTCTAAAACCCGCTTTTTTCTATTCACTTGACCGTGGTCAAGGGATCGTTCTGATCGGATTGATAGAATTATGCTATTAAAGCGATGTGGTGATATAGATAGTCTATCAAACCCTGTCGTCGGCATGTTCCGATGGAGGGGGTCAAGTCCTGTTCTTGCTGGATAAACGGGTTGGGGATGCGGTGACTTTGGCGCTCGCGGCGGGCGCGGTTCGCTCGACGTGAGCCTGATCGAGTTC